>ENA-OOXM01002582-OOXM01002582.1-human-gut-metagenome-genome-assembly--contig:-NODE-2582-length-11321-cov-5.257412_pt1 | contig 11321 bp, 15 predicted proteins | sample MGYA00241589_ERZ501347 | MGnify/ENA primary metagenome ERZ501347 (study PRJEB25962, sample SAMEA2042832) | human gut metagenome | biome: human gut; feature: human-associated habitat; material: faeces...
CATGCTCCAGACCCGCAACGGCAAGCGCACCGCGCAGGCCGCGCTGCGCGCGTCCTCTTCGTTCAGTCCCAGCGTCTGCTGCATCCTTCCGCGCAGGAGCGAACAGCAGGCCGCATAGCGCTCCGCCTGCATCCGGCCCTCCGGCGTCAAGAACACCGTGCCGTATTTCTTCTTTTCCGCAAGTCCCGCCGCGCACAGATTTTCGATCATCGAGTGCACGCTCGGCTTCGTCACGCGCAGCTGCTCCGCAATGTCCATGCACCGCGCGCCTGCGTCCTTCTGGCAGAGCTCCAGCAGCGTCAGCAGATATTTGATCGCAGACGGTGTCAGGGGTTTCTGTGCATCCGCCATACCGCAGCCCTCCCGATTGCCCGATTTGGTTAGTCTTCTCTAACCAAACGTCAGTTTAACATATTTAACTTGTTTCGTCAAGTATTTTCTGCATATCCTTTCATGCAGACAGACGATGCTGCCGCTTTTCTTCAGCAGGCTTTTCTGATATACTGACGCTATCTCGATCTGCAAAAGAGGATTGTCTATGAATACCACTGCAAAGGAGCTTGCGCTGGGCGGAATGTTCACGGCGCTGGGCGTCGTGCTGCTGTGTCTGGGCGGCGTTGTCCCGCTGGCACTGTACGCCTGTCCGATCCTGGCCTCGGCTGTGCTGCTGCCGGTGCGGGAGCGCTGCCGGAAGCGGATCGCGTGGAGCTGCTACGCGGCCATCGCCCTTCTGGGTACGCTGCTCGGCCCGGACAAGGAGGCGTCCATGCTGTTCGTCTTTCTTGGCTACTATCCGCTCGTCAAGCCGAAGATTGACGCCATCCACAGCCGCGCGCTGCGCCTGAGCATAAAGCTGCTGCTGGCTGTTTTGGCCGTGGGCGTGGATTATCTGTTTCTGCTGTTCGTCCTGCGCCTCGACGCAGTCACGCAGGAGCTTGCCGGGACGGCCCCCGCCCTCCTCTGGGCGACGTGCGCGCTGGGCCTGGCGCTGTTTTTCCTGTACGACCTGACCCTCTCCCGCCTGACAGTTCTGTACCGGCGCAGACGGCGGTAACGCCAACGCTTACCACGCGGTGCATGGCAGGGGGGAGGCTTGGGTACGGTCGATTTTTGTTCGTTTTCAGCGTAAATTTTGGATGGTTCTGTATGCCGCAGCAAGCGCGTTATTCAATCTCAATATTTTTCACGCCATGCGCCAGAATGAGGTTGATCAGCTCGTTTCTGGAGCGGTTGCTTTCCGCGGCAAGCCGGTCAAGTTCCGCCAGCGTATCCTCGCGGATGCGAACTGTAATGATACGGTTTCCATCGTCTCCGCGCTTCTTGATAATTAAAGGATCGTTCTTCATTGCACAGTACCTCTCAATCTATATTAAATTATAGATTGACAAGTAGATTCGATATATATTACAATAAGATATCAAATTGTATTATATACATGAGAGGTGTGCCATATGCACAGCAACGACTACGAAGCAGCCTTCGGGCGGTTTTTGGAGCAAACAGAATATGACGAAGCGGAGGACGCGCTGTTTTCGCTGGTGCGGGCGGCGTTTCAGGCCGGGTGGCTGGCTGCGGGCGGCGAGGAAAGCGCGGCTGTGCGGATGTTTGAGGTGCTGCGGGCAGAGGACTTCCGGAAAAAATCATAGAAAAAGCTCCCCTGCTTTACAAGCAATGTCACTTAGTTAGCAAGGAAGGAACCTCACAAAGACAGCACACAGCAAAGCGAAAGCAAGCTGTGTGCTGTTTTTTGCGACATTAGGGCATGACAACAAAGCGGATCGGAAAATCCGCTTTAAAAAGAATGTTCAAATCACAAGAATTATGCTACTCTATAGGTGAAGCTGGCAGAAGATTTCTGCGTTAGCTTACGAGTATCTTTTCGACCGAGGCGAATGGGCGAAATATATCTCATAAGCATGGCTTCAAGAATGGGTGGAGGGACATCTCCAAGGAAGAATTGTCTGCAAATATGTACTGCATCAGAGAAATTAACCTTATAGGTATGCGTTTTCTGTGCCTGCCGGATGACTACGGACTGTGTAATCAATTCGCAGAAGTTGTACATGGTGAGCTTGGCAAAAATCTCCTGGAGAACGAACTCCACCTTTTTTGCGTGTAAATGAAGAAGTCCCAGAGTGTGTTTCAAGTTGCGGAAAGAGGTCTCAATACCCCAGCGCATCGCATAAAGCCTCTTAATATCATGTAAAGGGAAAGCGGATGCATCCAGATTCGTAATAATGGTTTCACACGCGGTATCTGAGATAGGAAAGCGAACGATTCTGAAATGCAGTTCAAAGAATACAGCAGGGTCGTACTTTCTTGATGTGCGTGGCAGATAATCAAATCGGATGGTATTTGTGATATGCCTATAGTGATTTTTGTCTTTAAGCAGTTCTTTTACTTCATTTGACTGCTTATTTGTCAGTTTCAAATGGAAAGGAACATCGAACTCATCTGTGGCTGGCAAAGCAAGGCCAGATGCAATACCGGCTGTGCCGTTCTTAATTCTGATCAAGAAATTCCAGCCCTTCTCCTGAATGTGAGCAAGATTGTTATAGGATTCATAGCCTCTGTCCGCAAGGAGCAAAGCACTTTCAATAGCAGAGCGATCTACCATGGCAGTTAATGCAGCGGATTTTTATTACGGCATATTGAGAAAAATGTCGAAATAATGTATAATAAAACATTATATTCTCAAGGGAGGACACTGTTGTGATTAAAACAAAAGCAGAGTGGATTTCAATATTTAGAAAAGCCGGAGATGCCATACTGATAGAACTTTCCAAATCTAAAAAATCTAAAAATGATAAAGCAAGCGAAATCAATAAACGCATCAAAGAGCATAGAGAGCACGAGATTGCCAGCATTAATGTTGTTGCCAGACGTGAATCGTGGGATAATCAGACGCTGTTAAATGAAATTTTACTCTTAACCTATGCGTCTTACATTGTTATGCTCGAATATCGCAACAAAGTTTGGGAATATGAATACATGGCATTTGCACGTCGCATCGGTGAACTGTGGGAGCCGTTTTGTAAACTGGCATTTGATTTCCCGATTAAAAAACTCACCCTGATTGATCCTCCGGATTTTGATGAAGTACAAAATCGAATTAAAAACGATGCTATAGAATATATCGAAAGCCTGGATTTGTCCGAGGAAATTAAAGCCGAATTGAAGCGGCACTATGATATTCCTTGGACGATGGTTGATAGTGGTGGAATCAAACTTGGACTGGATCTGCATTTTGAGCAAAACGGAATCCATTATAATTGCGATTTCAAGAGCGGATTTAGCTCAAATGAAAAGGGAAATACAAATAGACTGCTTCTTGTTGCAAGCATTTACAATTCTTTAGGAGAAATCGAAAAAACCATCTTATTTGTAAGACAAGCCGAAGATGAAAACAACCATTATTTGCAAACACTTAAAAACTCTCCTTACTGGGAAGTCCATTGTGCTGATGATGGATATGCTGCGATGAAAGAGTTTACTGAATTTGATATGCGCAAGTGGCTTGACGAAAACGCAGATTGGAAAAATGACATTAGCGCAGAACTGAAGCAGCATTTGGAGCGTAACGACCTTTTGAAATACTTGACATGGTAAACCTCTCATGATACAATTTTCTTAAGATAAAACTTAAGACAGTCCTTAAGCTCACCCCCTCGAGGAGGAAAACTATATGAGAGATCGATTTTGTTCTTATTACACCAATTCAAAAGATATTACTGAGTACATGGTTTCCAAGTTGGATGTTGTCGATAATGACATCATTCTTGAACCATCTGCAGGTGAAGGTATCTTTATTGATGAAGTATTAGAAACCAATAAAATAGTACAAATAGATGCATTAGATATAAACAGTGATGCTATCTCAATTTTGAAAAAGAAATACGAAGATAACTCTGCTGTTGTTGTTAGAGAAACAGATACCCTGCTCGATGAGCAGTTAGATCTTTACAGCATCTCTCAGTTGTGGTTAAAGCAAACGGATACATTGTTTGACAAACAATTAGATATGTTCAGTTCCTTGGGTGGTCATTACACAAAGGTTATTGGTAATCCGCCATACGGAGCATGGCAAGATTACGAGAAGAGAGATGTCCTCAAGAAAAAGTTTGCTGGACATTATGTAAAAGAAACATACTCGTTGTTTTTATTGAGATGTATCTCTGTTTTAAGAATGAATGGTAGACTTTCTTTTATTATTCCAGATACCTATTTGTTCTTAAATATGCATTCTCGATTGAGAGAACTGATTTTTACAAATACCAAGATCGATGAAATCTTAATTTTTTCATCTAAATTCTTTCCGGGTGTTAACTTTGGCTATTCCAACCTTTCAATTATTACTCTCGAAAGGTGCGATAAGAAGAGCGCTTTAGATAATACATTTAGAGTGATTCAAGGTTTCAATTCTTCAAGTGAATTTGCCACACTGTTAGGAGATATAAAAGAATACCCAGACAATTTGCAAATTTTCAAGTTTAAGCAAAGCGATATTCTTGATAATGAACAATGCAGAGTAATCTTAGCAGAATCGAAGACTTCGACGCTTTTGTCCTGTTCTGCACAGAAGCTTGGCAATGTTGCTGACATAGTAACTGGATTCTACACAGGAGACAATTTAAGGTTTATCAGAGCGGCCAGCAAAGATGTTAAAGGTGCCAAGAATTATGATATAGTAAATCCAGTAACCATAGCTCGATGCACTTCACTGTATGGAATACCTGATGTTGAGGAAGGGTATGTCCCATATATTAAGAGCGCAGCCAAGAGAAGATATGTTAGACAAAGCGATGAGTGGTTTGTCCGTTGGGATAAAGCGACAATTGACTTCTATAATAAAAACAAAAAGTCGAGATTCCAGAATTCATCTTTTTATTTTAAGACTGGAATCGGCATTCCGATGGTAAAATCCAGTACAATACGAGCATTTCTGATGGCAGATCACGTTTTTGATCAATCAATAGTCGGTATTTTCCCAAAGGATTCTTCGAGACTTTACTATTTATTAGCACTGATGAATTCAGACACCATAAACGACTTGATTCATGCGATAAATCCAACCGCAAACAATTCATCAAACTATATAAAGCAGTTGCCATATATAGAGCCTGCTGCAGATATTTTCGAGGTCGTAATCAAGAAGGTTCAGGAAGTGATTACTTTTGAACAAAACGCTGATTATGAAAATGCAGATAGATTGCACAACGAAATAAATGCTATGATCGGTCTGATTTACTCTAATAACTAAATCAAAAGTATGAAGGCGATTGAAGAAATCTTTGATTGCCTTTGCTTTTGAGTGATGGGAATGGGTGCTTGTTTAATGTATGATTATAAGAAATCCAAAGAAGCTGTAAAGGCAATACTGAAATCTCCAACGAAAATTGTTGAAAAGGATAACATTCCAGCTTCAGATTCTGAGTTCACTTATGAAAATGGAATTAAAGCGTGGGTTGGTGCTCTGTTTGTAGACCTCGTGGATTCGAGCAAGCTGTTCCAGTCTCCCAACGAAGATACCGCTCGTATTATTAGAAGCTTTTGCTCTGAGATTATTTCAATTCTCAAAGACGATAGTAACTATCGAGAAATCGGCATCAGAGGAGATTGTGTGTACTGTATTTATAATGCTCCTTATCAAACTGACTTGGTAGATGTTTTTCGTCACGCATATCGCATCAATTCTTTTATGAGTATGCTGAACAAGTTACTCACAAAGAATGGTTATTGTAAATTCCGGAGCGTGAGCACCACCTGCACGGAGGTTTAGCCCCGGCATCACGGTAAAATAGCTCCACCCTAACGGGCAGGAGCGCCAATAGCCCTTATACTGATGACAGCACGCGAAATGCGTGACTAAAATCATAAGGAGGGCTACCTATGGTAGACTACTTGGAAATCCTGCGGTTGAGCAGCGATCCCAAGAACAGCCAGCGTTGCATTGCCTCAATCGTACATTGTTCCAGACACACGATTCGTGCTGTTTTGGAGGCAGCGAAAAAAGCAGGTCTGAGCTGGCCGTTGGATGATACTGTTACCAGCGAAATGCTGAAACGGATTCTTTTCCCGGAAAGGGCTACAGCTGAGGCTCTGCACACCCAGCCTGACTACCCCTACATCCACAAGGAGTTAGCACGACCAGGCGTAAATCTGACGCTGTTGTGGACGGAATATTGCAGGCGCTGTGAAAACAACGGCACCACGCCGTACATGTACACGCAATTCTGCGAAAAATACCGGCAGTGGGCCCGGATCACGAAAGCCACCATGCGGATCCAACACAAGCCCGGAGATGCCATGCAGGTGGACTGGGCCGGCAACACGCTGGATATCTATGACCCGGTTACCGGGGATATCTCCAAGACGTATCTGTTTGTTGCAGTCCTCCCTTGCAGCTGCTATGCCTATGCCGAAGCCTGTAACGACATGAAGCTGGAAAACTGGCTTCTTTGCCACGCCCATGCTTACAGCTACTTCGGTGGAGTGACCCGGTTGCTGATTCCGGATAATCTGAAAACGGGCGTGAGTAAAAATACCCGGTATGAAACAGTTCTCAACCGGAGTTACCAGGAACTGGCCGAACATTACGATACTGCAATTGTCCCAGCCAGAGTGGAGCACCCTAAGGACAAGCCTCTGGCGGAGGGCACAGTAAAGTTTGCGTCCACCTGGATTCTGGCAGCGCTGCGGGACCAACGGTTCTTTTCCATACGCGAAGCGCAGGAAGCGGTGTCCGAAAAACTGGAGGAATTGAATGCCCGCCCATTTAGAAAGCGGGAAGGATGCCGCAGAAGCGCCTATCTGTCCGAAGAGCAGGAGTTTATGAAACCTCTTCCGACTGCGGCATATGAGCTGGCGGTCTGGTCTCCTGATCTGACGGTTGGACACGATTATCTGGTTTCTGACGGCATGAACAAATACTCCGTTCCCTTTGACCTGATTGGAGAAAAGGTGAACCTGCGCCTGACCCAAAACACGGTTGAGGTTTTCTACCGTGGAACCAGAGTTGCAATGCATACACGTCACCGAAAAGCGCTTCGCGATCCGGTTGTAAAGCCAGAGCATATGACTCCTGAACACAAGAAGTATCTGAACTACAACGAAGCCGAATTTACAGCCTGGGGCAGCTCTGTTGGGGAACAAACTGCTGCTGTTGTCCGCTATTTTCTGACAAGCGGCAAAGAAACCGAACAGGGTTACAAAGCCTGTGCCAGTATGACAAAGCTGGCCGACCGCTATGGCACAGCACGGTTGGAAAACGCCTGTGAGCGTCTTCTGGCATTCACTTCTACGCCGTCTATCCGAACGCTCAGTACCATTCTAAAAAATGGGCAGGACAAGGTTTCTGTGCCGAAAGAACCGGAGGCGCCGAGAGCTGATACCCAGCACGGTATAACCCGCGGTGCTGCTTATTTCCGCAGAGGAGGTGGCAGCAAATGATGAACAATTCCACCATTGAAGCATTGAAAGCAATGCGTTTCAGTGCGATGGCCGCCGAATTTGAACGCCAACTGGACGATCCGGCTGCTTATAGTCATCTTGGATTTGAAGAACGGTTTGCCCTAATGGTTGACGCGGAATGGAACAGACGCCAGCAAAACAGGCTGGCACGCTGCATCCGGGAAGCACATTTTGCCACTCCCGCTGCCATGATTGAAGATATTGAATACCACGAGGACCGCAGGCTGGATAAAAGCCAAATCCTCCGTTTTGCTACCTGTAAATACATTGAGGACGGCCACCACATTATCTTAAAGGGAGCTTCCGGCAGCGGAAAGACCTTTTTGGCCTGCGCCCTCGGAAACGCGGCCTGCCGCAAATACAAGTCTGTGCGCTATATCCGTCTTCCGGAGCTGCTGGAGGAGTTGAGCCTGGCGCAGGCAAGCGGAGAGCTGAAAAAGCTGATTAAGAGCTACCGAAAGTATGACCTGCTGATTCTGGACGAGTGGCTCATCCGCTGCCTAACGCCCCAGGAATCCTACAACCTGCTGGAGATTGTTGAGATGCGCAGCGGCCAGGGCGCGACCGTCTTCTGCACCCAATACAATACGGAAGAATGGTATGAGCGCATTAATCCCAACTCTGATGACCGCAGCCCCATTTCCGAGGCGATTATGGACCGTATCGTCCACAATGCCTACGAGATCTTGATTGATGGCAAGGTCTCCATGCGGGAACGGCACGGCTTGAGAAACCCGGAGGCTGTTTCCGGAGAGGCCGGTGATTGATTTGACGATTACCCGCCAGATGCTGGGCACTGTGCTGCAGAGCTGGTTCCACAACATAAAGAACGCCGAGCAGGCTAAGGCTGAGATCCTTGCGCTGTTCTCTGAGGAACCGGGTGACGGATATACCTGGAGTGAACAGGATATCTGGGAGCAGTCCAGAAAGATTATTAACCGTTGGAACCGGATGTAATATGATCTTATGGGTGAGCAGAGGGGCCTTGCCCCTCTGCTCACCGTGGACCTCGCACCCGTGACGGTGGAGCTAAATCTCCGTGAGAGTGGGGCTCGTTTCCCGTGCAAGTGGAGCTCTGTACTCGAAATTTACAGTTATTCCGCCGTTAGAGCCGGCATAGGGCTGGGATGCAGTCAGGACTTAATTATTAAGTCGGGTCAAAACGGTAGCGGCATCAATGATAAAATATGGATTGGAAAAGCGGTTGTAGATGCAGCCCACCTATCGGATATTGCCAACAGAAACGGGGTGTCTCCCATTGCAATGAGTCCTTTGTTCTATGATAATGTTATAGAACATTTATGCAAGGAAAATGAGAAATATAAATCGTGGATTAGTAGCCATACTTCTGGTTATTACGGTAGTGTTGATTATTACCACTGTAGTATAATAGAAACTGATTTTGATAAATGGATTGAGGAGAATACCTGATATGTCAGTGATTACAGAAGAAAAAGAGAACAACAAAGTGTTCCTTGAGGTAGAAGAGCTTGAATGCAAAATCGAAATTGCAACTCAAATCCTTGATCGCAACATTGGTTTTGTTACAAATTGCGATAACAAAACATCTATTGTCTTAGCCGCATTTGGGGTACTTCTTGCAATCATTCTCACGAATGAAAGTTTGAACGAGATATTTAATATTGTAAAAGCATGTATTGCAACAAAGACTTTCTGTAGCATACTTTATTTACTTTGTTTTGCGAGTGCAATCTTTGTTATAGTATTGGGAATGTTCAATCTTGGAAGCGTGTTGGTTGCAAAAACCTCAGAAGAAGCGATTGGAAGAAAAGATGAAAACTCTCGCATCTTCTTTGCTGGAATAAGAAAGAATGGTGACTATAATACCTACCACCAGAAATTCTATGCTATGAGCAAGGAAGATTTCCTAAACGACTTGATTGAGCAGATATACATAAATGCTGATATTGCATCTATCAAATATGCAACATATAATCTGGGGCTCAAACGCACAATCGTAGGATTCATTTTCTTCGTTGTGCTTCTGCTTATTGGCATTTATATCTATTAAGGAGGACGCTATGGCAACATATGATTACAGGAAAGGTAAGGAACGAATAGAAGCAATATTAGACAATGAGCTAATTGTCATAGAACAAAATGAACTACCGACCGATGATGCATTTACTTTTTCTAATGGTTATTACAGCTGGGTGACGGGGATCTTTGTAGATATTAGAGACTCTTCTGAATTGTTCGCAGATGAAGACAAGGAAAAGGTATCTAAAGTTATCCGTAGTTTTACCTCCGAAGTTATTGAAATTCTGCGTAAAGATGAAAATCTAAGAGAAATTGGAATTAGAGGAGACTGCGTGTATGCAATATACACCACCCCGTCCAAAGACGATATTTATGAGTTAGCGGATAAAACATTTTACATAAATACATATATGAAAATGCTGAACAAACTTTTATCCAATCGTTCACTTCCTGAAATAAACGTTGGAATTGGAATGTCAACCGCACAGGAACTCGTTGTAAAAGCAGGCAGAAAAGATGTCGGAATAAACAGTAAAGTGTGGATTGGAAAAGCTGTAACACGAGCATCAAACTTTTCCTCGTTGGGAAACAAAAAAGGCAATCCTGCGTTGGTTTATTCGAATTGCAGCTATATTAATTTTATCGACAAGCTAAAGGAAGTTTCTGGTGGAAAAGCAAAAGATTGGTTCACATACCATTCAGATGAGGGGGATGGTGCATATTACACGGCCAATATTGTAAAATCCGATTTTGACAAATGGATTTCTAATGGCATGAAAGATTAAAATCAGCCGAGCGGCTAATCGCTACTCGGCTGATCGTAGATTCAGTTATTCTTCCATGATCTCCAGCATCACCTTGGCACCCAGCTTAAAACCGTTCTGGAATATCAGTCAATCTGTTATCATCTGGTGCTCACGGACAGCGTCCGTGTAGCGGGAGAACAGTTTTTTTGCTCGTCCGTCATGGTTGCTTGGAGCTTTTCTTCGTTTCGGCAGATCAGCTCCAGCAGTTTCTTGTACTCCTTATAAGAGGATGTGTCATACTCTGTTGGCTCAATATTGTCATACCAGAATTCTTCAAGGATTCTCATACCGTGCCATCCTCGTAAATCAATTCTTCGTTAATGATTTCTTCCACACGATTGCGGATGTTGTTCATAGCTCTGACCCATGCCAGCTGATCCCGTTCTTTCAGATGCTCATTGATACCTTCTTTTTCTGCCAACTGTGTTACAAGCAGGTCGAGCTTATTGCAAGCCTGAGTATCAATAGCAGAGAGATAGCTATACAGATTACCGCTGAGAATGAGGTCATTGTAAAGCATTGGACGATGCTCTCTGAGGTACTGCTGGTGCTTCCTGCCCCAGACGCCAATGGTGTGGATTTCTTCCTCCGGGATGACCAGACACGGCAGATAATAATCGCCATGCAGTTCATACCAAAGTCCGTTGTTGTTGTCGTAGATGTATTTTTCCATAGTGCTAACCTCCGTGTATCATTTATTTGCAGTAGTACCAAGTGACTTTGAGGTGAATCAGCCAGCGGAGGCAGCGTTGTAGACAGTGGCTACAAAATGGCTACAGAATTCTTGGAGACGCTACGGATAGCTTGAAATGTGTGGAATATGTGGACGAAAAGTGTACTATTAGTGCATATTATCACGAAAAATTAAGACCTGGCGCTCGAAAGAGAATAAATACGTTGGATGCGTTAGAAATGCCATGGATGATCAAAAGCTGTAAAACCCATACAAAACCCATACGGGCATCAAAAAAGCCCATACGCAAGAATAAAATAAGAGAGACAAGGACACAAAAGAGAAAAGCCTGAAACCCTTGTGCCGCAAGG
>ENA-OOXM01002584-OOXM01002584.1-human-gut-metagenome-genome-assembly--contig:-NODE-2584-length-11312-cov-1.928578_pt1 | contig 11312 bp, 7 predicted proteins | sample MGYA00241589_ERZ501347 | MGnify/ENA primary metagenome ERZ501347 (study PRJEB25962, sample SAMEA2042832) | human gut metagenome | biome: human gut; feature: human-associated habitat; material: faeces...
CCTCTGCTCTACCGACTGAGCTATCTGGGCATATTGTCATAAGCAACAACAGTAGAAATTATACTGTAAAACTCATATATTGTCAAGAGTTTTTTAATAATTTTTTTAATTAAACCCCTTTTATTTGTGTCAATTTCAATGTATAATAGTTGAGAAAATATTGTTTTATATTACTTTATCAACTAGAACATTACCTAAAATAAACAGCGAAGCGAGAGGACAAAATTATGGCAGACAAAATAATGCTTGTAGACGGCAACAGTTTAATAAACAGAGGATTTTATGCTATGCCTCTTTTAACAAACAAAGACGGGGAATACACAAACGGTGTATTCGGATTTTTAAACATATTTTTCAGACTTTTTGACGAAATTCAGCCTGAATACTGTGCTGTATGCTTTGATGTACATCAGCCTACATTCAGACACAAAATGTTTGGCGAATACAAGGGTACTAGAAAAGGTATGCCAGAAGAATTAAGACCTCAAATGCCTTTACTCAAAAAAGTATTACAAGCTATGAACATTACTACCTGCGAATTAGGTGGTTACGAAGCTGACGACCTTTTAGGCACACTTGCTACAAGAGCCGATGCCATAGGACTTGCCCCTATTATTGTTAGTGGAGATAGAGATTTATTACAGATTGCATCTGATACAATTACTATTAAAATTCCTAAAACTAAGGGTGGTTCAACAACTATTGAAAGCTACAACACAGCTGATGTAATGTCAGCCTACGGTGTTACTCCAAAGGAATTTATTGAAGTAAAAGCACTTATGGGAGATACAAGCGATAATGTCCCTGGTGTACCATCTATAGGCGAAAAAACAGCCTCTAAAATTATACAACAGTACAAAACTGTTGAAAATGCCATTGAAAACGCCAGCGAAGTAAAGCCTAAAAGAGCTAGTGAAAACCTTGTAACATACAAGGAACAAGCATTATTGAGCAAAACTCTTGTCACTATTAAAACTGATGTACCTTACGAAGTTGCCATTGATGAATTAAAGGTACACGATATGTACAACGAGAATGCCTATGGCCTTTTTAAACAGTACGAATTTAAGACTATGTTAAAGAGATTTGATACTACAGCCGTTGCACAGCAAAATTCCGGAGATTTTAAACTTGTAACAACTGTACCAGAGGCAGAAGATGTTTTAACAAACCTTAATCCTTTTGAACCATGTGCATTTAAGCTGTTTATTGAAAACGGCAGTATAACAGCCTTTAGTGTAACAGACACACCTCAAAAAGCCTATGTTATTAAATTGCCTAACATTGAAGCAGTTATTAAGTCATTTTTAGAGTCTGACAGTTCTAAAATAACTCACGATGTTAAAGAAATAGTTGTATACCTTAAAAAATTCGGTATTGAAGTTAAGGGTATTACTTTTGATTCTATGCTTGCCGGCTATATATTAAACTCTAGCAGAGATAACTATGATTACTGTGAAATAGGCGAGGACTTTTTAGGCGAAAGCTATCCTACTGATGAAGAAATTTTAGGCAAAGGTAAAAGCCGAAAAGCTATTGCCGATTTAGACGCTGAACAGTTAACTCAATTCTGTGGTCAATACAGCGATATACTTTTAAGAGCATACAAGCCTATGTGCCAACAACTTGAAGAAAACGGACAAAAGGAATTGTACTACAACATTGAACTTCCTTTAGCCTATGTACTTGCCGATATGGAAGATGCAGGTATGGCTGTAAACAGAGAGGCTCTTACAGAATACAAAGAAAAACTTGAAAAGCAGTTAGATACTCTTACAAAGGATATTTACTGGCTTGCCGGAGAAGAATTTAATATAAATTCCCCAAAGCAGTTAAGTCACATTTTATTTGAAAAACTTGGCTTAAAGGGTGGTAAAAAAACTAAAACTGGTTGGTCTACTTCTGCCGATATTTTAGAAAAATTAAAAGACGAAGACGAAATAGTAAGAAAAGTTTTGGAATACAGAACATACAGCAAGTTAAAATCAACTTATGCTGACGGTCTTTTGGCTGTAATATCTGATGACGGAAAAATACATTCTACATTTAACCAAACAATTACTACAACAGGTAGAATAAGCTCAACTGAGCCTAATTTGCAGAACATTCCTGTTAAAATTGAATTAGGTAGAGAACTTAGAAAAGTATTTATACCTCAAAAAGACTGCGTGTATGTTGATGCCGATTACTCACAGATTGAATTGAGAGTAATGGCAGCTATGTCAGGCGATGAAGTTCTTATAAATGCCTTTAAAGAAAACCAAGATATTCACAGACTTACAGCATCTCAAGTATTTGGTGTGCCATTTGATGATGTAACACCTTTACAGAGAAGTAATGCAAAGGCGGTAAACTTCGGTATTATATACGGTATCGGTTCTTACAGCCTTAGTCAGGACATAGGTATTACTAAAAAAGAGGCTGACAAATACATTGCTGGCTATTTTGCTAAATATCCAAAAGTAAAAGAATTTGTGGATAATTGTGTGGAAACCGCTAGAGAAACTGGATATGCTACAACAATATTTAACAGAAGAAGATATATTCCAGAAATTACAGCAAACAACTTTATGCAACGCTCTTTTGGCGAAAGAGTTGCAATGAATATGCCTGTTCAAGGTTCTGCTGCCGACATCATTAAAATAGCTATGGTCAAGGTATGGGAAAGATTAAAAGCCTTAGGTCTTAAATCTCGTCTTGTACTTCAGGTACACGATGAACTTTTAATCGAAACATACAAAGACGAACAGGAACAGGTTGAACGACTTTTACAGGAAGAAATGGAAAATGCCGTTAAGTTAAGTGTTCCACTTATTGCTGAGGTGCATAGTGGCAACAACTGGTACGAGGTAAAGTAAAATGACAGTTATTGGATTGACAGGAAATAGTGGTACTGGCAAAAGTTCTGTAGCCAAAGTTATGGAAAAGTACGGTGCTTTAATACTGGATTGCGACAAAATTGCTCACGAAAATATGGCTGTAGGTGGTTGTGCCTATGATAAAATAGTTTCAGCCTTTGGAAAAGATATATTAAATAGTGATAAAACTATAAATCGCAAGGCTCTTGGCAATATAGTATTTAATGACAGTCAAAAGTTAAGTATTTTGAACCAGATTACTCACAGCAAAATTGCTCAAAGAGTAAAAGACGAAATTGCAAAGGCCAGTTGCAAATGTGTCGTAATTGATGCCCCACTTTTAATAGAGGCTGGTCTTGATGCTATTGCCGACAAAGTATGGGTTGTTACAGCCGATACAGAAGTTCGAATTGAAAGAATAATGAACAGAGATGGCATAAGCCGTCAAGAGGTATTAAATCGCTTTAGCAAGCAAACTGCGGCGGAAGTATTGGAGAAAAAGGCTGATTTAATAATTGACCACAGCCAAAATGATTTTGAAAAATTAGAAAAGGAAATTTATAATTATATGAAAAAAGAGGGATTACTTGATGTTTAAATTTATACGCTGGTTAATAGGCTTTTGCATATTTATAGCAATTTGCCTTTTTGCACTTTATTGCACCATTTGTATTGTATTCCCCATTAAATATATTGACACTATAGAAAAGTACAGTCAAAAATATGATTTAGACCCGGCTTTTGTCTGTGCCATTATAAAAACTGAAAGCAACTTTAAACCAGAGGTTACTTCTCACAAAGGTGCTATGGGATTAATGCAACTTATGCCGGCAACTGTGGATTGGGCTGTTGAAAAAATACCTATTGAAGATTTCAGCTACGATACTATTCAAGAACCTGAAACAAATATTCAAATAGGTTGCTGGGTTCTCAATTTCTTAGGCAACCAATTCGGAGAAAATGACGAACTTATTGCTGCTGCCTATAATGCCGGAAGTGGCACAGTTTCTAAATGGTTGGGAGATACAAAGTATAGTCGTGACGGCGAATATCTCCACTATATTCCCTATGGAGAAACAGCGAATTATGTAAAAAAAGTGAAAGCCTATGAGAAAATCTATTCTTTTATGTTGGGGGTTGGTTGGTTTGCTTAAATGGATTAAAATTATTATGTGTGCTTTACTTATTCTTGCGTTGGCGGGTTGCCAGAGAACGCAAACTGATGAAGTGGTTACGGAAAACGACCAAGCCTTACAAGACCCCACAGCAGTAACAACTAAGAGCGATACTTTAAGACTTTCAATGGGTAAGCCTGAAACTCTTAACCCTTTGGAAAATACAGATGTTTCTGTTGATAAAGTATTAAGACTTTTATTTGAACCATTATTTGTACAAAATCAAAATAACGAAATTCAGCCTAATTTAGCTGAAAGCTATAGTGTTGAAAACAATGGCAACACAGTAAATATAAAACTTCGTTCGGGTTTAAAATGGGACGACGGAAACCCTATTACCGCCGAAGACATTGTATATTCTGTAAAATTTTTGCAGAAAGCCGGAGATAATGTAATCTACAAAAATAGTGTTAAAAATGTAAAGAGCTGTTATGCTAAGGACAATCTTACAGCTACTATTACTTATTCACAGCCTGTAGGTGCTGTTGTTTACAGTCTTTGTTTTCCTATTGTTTCTGAGCATTACTACGGTTCAGGTACTGGAAGTAGTATGAAACCTGTTGGAAACGGACTTTACAAGTTTAGCAATTATACCCTTGTAAAGGAAATGAACTTAGTTGCATCTAAAAACTTTAATACTTCTCCACTTATTCCAAAGGTAAATGTTATTATTTCCGATGATGAAGAAACATCATTAAAGGCTCTTGAGCATAATGTTATAGACGCTTTAACTGTAGATACTTCTAGTCTTGGCAAGTTATCTTCTGATATGGCAGCAAATGCAGCAGTTTATTCTACAAACAAGTTTGAATTTTTAGGTCTTAACTTAAAGAAAAACATATTTGCTGACATAAATGCTCGTCAGGCTTTAGCACACTTATTGCCTACAAGCGAAATAGTAAACAATGTATATATTAACAGAGCTGTAAAAAGCATTACTCCAATTAACCCATCTAACAGTTGCGTATCTGGTATAGGTGTAGACTCCTATGACTACAACGAAACTACTGCAAACACCTTAATTCTTGCCTGTGGGTTGACAAAGTCTGATTTTGCATTTACTATACTTGTAAACGACGATAATGTAGAAAGAAAGAAAACTGCCGATATTATAAGCAAAAAGTTAAATGCCAACGGTCTTAATACAAAAGTAGAGGTTGTACCTTTTGAAACCTATGCCCAAAGAATAGCCGACGGCGAATATGACGCATTTATTGGTGGTGTTGAATTAAGTGGAAATATGGACTTAACTTCTCTTTTAATGAGCAGTTCAACATCTGAAAACAATGGCGCAAACTATTTTGGCTATGCTGATGCAAATATGGACAGGCTTATTGGTATTGCATCAAGTTCTGCTGATATTGACAGTTACAAAACAGCTATAAACGAATTAAATAAATATTGCTCATCACAGCTCCCTCTTTTAGGTATATGCTTTAGAAGTGAAGCCCTTGTAACAAACAATGTGACAGGGCTTAAAACTCCATCAGACGGAAATGTTTACGGCAATATGTACCAATGGACTATGAAATAATTTAAGAGGTGAAGAACCCTATGATGAAACGCTGCTTTCTGACAGGAGAATATGTATTTTACGCAACAGACAGAGCAAAACGCCCTCATAGCTTTAAAAAGCAAAGCGTTAAAACTGTTCCAGAGCAATACTGTCCTTTCTGTCTTAGAAATGAATATATGACACCAGGCGTAATATATGCCACAGAGGATAATTCCATAAGAATTGTACCAAACAAATATCCCTTTATAGATGCAGATAACGAATTTTTTGGCGTTCACGATGTTCTTATTGACACAGCAGACCACAATGAACCTATGTCCCATTTTAGTGACAATCATATGTTTAAACTTATGGAAACAATGCAGATGAGATACCGTCAATTAGAGGAAGACCCTAGAAGTAAATATGTTCAGATATTTAAAAATCAAGGGAAAGATGCTGGTGCAAGTCAATCTCATTCCCATTGGCAAATTACTTCTCTTTGCGTTGTTCCATTAAAAATGGAGCATATGTTGGGAGTTTTAAAGAACTACTACGAGTGCCAAAACAGAAAATGTTATTTTTGCAATTTGGATTTTGGCAATAGAATTGTTGAAGAAAATGACGATTTTATATGCTATATTCCAGCTGACGGCAAATTTGCATACGGAATGGATATATTACCTAAAAAACATATAAGCTCATTATCAGAATTTACTGAAAGTGAGCTTGCCAATTTTGGTATAATATTGAGAAACGCTGTTAAAAGGCTTGTAACCCTCCTAGAGGGCATAAGCTACAATGTCTGTCTTTACTCTGCACCGTCTAGTGGAGAACACAATAAATATTTCCACTTCTATGCCCAAATTATACCTAGAATAGGATATATGGCAGGCTTTGAATTTAGTACAGGTTGCTACATAAATAGCGTTTTACCTGAAGATAGTGCAGAGAAATTGAGAAACATCAATATAGGTTAATATTACAAAAAGGGGATATGAAAAATGGATAAGATAAAGTTAGGTGTATTAGTTGGTGGTACATCAATAGAAAGAGAAGTTTCCAAGAAATCTTGCGAAAACCTCTTAGCCAATTTAGATGAGAATAAGTACGATATTACTGTTTATCATTTACCAGCAGACGGTAATACTGAATGGGCGAAAAACATTATTTCTAATCCACCACAAATTGTACTTAGTGCCTTACATGGTGGAAACGGAGAAAACGGTTCTATACAGGGCTTCCTCCATTGTTTAAACATTCCTTACATAGGCAGTAAAGTCCTTTCAAGTGCCATTTGTATGAACAAGGCCATGGCAAAAACTGTTATGAAAGCAAATCATATTCAAGTTCCTGACCATGTTTTTGTTATGAGAGGAGTGGACTTTTCTCAGTATGAAGAAAGCATCAAATTAATGGTATTTCCTCTCATTGTAAAGCCTAACAGAGGTGGCTCAAGTATTGGTGTTATTGTTGCCAGAAATATGGAGGACATTCACTACGGCATTAAAAACATTATGGAAACCTATGACGATGATGTTTTAATAGAAAAATTTATTGACGGCAAGGAAATTAACTGCTGTGTACTTCAAGGAGAAAACGGTCCAGAGGCTATGGCTGTATTAGATGTTAAGAAAGCCGGCAGTGTATTTGTGTACGATGACAAATACCATATTGACGAATATTCTTCTGACATTACAAGTCTTCCAGACTTTATGCAGGATATGATTAAGTCTATTGCTGTCAAAACATTTAATGTTCTTCAATGCAAAGGTTATGCCTGTGTAGATATGATAGTTCAGGAAGAACAGATATATGTAATAGAAGTAAATACCCTCCCTGGTCTTACTTCTCACAGCCTTATTCCTAAGGCAACTAAAAACCTTGATTTTTCATTTGGGGAATTTTTAGACAAACTTATAAACTTTGAACTTAAAAAATAATTTGTGGTTTGCAAGCAAGCCATCGGATTTATCTTTAAAGCCTAGAAAATAGCAATATTTCTAGGCTTTATTTTAAAACTTAATTTTATTATATTCTATTAATAAAATGTTATGTCAATAGATAAATAATTCTTTTTTTGTTCACAATTTTTGTATATTATTTTCAAATTATCCTAATTGACTTTTTTATCGAATAATGTTAAATTAAATATGCAGAAAAAAGCAATAGGATGTTGGCAAACTTATCGAAAGGTAAGGACGCAAAGCTATGGGGTCTAAGGCTAATAGCTATGACAGCCCGGTTGCGATTATATGTTTATATTTTAATTTTTATATTTTAACTTTTATGATAATTACTATCTTCACATATATATTCGCGTCATATTGGCTTTATTTTTTTGACGCTTTTTTTGTGCTATTAACACCACTAAGAATTCGTTTTTCGAATTTTTAGAATCCGTTTGAAAATCCCCTATGTTATAATGTTATCCCCCCCCAATTTAATGTTATATAATTTTTCAAACGGTATAGAAAGTGCTATTTTTCCTAGATATGCACTTAATAATCTGTATTGATTCCCGCTTTACAGATTACAATTAGGTATACGGCCATTCAGAAAGTATACCTATTATCCCCCAAAACTCACAGATTCCCCCGAATTTTCTGTGAGTTTTATTTTTTTACAATTTTTCCCAAACATCAATTTTAATGATATTGTAATATAATATTTTCCTTTTTTTGATATAATGTAATGTGCTAATGTACATATAATTTAAACGATTAATATTCTATAAATTCCAATTATTCTTTAATTTCCAAGCCAAAGTATAGATATTAGACAAAATTTTCGATTATACTATATATAGGCTCATTTTTTGGAATATGGTTAATTTCACAAGGAGCAAAAATAATGTTAAAAAAAGTAAAAATTTGTTTAGCAGTATTGGCAATATCTACTCTTGCCTCTATTGCCGTAAATGCAGCAACGGTCAAAAATCCTGACCCTAAAAAAGTGACAAAAATCACTACAACAACTACTGAAGAAACTACTGAAACTACAACAGAAGAAACTACTGAAGAAGTTACAGACGAAGAAACTGAAACTACTACTAAGGAAAAATCAGAAGGCACTACTTCAAGCAATATTGAAGGCTCTGGTCAGCTTACTACAATAGCATTAGATGAGTTTTCAGAAAATCCTACAGATGCACAGGGTCAGCCTCTTACTGGTAAAGACCTTGCAGCTTACAAAGTAGTTGCAAAAACTTATAAGGACAAGTGGACAGCAAAAACAAGTCCTCTTATTAGCGAAACTACTCTCCACAGCGACGCTGATTATACAGAAAAAGCTAAAACTTTTACATTTGATAATGGGGACAAATTTACAATAAAGAGATTTAACTTTAGCACAAACAACAATGCCAGATTAGAAGATAGTATTACTATTGAGGGTAATACTATGCAGATTAGATATGTATCTCCAGAAACTAATGAATGGTATATGTCTGAAAACCTTGTAAATACAGCTAAGCAAACAATGTTTATAGACACAGACAAGGGTTCTTACATTTTCAGCGTACCAGCTGTTTACACAAATAGCTTTGAAAACAACACTTTGGAAATGCGTCCAGAGTTAGAACAGAAAATTGAAATTGAAAAAGGCGACGGAACTTACACTCTTAAATGGTCATTCCCTCGTAACACAGAAACAATAGGTGAAATTTGGATGCTTCAGTCAGCAAACAAGCTTGCAGATTGGTCAAACATTAACCATTTCAACACTTTAAAGCAGGATTTAGGTGTTAACAGACGATTCTCTTGGGACGGTTATTATTTCCCTACGCCTAGTAATTACACACCATATTCTCCTACAATGCTCTACAGACAGCCATCTGACTATAGTGGTGCATCATTTACAAAATATGGTTCTTTCCCTGCTCCTTTTGAGTTAGGCTATGTATTTACTTATACTTGTATGGAAAACCAAAATACTGACGGCTATTGGCCAACAGGTCCTAAGTCTGGTTGGTTAGCTACTGACTTTAATATTGCTGCCGGTTTCTACGACACAAGATTTAATACTGACTTTGGTTGCAACCTTATAGATGCTTACAAGAGATACAACAATACTCAGTTCTTAATGGCTGCCTGCAAGTATGCTGAATTTTTCCTTGAACACGCAGAAAAGAACAGCTATGTAACTGCAAATGGTGGTCTTTTAGTTGAAGATTATGGTTACAAGTACGAACACACTAAAACTCATGTTTCACTTAATCATCAGCTTGCTGAAATGAACTACCTTTACAGACTTTACAACATAACAAAAGAAGACCGTTACAAAGAAATGGCTGACAGAATGTTAAAGGGTGTTGAAGACACTAAGGACCAATGGGTTCTTGCCAACAACAACCTTAACTATGCCCTTTATTACCTTGCAAACACAAACACAATGGTAGATTATCCTTACTTGACTTACAACGACTTAAAGGAAGCACAGGAACTTTATATGCAGTCCCATAACAAGGCTAAAAATGAAACTTTACAGTACCTTATGGATTGTAAAATGGAATGGATGCTTGCTAATGGCGTAACTGGTTACAATAAATAATATTTGCTTGTCAAGCCATCGGATTTATCTTTCCAATTCACTGGTCAGAACTTTCAACTTTGTTGAAAGCCACACTTCGTGTGTCCGATTTATCTTTCGGTTCATTCTAAAGAGATTGTACCAAATTGATGTTTATTACATTGATTTGTGTACAGTCTTTTTTATTTTTTTACCAATAATCTAAGAATAATGTTTAAATTATTCAAACATTATAGTATTATGTTTTATTAAGTAAAAAATTATTTACAAATTAATTTTCATTTTTGCTTATTTGACTATTGATATTTCACAAAATATATTGTATAATAATTTCAAGTTGGTACAAATACCCATATTATATATTATTTTTAATTTTAATTTGTGTATTTGCACAAGCACACTCTCCTTTTTAAAGAGTAAATTTTTATAACTAAAAAGGGTGGGTGTCATAAGCCATATAAAATGGCAAAACATTTTTCAAACGAAATAAAAGGAGGAAACAAAAATGAACAAAACCTTTAAAAGAGCAGTAAGCTCTGTTCTTGCAAGTGCAATGGCTTTTTCAAGTGTAACAGTTGCTACTGTATCAACTACGTTACCTTTTACAGCTGCACAGGCATTTGCTGCTGAAACTACTACAGTTGCTTCTTGGAAGTCTGGCGACGCAACTATTCCAGCTGCTTTCGGTGCTGAAGCTGCACTTTCTAGCATTGGTAATTCTCAGACAATCAAAACAAGTGCAACAACTACTTTTAGTGACAACTTTGTAACCGTTGCCGGCACTACTGCAAATGACGCTTATTCTTGCGTATCTGCTGTTGCAACAGACAATACTGGTGCTGCTAAGGGTGCAAAGTACTGCGTATTTATCCCTACTGCAACTGGTAACTTAAACTTATATGTTATTAACTCTGGTTCTAAGGCTACAAAAGCTAATTCTATCAGAGTATATAACAATTTAACAAATAACAATAACGGCACTTATGCACTTCCAACAGCATATGACCAGTATGATGTACATGGTTACTTAGAAGGTGCTGCTGTTGCTCCTGTTTCTATTCCTGTAACTAAGGGTACTCCAGTTTGTGTTTACTTCGGTAACTCAAAGTCAATCCTTTTAGGTATGACATTAGTTGGCACTACTGGCGGTGACGATACAACAACTACTACTGAAGCTACTACAGCTACTGATGCTTCAACTGAAACTACTACTGAAGCATCTACAGAGACTACTACAGTAACAACTACTACTGA
>ENA-OOXM01002592-OOXM01002592.1-human-gut-metagenome-genome-assembly--contig:-NODE-2592-length-11282-cov-2.111784_pt1 | contig 11282 bp, 9 predicted proteins | sample MGYA00241589_ERZ501347 | MGnify/ENA primary metagenome ERZ501347 (study PRJEB25962, sample SAMEA2042832) | human gut metagenome | biome: human gut; feature: human-associated habitat; material: faeces...
TCCGGGCTGGTATTCTTGCGCTCCTTTTGGAACTTTTCAAGGGCTTTTTCCCGGTTGTACTCGCCCTACGGACATTGGATATTGACACTCCATACATGATTCCGATTCTGATAGCACCGGTTCTCGGACATGCGTTCCCATTGCAGTTTCATCCGAAAAACAGTAACAAAAAAGGCGGCAAAGCCATTGCCGTCTCCTTTGGTGTACTGCTTGGAATCTTTCCGGTTGTTCTTCCGGTTCTTTTCCTTGCTGCTGCTTATATTCTTTTTTCTGTGGTCTTAATTATCCGGCCACATCTTTTCCGGTCCATTATTACCTTTGGCGTATTCTGCCTTCTGGTCTTTCTCTTTGTGCCGGTTCTCTCCATTGACTTTTCCTGCCTTGGAATTGCACTGCTTGTTATCTATAAGCATCTTTGCGCTTACCAGAATGAGAAACTTTCCATCCGGTTTTTCTTTCAAAAATAGCTTTTTTAAGAGATACCTACCAGGAAATAACTTCGGTTCCCTCTTCGGTTACCAGAACCTGAATCTCCCACTGGGCACTTGGAAGTCCGTCTTCTGTATACACGGTCCAGTTATTTTCATCATCTATGTAGATAGCTTCTTTTCCCATATTTACCATTGGCTCAATCGTAAACATCATGCCCGGAACTAAGAGCATCTCGGTTCCTCTCTTGCTGTGATAGCCAACCCATGGCTCTTCGTGGAATTCTTTTCCAACACCATGTCCACCGATTTCTCTTACGATAGTATAGCCATTTTCATAAGCATGGTCATGTACTGCCTGCCCCATATCTCCTAAAAAGCCCCATGGTTTTACCGCTTTTAAGCCTTCTTCCACACATTCTTTCGTTACCTGGACAAGACGCTTCTTTTCTTCACTGACATCTCCAATCAGAAACATTCTGGAGGAATCAGAAAAATATCCCTGATAGATGGTAGATACATCTACATTGACAATATCTCCTTCTTTTAAAACTTGGTGGTCTTGTATATCGTTCGGCAAGTTGATTATGCAATTGTAATCTTCATCGTTTATATATCGCTCGCCAGACACATTTGTTATTGTGAGGATTTTCCATTTGCCCAGTGCATTATACTTGCCACTCTGGAATGCGTAACCATTTTTCAATGTCGCAATATTCGACAAGCATATAGTAGTTTCTAACAAATCTTTGCGTGCGAACAAATGTTTACTAATCGCAGACTTTAGTTTCTTCAAATCCTCAATGATTTTGTTTTGGGTAGCGATACGTTCATCTATGGCTATTAGCAGTTTTGCAATCTTAGTTTGTTCATCTTTTGAAGGAACTCCAATATACACTTCATCAAAATTGCGAATACTTATAGAAAACACCTTTGTTCCTTGTGCAATTCTTCTAATCTGTTTGTGAAATGAATCGGATGCAAACGCATAACCTTTATAGCCAATAACCGTCTGATTAGAATTATCTCGTCCATGAATAGTGTGTAATCCTGAAACGATTTGTTGACCATCACAGTTGATAACCTCAATAGCTTTGGCTACATCATTTGTATCTTCTGAAGCATCTGCAAAAGCCACATCCCCCTCTTTGAATAGTGTATATGATTTCGGTATAGTCCCTTCCTTTATATAGGGAAGAGATGCAGAAAATACATCTATCATTGTAGATAAGCCTTTATGGATTAAGCCATAATGCAAATTCTTGATTTTACCGTTATTATAGTCTAATTGTTCCCATGAGAGGGAGTTGGTAGAATAGAAATCCAAGAGTTTTGAAACATTGACTTTCTTCCACTCCCCACTAAACTCCGGGAATCTCAAATGGGGAACATTGAGGATTTTTTTATCTTTATTATCTATTGCCATAGTTGTTATTATTTTGTAGGATTCAAGTCAAATGGAAGTAACGGAGTTTCATCATTTCCATCATTAAAACGGTCAAAATCCGATATGTATGATTTGTCTTGAATCAGTTTATATTTTTCATATTCGCTATAAGCCTTATCTCTTGCTTCCTCTTGTGTCACTTTTCCGGCTGTATCGCACGGCTCGTAATCCATCGTTGCAAGATATTGTTGAAGAAACTTCTTCCAATCATCCATAGTTGAAACAATATGACGTGCAGCACGTGATTCTGCCATATCAAGAAAAGCAGTTGTGATAAGATTCAACTGGGACAATTCAGAATCTGACAGGTAATTTTTTGCGACGATGGTATCAGACTTTTGCACTCTTCCGTCAGGAGCTTTCTTCCACGTGGTAAGTCCCATGTAAGGTTGCTCGGAATCAGCCCGTTGATAGATAATTTCCGCAGCCGTATGATGAGTAACGGCAAGGTGCATCATATTTTGTACCATCTTGAAGAACAACTTTGTGTCTTCTGATTTCGGGTCGTAATCCGCACTACATTCTGCATAAATGTCAGTTATCTTTTGGTAATATCTGCGCTCTGAGGTGCGTATTTCACGAATACGCTCAAGCAAATCGTCAAAATAGTCTTTCCCGAAATGTTTACCCTGTTTTAGTCTCTCATCATCAAGGGCATATCCTTTAATGATAAACTCTTTCAACACTGAAGTAGCCCAAATGCGGAATTGAGTAGCTTGATAGCTGTTTACCCTATACCCCACTGCAACAATAGCATCGAGGTTGTAAAATAGCGGCATACGTTCCACTTCCCGGTCTCCTTCTGTTTGAACTATCCCAATTTTTCGGATAGTTGCCTCTTTGGAAAGTTCTCCTGTTTCGTAAATTTGTCCGAGATGATAATTTATGGTTCTGACATCAACCCCAAACAAGTCCGCCATCCTTTTTTGTGACATCCAGAATGTTTCGCTATTGAAAATGACTTCTACACGTGCCTCTCCTTGTGCTGTTTTATACAACAATATATTAGAACTTAGCGAATTATGCATAAGTTCAGCCATTGAGACAGATTGTGAGAAAAAGCCTCGTGCCTGTTGGACGAGCAACTTTTTGCCATCTGCATTTTCCGCAATAATCATACATGCCATACGAGAGAGTCGGAATATATTTACCTTGCGAAATGAGCCGTTTCCTATCTTGACCATATCAACCGCTTGGTTGAAATGCTCGTCCACATTCATTCCTTTTTCTCCGGCTACTTTAATGGCTTTATCTATGACTCGTTGAAATTTCCAATAAGCAGAATAACCCATCGCACCACAAAGGTCACGAGAACTCCAGTATTCATTCCCGTTTTCATCCTTGCGGCATATATTCTCAAATGAAGGTGTCATCTGAGGTATGTTGTCATTTTCACCCATTGCTATTACTTTTCTGAACTATTCTACCAGTCCCAATTCTTTCAGATACACTTCAATCTCTTTGTCGAGTTCAGCACGTTTGGCTTCCAACTCCTTTATCTCTGCCATTACAGCCTTTATGTCGATAGGTTCTTCCTCTTCAAAGGTATCAACGTAACGGGGAATATTCAGATTGTAATCATTCTCGGCTATTTCTTGAAGAGAGGCAAGGTGACTATACTTTTCTATTTCCTTGCGGTCACGATAAGTCTCGACAATCTTTTGGATATGCTGCTCGCGGAGCTTGTTCTGAGTCTTTACCTTTTCAAACTCCTTGCTTGCATCAATAAACAGAATATTGTCATCTTCTTTACGGCACTTCTTAAAAACAAGAATACAAGTCGGAATACTTGTGCCATAGAAAATATTTGCAGGTAATCCTATAATAGCATCCACATAGTTTTTCTTTTCTATAAGGAAACGCCGGATAACGCCCTCCGCATTTCCTCGGAATAGTACACCATGCGGAGCAACACAAGCCATTGTACCGCCCTCATTCAAGTGATAAATCATGTGCAGGATAAAAGCATAATCGGCAGTCTTACGTGGTGCAAGCCTTCCTGCTTTGCTGAAACGATCATCAGTATTGAATTTGTCGGCAGCACTCCATTCTGCAGAGAACGGAGGATTTGCAACTACAGCATCAAACTGAGTATCACCAAACGCATCCCATTCAAGTGTATCACCATTCTCAATCTTGAAGTTGCTGAATCTGATGCCATGAAGCAACATATTCATTCGGGCAAGGTTATAAGTTGTAGGATTCTTTTCCTGTCCATAAATATCAACTGCATTTCCGATATTGGCAGCACGAAGAAGCAACGAGCCACTACCGCAAGTAGGGTCATATACATTGCGCAAACGCTGGTGTCCGATGGAAACAATTTCTGCTAAGATACGGCTGACCTCCTGCGGAGTATAGAACTCTCCAGCCTTTTTCCCGGCTCCTGCGGCAAATTGCGAAATCATATATTCGTAAGCATCACCCAAAATATCAATCTCCTGCGATGCCTCTACTCCGAAGTCTATATCATCTAATGCAAGAAGAACGTTACTAACGAGCGTGTTTTTATCGTCAGCTGTCTTGCCCAATTTAGGCGATGCCAAGTCTATATCCGAAAACAATCCGCCAAAATCCTCTTCACTATCCTGTCCCAACGTACTGTCTTCAATACGCTTCAATGAACGTTCGAGCATAGGCAAGATATTTTCTTTACGCTTGATAGCCTCAATTACTGACGAAAACAAAAATTTTGGTTCTATGAAATAACCAATATTCTCCAAGCATTGATTTTTCGCTTCTTCTTGTAGTTCAACCGCATCTGTATCATCCATTTCCCACAATTCCTTAAAGGTTATTTCATCATCCACCAAGGCATTGTTGGCATACTTCTCTATTTTCTCCGACAAGTACTTATAGAAGATGAAACCTAATGTAAAATACATAAAGTCGCTTGCCGACATATTACCACGCAAACGATTTGCAACCTCCCAAAGTTGGTCACGGAGTTTCTGCTGTAATTCTTCGCTCATATTATTTTAGTATTTCTTTTACTACTTGTTTGATTTTTACACACATATCACAAAGCCATGCACATCCATTATCCCAATTATCTTTATCATTCATATCCCCCATAGGATGAAGAATAAGGAAACGACTTGCCTTTTTATTTTCATCTAGTCGCCATTCTATTTCATTAGGATTTATAATCCCTAATATTTTAGATACCAATTCTTCATTTGACTTAAATCGGGTAATGATATCCTTGTCCTCATTAACATACAATCCTGCTGACAAACAATTATTTTTAGTATTTAATGTCATACAAAGATGATATGCTGATGATCCTAAACCTAGGTCATACCAATGCTGAGCTTGTGGTTTACGCAGCTTAAATTCCCTTATAAAGGCAGAGTGTTTTGGAGCTTCGTTGTTGAACTTTTCCCAAAATGCTAATTTCAAGTTTTCTGTTTCTGAAAGTGCTGCTGTCTTTTTCATTGCCTTTGCCCAAGTATTAGGTCGTTCTACAATATTGAACTTAGGTGCAGGTTCTGAATCATTGATTTTCCACAATTCTATTTCTATTAAGAAAAACTCGAACTTGTCATCCGTATGCTGATTTAACCATTCTATTGCTTGTTTATGCTCGTCACGTGCTTTTCTGACAATCCAAATTATTACTTCAGCTTCTTTACCTGAAGCATACGTTATGATTTTGCCAAGATGGTCATGATTTGTTTCCTCTAGCTGATTCTCAATGATTATTCGTCGTCCCGTCCCCTCCTCTGTCGCAAATAAATCAACACTGAAATCGCCTACATTGGATTCCTGTTCTTCAACGACTATATCAATACCTACAGCCTCGCTGAGAATTTCCAAATTCTCTTCTTTTGCAAGCCAAGGAGTAAAATCTTTGGCTTCATGTTTCCAGACAGAACGAAGGTCTGTTATCTGCTCCAGTTTACCTAATTTCATGATTGAATAACTTTTAATTATTCCCAATTAAACGTTTTTATAATACTACGCAATCTTTCCATAATTCTCGTCAAAGCCTTGCGAGTTTTGATAAGACCGAGATGCTTCTCTTTCAATGCCTTTTGTATAATTTCAGGCTGTTCTTTTTGTAAATAGTCATACTCTTTTATGTAAAGATTAAGCACTTCGGCAGAAATTTGTTCATCATCCGCCAAATCACTCACAGCCTTATTGCGTTCTGACACAATATATTGGTTCAAACGTTCCTCTAATTCATTTGTTCCATCTGCTCTATTGCGCCCATTCATGAAGTTTTCCTTGTCTTCATCTACATTCTTTTGAATAAAGCCGTCGATGAGTTTTGCTTTGCCTCGCATTCCAGCATCCTTAATCATTGTATCAAGGATATGCTTGCGCTTTTCTGAATAATCATCGCTATATGGGTCAAGTTCCGCAATGAGTTCAAGAATATACGCTACATTGATAATATCACTATGCAGAAGTTCAAGACAGAAATCAATGTCTTCCAGCCCTTGACTATTGCCATATGGAACAGGATCTTCCGCAACAGTTGACGGTGTAGCAGGTGGGTCAATAAAACCAACCGTAATGTCGAGGTATTTACTCTTATAATCATTAAACTGCTGTTCGGTCATACCGAGGTCTTCAGCATCCTCGCTGTAATCTTCGTATATCTGGATTTCTGCATGTTTACGGATAATGTCTCTGAACGCAAGTACAAAATTCTTCTTGTCATTTTCACTTTGCAGAAGGTCTATACTACTTGGCGTTGGATATTTTTGCAGAAAATCTGTTGCCAAACTCTTGTACTCATGCTTAACTTTTTCAAACGGAGGACGTACTATATCTTCAGGATTGTCGGAATTGCTAAACAGTTTTATAGACGTATCAACATTGTTTTTCAGATCACGGAAGCATACGATTTTACCGAATCGTTTCTTCTCGTTCAACACTCGGTTGGTACGACTGAATGCTTGCAGCAAACCGTGATATTCCATATTCTTATCCACATAAAGTGTGTTCAGTTTTTTACTGTCAAAACCAGTAAGGAACATTCCCACGACAAGACAAAGGTCAAGCGGTTTCATATCTGCTTTCTTCTTTTTCATGCGCAGGTTGATGTCATCATAGTAAGCACGAAAGTTCTCTGTTGTAAAAGATGTGCCGTAGTTTTCATTATAATCATCCATAATGGATTGTAGTTCATCTGCTTCGCCCACACTTTCGCTGACATATTTTCCCGTACCCATACCAGTCTGTTCATCATCTTGACTATTATTGGCTGCGTATGTAAATACTGCACCTATACGGATTTTAGGATTCAATGATTTGAAAATCTTGTAATAGCGGATAAGCATAGGAACAGACTGTACAGCAAACAATGCGTCAAACTCTCCATCAAATGTAGATTTATTGAAGTTGTTAAGGATAAATCTTGCAATCTCCTCCATACGAGCTTGGTTATCGTTATCTACAATCTCGTTACCATGATAATACTCCACTAGGAAACCAAGCACATTTTCATCAGCAATAGCATCTTTGATGAGATATTTATGAAGACAATTGCCGAAAATTTCTTTTGTCGTATGTCCATCCACTGCATTTTCAGTAAAGATAGGTGTTCCCGTAAAGCCAAAAATCTGAGCATTATCAAAGAACTTCATAATCTTTTTATGACTGTCCCCGAAATGACTACGATGACACTCATCAAAAATCATTACGATGCGTGAATGACGGATAGCATCAATCTTGCTGCTATACCACGTCTTACTAACTGCCGCATTAAGTTTTTGAATGGTGGTTATGATAATTTTGGAATTGCTTTGAAGTCGCTTCACGAGTTCATCCGTATTGTCGGTACTATCCACTGCACCCGGTTCAAATGCCTCGTATTCCGATTGCGTCTGAGTATCGAGGTCATGACGGTCAACAACAAACATCACCTTATCCACATCATCCAATTCTGATACAAGTTGTGCTGCCTTGAATGAGGTCAATGTTTTTCCAGCACCTGTTGTATGCCAGATATAACCATTATCATTGGAGTTTTGTACACGATCCAAAATCTTCTCTACCGCATAGAATTGGTAAGGACGAAGTACCATCAAGCTCTTGTCACCCTCATGCAGCACAATATACTTTCCTATGATTTTGCCAAGTGTACATTTTTCCAAGAAGAATATGGCAAACTTATCCAATTCATTGAACGGATGATTGGCGGCATCTGTCCAGTTGAATGTGAACTTATACCCACTATTTGGATTATTGGCAAAATAGCGAGTGTTAACACCATTGGATATAACAAACAACTGAATATAATCAAACAATCCGTGAAACGAAGTCTTGTGATAACGCTGTATTTGGTTGTATGCCTGTTTAAGTTCCACGCCACGACGTTTCAATTCAATCTGCACAAGTGGCAAACCATTGATTAGAATCGTCACATCATAACGACATTTTTTACGTCCTTCCACTGTGATTTGGTTGGAAACCTGAAATTCATTCTGACACCACTGCTGCCTATTTAGAAATTCCACCCATATACGCTGTCCATCAGCCGTATCAAGCGGATACAAGTCACGGAGTTTCTTTGCCTTTTCAAAGCGAGTACCACCTTCAAGGTATATAAGAATCTTTTCAAATTCTTCTGTTGTAAACTCGCTACGCCCATGTTCCTCCAGTCGTTTGCGGTTATGAACCTCCAACTGTCGTTTAAAATTGGCATACATATTATCCTCTTCTACGATTTGGACATATTCATAGTCCATTTGTAGAAGAGTGGCTATCAGTCCGGCTTCCAATGCCGCTTCACTTTGTGTTGACATATCCTTGCCTTATTATGAGTAGTTACAACATTTTTATCTTACTATTTAGTATTCTAACATTCAGTGTATTTTCAATCTTATATAGATTAAATACATCTAAGACCACCGAAATCGCTTTAAATTCTATTGTAGTCTTTCCTTTTTATCGGTTATCAAATCCTTTAAATCAACCTGTAGAATCTCGGCAATCCGCTGAAGCGTTTCCAAATTAGGTTGAATCCTATTGCACGCATAGGCATTGACCATGCTAAAACTCTTATCCAACTGTTTGGCTAACCACGTTTGAGAAATGCCTTTTTCCGAAAGGACTGCTTTTATTCTATTCAGTTTCATTCTTTGATACGATTTTATAGTGCAAATATAGTGAATTATATTCGACAACTGGGATTATTTTTGTACTTTTGTCATCCCAATAGACAACACACATAAAAATGTGTATAACTGATATATGAAAATATTAACAGAAAGAGAAAAGAAAATCCTTATTAATCATGCCAAAAAGCAAGAATTAAGACGGATTATATCAAAGAAAAAAAAGAAAAACAAAAGGCGTTACCTTCAAGGGAAATCAAAAGAAGAACGTCAGAAATATATTTTAGAAAATCGATTTAAAGATTATTCTAAAATAAAGGCTCCTTCGAACTTTTCACTAATCGAAAACACAGAAGAATCACTAAAATTCATAGCAAAAATCGAAAAATGCTTAAAGAATCGAAGTAAGGTATTTGTCAATTTAACAGATGTAGAAACAATAGCTCATGGGGCTATTGTCGTCCTCTTATCAATAATGACTAAATTCAAATACAATCATATTGATTTTAATGGAAATTTCCCTAAAAATAAGAATGCAAATAAAGCATTGGTTGATTCTGGCTTTTTTGATCAGTTGTATAAAAGAAATATAAGCAATGAACCTAATTATGCGTTTTGCAGGAACAAAGTCCTAACTCATGCAGGAAAAGTAGTAGACTCTAGTCTAGCAGATCAAATTATTTCAGAAATATCCAATTTAATATGGGGTAAGCAAAGAAGATGTTTGGGGGTTCAAAGAGTTTTTCTTGAACTCATGCAAAACACAAATAATCATGCTTCTTTTGATTCAAAGGGCTTACATCATTGGTGGACAACTGTACAATATGATGAAAAGTTAAAGAAAGCATACTTTTCATTTATAGATTATGGCGTTGGCATAATTAATAGCTTACGTAATGATGAACATGGTAAGTTTTATAATATTATACCAAAGATCCGTGAATTATTCAATCCGCAAAATAATGCAGAAATGCTCTCTCTGCTACTTAAGGGAGAAATTCATAAGACATCAACAGGTAAGTATTATAGAGGTAAGGGTCTTCCATGCTTATTTAAAGCGTGTGAAGACAACAAGATTGCAAACGTTGTTGTTATAGCAAACGATGCTAAAGTTGAATACACAGCAGGTACAAATGTCAAATTAAACAATTCGTTTGCTGGAACATTTATCCATTGGGAATTGAATTTTAACAATGTAAATATAAATTATGAATAAAGATATTATAATAAAAATCGCGACAGATTTCAGTCGTATTCCGGGTGCTCGTTATCCTGAAGAAGGAGATTATTCCGGTCAAGAATTTAGACAAAATGTTCTACATCCTGCACTGAAAAAAGCAATAGAAATGAATGTAAAGCTAATTGTTGACTTAGACGGCACTGCTGGTTTAGGTACATCTTTTTTGGAAGAATCTTTCGGAGGTCTAATTAGGAGAGACCATATAAATTACAATATTCTCAAACAAACACTTATTATAATTTCAGACGAAGATCCTGATTATAAAGAAGAAGTAGATAATTATATTGAAGATGCCTATGAAAAAGAACAAAATCATTAACATAATTATCTATATTATAATATTCAGTATTGGATGTTGTTGTGGTAAACTGATTGATTGGGGATATTTTGTTTTAAACAAGGAAATATCTATAATAGATGCAATATCGCTATTTTTAACCATAGGTTGTGCAATTTATATATCAAAAGTTCTAGAGAAAGAAGTACAAGATGTTCGAATAGAAAAAGAGATGTTTATTTCTCAGGTAGAAAACACCGAATCTCCACTAGTCGAACTTGGAAATAAATTGAATAGTACAACCTATACAGAGGTGATAAGCTTATATTCAAAATCCAATATAACACGCCATAAGTTATTTAAGAAAATAGATTCTTTCAAAAAATCTGAATTTAAAGTGGATGACATTAAAGAAGTTTTAGATACAAACTACAAACGATTAAAACCTTTACTTACTGACACATCTGTTATGTCTAAATCACCTCCTGACATTGAAGTTAAAAGAGGTAAAATCACATATAGTCCAGAAAGAATCGTTGAAATTCAAGAGAATTTACAAACAATTCAAGACGAGTTTTTCAAACTCAAAATAATAATAAATAGAGCTTAAAAAATCTTTTAATTACATATTCGATTTATATACTAATATCAACTGTTCAATAACACGATTTAACTTTTGGAGATACAAACAAAAACTTCTACTCATTATAGAATTAGATAACTGAACCTATGTATAATAGATTCAGTTATCTAATTTTTAGTCTACTCCATTGATTCCCGAATAATACGCAAAGTTTCTTTCTTATACTCCTTGCGG
>ENA-OOXM01002593-OOXM01002593.1-human-gut-metagenome-genome-assembly--contig:-NODE-2593-length-11276-cov-7.930755_pt1 | contig 11276 bp, 6 predicted proteins | sample MGYA00241589_ERZ501347 | MGnify/ENA primary metagenome ERZ501347 (study PRJEB25962, sample SAMEA2042832) | human gut metagenome | biome: human gut; feature: human-associated habitat; material: faeces...
TGGTTCCTTTTTTATCTCGTGGGCATGTGATTGAAAATTCTCATCTTAATTTCATATGTCTCAGTGATGTCAATAGGATTACCCTTGTCGTCCACAATATCATTTCCTTTGATGATGGTGTCGAGCAATACACGCTGGCGCACTTCCTCCACCTCGCCATCGGTCAGGTCAGGATATTTTTCACGAATAACCTTAGGAATAAGGTGCTGAGTGATATTCTCAGCTGTTGTGCTGCCGCTTATAGCCTTCACCACCAGGTCATCTTGCAGAATACTTGCTTTCAGGTCATCTAACTGCTCTTCTACTATCTGCTTGGTCTTAGCACTTGACAGCGGCTTCAATCCCTCAACTACTATGGTGTGAACGGTGTCATCCGAGTCTTCCTTAGGCTCTTGCGTAGTCTTAAAGTGCCAGCTTGGTGCCATCACCTGTTCCATAAGCAACGATGCAGTAATTGCTTTCAGAAAATCGTTCACAGCCACCTTCACGTCAGGCAGGTCTGCATCAGGCATGGCTATCATGTTGATAAAGCGAGCAGTGTCTTTGCCCTCGCTGTCACGGGTACAACGACCGATAATCTGAACGACCTCAGTCAGAGAACCACGCACACCCACGGTGAGGCAGGTGTCACACCACTCCCAGTCGAATCCTTCCTTGGCTGTGCCCAGTGCGATGATGAAGTCCATATCATCTGCCTTCTTCATATTGCTGAGATAGGTGTAGACTCCAGCCCTTGTCTTCGGGTCATCATCCACAAGGTCAGTCAGTTTCACTCGTCTGCCTTCCTTAGTCTCCAGTGTGTAAATGCCACCACCGTGGTTGTAATCACGCTCCACCACAGTGCCAATAAGTTTCATAATGTCTTCCACCTCCTGATATTTTCCTCTTGCAGTGCTTGCCCGACTGTTGATACTTGGAATGTGGATGATGGTCTTGCGGTGAGTATCAAGCACCTCTCCGATATGGTCGAGATACGAGCCTTTATAGAAGTGATAGCCCAGCACAAGATTCTTCAGATACTTGTAGCCATTGAGCTGCTGATAGTAGTTGTAGCTCACGGGACAGAAGCGTGCCTCGTCCTCTGCACGAAGCACAGGAATACCATCGCCACGGAAATAGCTGCCTGTCATGGCTACAATATGCCCAGTAGAGTTGTTCATCACACGACGGACTTATCACCCAATCCGCTGTTTGCATCAGCACTGGTATGGTGAAACTCGTCAATAGCCAGCAGACAGTCGTTCCAGTCCTCATCATTCAGTTCCTTCATGGCATTACGTAATGTAGCATGGGCACACACCAACACCTTCGATTTGGTGTCTGTGCGCATAAACTCACAAAAGCGTCCAGCCTTGTCGCTCTCGTTGCCATTAGACGAACACAGGTCGTAATAAGGCGCAACACGCCAATCTTCAAAGAAGCCATACTTTTTGAGGTCGGTATTGCGAAATGAGCGGCCGATGCTCTTTTCAGGCACAGCTACCACCACCTTCTTGATGCCTTGGTTCACCAACTTGTCGAGGGCTATGAACATCAGTGCTCGACTCTTGCCACTGGCAGGAGGGGCTTTAATAAGCAGAAATCGCTTGTCTCTATATTGATATGCTTTGGCTTGCATCTCGCGCATACCTAATTCGTCGGTGTTGCTGGATGTGCCACGCTGAGCATAGTGTATGTCTACGAAGTTATTCTTTGGTTGTTCCATCTTGTCCTTCCTTTGAATCTTTATGATGATTTTTTATCTGTAGTTCCAGAAGTTTTACGCGCTCACGCAACTGCTCTATGGTAGGGAGTTGCTTCACAATCTCTTCTATCTGTACATTATTATATGAGGCAACTCCCAATGGCGTTGTGATGCCTCTGAATGCCAGTTGTACGTCAGTCCTATCCATATTACTGCATATCAGCAGTCCTATGGTTGGATTGTCACTTTCACACTTGACGGCTTCATCTACTGCTGCCACATAGTAATTGAGCTTGCCAGCAAACTCAGGCTCAAATGCGACGGCCTTCAACTCAACCACCACATAGCAACGCAGATAGATGTGATAAAAGAGTAAGTCGATGCGACGTGACCTGCCAGCCACCACAATCTCTTTCTGACGACCAACAAAGGCAAAACCCTTGCCCAACTCCAAGAGGAAATCGGCCATCTGTATTGTCAATGCGGCTTCGAGTTGCGCCTCACTGAATCCGTCGGGCAGTGTAAGGAAGCCAAAGTCGTAGTTCTCTTTGGTTATCTCCTGCGCCAACGCAGCTTGTGGCAATGAAAGCTTGTCTGCAAAGTTGCTAACTGCGCCTGAATGCTTATGGTATACATCGGCATCCATACTGTTCTTCAGTGCGCTGCAACTCCAGCCGTTTTCAATCGTTCTGCGAATGTAAAAAATAGCTTCTTCTACATCCTTTGTTTTCTTGATGATTTCCACATGATGGCTCCATCCTATCAGTGAGAACAAGATAGGGAAAGGTGTCCCCTCTACATTGCTCTCCAATTCTGAAACGGCCCGTTTCAGTTTTGTTTCAAACTGAATATCAGGAGTTTGTAATTCTGAAATAGGCCATTTCAGTTTTTCAGAATAGAAGAGATACCACTGCTTCATGTGCCATAGATTTCTGCTTCCAAAACCCTTCTCGTCAGGGAATGCATGCTGAAGATCGAAGCTCAGTTGTTCTACAACACCGCTTCCCCAACGTTCCTCTGCCTTGCGCATAACAAGTTCACGACCAAGTTGCCATTTCCACAGCAACTTCTCACCATTCACCTTGACCACAGCTCGTACCTTTGCCTGTTGGTAGCGTGCTTTCAGTGATTCCAGCCATTCGCCATACTCTGCATCCAAGTGGGTGTCGTGTATGTGCGGTACTGATATGTTGTTTCTTATATCGTCGCTCATTTTTTGTCTTTTTAATTGTGTACGCAGCGCGTACACAATGTTTTTATAACGTGTGAACTCTATCTTTGTTGTCCCAATTGGGTACGCAGCGTACCCAATTTACTTCGCCGTCATCTTTTCATAGAGTTTGAAGAGACATTCCAGTCGAGCCTCGTCATTGGCAAAGGGATATCTGGGATAGCAGCTCTCCACCAAATCGTCGAGCACATGGTGGGCATTGCGCAGGTCTTCAGGCATCTTCTCGGGGTCGTAGAGCTCTGCCAATGTCTTCTCGGGATGGTCAGCACGGGTAAGGAGGACTTCCTCGCAGCTTCGCTCAGGGCTTGTTTCTTCTCGGCAGAGAGCTTCGGAAAGGGGAATGTGTTGTAACAGAGCTGGGCGGAATACCTATATCGTGTTTCAAGCTTACCGCCTACCGTGCGCACCCATGCCATATGAAGGCGGGAGGTTAAAACCCCGAACAAGGAAATATCATCAGTACCGACTACCATACAAGCGTTACTTGCGAGCTTAGATTTGTCAATGTATCCCATGGGAATATATTCTCTTGTCTCTGAAGAGTGACATGGAACAATAATACAGTTGATTCCCATTGGCTGAGTTATTTGGGCAAACAAATGTGGAATCTCAGCTAATTGAGGACGTGATGAATTTTCTCTTATCGCTCTGAGCTTATCTATTCGTTCTTTTATTAATGGGAAGTCTTCAAAATCAGAGACGTCATGACCATACAACCAAAGACACCATCTATCTTTACCATTAATAAGTTCTTCAGAGCCATAAATTTGTCGGAAATACTGTTCACTTTCAGGTTCCTTTGATACAAAGTCATCCTTTTCAGAGGTTGTAAAGAGTAGTTGACCACCATCGGCCGCCATGTTGCCAAAGTTCATTTGAGGCATACTCTTATTAAGCGGCATAGATGCACTCTCCACAAATATATCCTTGCCTGGGAAAAGATAAGCAGTGATATTGTCAACTGTCATTACCCTGTCGTCAGTGAAGAGATATTTGGGGCGTTTGTGCGCAGTGATGCCAACAATTGCAACAGTAACAGCTGCATTGTGCTTGGCATTGTTGGACCATTTGAAAGATGTATGTGCGAATGAAATCTCTACTCCGTTCTGCAATACACGCTTCCACAACAAGGCCACTTGCAGTCCTTGGCATATGGAGTTTGTGGTTACAAACGCACATTCCGCTTTTGAATTTTCTATATACTTCGCTCCCTTGTAGAACCAGCAAGCGATATAGTCAAGGCTTCCGAAGTCCTCACGGAATACGGCTTTCATGTCATACTTCTGCTCTTTATCTTGGTTACGACTGCCCAGATACGGCGGATTGCCAAACACAAACACCTCTTCCTCTGCAGTGTGTGGACATACCTCCTTCCAATCCATACGGCACGCATTGCCACACACTATCTGAGTGATATTGTGCAGCGGAAGAGCTTGAGTGTTTACACCAAAGTCATCATGTAGTTTGCGGTTCATCTGATGTTCTGCCAACCACATAGAGAGCATTGCCACCTCATGCGGAAAGTCGAGCAACTCTATGCCATAGAACTGCTTGAGCTGGATGACGGAACTGTCAAAGAAGTCAAGCTCTGGGATAATCTGGCGCATCAGACGCAGAATATCCATTTCGAGCATACGGAGAGCCTTATAAGTGATAATCAAGAAATTGCCACTACCACAAGCAGGATCAAAGAACTTCATCTTCGACATTCTTCCCAGCAACTTCTGGCAATCCTTATGAATAACCTTTAGGTCTTTGTTGTACTGTGTATCGGTCAATCCACCTATATCATACTGACGCTTCTTTTGTTCATATTGGTCACGCAGATGGTTGTATGCCCCCTGAAGGTCGTCCAAAAATAAAGGATTGATGACCTTCATAATGTTAGGTACACTGGTGTAGTGCATACCTTGATTGGCACGCACATTAGGGTCTACCACCGCCTGAATCATTGAGCCGAAGATGTCCGGATTGATGTTCTTCCAGTCCAGTTCGCCACACTCAATAATGATTTTGCGTGAGCGGAAGCCCATCTTCGGTATCTGTATGTGCTTGGCAAACAGTCCACCATTTACATAGGGGAATTGAGAGATTATCTTCAAAGTGTCTTCGTTGCGCAAGCGCATGTCCATCACGTTGAAGGCTGCATCCAGGTAATCAGCCAAATCAGAGCCGTCCTCCTTGGTGTAGCGCACCACAGAACCTGTGAAAAGGTTGTCTTCAAAGATACCAGTATCCTCTGCAAAGAAACAGAACAGGAGTCGTGCAATGAAGATGTTGAGGTCGTGCAGTTCGCTGCGGCTGCTGAACTCGTTGTAAGCACGTAACTCGTCGTGCAGTTTAGCCAACTTCTCTGCAGCCTTCACATCAGCAGGACTCTCATCAATATTGGTGAACCGCTCCACACCGCACAAGGGATAGAAAAAGGCGAAGTCGCAGTAAAGGCGATTAAGTGGATTCTCATAACTCTCTCTCTCCCTCATGTCATAGGCAAGGATAGTCTCGCCATCACTCACTGCCACAATCTTCGGAGCAGCTTTGATGACCTGTGGGTCTTGTTTCATCTCCTCCAGTGTTGCTGTCAATGATGTGGTGGTGGATACCGATTTATAGCCAAACAATCCTTTGATAAGCAAGCCGTCGTAGCGAGCCAACACACCCTTGCCATCACGATAGCGACGGATGTCGGCCTCGCCCTTACCGAATGCCTTCAATATTTCGTAACCAACTTCGCCAGCCACCACATCATTCTCTTTGAAGACGGTGAGGGCTGACTCAATATCTTGGTAGCTTAAATTCTGTTTCTTTGCCATATTGTTTTAGATGTCGTTGTTGATGAGACTTACTATCCGTGTTCTTTGTAATAAACTTTGGTTTCAATACAAAGTTAATCATTTTAAAGCACCAAAAGAATGTATTAACCTAAATCTTCTACGCAAATCAAAAAGCACAAAAAATGCAAATGGACAGACTGTAGAATGCTTGAGATTACCGAACCAGTCGCAATTTGCGACCAGTTCACCACCGCCAGTCATTATATTCTTTTACGGCGTATTGGTCAAATTGCAGGCTGTAAAGAGCCTTGTCTTTCGCTATTGGTCAAATTGCAGGCTAAGATGTTGTATAATCCAAGTAAATACCCACACGATTCGTTACAGGACCTTTTTTTACAATCCCATACCATACGTATCGTAACAAATAGCGCGAGCACCAAAGCCTTCTTTTTGAAATATGAGGCCTTCGTTGAGGTAACGACCATCTTGTTCGTTGCACGTGCCAAAGTCAAAGTAGCGCACATGAGGGAATAACACCGCTGCTTGGCTTAATAACTGCGCAAACAACCAGTCTAAAGCCCCCAATGCACACCCTGCATCAGAGGCTGCTATGTATTGCACGTGCACCACATGACGCGTAATGTAAAGCACACAACCAGCTTGTATCGTATTAGTTGTTTTCTCTGTGGCTACAAACAAACGAATATTTTGAGGGAAACGTTGCATCAATAGTTGCATCTCTTGCAGCGTGTGTACAGGGCGTGCATCGTAGCGAGCGTGAAGTATTTCCTCCAACACTTGCCAATAGGCTGGCAAGAAACTGATGCCTTCGGCTTCTTGCAATGTGCCTAATCGATTGGCCTTATTTACCTTACGACGGCGCAGCGTACTGAACGCATAAGGTTGTGCGAGATCCACTACCGAGGCAATTAAGCGAACTGTGAGTTGGGCATCGTGGCGAAAGAGCCAATATAGATCTTCTTCACACGGATAGTCGGCGTAATGGTGGGGCACAGGTTTATACTTTAAGGTAGTAAAGCCTTGTGCTTTATACCATGCCATGATGCTTTGCATTACCTCCCCCGTCAACGTGGCCGTCATGTGAGGCGAGAGCAACAGACCGCCATAGGTCAATCCGCCATGCGACTCTACGCAATGCTCGTCCGCGCGACTAACATTGGCTGGCAATAAGGCCAAGACGCGCTCATGGTCGTCCAACACCATGAGTGAGATGTCGCGAAAGCGGTCGGCATGATAGTCCATATACTGACGATTGAACAAGAAGGAGGCCTGACGCACCCCACCATTGTCAACTGCCGCATTCCACAAAGCCTCATCAGCCGAAGTATAGCGTTTGATTGTATAATTCATAGAAAAGTTTTTTTTCAAAAGCAAAATGTAAGTAGCTCAGCAACTGGGGGCAGACCTTTGGCCTGCGAGGAAAGGAGAAAGAACATTCTTATTCCTTTCGCAGACTAAAGACCTGTCCCCCAGTTGTGCTGAGCTACTTACATTTTAATGGTTTACTTCAACACTTTAAACACTTTGGTGCCTACCTTCACGAGGTAAACTCCATTGGGCTGCGTGGTGATAGGAGCCGCGAGTTGCGAGGTGGCCGAAGTAGCTTGTGCAGTTGCTACGATACCACCGCCTAAGTCGTAAACGCGTAAGGTCGTGCCTGCAGCAATCGTACCTGTGCAAACTACCGTGCCATTCTCTACGCACACGTTGAAGTCAGCAGGTGCAGTAGCTACGACATCGTTAATGCCCGTTTCGTTCATGAATTGCGGACGGAAACGTATCGTGTTGCTAAACGTACCGACAGGACACTCATACTGGCTGAGTGTACCCGTACCCCTACCGCAACTACCATTGCCAAGGCCCTTCTGATAATAGTCCAAATGAAGAATAACCGAACTCTTGTCTTGCTTCAAGTTCCAACGGTGGCGTGCGTTTGCCATTTCAGCATCTGTGTAATGCAATGCCGAGAAGGCTACTTGACCTTCAGTCTGTACATTGAGCAAGAAGCCAGCCTTCATATCAGTAAGGGTGAGTTCGCGCAAGCCTTCGTGATTGCCACATGATTGTGGGTGAGGCGTTGTACCAAACTCATCGCTCACGGTGCTGGTGTAACGGCCTAACAAAGCAGCGTCTTTGCGGTCAACGTAGCTATCCCATGGACCGAGTGCATAATACTCTAACTGTTCTAAGCTGCCAGGCAATACAATCCTCGAACCAATACGACGTAGGTTGCTCACCTCGTGTGATGTATAAGTACTCTTCACGTCTACCGTACCGTTTGGATAAACCGTATAGTCGTATACAACGTCACAATACTTACCTGTACCCTTGGTGCTAAACGTCACATTGCCTTTGTCATTGAGTTTAGGTGACTTCGTAAGCGTAAACTTACTAATGCCGTTAGAATCATCAAGTGAGTTGCCTGAAGCCTCATCGTTTTCTACCCAACGGAAGTTGTCGTAAGTAAAGTTGTTAGCCAACTTGTCTACTATCTTGTAGTTGCCATACGTCCATGAATACAGACGACCCGTTGAAGGATTGAGTACGATGCTAAACTTATCGTTCTTGATTTCCGTATCGCCACTCTTATCACCGATAGTCAAAGCCAAGTTGCCAGCATCGACAGTAGGCAGTGTAGCACTGCGCTCTTGCAGTGTAAACTGCTGTTTGCCTACGGGATAACCTGCATCAGCCCACAACGTAGCGTTCTTCTGTAAGAAAGTGAGGTCGAGCACGTACTCGCTCGTCTCGTCCATTTCTGTCGTAAGTGGCAGGTCGATGGCTCCACTATTGCTTGCAGGCGATGCTGCGGGCAATGAGATGGTGTCAGTCTCTACTTGTTCACCATTCTTCAAGACGGTGTAAGCCATAAGGTAGTTGTCAAGCGTTGTGAAGTCGGTGTTGTTGTTCACCGTCACGCGCTTACGGCGCAAGTTGAAGGAAGCTGAGATGGGGCTATATACTTGCTTCACCTCGGCCAACTTAGGAGTCCAAGCACGATCGCCTGGAACGAGGCCATTGTTGACGAAGTTGCCTTGGTGATTGTAGTTAGAGAAGTCGTAACCTGTGCGATACTTCGGATAACCATTTTCGGTCAACTTACCCGACTTGATGTCAGAAGCATGATAGATGCTCTGGTCTACCCAGTCCCAAATGCAGCCACCCATACCATAGGTAGAGCTGCGCATGGTGTTCCAATATTCGCTAAAGTTGCCCACAGCGTTACCCATAGCGTGAGCGAACTCACACATAAAGTAGGGTTTACCACCCGTGTTGTTGGCATCACGGCTCATATTGCTATAGCTCGGATACATCACGCTATACATGTCGGTATAGCTGGCGTTGCCACGAGTAGCCCCTTCGTAGTGTACCATACGGCTGGGGTCGACTATCTTCAGCGTGTCGTAAGTGGCAGCTAAGTTGCTACCCACACCGCTTTCGTTGCCAAGGCTCCAAAAGAGGACTGAGGGGTGATTGCGGTCGCGCTGTACCATGCGAATGGTGCGGTCGATGTATTGTGGACGCCACGTGCGCGCCGAGCTAATCGTGTTGCCGCTCTGCTCCCAGTTGAAGTGACACTCCACGTCGGCCTCGTCCATGCAGTACATACCATAGTAGTCCATCATGGCATACATCTTGGGTTGGCGTGGCATGTGTGAAGTACGCAAGAGGTTGACGTTGGCTTGCTTCATCATGGTGATGTCGCGCAACATGGTGTTCACGTCAATCGAACGACCATGTACGGGGTGTGTATCTTGCGTATTGACACCACGGAAGATAACACGCTTACCGTTTACATATACCTTGCCTGCACCCGTATATACCTTGCGGAAACCATACTTAGTAGCAAAGGCCATCTCTTCACTGCCGTCGGCTGCGAGTTGTGAGAGTTCAATGGTGTAGAGTTTAGGCGACTCTGAGTTCCAGAGTTCAATGCCACTCAACGAATTGAAGGCCACTTCTTGCTGCAAGTTAGTCTGACCAGCTTCGAAAGCAAAGTCTACCACCTTTTCAGCCACTTGTTCGCCCTCAGGGCTGATAATGCGCGCACGCACCTGCTTCGTTACGGCCTCAGCTGAAGGATTATTCATGCTTACGTTTACCGTCACAGCAGCCGATATGTAGGGGGCCGCGAGGTCGTCCGTGATTACATGGTCAGCTATGTAGGTTTTGGGCGTAGCATAGAGGTAAACGTCGCGATGTATACCGCTCATGTGCCACATATCCTGTCCTTCCAAGTAAGAGGCATCACTAAAGCGGTACACTTGTACGGCTATGTTATTCTCCCCTTGACGTACCACCTTACTGAGGTCGAACTCAGCGTCGTTGTTAGCTCCTTGGGTATAACCAACGTATTGGCCGTTCACCCACACGTAGGCAGCACTGTAAATACCGTCGAAGTGGAGCACGACGCGCTTATCTGTCCAATCTTCGGGCAGCGTAAACGTGCGGCGATACGAAGCCACTGAGTTTTTACAGTTATAGGCCATGTCGAGGTTGGGATAATTGTCTTGGAACGGATATCCTACATTTATATAATAAGGATCGCCATAGCCTTTCATCTCAAGACAAGACGGCACACTGATGGTGTCCCACTTTGAGGCATCAACGTTGTCGGCATAAAAGTCGTCCTTGGGCACGTTGCTGAGTTCGGTGGTCCACTTTAAGTTCCATACGCCATTGAGTGAGAGCCACTCTGCGCCTTGAGGGTCAACCCAAGGGCGAGCGTAACGCTCTTTGTCGGCCTGTAGGGCTGCCGTATTGGCATAAGGCATAAAGGTGGTATGACCAGGGAGTTTATTCTCTTCGAAGAAGGTCTCATCGCTCCAGTGAGGGCGATCGGCCTTGGGTTGTTCCGTGGTCTCTTCAAATACGAACTGAGTAGTAACGCCTTTGCTCTCATTCTCATCTGACACGTTGAGTTGGTCACCACTCTTTTCCATCATGCGACGGTTGGTATTGGCCGACCACACAATTTTATAAGTGTTCTCTGCGCCTTCTACAGGAAGAATCTGAAAACGTTGATTTTCCGAATTTACATTGGCCGTCCACTGTAAAGGGTAGTACCACTTATTGGGAGCTGCATCAATGGCAAAGGCAGGATAGCCTGCGTTGACGATGATATATTCGTTTTCGTTGCCCGTACTGGTGAGTGTCCACTTTTGACCCATTGAGGCGTCCGACACGGCTTCGAGTTTTATCTCGGCATTGTTTTGAGCGGAGTTCCCGTTGGAGAATACTTTGCCCGAAACAGAACTTTTAATATAATACGTCTTTTCGGTGCTGAGCTGTGCCCACGAGGTGAAGGTGGCACTGCAGAAAACGGCCAACGCAAACAGATTTCGCAATCGGTTTGTGTTAGGTTTAATTGGTTTAAGCATATAATTTGTATTGAAAGGTAACATTTTGATAAACGTGCATGCTTTGCACGTTGCAAATTTACATTTAATTAAGGGGGGAGCAAAATAAACAACACAATTAACAATCATTTTGAGGAAAGAAAACTTTGAACATCTACTTATAGTCGCTTAGCGCGAGAACATACATAACATACAATTTTACATAC
>ENA-OOXM01002595-OOXM01002595.1-human-gut-metagenome-genome-assembly--contig:-NODE-2595-length-11271-cov-3.589693_pt1 | contig 11271 bp, 8 predicted proteins | sample MGYA00241589_ERZ501347 | MGnify/ENA primary metagenome ERZ501347 (study PRJEB25962, sample SAMEA2042832) | human gut metagenome | biome: human gut; feature: human-associated habitat; material: faeces...
CGTCGGCTCATCCGTCACTTCGGGGGCTGCCGTCGGCTCAGCTGTCACTTCGGGCGCTGCCGTCGGCTCAGCTGTCACTTCGGGTGCTGCCGTCGCATCGGGGTTCGGGGTCGGGTCATAGTAGCAATCCGCCGTGTGCGTGTGCTCTTCTTTGCCGCAGATATAGTGGCGTTCGTAGCAGTCCGCCGTGTGATGATGGCCGGAATCCTCCGCCGTCACCGTCACAACGCATTCATTTGTATGCTGATGCCGCAGCACCTGAATGTAGCCGCAAGTGTAGTAGCCGGTTTTCGCATCGACGCAGGACGCGGAATGCGTGTGCACCTTCGCCGGGTCGGGATAGAGCTTGCATTTCAGGTCGCCGCGCACCATCTCGTAGCAGGAATCATCATGCGTGTGTGCGCCTTCGCCCTCAAACAGACCGCAAGTCGGTTCTTCCGTCGTCGGATAGCAGGCATCCGTATGGTGATGCGCGCCCTCGCCTTCCGTCAGGCCGCAGGTGTACGTCCGGGTCACTTCGTAGCAGCTGTCATCATGGACATGCGGCATGTCGGAGTTCGTCGCAACGTCCTCGGTGCAAATCAGCGTGCGTGTTTCCGTCACGCAATCCGCCGTGTGCTGGTGCCCTTCACTCTCAAACAGACCGCAAGTCGGTTCTTTCGCCCGGTAGCACGCATCCGTGTGGATGTGCCCCTCGCTTTCCGGCAGCGTGCAGGTCAGCTGCTTCTCCCAATTGTAGCAGGCATCCGTGTGCTTGTGCATCGGATGCTCCTCCAGCGTGCAGATAAGAACGCCGTTGCTGTCGTAGCACTTCTCGTCATGCTCGTGGATGTAGCCATCCCAGTAGCCGCAGCTGAGTTCGCCCTGCGCATTGTAGCAATCGGAGGAATGGCGGTGCGGCTCAAAGCTGCAGCGCATAATATCGGTAAAGACTGTCTCCGCCTCGCGCTCGGAAACCAGGCAGGTCAGCTCGTCCACATAGCAGTCCGCCGTGTGGGTATGCTCCTCCAGCCCGCAGTACGTTTCCGCCGCCATCGTCAGACCCGGCATCATCAGCACATAAGACGTGCAGATGGCGACAACGAGTGCCAGCGCCGTGACCGTCTTGAGCAGACGCATCCGGCGCTTCCGCTGCGCAACGTATTTTTCTGCTAATTCCATGAGTTTGCGGTTCATGTCAGCATCCTCCGATTCTGGAACCTGTGTTCCTCTTCTTGCTGTATTGTACTTACGTTATTGCAGGAATCCAATGCGGTTCAGCGGCCAAATGCGGAGCGTTACACGCCCCATAATCTGCTCTTCGGACACTGGGCCGACCAGTGTGCTTCGGCTGTCGCGCGAGGTGGAGCGGTGATCACCCAGAACAAAATACCGCCCGTCCGGCACTTGATACGGTAGCGTGATGGAGCAGTCGCCCAGCGCGCGGTCGGTGATGTACGGCTCATCAAGCAGTTCGCCATTGATGTAGACGTTGCCGCTTCCGTCGATGTTGACCCACTCGCCCGGCAGGCCGATAACGCGCTTAATCAGCACCTTATTGTTGTAGTAAAAAGCGATAATATCGCCGCGCTGCGGATTTGACCCGCGCACGACCATTGTGATTTCGCCCTGCCCGACCACTGGTGTCATTGACGTGCCGGTGATTTGCAGGATGGGCATGACCATGGTTGCAATCAGCACCGCGACCGCCGCCACCACCAGCAGCGTATAGAGCGTGCTGCGCAGGGCGCGGTTGTAGCTGTGCTTGCGCTTTTCATGCTTCAGTTCCGTTTCCAATTGTGCGGATGTGGGGTTCATTTCCCGCAGCAGGTGGGCGCGTTCCGCCGCTTCCTGCGTGTCGTTGAGCAATTGTTTGCCCGCTTTCTGCTGATTCTTGTCTTCTGACACCTGCGCGCCCTCCCTTCTGCCATGTTTCTTTACTGCTGATTGGCGGCTTTCTTTGCGCGCGCGAGGATTTCCTGCGCTTGGCTTTCTGCCGCGCTGATTTTCTCCTGGCACAGCCGCTCGACGTTCTGCTGATACTGTTCCGCGGCCTTCTGCGCCGCCTCAAACACGCCGTTTAACTTCAGCGATGCCTCCGCAATCGAGCCGCACGTTTCCAGCTGCAGCTGTTGACTTTGCAGCGCCGCTTCTGCCGCATTCAGCCGCTGCTCCAGCGCTTCAAATTCCCGTGCCTGTTCCAGCAGCAGTTCCAGCAACTCCGCGCGTCCCAGCTTCCGCAGTTCCTTCTCTGTCACAGTTCACGTCTCCTTCACATGTAACGTATTTATCGTTTCTCGATATGCTTTTGCCGAATTACTGGCAAACCACAAGTCGAGCTTTTTCATGATAATATTATACCATCAAATCTTCAACTGTCAAGTCGGAAAAATAACATTTATTATGCTCATTTGGTGCATTTTTGTGTGTTTTGCCATACTTTCGTGTGGCAATTTTGTTATTTCCATCTGTTAACGGCTTGTTAGTTTCCTGAGTATTGTTATTTGCATGTTAAAACTATCGTAATGGGAATATTCTTTTGTCTGTTGCTTTCCTCGACTTTTCGTAATTTTCGTTCAGTGTACGCAAATCTTCAACCGGTTTTTCTTTGTTTCCACGCCATTCGTTCGTCTTTTTCAATGTAACATTCCAGACTTAGCAAACAAAAAAACAGCATAATATTGTTGATTCGCAAAAAAGCAGGAGCAACCCGCAAATCGTGCTGCTCCTGCCAAATATTCTGTTATCCATTCGGGTTTGCGCTGTCGTCATCCTGGCGATACTGATCTGTACGGCGACGATGGCGCGGCGCTTCCTCTGCCGATTTCGCCACCGGGCGCGCATACGGATTCTCCATCGTCGTCGTGCTCTTCGGCGCGGCAGTGGACGGGGTCTCCTGCGGCTTCGTCAGGGGCTGAATCGGCGTACGATAACCGACTTGCGGTCGGTTTTGCATGTCCTGCGTCTGCGGAACGGGTGTCGCCGGGCGCACCTGCACGGGCGAAACGCCATTATTCGTCTGCGGACGCTGCTGCGGGGTCGCGTACGCGCCTGTGCGCATCTGCTGCGGCTGACCCACCTGACGCGCAACCGGACGATCCGCATTGCGCGCTGCCTGTGCGCGGCGCTGTGCCGCCTTCATGGCAACTTCACGCTGTTTCTTTTGGTATTGCATGAAGGCGAATCCGCCGCCGCCCAGCAGCAGCACGACCGCAATCACGATGAAGATAACCAGCCCGCTGTTGCCGCTCTCGTTCACCACAGGGTACGTCGCGGCTGCGGTGGGCAGCGGTTCGAGCGTCGGTGTGGGCGAAGCGGAAGGCGTCGGCGTGGCGGTTTCCTGCGCGGTGGCAGTTGTGGGCGAAGTCAGCGGACCGGGCGTTGAAAAGCCCTGCCACGGCACATAGCTGACCGTTGCGCCGCTGCCCTTCCAGTCGTTGATGGTCTTGTCTTCTTCCGGAATCAGACCGCTGGTCGGTTTTGCAGTAGCATTCCCCGTCGTGTTATTCTGGATGCCCTGAATGTACTCGCTGCTTTGCAGGAACTCTTCCAGTTCCTCCACCGTCATCCAATGGAAGTATCTTCCGTTGACGTAACCTTCTTGGTCATTGTAGCGGATATGATACCACGTTTCGCCGTCCGTGCCGGTCGTTGTGCCAAGGACGAAGCAGAACGCGTAGTTGTACAGCCTGCTGATGCGCGTGGCATTCGTGCTGGGCTGCTGACGGAAATTGACCGAGGTCGTCGTAGTCACATAGCCGTAGCTGGAGTAGTTCGTCGGGTCGTAGGGCTGAGGCGTGGTGACAAGCGTGGGTGCGGGCGTGGCGTTCAGCTTGTTCAGGTATGCTTCCGTTTCCGGCTGCGTCATGAGGTGGAGCATATCGTAGCGCACATAGCCCCACTGCCCATTATACTGCACGCGGTGCCACGGCATACTGCCCAGATAATCCTGCCCGGATACGTACACAACCTCGTCCTGCATCAGATAGCTCTGAATGGCGCTGAAATCGCCCGGCATCTGCCGCAGCGGCACGTTGTTGCCCAAGGCGTAGGCGTAGCCCTTCTCCTGCGCGGGAACAGGCGTCAGGTACGGCGTGGGGCTGGGCGTGGGCGTGCTGCGGGACTGGTTCCACTTCTGAATGTACTCATTCGCCTGCGCGTCGGTGACGTAGCGGAGGTTCGCGTCCGGCACATAACCAGACGTCCCTTCCAGCGTGGTCACAATGTCCCACGTTTCGCCTGCCGTGTTCAGCTGGCTATTCACATACACCAGCACATTCGCCTGCAGCGTCGCCATAACGTAGTTGCCTGTGCCGATGCCGGTGCGCATTTCGGTTTCGCGCGTAGTGACGGCATAGCCCTCGTACGGCACAGCGGTCGGCGTCGGGGTCGGAGCCTCGGTCGGGGTCTGCGTCGGCGCGGCGGTCGCCACCTGACGATACCAGAAGGCAATATCCGCCGCATCCATGCTCAGCGTGCCGTCTTGGAAAACAGTCAGGGTGATTTGCTCGCTGCCGGGAATCAGCTCATAGCCATCCCGCAAATTCGTCGGCATCGGGCGCAGGGTGTATGTGCCGGGGGCGAGCGTCATCGACTGCGCATTCGCCACCGGGCTGCCGTAGCTGTCCAGATACTGGATGATGATGGTCGCGTTCTGCGGCGCGGCGGTCGGAGTGGCCGTCGGCACTTCCGTCGGAATTTCGGTCGGAATCGCCGTCGGGGTCTCGGTCGGAACCGGCGTTGCCGTCGGCACAGGCGTTGCGCCGGTGGATGCGGCATACGCGTCGCTTTCCGCCTGCGTCATGATGGTCAGGAATTCGCTCTTGATGTAGCCGCTCTGTCCATCCACCATGACGACGCTCCACCGTTCGCCCTTGTCATTCAGCATTTCGTTGACGACGTAGACGTTCGAGCCATTCGCCAAGCGCTTGATGACCGTGTTGCTCTTACTGGTCGAGGGTTCACTGCGGAACGCCACCTTATTGCCGTTGATGGTCGCGTAGCGGTTGACCGGCTGCCCGACGGGAATCGGCGCTTCAGTGGGCGCAGTGGTCGGCGTTTCGGTCGGAATCGGCGTATTCGTGGGCGCTTCGGTCACGGGAACGTCCGTCGCAGCGCTTTGAACCGGGCGGTAATAGAACGCAAGGTCTTCCGCCGTCGCTTCGTCACCGTTGATGGCAATGGTGCCATCCGCATAAATCGTTAGGTCGAACGACGTCCAGCTGCTTTCCAGCTCGTAGCCGGGAATGCTGTCATACGCGGGCGTGACGTGGTACGTTCCCGGCATCAGCTCCGCCACGCTTGCGTCGGCAATCTCCTCGCCAAGCGTGTTGTAGTAGCGGATGGTGACGGTCACGAACTGCTGCGCGGGCGCGGGGGTATCGGTCGGCGCGTCCGTCGCCGGAACGTCGGTCGCAGGCACGTCCGTCGCGGGCGCAGGCGTGTCCGTCGGCGCTTCCGTCGCGGGAACTTCCGTCGGAGTCTGCACCGGGTGGTAGTAGAATCCGACCGCATCCGCCGGAATTTCTTCGCCGTCCATGTACAGCGTGCCGTTCGCATCCACCGTCAGGTCAAACTGCGTCAGCGTGCTGTCCAGCTCGTAACCGGGGATTTCGCGCTCCGGAATCATCGGGTACGTCCCCGGCAGCAGTTCCTTCACCACCGGGTCGGCAATTTCCACGCCGCTCATGTCGAAGTAGTGAATCGTCACCGGCATCGTCTGCGGGGCGGGCGTGTCCGTCGGCGCAGGGGTGTCCGTCGGGGCTTCGGTCGCGGGTGCTTCCGTCGTGGGAATATAATAGTAGAAATACACCTCGCTCGGCGTCGCGATACCGCCGGAAACGTTCACTTCCACCGTGCTTTCCGTGCCGGGCATCGGCACATAGCCGTCCGCCATGCCCTGCGGATTCGCCGTCACAAGGTGTCTCCCCTCGCCCAGCGTCAGCGTGTCGTCCATCGCAACAGGCTCACCCTCGGAATTGAGGTAGTGCACGGGCACGTTCACTTCGGTCGGCTGCGGGTCGGCATAGAAGAAGGACACACTCGCCAAGTCGGTCGTACCGTCAGGACGCAGCGTGACCGTCTGCGGATTCTCGCTGATGAGGTCGTACCCGCCCACGCGGTCGCTGGCGGCATAGATGTAGTTCACGCCCTCGGTCAGCGTCTGCGACTGCTGGTCCAGCAGCGTGCCGTTCTCGTGATAGTAGAACACGTCGATGTTGGATGTTACCGGCTGCGGCGTGGCATAGTGGAACACAACGGGATTCACGCTCGCCGTGCCGCCGTTGTCCACCCACACATGCACCGTGTCCTCGCCGACAAGCTGATACCCAGCAGTCATCGCGCTATTGGCGGTGACATAGTTGTCGCCCTGATTCAGCGTCACATACTGCGTGTCCAGAATCGTGCCGTTGTCATCCAGCTGATACAGCACGGTCACTTCCGCCTGAATGACGGGCGGCTCGGTCGGGGCTTCGGTTGGTACTTCCGTCGGCGCTTCGGTCGGCTGCTCCGGCACGGCGTAGACAAATCGCACCTCGCTCGGCGACGCGTTGCCCATGCTGTCCACAAACACATCCACCACACCGGACGTGGGCTTGACAAGCAGATAATCCCACGGCACAACGCTGGAATTGGCGTACACTTGGGTAGTCGCGTTCGTCAGGCAGCTTGCGTACTGGAAATCCAGCTGCTGGCCATCCTCCGTCACATAGTACACCGGCACGTTGACACTCTCCTGCGCGGGCGTTTCGGGCATTCCCTGCGACGAGAGGTACAGCGGGAACATCCCTTCATAGACGCTGTTGCAGTAATAATCCACCTCATACGAATACATCGGGTCAAGGGCAGTCGCATCCTGCGTCCACATGATTTCCGACGCATAATCTTTCAAGTAGAAGGTATACGCCGGGTCAGACGATACAACCTGCACCTGAACCGTGCTGAAAAGGGCGGACGCATCCAGCGTCGCCCAATACGCATGTTCCGCGCTGTCAGGCACGGGGAACGCCTGCGTCGTCTGCTGCTGTCCCTGCGAATCCGTCCAAATGACGGACACGACGACGTCCTCCCAGCGATCCAGCGCCAGCGCCGGAACCATCGCGGTTGTCATCAGCAGCGCCGCCACCATCAGCACAGACAGCAGACGGCCAAGACCTTTGACGCCGGATTTTCTCATGTTGGGTTTCCTCCTTGCTCCTGCCCTTTGCGGGCCTGATGCCATTCTATTATACCGCAGCGGCGCGGTTTGTCAATCTTCCGCACCCTGCCGCATTTTTCCTTGCGATTCGCAGGATTTTTTGCGTCTCTTGTCGAATCACTATGGCGAAAATCATCCTATTATTGAGGAGGACATTGACCATGATGGACGACAAGCAGCTGACGGAAGAGTATTTGGATGGGAAAGTCGTTTTTCCCGGCAAGATTATCCGCGTTGAGCATTGGCATGTGCGCCTGCCCAACGGCGAAACTGCCCTGCGCGAGGTGGCGTGCCATCCGGGCGCGGCAGGCATTGTCGCGCTGGATGATGACGGGAACGTGATTCTCGTCCGCCAGCATCGCATCGCCGTTGGCCGCTTGACGCTGGAAATTCCGGCGGGCAAGCTCGATGGGGTGGATGAAGACCCGTTCGTCTGCGCCCAGCGCGAGCTGAGCGAGGAAACCGGGCTGACCGCCGACCACTGGCGCAAGCTGACCGTGCTGGAGACGACTCCCGGCTTCTGCAACGAGCGCATCCACCTCTACCTGGCGACGGGGCTGCACGCTGGAAAGACGCATCCGGATGAGGATGAGTTCGTCTGCACGCTGCGGATGCCGCTTTCTGACGCGGTGCAGAAGGTGATGGACGGCACGTTCCGCGACGGCAAGACCGCGCTGGCGCTCCTGATGGTACAGCAGCTGCTGTCCGCCCCCTGCAAACAATAAACGTGCGAAACGCGCGTTCTGTTCCATCCACGCTTATTGTAACAAATATTTCATCAAAATGCAATCGTGTGGACGGATTTTTGCGCGTTTTTTCGGAAAATTTCGCTGACGGAGGTGCTTTATGGCTGGAAAAAAGCAGCGTCATCCCCTGTATGTTCTCTTTCTGCTGCTGATGCTGCTCATGCTGGCGCTGGGTGTGTATCTGCTTGTCGTCGGCTGTCAGCAAGGGAATCGTCCTGTGCCGCTTGCGCCGTTTTCACCGCAAATCATCGGAGGTTTCTTCCGCCATGTATGAAAAGCTGGGGCAATGGCTCTCCCACCGCAATCCGCCGAATGAGCCGATTCCCGCAGCGGATTACTTCGCGTCCCTGCCGCGCCTGACGACCGACCGGCTGCTCCTGCGTCCGCTGACGATGCGCGATGCGGCGGATATGTTCGCTTACTCCCGCGACCCCGAAGTCGCTCGGCATGTTCTCTGGGATGCGCACAAGTCGATGGCGGATACGCGCGGCTGCCTGCGCTACATCATCAGCCAGTACCACAGCGGCGCGCCGTCCAGTTGGGGCATCGTGCTGCGCGAAACGAACCGCGTCGTCGGCACGATTGGCTTCATGAGTTACAGCGACGCGGACAGCGTGGTGGAACTCGGCTATTCGCTCGCCCGCTCCTGCTGGAACGGCGGACTGATGACCGAAGCGCTGGCAGCGGTGCTGCGCGAATGCTTCACCGTCCTGCGCCTCCACCGCGTCGAGGCGATGCACGAGTGCGACAACCCCGCCAGCGGGCGCGTGATGGAAAAATGCGGTATGCACCACGAAGGGACACTGCGCGGCAAGGTGTTCAACAAGGGCAATTTCCACGATGTGGAGCTGTGGGCGATGCTGCGGGAGGACTGGGACGCGCGCCATTGAGCGAGTTTCTTCCTATTTATATGCTGGAGGATACGCTAATGCAGTTTGACATGATTTCTAGGCTGCGGTGGATTCACTCGTCTCGTCCGACGAAGCGGCGGCGTGCGGAATAAGCGCATCAAAAAAGAGGGCTTCCGCCCCCTTGGAATTGGATTTATACTAATTCGATTCTAAAACATGACATCGAGCATAGCAGTTTTTTCGTTCCGGCAAAGCTGAGTGAAGCGAGGCGTACTGGAGGTACGCGCGAGCGGAACGAAGCAAAGCCGGGGCGGAAAAGATGCTGTGCGAATGACATGCTTTAGATGAGAATTAGTATTACTTCGTCAGCGCGTCCATCCGCCGCTTGAGTACCTCCGGGCGCGCGACGGAGTAACCGAAGAAGCCCAGCACATCCGCCGCCTTCTGGTATGTGCCATGCGTGTACGTCACCAGCCCCGCCTTTTCCAGATGCAGCGAACCGTCCGCCGCGAACAGGTCGTCCCGCACCTGCACACCGACGATTTTGCCCACGAACATCGTATGGCTGCCCAGTTCCAGCTGCTGCACTACCTTGCACGCCAGATACGCCGGGCATTCGGCAATCGCGGGGGCATAATCCATGTTCAGCGCGGGCATGGGCGTAAGGTGGCACTCCTGCCACTTGTCCACGTCGCGCCCCGACCGGACGCCGCAGAAATCCAGCGCCTTGCAATGGGCTTCATCCACCAGATTCACCACAAACTCGCCGCTCTTCGCAATCAGGTCATGGCTGAAGCGGTTGCCGCGTACCGAAATGGACATCATCGGCGGTTCGCTGTTGACCGTGCCGACCCACGCGACAGTAACGATATTGGGCTTGGCATCTGCTTCAGGCGCACGGCAGCTAACCATCACCGCCGGAACGGGCGCAAGCAGATTGCAGGGGTCAAAGGTGCGGAAATCAGCCATTTTTTCTTCCTCCATTTTTCAAGGAAATATGCTATGATTCCCTTGACATTCTTCTGAAATAGTGTACAATATCGACTTGCGCTTGTCAATACGCATTTGAGAAAGGATGTAGTTTATGGCTGTCTTTTTGCAGGTTATCACCCTGTTTCTGCTGATTTTCTGCGGCTTCTTCTCGGCGAAGGGGAAGCTCGTTGATGAAAACGGCATTTCCACGCTCAACAAAATCGTCCTCTACTTCGCCCTCCCCGCCCTGACGCTCTACGGCTTGCAGAAGGATGCCAGTCCTGAGCTGATTCATGACCTGATTCTCGTGTTCTTCATCAGCCTTGCCATCATGATTCTGAGCGGGCTGATTGCCTACTTTCTCTACCGCAGTGAGCCGAACGAGCGCCGCAGCGTGCTGACGAACCTGTCCATGCTGTCCAACAGCGCCTATATGGGCTACCCGGTCGTCATTGCGACGCTAGGCGAGGATATGCTGATTTACGCCGTCGTGTTCGTCGGCGCGTTCAACCTGATGTGCTGGACGTTCGGCTCATTCTTCTTCGGCGGCATCAGTGCGATTCAGCCCAAGAAGCTGCTGACAAACCCGTCGCTGATTGCGGTGCTTGTTGGTCTTGTGCTGTTCCTGACGGGCTGGCGGCTGCCGGGTTTCATCAACGACGCGCTGTCGATGATGGGCAATGTGACGACGCCGCTTGCTATGTTCGTCATCGGGGCGCGGCTGATTGATCTTCGCTTCGCACACCTGCAGGACTGGAAGCTGCTGCTGGCGTGCGCGCTGCGGCTGATTATCTTCCCGGCGGCGGTGCTGCTGCTGCGCTTCACGGGTCTGCCCGCGGCGGTAGTGAGCGTGCTGTACATTTGCACTGCCATGCCCTGCGCGGCGACGACGGCCATGCAGAGCGAGATGTACCACTGCGACAATTCGCTGGCTTCGCGCGGAGTGGCGCTGTCAACAGCATTCTCGATTTTGACGCTGCCGCTGATGCTGCTGCTGGCGTAAGCAGGGATTTCGCGCCTGCAGGCGCGAGGAGGGGTTCCGATTACCCCTCCACCCTTCGGTTTCCGCTCCCATCGTTGATTGTTTCCGAAGCTGTTTGATGATGCCCCCCCGACAAAGGAGGTTTCCGCCATGCGCAAAAGCTGGCTCTTTCCCGGCGACAACGACGAACCCTATGTCTCCCAGCGGGCGGGCGCGTATCAGCCGCAGAGCGAGAAGCGGCGGCGGTGGACAAAGCGGCTGGTGATTCTGGCGCTGATTCTGTGCGTGCTGTACCCGTTTGTCGAGCCGTACACCTTGCGGACGACGCAGACCGCCATCACCTGCGAGGATTTGCCTGCGAGCATTGGGCAGCTGCGCATCGTCTACGTCTCCGACATCCACTATGGGACACAGATGTTTTCGGACGCGCGGCTGTCGTCGCTCATCAACCGCATCAATGCGCTGAATGCGGACATTGTGCTGCTGGGCGGCGAGCCGGGTATCGGAAAAAGCACACTGCTGCTGCAAATCTGCCAGTACTTC
>ENA-OOXM01002602-OOXM01002602.1-human-gut-metagenome-genome-assembly--contig:-NODE-2602-length-11251-cov-1.466952_pt1 | contig 11251 bp, 10 predicted proteins | sample MGYA00241589_ERZ501347 | MGnify/ENA primary metagenome ERZ501347 (study PRJEB25962, sample SAMEA2042832) | human gut metagenome | biome: human gut; feature: human-associated habitat; material: faeces...
GCGGACACCCTTTATGTAGGCTTCTGGACGGACAAGGGAAAAGCGGATGAAAGTTCTTCGGACTTTTTGAAGCAGCTGCGGGGAAAGCAGGTGTTTTTGTTTGGTACCGCTGGTTTTGGCGGCAGCGAAGAATATTTTAACAAGATCCTGAAAGCCGTGCAGAAAGATCTGCACAGCAGCAATACGGTGATTGGCACCTATATGTGTCAGGGCAAAATGCCACAGTCTGTGAGGGAACGCTATGTGAAAATGAAAGAAAACCCAGAGCATCCGGATAATATTGATGCGCTGATCGAAAATTTTGACAAGGCTTTGTCGCATCCCGATGCAGATGATTTGGAGAGATTAAAAAATATAATTATTTAGCAGGAGGTATTATATATGTACAATTTCACATTCAACATTCCAACAAAAATTCATTTCGGAAAGGATACCATTTCGAGCTTATCAGAGCTCAAGGCATATGGCAGCAAGGTGCTTTTAGTGTACGGAGGCGGCTCTATAAAGAAAAACGGTCTCTACGATACCGCAATGAAAATCCTTAAGGATGCGGGGCTGACCGTGTTTGAGCTTAGCGGAGTGGAGCCAAACCCAAAGATTGAGACAGTCAGAAAGGGTGTTGAAATCTGTAAAAATGAGGGTATCGACATGGTGCTTGCAATAGGAGGCGGCAGTACAATTGATTGCTCAAAGGTTGTTGCAGCAGGTGCAAAGTATGATGGTGATGCATGGGATCTGGTGCTTGATGGCTCAAAGGTCAAGGCGGCACTTCCGATATTTGATGTGCTTACTCTTTCCGCAACAGGAACAGAGATGGATCCTTTTGCTGTTATCTCTGATATGTCTAAAAATGAAAAGTGGGGAACAGGATCGCCGTATATGGTGCCAACTATGTCAATATTAAATCCTGAATATACATATTCAGTATCAAAAAAACAGACTGCAGCAGGAACCGCAGATATGATGAGCCATACAATGGAGAATTATTTTTCTATGGAGAATGCTGACTGCCAGAAATTTATGGCGGAGGGATTGTTGCGTACAATGATTAAAAATGGACCGGTTGCCCTCGCACAGCCTGACAACTACGAGGCCAGAGCCAACCTGATGTGGGCAGGCACACATGCAATCAATGGTGTTGTGGGCGATGGATGTTCACCGGCATGGTGCGTACATCCTATGGAGCATGAGCTGAGTGCTTTCTATGATATTACTCACGGAGAGGGACTTGCAATACTCACACCGGCGTGGATGGAGCACATACTAAATGACGACACACTTCCGATGTTTGTGGAGTTTGCAAAAAATGTCTGGGGACTTTGTGGTGATGATGACTATGCACTTGCACATGCTGGCATTGATGCGTTGAAGAAATTCTTCTTTGAGACAATGGGCATTCCGGCAAATCTAAGAGCTGTGGGAATCACAGACGACAGGAACTTTGAGGTGATGGCAAAGAAGGCCTGCGAGGGTTCAAAGGGATCGTTTGTACCGCTTAGCAAGGACGATATTGTGGAGATTTACAGAGCAGCATTCTAATAAATCGTTCCTGCAAATAACCGGATTAATACCTTGATTGAAATTCTATTTGAGGTATGAGAACAAAATAAGGGTGTAGGCTATCCAATAAATAACCTGCACTCTTTTTAGTTTGATTTGGTTTTTAAATTTATTTATCTTGATACACCTAGCTTTACCATGAGAGCCTCCTGCAAAACGCGGGATACGTTGATATGGGATTTCTCAGCTTCCTGATTAAGCCAATTAGGGAGAGTGACATTTCTTCGGACGGTTTTATTGTCGACCTTGCGGCGGTATTCATCAAAATCTATATCCACAAATGAAACATGACTAATACCAGTATTGTCAAAGGGACCGTTTTTGATGTCAATATCTGAAATATCACTTGGAACCGGAATTTCCCTGCCAAGATCCTGTAATGTGATTCCGTTTGCTCCAATGGCGTCGCGAGCCATCTCTATAGCATCTGGTAGACCGAAGCCCTCTGTTAATATATTCATATCAGGAACATTAATAAGCACGGTGTCTTTTTTATCATTTAATTGTGTAAATATAACTGGATATACCTGTTTCATAATATAATATCCTCCATAAATTAATGTATATATAATATGTGATAAATTATAAATGCTATAATCCCCATTTACGTAAAATTGCTTTGGCAAGCATTTCGTTGATCTCTTTATGCCTCGGAATCTGCTCTATATCTGAACCCCGAACATATACATCATGATTACCGCCATGTCTTGAAAATTCAAATCCGGCAGCCTCTAGTTTCTTGATAAGCTCTCTTTGTTTCATAAATGCCTCCTCCATAATTATAATATACACATTAAGTGTGTATAAGTCAACGGCTTTTTATAACAAAATATATCTTTATGAAAAATAATATAAGCCATGTTACCACCACAGCGGTGAGAACATGGCTTATTTTTATGTGCTATGATATAAATAATCACTTTATAGGGAATGCAACAGACTCTATAATGAACATAATCACAAATAGAGCAAAAATCACTGCCACATCTAGCAGTATTATGCCGACATAGTGCAGGAAACGGTTTTTGCTCTTGCAAAGTGGCAGTATATTCTGTACATTGAGATAGTTAAAGCTACAGCAAATCGCAAATATGAACATACCAAGGCAGAAGATTCTTTCAAGCCACAGCTTTGCTCCGTAAGTATTTTCTAATTCCAATGACAGGCAAAGCCATATTATGAACAGATATGCGACTGAGGATAGCAGCATTTTCCATGGAGTTCTCGTGCGAAATCCGGGTGGGAGAAAACGGGAAGCACTGTCGTGGATAGCTCGTTTAGCAGTATCGGCATTGGCTGCATTGTTTGTATTATCATGGTTATGGTGTGCATATTGACTTGAATTACCGGCAGCAGAAGTGCTGTGCTGCGCAGGATAATATGACTGCGATACGGCATTTTTTAATTCTGTCACAGACTGGTATCTTGCAGCTGGTGTCATCTGAGTACATCTTTCTGCAATCATGTTAAGCCGGTGCAGAATTGAAGCAATGTCGAAAGCCGGAGTGATGCTGCCAAGCATTTCACGCAGTACTATACCGAGAGAATATATGTCTGTTTTTGGAGATGAAGAACCAAAGCCATACTGCTCGGGAGCTGCGTATCCGGGAGTGCCGATCAGCACAGTGTCAGACTCGTTTTGGCCGGAAAATTGTTTTGCGGCATTGAAATCTAAAAGCATGGCATAGTTATAACTGGTAATTATGATATTTGACGGCTTTATATCGCGGTGGATTATAGGCGGAGTCATCGAGTGCAGAGCATTAAGTATATTGCAGAGCATAATCATGTAGCTTCTGATATCGGAAACACTAAGGTCAGAGTTGTCTATTTTTTCCTGCAGAGAGGTTCCACTTATATATTCTTCGATTACGATAAGCTGGTTGCCATCTTCATAGTAATTGATAAGGCGCGGAATACCGGCCACAGGATTGCGATAAAGGTATTCGTACACGCGGATATTGTATACATCAAGGATTTTCTGGACATAAATATTGCCGGAAAGCGCAGATTGAACCAGATAAACCTTGTGTTCTTCATTTAAGGCTGAGATTATTTTGTAATCGCTCATGGTGCATGTATCCTTTCAGGTATCGCTAATGAGGTAGGAATAGTTACAAGTACAAGTATAACAGATAGGAGAAATTTATGAAGCAAAAAAATACAAAAGAATTGGATGATATCCTTGGAAAAACTCATATATCTGATTTTGATAAATTTTGTGTTGAGCAGAAAGGCAGCATGGATCCGGAGCAAAATGCGTTTTCAGAGTACATAAAGGATTTGCTTAAGGAAAAGAAAATAACACAGCAGATGGTGTTTTTGAAGGCTGATATTCCGGAAAAATACGGCTACAAGCTTCTGTCAGGCGAAAAACATACCAGGCAGAGGGATATTATCCTGAGGATATGTTATGCTGCAGAGCTTACATTAGAGCAGACCCAGAGAGCCTTGAGAAAATACGAGATGCCGCAGCTCTATGCAAAAATCCCGAGAGATGCTCTTCTTATGCTTATTTTTAAGGACCGTCCGGGTGGAATCATAGAAGTGAACGAATTACTCAGCAAAAATGGTATGGAAATGCTCAGGACAAGTGGTGTGCAGGAGTAGGTTTAGAATATAATTTTACCACCGCTGTGGGGAGAACGGTATTCATACTGTGATGGTATAATAGTCCTACAATTTACAGAGGAGGACTTAACCATGAAAAAAAGAACTAATTTACTGGCTCTTGTACTGAGTATCACAGCAATCACCTTTACATTATTTGGATGCAGCTCGGATACAGGGCAAAAAAAGAGCATAGCTGCACCGGGAAGCGCAACAGAGACCGGTGGAGGCGCAGAGAGCAGCGGAACTAATGGAGGCGGCGCAGATCAGGCATCAGCAGATGAGAGCATCAATGAGCAGGTGCTTGTAGACCAGGATGGCATCAAAATAACTGCGACTGAATATGTGACAGACAGCATATGGGGAGACGGAATTAAGCTTCTGGTTGAAAATAATTCGGCCAAGGACTATACAATAGGCTGTGATGCACTTATCGTAAACGATTATATGATCACAGATCTGTTCAGCGCGGATGTTGCGGCAGGAAAGAAGTCGAATGAGGTTATGTATTTATCGTCAACAGAGCTTAAAGCTGCCGGAATAGATACAGTAGGACAAATTGAGATGTATTTCCACGCATACGATTCAAACTGGGATAATCTTTTCAAGAATGTATATTCAAAGCTTGAGACATCTGAATTTGCAAACATGGATACGACACCAAACGATGAGGGACAGGAGCTTTACAATGCAAATGGTGTAAGGATTGTTGGAAAAACAGTTGATGAAAATTCTTTCTGGGGAACAGCAATTTTACTTTACATCGAAAACACCTCAGGTCAGAATGTCGGAATAAACGTGGACAACATGTCTATCAATGGATATATGATGACACCGCTGTTTTCAACCACAGTCTATGACGGAAAGAAGTCGATAGATGATATAACCATTATGTCAAGTGATCTTGAGGCAAACGGAATCACGTCGGTTGATCAGGTAGAGCTTAAATTCCATATATACAATGCTGAGAGCTACGATACAATAGCGGATTCAGATGCGATAACATTTACGGCACAGTAAATAATTTAAACATCATATGAAAGTATGATTATTAAACAGTAGAGCTACGAAATATTTAAATAGATAGGAGAAATTCATCATGAAGGTTTGGAAATTAGTTTCAGGTATTTTATCAATAATTTTATTTGTTTTTGTATCATTTCAGTCATGCGCTGCAGGAGTATCTAATGCATTGGAGGCCAATGGTGAGGCATCAGGAAGTGCAGGAATAATTGTGGCAATTCTTATGCTTGCAGGTGGAATTGTTTCAATCGCTACGAGAAAATCGTTAGGCAAGGGTGGGAATATCGCACTCATAGTACTCTTTGGATTGGCGGCAATTATCGGATTTGCGGGTTATGGAAGTTTTTCGGATCTGGCTATATGGGCAGGCTGGTGCCTGATAAATGCAGTTCTTGCGGTAGTTGCGCTTGTTACGGCAAAGAAGAACAATTAAATATTACTATTTGAATTCATATGAGGAAGATTCTAAGGAGAATCTTCCTTTTTTGATATTTAAACTAAGACGAAATATGATACAATTCAATTATTCAGCACTATAAGCTTTATTTCCTATAGGCTAGGCTTAAAGTTTACATAAGGGAAATTTTAAAGAATTAATGATGAAATGTAACCCCCACCAAACAAAATCCTACATAATAAATAGAAGGGAGGTTTGTGGAAAATGTACACACAGGAACAGATACTTGATATGTATTTTGAGCGCAACCCGCAGGCTGTCAGTGCGACCTCGCAGATGTACGGAGCGAAGCTTACCCGGTTTGCAGACACGATGATAGCACATGAGGATGCGCTGGAATGCGTAAATGACACATACATAGCAGCATGGAACAAGATACCGCCGGAGCGCCCTGTGCGTTTCCTTTCCTGGCTTTACAGGGTATGCCGCAATATCGTCTGCGACAGGATTGACTGGAATAATGCTTCAAAGAGAAATTCCAACATGAACTGTATGCTTGATGAGCTTGAGGAGTGCCTTGCAGACAGCAATGCAAAATACGAGGGCGAGCTGTCGGACATTGGAAGGTGTTTATCGGATTTTCTAAACGGACTGGAGACGGAAAAGAGAGTGCTTTTCGTGAGACGCTACTGGTATGGCATGACGATTGATGAGCTGGCAGATATGAGCGGCAGGAGCAAAAGCAGCGTAAAGACCACACTGTTTCGGATAAGGGCAGAGCTTAAAAAATATCTGGATGAGGAGGGCGTATATCTATGACGAAAAAGGATTTATTTGATGGTTTAAATTACATCGATGACCAAATAATTGAAGAAGCGCAGCCGACCGGAGAATCGGCCGGGTACAGTGATGACATTCATGTAAATAATCATGAAACCTCAAAAGCAGACAAAAACAGGAAAAAATACAAAAAATTTGCACGGGCAGCAAAAGCGCTTGCCACAGTGGCAGCCGTCCTTGTTGTTGCAGTCTTAGGCACGGAGGTTGTGCGGCTTAATAACCGTATAGATGAGCTGGAAACAAAAACTGCAAATGTGATTTCTCAGAATAATGCACAGAATAATGTCTATGCAGGGATAAAGAGCGGTGCAAAGCTTGGGGATTATGAATCGGCCTCTGATTACGGGAAATTGTATGATGTGGCAAAAAAAGCTGAGGCTTCCATAAGGAATACTGCATCTGGAGACTTGCTGGAGAGTGCGGATGCAACAGGAATTACGTCTGATGCATCGTCTGCAAATAAGCAGGAGGCGGCAGCCAAAACAGAGTATTCAACCACCAACGTGATGACAGAGGGCGTTGATGAGAGTGATGTGGTAAAGACGGACGGAAAGTACATTTACATGGTCGAGGATGGTCAGATATCCATTACGGATATTTCAAATGGAAAGCCGGGGGAAGAGACGCTGTTTCGTCCTGATTTTGAGGTACCGTCAGATACTGTAGAGGAGCTTTATATCAGTGACGGAAAAATGCTTATTATATCAAACCATGCGGGCGATAAGGATGAGACTATATGCTATAGCTATGATATAGCTGACCCGACGAAACCGGTGCTTATAGGTAAAGCGCGTCAGGATGGATTTTACAATACATCGCGCAAAATCGGCAATACGGTATATGTTTTTTCAGACACATATATAAAGACCTCCGATATGAATAAAAATGTGGCGCTGCAGGAGGATAATCTGGAGAAATGGGTGCCTCAGGTAAATGGCAAAGTGATAAGCTATGACTGCTTCTATATAGGAGAGGATACATACTCAGGCACAGTTATTTCGAGCTTTGATGTGGATAAACCTGATAAGACGATAGATGCAAAATGCATTATGAATAATAGCGGCGAGGTGTACGTTTCTGGCAATGCTATGTATCTGTATCATTCTGATTGGAGTGCAAGCCGTGAGCTTACCAAAATCAGTAAAATTTCGTTTGAGGATGGAGTGATGAAGACCGGGGAGACGACTTCAGTGAATGGTTATCTTAACGATAAATTTGCAATAAATGAGCAGGGAGGGTATCTGTATGTGCTTCCAACCTCAAATACCGGCAGTCAGCCTGTCAATTCGCTTCATGTGCTGGATAAGGATATGAATGAGGTCGGTGTGATAAACGAGATTGCACGCGGGGAGAGTATATACGCAGCCCGCTTTGTTGGAAAATACGTATATTTCATCACATACAGGCAGACGGATCCTCTTTTTGTAGCAGACATATCTAATCCGACAGCACCAAAGCTTTTGGGAGAGCTTGAGGTGAGTGGATTTTCTGAATATCTGCATATGTGGGATGATACGCACGTACTTGGAATAGGCTATGGTGATTCGCAGCAGAGTAAGATAAAGCTTACTATGTTTGATGTGAGTGATCCGACAAAGCCGGTTGAGGTGAACCAGAAGCTTATCGACAGTTCTGAGAGCTGGAGTAATGAGTTTGTATACAACTACAAGGCTATTCTTGCTGACCCGGAGAAAAATCTGATAGGATTTACTGCGAATGACTACTATCTGTTTTCGTATGACAGTGAAAACGGCTTTAGTCTTTTGGAGCAGCAGGCACTGACCTATAAAAATACAGAAGGCTACAGAGGCATTTACAAGGATAATGATTTCTATGTGGCAGGAAACGGAGAGATAAAGCATTTTAAGCTGGCAGAATAGCGTAAATAATAGTGTTACGCAATAAGATATAAAGACAGGCGGCGAATCCCCAAAGAGGGTGTTTGCTGCCTTTTTTGTATAATTTTATATACAAACGAAATGTAACAGCATATTTAAGTATGCAATTTAAGGCAGTCGGTGATATAATATCTCTGATTTTGTCAAATAAGACGGATTACTAAGGTTACCGGAGACAATGGCAAACGGTAACCTTAAATAGATTTAATAACACGGAGGAACTATTATAATGAATACAGCCTCAAAGACAAGACATGTCTTTATTTTGTTTTTGGCAGATATAGTCTGGGGAATAGCCTTTGTAGCGCAGTCAAAGGGAGGCAGTTGGAGCATTTTCATTCAACGGCATCCGCTTCCTTATTGGTGCGCTCTGCCTTCTGCCGGTCATAAAAATACTGGATAAGAAAGAGCTGACGGTAAACAGACCTGAAAGCAAAAAGCAAAAGAAAGAGCTTTGGATAGCCGGAAGCTGCTGTGGAATAGCACTTTTCTTTGCGAGCAACCTGCAGCAGCTTGGAATCAGCATGGGCGCAGAATCCGGCAAGGCTGGGTTTCTTACAGCTACATATATACTTATGGTGCCGATACTTGGGATTTTCCTTAAAAGAAAATGCGGAGTCAAAATATGGATAGGTGTATTTATTGCACTGATAGGCATGTATTTTCTGTGCATGAATGGGACATTTTCGCTTAGCGGCTCGGATTTGCTCCTGTTGGCAGGGGCATTGTGCTTTGCGATACAGATACTTGTGATTGACCATTTTGTATCACAGGTAGATGCGGTCAGACTTTCATGCATTGAGTTTTTTGTCACCGGACTTGGCTCATGTATAGTGATGATTTTTACTGATATGGGACCGTCTACAGGCGGTATAGCACAGTGGGCACAGTCACTTTGCACATGGGATGCATGGATTCCAATTCTCTATGCCGGTATTTTCTCAAGCGGAGTGGGCTATACGCTGCAGATTGTCGGACAAAAGGGCTTAAACCCGGCGGTGGCATCGGTTGCGATGAGTCTTGAGTCGGTGGTTTCTGTGATTGCAGGATGGATTCTGCTGGACCAGATGCTAGGTGGCAGAGAAATTTTTGGATGCGTGCTCATGTTTATTGCGATAATTATTGCACAGCTTCCGGATAGGGAGTATACTTAACAGGTTACAGTATAAAAATGAAATGAGATTATTCAGAATCACTGAGAACAAAAAAGCACAAGTATAGTGCGGTTTTGCGAATGTGCGTGGGGATGAATAGTTACAAAGAAATAGGGATTGGATATGAGAAATAATAGCAGAAAAAATTACAGACGTCGCAGACGAAATACACGAGCTTCACAGATTAAGCTTGTAGGAATAGTGGCTGTGATAGTCGTTATAGCGATTATAATAGTTATATCGTGCTTTAATAAAACAAAAAAAGACAGTAATAAGGCAAAAGACACAGGAACGGCCACAGAAAATGTGACCGGTGTGACTGAGCAGGTAAGTGAGACAGAGGAAGCAAAGGAGCTCTTTGCACCAAAGGAGTCTGATGCTACAGCAGCAATCGGAGATGAGCTTGAGAGCTCTTATGCCGTAGTGATTGATGAGCAGGACGGCACAGTTGTTGCGGGGAAAAATGCTCATGAGAAAATGTATCCGGCTTCCATGACAAAGGTTATGACAGTGCTTGTAGCAGCAGAGCAGGCTGAGAAAAATGCAATTGCTGCAGCGGAGAATGAAAACACCGAAATAGACAGGCAGGCTGTGATAGAAAACAAGCTCAACGAGGTTGTTACAATTACAAGAGAAGCCACAGATTATTCATATGTGCATGATTGCAGTACAACAGGCTTTTTAGACGGTGAGCAGGTGCCTCTTCGCGATGTGTTTAACGGAACCATCCTGCCATCAGGTGGAGAATCGGCATATCAGCTTGCGGTTTATACAGCAGGCTCCATGGAAGCATTTGTCGATATGATGAACCAGAAGGCAGCAGAGCTTGGTATAGGCCAGACCACACATTTTGCAAACCCTGTCGGCATATATGATGAGAACAATTACAGCACAGCCTATGATATGGCGGTCATCATGCAGGCAGCGATGCAGGACGATATTTGTAAAACAGTACTTTCAAATCATACATATAGCACGGCTGCAACACCGCAGCATCCGGAGAATTTGAACATATCGAATCTGTTCCTGCGCCGTATAGAGGACAGGATGACAAGCGGCGAGGTAATCGGTGCAAAAATCACACTGGTTTTCCCGCTCAACCGCCGTCAAAACGCCGATGCAGCGGATAATCACGCCCCTGAAGACCATCAAAACGCAAACCCTGAGGATAAAAACGTGCCTGCGGAGCAAAAGGTGCGTAACATTGTGGAATCGCCGTCCTGAAATTTGAACAAGGGCACGCTTTTGGAAGTTTGAACAGCAAGCAGTATGTCAAAAATCCTTATCGTCGATGACGAACTTGGTATCCGAGAAATGCTCTCGGACATTCTCACTGATGAAGGCCATACCGTCTACACAGCCGACAGCGCAGAAGCGGCCCGCGTTTTTGTGCTGCAGGACAAGTACGACCTGATTCTGTTGGATATCTGGATGCCCGACACGGACGGCATCACCTTGCTCAAGGAATGGGGACAACGCAGACTGCTACACTGCCCCGTCGTCATGATGAGCGGTCACGGCACCATCGAAAACGCTGTCGAAGCCATCCGCTTCGGCGCGTTGTCGTTCCTCGAAAAGCCCATTTCCATGCAAAAGCTGCTCTCGACGGTGGAGCACGCTCTGGTCGTGGGACAACGCCAAAACACGTTTGCCCGCTACCAGCAGCAAAAGGAAAAATCTCAGGAACCCGTTGTCATCGCTCCAGCCCCACAACGCCTCGAATCGTTGCCTGTGCTGAAGATTCCCGGCACCGACATCACGCTCGACTT
>ENA-OOXM01002603-OOXM01002603.1-human-gut-metagenome-genome-assembly--contig:-NODE-2603-length-11235-cov-4.238462_pt1 | contig 11235 bp, 7 predicted proteins | sample MGYA00241589_ERZ501347 | MGnify/ENA primary metagenome ERZ501347 (study PRJEB25962, sample SAMEA2042832) | human gut metagenome | biome: human gut; feature: human-associated habitat; material: faeces...
GCTTTCAGGGCATTTCGGGCACGGTGATATTTTGACCAAATCAGCGGATGCTGCACGTCGCCGTGTGCGTGCTGCTCGCCAGTATTTGGCTCGTGCCATCCGGCAGCGTCAGTTCGCAGCGCGTGCCGACCGGGACGCATACTGTCACGGTGAAGGTGTTTTCCGCCGTTTCCCACTGCACGCTTGCGTCGCCGTAGGGGGTGCGTACCTTCGCGAAGGCGCTCGTCAGCCCGCCGCCCAGAATCGGCTTGACCCGGAAAGTCTTGTAGCCAGCCTCCGTCGGCTCAATGCCCGCAATGCGGCGGTACAGGAAGTCGCCGACCGCGCCGGATGCGTAGTGGTTGTAGGAAATCATCTTGTCCGTGCCGTCATCGCCAATCGGACAGACGCCGTTCTCGTCCAAGCCGTCCCAGCGTTCCCAAATCGTCGTCGCGCCCGCCTTGACTTCGTAGAGCCATGAGGGGCATTTCGTGTTCAGCAGCATATGGTATGCGGCATCCACCTGCCCGTTGTCGCACAGCGCGAAGAGGATGTACGGCGTGCCGGGGAAGCCCGTGCCGATGCACCAGTCGTTGCGCTTCGCCAGCGCGGCGAGATTTGCGGCGGCTTTTTCCCGAATCTGCTGCGTAGGGAACATATTCAGGTAGATGGGCAGGACGTAAGCGGTCTGGAACTCCTCCAGCAGCTTACCGTTGCCGTCCGTGAGCAGCGAACAGTACGCATCCGCCGTCTTTTCGGACAATGCCCGGTAGTGCTTCGCGTCCTGCGTTTCGCCCAGAATATCCGCGATTTTCGCCAGCAGCGCGCTTGTGTTGCACAGCGACGCCGTGCCTGTCCACTTGATGCGTCCCTGCCACTGGCTCATTTGCGGCACGTCCGGCGCAACCCAGTCGCCGAAACCCAGCGTGCCGGGCATTTCCCAGAGATAACGGTGCTTGCCGAAGCCGAAGCCGCACCAGAAGCGGCAGGCGTTGACGTACTTCTTCATCGTCGGATACATCCGGCGCAGCACGCCCACATCGCCCCGCGCCATATACTGCGCCCACGGCACGAGGACGCATGCATCCCCCCACCAAGCGACCGCCATTTTCGGCATCGTCGCGGGGAAGCCGTAACCCTGCACGGGCACCGTGTTCGGCAGACCGCCCGTCGGCAGCTGCTCCGCCTGCACATCCAGAAGCCACTTGTCCAAGAAGCGGTTCATATCGAAATTGAACGCCGCCGTCGGCGCGAACACGGCAATATCGCCCGTCCAGCCCATGCGCTCGTCGCGCTGCGGGCAGTCGGTGGGGATATCCATGAAGTTCGACTTCGCACTGCGAACGATGTTCTCCTGCAGGCGGTTGAGCAGCTCGTTCGAGCAGCGGAACGAACCCGTCTGCTGAATGTCGGAGTACAGCATGACGCCCGTCACCTGCACGTCTTCTTCCCGCACGCCCTCGACGCTGATGTAGCGGAAGCCCATGTACGTCAGCCGCGGCGACCAAGTTTGACGACCTTCCTTGCAGATGTACGTCGCCGTCGCTTTCGCCGTGCGCAGGAACGCCGTGTTCAGCGTACCGTCAGGGTTCAGCACTTCGCTGTGGCGGATGGTAATCTTCTGCCCGCGTTTTCCCGTGACCGTCAGGCGCACCACACCTGCGAAATTCTGCCCGAAATCGTAAATCAGCGCATTGCCTAACTTCTTGCAGGATACGGGAGCGAACGTCTCGTGTTCCTTCACGTCCGCGCCGTAATCCGCCATCAGCTTCGGCTTCACGCGCAGACGCTCCTGTACGGCGCTCCGCCAAGCCGCCTTGTCCAGTGATACGGTTGCGTCATACGTTTCGCCGTCGTAGAAATCCGCCATGCGGACAGGACCGTCCTCTGTCACCTGCCAGCTTTCGTCTGTGCCGATGACCTCCGTCCTGCCGTCGCGGTAGGTAATCCGCAGCTCCGCCAGCAGCGCCTGACGGTCTGCCGTCACGCGATTGACGCGCGTGAACACGAATGACCCGACCGCCCAGCCGCCCGCGACCGTCGCGGTAATGCAGCTGCCTGAATGCAGCATGTCCGTCACGTCATACGTCTGGTACATCAGCTGATGCGCATAGGACGTGAAACCGGGCGCGAAATACCGCTCACCGACTTTCTGCCCGTCGATGTTCAGCTCGTAGATGCCCATTGCCGTGGCGTACAGCTTCGCCTGCGCGATTTCGCCCCGGAGCGGCAGCGCCTTGCGGAACACCATCGGCACGGGCGAAACCTTCTTTTCCTTGAACACATACGCGCCGTCGGTAATCCACTTGCCCTGCCACGGCGTATCCATGCGTCCCGTCTCGAAGGTCAGGCGGGCAGTATCTGTTTCGCCGCTGTCCGACGTGACGGTAAGCGTCGCGGTATACGTCGTGAAGGGCTTGAGCGGCTGCCCCGCATAGCGCGTTCCGCACTGGTCGGGATTGCGGATTGTCCAGCCGTTCACCGTCAGTTCAGCGGACTGAACGGACGCGCCCGCGCGGTCAGATGAGACGAAATAGGCAAACGTCGGGGCGGCGCAGTCGGTCACCAGATGCTCGCGCAAGCCCTCGCAAGTAAACGATTGAATCTGAAACATGTTTACCACCTGCCGAATGAGATTGAAAACGGCGGTCAAGAGAATCGTCGAGATTCCCCTGACCGCCGCAAGTTCGATTACTTCTTCAGGGTGAAGAACGCGCTGACGATACCGGCGATGCTGGAAACGGCCAGCAGCACCAGATTCACAATCGCGCAGGTGGCGGAGGACATATTCGCCGCCGTCTGCACTTCAAGCAGCACATCCGCGTTGGAGAAGTAAATGAAGGCGAACCCTTCGACGCGGGCAGACACCAGATTGATGAAGGCAAGCGCCAGCAGCGCGGGAGCCGCAATCTGGCACAGGCCCGTCAGCAGGTCTACAACCTTCTTCGCGCCCTTGACCATGCTCAAGACGACTCCAGCACAGCCGCGCCCACGACCATCAGCACAAGGTTCGACACCGTGGCATTCTGGAAGTAGCCGGCAGCGGACGTGTTAATCAGATACGCAACCAGCGCGGCAAGGCTCAGGACACAAGTGACGATGGAGAGCCAAGCGCCGGCAGAGAGTTTTTTCGTGGCGTTCATGTTTATTCCTCCTTGTCCTCAACGCTTGTTCTCAACGCGCACAACGACAGGCTTCTTTTCCGGCAGGAGCGTCAACACAACCCACGCGAGGAAGAACAGGACAGCCAGAATGCTGCTGGCGTAGGTGGTGACGGTCAGCGCAGTATCCCACCAGGTGTTCACGCGCTGGGTGGAGATGTTCAGAATCGCGCTGTTGGCGAAGATGTAGAGCTGGTACTTCAGGTTTTCACGCGCCTGCTCAACGAGGTTCGAGTCCTTCGACACCGTTTCGAGGGAGATGTGCGGCCAAACCGCGTCCACGCCGCCTTCGCCAAGGTTGATGTGGCTGTTGTCGGCCGCGAAGTCAGCAACCTGCGTGATGCCTGCCATGACCATGGATTCGGCGTTGAAGTACAGGTAGTTGTTCATCATGTCGGTGGAAATCAGGCCCTTGAAGCCCCATTCACCGCGGACAATCTTCTGAATCATGCCCACATGGTGGGAAGCGTTCGTTGCGCCGATACGGTTGAAGGCAATCATGACGCCCATGCCGAACGCATCGCTCAGCGCGCCCTCGAAGCCGCGCAGGTCGGTTTCACGGAACTTCTGCTCGGTCATGTACGCGGAGATGCCGGAGCGGTTGTGTTCCTGATCGTTGAAGCCCATGTGCTTCGGGCCGTTGATGATGCCCTTGTCGGAGCAGCCCTGAACCACTTCACGGCCGATGACGTTGGTCAGCATCGGGTCTTCGGAGATGTACTCGTAGTTGCGGCCGTTGTACGGCGTGCGGTTCAGCGTCAGACCGCTGCCCCACAGGTCGTAGCGTTCAACCCACAGGCAGGAGTTGCCCTCAACCAAGCCCCACTGATACGCCAGTTCCGGGTTGAAGGAGCAGCCCAGCAGCGTCTGGGAGTTGACATTGAACTTGTAGGTCTTGCCAGTCGCCTCGTCGGTGTAGCCAGCGCTGATGCCGGTCGGGCCTTCGTTCTGGATGACGACGGGGTTGTCGATGTTGGTCAGGGTATCGGAGCGGCTGCCGCCGTGGATAACTGCGCCGACCGCTTCGTCGATGGTGATGGCATGAACCAGCTTGTCCCAGTAGGGGTCATTGATGTTGTTCAGCTGTTCCGCGCCGATTTCAGATGCCGTGAATTTCGGGCCGGGGACAGCTTCCGCCGCCGCGCCCGTGTCGGAGATGGTGTAGGTTTCGCCGCGCATTTCAGCAATCCACTGATCCTTCTTCGGGCTGTCAGCAATCTTGAGGTTCAGCTTGTTGTAGTTAATCGGGAAGGTGTTCCAGTCCTGACGGGTCAGGTAAGTGACCGTGCCGGGCAGCCAGTAGTTCAGGTCGGCGTCGTCCGCCACGTTGGTAACGGTCGTGTTGTTGGCAATGGCAAAGGTGGTGTTGTCCAGCTGATCGAGCTTCCAGCTCACAACCGCGTTCTTGCCCGCCGCATCCATGCCGTCGGCCGTGGTCTTGCCCTGCGCCGCCAGAATGTTGTTGACCGCCTCATGCGCGCCGGCTGCCGCCGTGAAGTAGTAGTCGCCCGCATCGAGGATGTAGGTCTTGGCGTTGTTCGCGTCGTAGCTTGCCAGATACTTGGTGGGAATCGTAATGGTAACTTCCTTGCTCTTGCCGGCGGCGACGTCCACCTTGGCAGAGTTCAGGAACATGACCGCGGACTTTTCAACCAGATTCGTGCGGTCATAGTCGGTGTAGGGCTGCTGCACATACAGCTGGGTGAGGAATTTGCCGTCCTGATTGGAGTTGTTCTTCACTTCGATGACGGCGGTGATGTTGCCGTTCACGCTGCGGTCAACCGTCACGCTCTTGATGGTCTGGGTGTAATCAAGGTAGCTCAGGCCATGACCAAAGGTGTAGAGCATTTCGTCGCCGTAATTCCACGCGCTGCCCTGCGTTGCGCCGGCCGCGCTGTTGGCGTTGCCCTGACCCATGACGGCGTCAAAGTAACGGGTTTCGTAGTACTTGTAGCCGACGTAGATACCTTCCGCCTCGACGATGTACATGCCGCCGTTGTAGGTATCCGCACCGCCGAAGGAGCCCGTGCCGATATTGCCGATTTCCTTGCCGGGATAACGCGGGTCGTCATTACGGCAGACGATTTCGTAATCCGCGAAGTAGTCGCCGCCGACGTTCTGCACCGCCGGGATGGACTGGTGGTCGCGCACGAAAGCGCTTGCCAGCGCGCCCGTCGCGTTGACCTTGCCGGTCAGCACGTTCGCGATGCCGATGGTCTGGTAGTCGTTCGGGCAGCCGATGTAGCAGATGCCGTCCACCTCGTGCGAGCCGCCCTCGGCGATGTCGGCAATCATCATGTTGTTGCCGGTGTTCAGCAGCACGATGACCTTGGAGCAGGTTTCCTTCGCCGCCTCGACAACCGCCAGTTCATCGGCAGAAAGCTTCAGCGGGTCTTCGCCGGTTGCTTCACCCGCGTAGTTGAGCGCAGAGCCCGGCTTGTAGGTATTGCCCTCGCCGGCGCCGCGCGCAAACACGCAGATGCCGATGCTGTCCTTGGCGATAGCTTCCTTCCAGTTTGCCGGAACGCCCAGCGCCTCGAACTCCGTCGGCGGAACTTCCGCAATCTGGTAGGTCGTCCAGTCACCCGGCGCGCTGACGTACATGTGGTCATACACCGTGGTGGGAACTTCCTGACCCGTCCAGCGGTTGGCGCGCATCTCGGTGTGCATGTTGATGATGTTGGTCAGGTAGTAGTCCTTCAGCGTCTCATTGACGTTGAGGCCTGCACCTGCCAGCGCATCCGCCAGCGATGCCGCGTCCGCGTTGCCGCCCTTCGGCCCATAGACATTATACGCCGCCAGACCGAACAAGGCAACGTTCGCGTTCGCTTTCAGCGGAAGAACGCCGTTGTCGTTCTTCATGACGACCGTACCTTCTTCGCCTTCACGGATGGCGATGTCGCGCGCCGCCGCCGCCATGTCTTCGATGGTCGCGTAGTCGGTCTTGAAGCGCGCCGCGCTGTCGTCATTGATGGTCACATAACTTTCCGTACCCAAGGTATCGTCCAGTGCGCCGCGGTAGGTGTTTGCCACACCCGTGCCGACGATGGAGAGAACCATCAGGCAGGTCATGAGTGCCGCAAGGCCTCTCATTGCAGGGGTAAATTTCTTCGCCTTCATGTGTTTCCTTCCTTTCACCAAGGCTTGAGATTGATTTTAGTATAGCAGAAAATAATCACGCAGCACATTTTCGGCGCAAACTGTCTTTATTTTGGCGTGTGTGGATTTTATACAGTAATTCTCCCAGATTTCGCAGGCTGGTTTTGTGCATATCCACAATGTGCAAAACATTACAGGCATTTCGCCTGCTTTTTCCGTGCGAAAAGGCTTCCTTTTGCGCAAGAGATTTGCTATACTATTGGAAAACAAGCTGTTTGCAAAGGAGGACGTCCCGATGATTCGCGTAGCACTGGTTGAAGACGAGGAAAGCAGTCAGCGCACACTGACAGAATATCTGGAACGGTTTTCGCAGGAGATTAACGAGAAGATTCACGTCTCCATCTTTCCGGACGGCGCGGAAATCGTCGAGGACTACCGCGGCAATTACGATATCATCCTCATGGACATCCTGATGCGCTACATGGACGGCATGGAAGCTGCCAGCGAGATTCGCAAGGTGGACAAGGAGGTCGTTATCCTCTTTATTACCAGCACGCCGCAGTACGTCATGAAGGGCTACACGGTGGATGCGCTGGATTATGTGCTCAAGCCCGTGAGTTACTTCGCTTTTTCGCAGCGGATGCAGCGCGCCTTGGAGCGCATGAAGCACCGCACGCGCAAATTCATCTCCGTTCCCTTCCAAGGCGGAATGCGCAATCTGGATATCTCCCAGATTCGCTATATCGAGGTCGTCAATCACAGTTTGATTTACCATCTGGACGGCGAAACGCTGGAGGCGAAAGGCGTTCTGTCCGAATTGGAAGACGCACTGACGGCATACCACTTTTTCCGCTGCAACAAGTGTTATCTGGTCAATCTGGAGCACGTCAACGGTGTGAACGAAAACTGCGCGGACGTGGACGGCGATCAGATTCAGGTCAGCCGCCCGAAGAAAAAGGCGTTTCTGGACGCCCTGAACAACTACATCAACGAGGTAGGCAAATGATGCACGTCGATTTGTCGCATACGCCGGGTCTGCTCTATGCGCTGGCATACTGGCTGAGCAGTACCTTCTATATTCAATTGTATGGCAGTCCATTCAGCAAGGGCAGGAAATTCGGCATCAGCGCTGGATTTCTTGCCCTGATTGCCGGTTTCATGACGCTGACGGACGGTGTTTCCGCGATTGGCTTTTTCCCCTGCATGGGCGTGACAGTCGCGCTGATTTTTTTCTATATTCGCATTGCAACGCACATGCCATGGGCGAACGCGGGCTACTATTGCGCCCGCGCATTCATCTTGGGCGAATTTTCCGCGTCGCTGGCGTGGTATCTGTTCTATTTCTTTGTGACGGTGCCGGGGCTGCCGCTCACGGTTTGGACAACGATACTCGTTTTTGCCGCTGTCCACGCCATCATCCTCTACACCATGTTTCTGCTGGAACGGAAATACCGCGACGGCTCAAAGCTCATCAAGATTACCGCGCGGGAACTGTTCACCGCTGCCGTCCTTGCGATTGCCGTCTTTTCCGTCAGCAACATCAGCTTTGCCTTCACCGGAACGCCCTTTTCCAGCCAGTTCACGGCGGAAGTCTTCATCATCCGCACCACCGTTGACCTCGGCGGCGTCGCGATGCTGTTCGCCTATCACGTCGTCATTCTGGAAATCAGCACAGAGCGTGAAATGGAGCATTTGCAGGCGCTGCTGCACATGCAGTACGAGAGCTACCGCATTTCAGAAGAATCCATTGCCTTGGTCAACCAAAAGTATCATGACCTGAAGCACCATATTCAGCTGCTGCGCGCCGCCTCCGCCGCCGAGCGCACGGAGTACCTCGACCAGATGGAGCAGCAGATTCGCACCTACGAGGCGCAGAACAAGACCGGCAATCGCGTGCTGGACACGATTCTGACCGCAAAGACCATCCAATGCCAGAGCGAAGGCATCAGCCTAACCTGCGTCGCCGACGGACAGGCGCTGGATTTCATGAACCCGATGGACATCAGCGCCCTGTTTGGCAATGCGCTGGACAACGCAATCGAAAGCGTGAAGAAACTCCCGAACCCGGAGCAGCGCCTGATTCACGTTTCCGCCATGCGCCAGAAGGACTTTCTGCGCATCCGCGTGGAGAACTGTTACAGCGGCGAGCTGCGCTTTGTGGACGGTATGCCGACGACAACCAAGCGAGACGCGCGCTACCACGGCTATGGTCTGAAGAGCATCCAGAGCATTGCTAACAGCTACGGCGGGTCGGCGACAATTGATACGAAGGATGGATGGTTTGAATTGCGGCTGCTGCTCCCCGTGCCAAAGGAGAAAAAGGGGGAAGCGGTGGAAAAGCAGGGGTGACAAGCAAAATCATAAAAAGGAAGGAACCCCACAGAACAAGCACGGGAATGCATTGCTCTTCCCTTCCGCAGGGCGAAATTTCGCCGGGAAAGCCATTGACAAAGGGGCTGAAGTTTGTTACAATAACCGATAACCTACGGCAAACTGAGGCTGGAAGATTCCAGTTTCGGCAAAAAAAGACGCATTACGAGGAGGATTTTCGCCCATGCTGCAAAAGGTTGTTCGGGAAGGTCTTACGTTCGATGATGTGCTGCTGGTTCCGGCCCGCAGTGAAGTGCTGCCCAAGGAAGTCGATCTTTCGATTCAGCTCACCCCTGTGATTAAGCTGAACATTCCGCTGATGTCTGCCGCAATGGACACGGTAACGGATTCCCGCATGGCCATTGCAATGGCGCGCGAAGGCGGTTTGGGCATCATCCACAAGAACATGTCCATTGCAGAACAGGCAGCGCAGGTTGATAAGGTGAAGCGCTCTGAGCACGGCGTTATCACCGACCCCTTCTTCCTCTCTCCCGATCACCTGATTCAGGACGCGGAAAACCTGATGGCGCGCTATCGCATCAGCGGCGTGCCGATTACCCGCGACGGCAAACTTGTCGGCATCCTGACCAACCGCGACCTTCGCTTTGAAACGGATTACAGCCGCAAAATCAGCGAAGTCATGACCAGCGAAAACCTCATCACCGCGCCCGTCGGCACGTCGCTTGAGCAGGCGAAGCAGATTCTGGCGAAGCACCGCATCGAGAAGCTGCCGATTGTGGATGAAAACGGTATGCTGCGCGGTCTGATTACCATCAAGGACATTGAAAAGTCCACCAAGTACCCCAACTCTGCCAAGGATGCCAAGGGTCGTCTGCTCTGCGGCGCGGCGGTCGGCGTGACGCACGATGTGTTCGATCGCATCGAAGCGTTGCTGGACGCGAAGGTGGACGTGATTTCCATCGATACGGCGCACGGCCATTCCGTCGGCGTGCTGCGTCAGGTGGAAGCCATCCGCAAGCGCTTCCCGGATATTCAGCTGTTCGCGGGCAATGTGGCGACGGCGGCGGCAACCCACGACCTGATCTCCGCGGGCGTTGACTGCGTGAAGGTCGGCATTGGGCCGGGCTCTATCTGCACGACCCGTGTTGTGGCAGGCATCGGCGTGCCGCAGGTGACGGCGGTGGCGGACTGCGCGGAAGAAGCCGACAAGCACGGCATCCGCGTCATTGCTGACGGCGGCATCAAGTATTCCGGCGATATCGTGAAGGCACTGGCGGCAGGCGGCTCCTGCGTCATGCTCGGCAGTATGCTCGCGGGCACGGACGAGGCCCCCGGCGCGACCGAAATCTATCAGGGCCGTTCCTACAAGGTGTACCGCGGCATGGGTTCTCTGGGCGCGATGGAGCACGGCTCGAAAGACCGCTACTTCCAGGAGGACGCGAAGAAGCTCGTGCCCGAAGGTGTTGAAGGGCGCGTGCCGTATAAGGGAATTCTGGCGGACACCATCTTCCAGATGGTTGGCGGCATCCGCTCCGGCATGGGCTACTGCGGTGCGAAGAACATCGACGACCTGCGCAAAAACAGCGAGTTCATCAAGATTACCGGCGCGGGTCTGGCGGAAAGCCATCCGCACGACATCTCCATCACCAAGGAAGCCCCGAACTACTCCCGCAATTCTTAATTTTCGATATAATAAGCGCGGCATGGAGCAATTACGTTCCATGCCGCGTGTTTTTGTGGGGGAGATTAGCCGTTTTCCGCCGGGAACGCGTCGAACACAATGTCCTGAATGCGCATGATTTCCGCCGTGCCGTCCAGCGCTTCGTAGATGTACACCAGCGTGTAGGACACCGGCGCATCGGGCGTGACAACGGTGGTCTTGCAGAGCAGGCAGTAGTTCATACCGGAAACGACCTGCGTGCCGAGGATGGCAATCGGCTCATAGGTGTGGCCGACGAGACCTTCCAGCGCCTTGTCGAACGCCGCTTTCACGTTCTCCGGGATATCCAGCGGGTCAGCCGCCCAGTTTACCCATGCACCGGGGAGAATCTCACCGTTCGCGTCGGTGGATTCCGCGACTTTCGGCGATGTTGCATCCGGCGCAAACACAATGTCTTGCTCATTCAGCAATTCCACGTCATCGTTCAGGCTGTAAAAAACATACACAAGCGTATAGCCAATCGTTTCGCCCGTCTCGTAGGAAATCTTTCGGCAGAGGAAGCAGTAGTTTGTTCCAGCGACAACCTGCGTGCCAAGGATGGCGATTGCTTCATAATTATAGGGTTCGCCGATGAGTTCATCCGTTGCGCGGTCGAAGATGTACTTCACGTCATCGGGGATTTCCAGCGGATTGCCTGTCCAGCTTTCCCATGCACCAACGAGGAAATCGGGGTCAATGTCGGGGTCAAATGCCATATCGGGGTCTTGGGCATCCTCCGCCAGCGCGGGGATTGCAAGGATTGCCAGCATCAGGGCGAGGATAAGGGAAATCAGCTTCTTCATGGTTATGTACCAGCCTTTCAAAAAGTCGTTTTTTGATTCGTAATTGCGTTTTGTGTCGGGGGGGGTTCCTCCCTGCATGATGAGAAACGATGAGGGGTGGGGTGTTGTTCCCATCGGGGGAAATTTTTTTGCAAGGGATTGCATCCATGCAGGGGATTTCGCG
>ENA-OOXM01002609-OOXM01002609.1-human-gut-metagenome-genome-assembly--contig:-NODE-2609-length-11217-cov-4.316162_pt1 | contig 11217 bp, 8 predicted proteins | sample MGYA00241589_ERZ501347 | MGnify/ENA primary metagenome ERZ501347 (study PRJEB25962, sample SAMEA2042832) | human gut metagenome | biome: human gut; feature: human-associated habitat; material: faeces...
ACGACGTTCGACTGGACGGTGGGCGATGCCTCCGCAAGCGAAATCGAACTTGGCACGACCATCACCGTGCCGGTGACGGTGAAGAACACGGGCAGCGTCGCAGGCAAGGAAGTGGTGCAGCTGTACGCCTCCGCGCCCTACACGCTGGGCGGCATCGAAAAGGCACACAAGGTGCTTGTCGGCTTTGCAAAGACGAAGCTCCTTCAGCCCGGCGAGAGCGAGACGGTGACGGTCAGCTTTGACCCGTATTCCGCGGCGAGCTACGATTACCGCGACGCAAACAGCAACGGTTTCAGCGGCTATGAACTGGGAGCGGGCGAGTACACGCTGTATGTCTCCCGCAACGCGCATGAATCCGAAAAGGCGATTGCGCTGAATCTGGCGGCGGATGTGCAAATTGGCACCGACCCGACGACGGACAGTGAAGTCGTCAACCGCTATACCGATTCCGAGAACTTCCTCGACAGCGACTGGCAGCTGGACACCATGCTCAGCCGCGCGGACTGGGAGGGCACTTGGCCCACGCCGCAGACCGCGCAGCAGCACGCGGGCACGGATCGCCTGTATGAGGAAATTCGCAGCGAAGAGCACAATAATCCGACTGATTTTGATTCGGAAGAATACCCGTGGTTCGGCGAAGAACCCACACTGACCCTGCGCGACCTGCTGCCCTCTGCGGAAGCGGAAGGCTATGAGCCGGTTGTCTCTTACGGTGACGAACGCTGGGAAGAACTGATGATGGGCTGCGACGAGGAAGAGATGATTGCCCTCATCAACAACGGCGCATACCACACCTTGGCGATGGAGAGCGTCGGTCTGCCGGCGACCATTCACGGCGACGGCCCGTCGGGCTTCACCTGCTTCATGAGCAAAGAGCAGGTCAACGGCACTTGCCAGTATGTCTCCGAACCCGTGATGGCGTCCACTTGGAACATCAACCTGATGAACGAACTGGGCGAAGCAATCGGCGAAGAAGGCACCATTGGCGATAAGGCGACGGGTCAGCCATATTCCAGCATTTACGCGTCCGGCGTCAATATCCACCGCAGCCCCTTCGGCGGTCGCTGCTCGGAGTATTTCTCCGAAGACCCGTTCATTTCCGGCATGATGGGCGCGGCGGAAGTGCAGGGTATCCAGAGCCGCGGCGTGCTGCCGACGGTCAAGCACTTCGTCGCAAACGAGCAGGAAACGCACCGCTCCATCGGCGGCGACCTGAGCTGGCTGAGCGAGCAGGCGCTGCGCGAAATCTACCTGAAGCCGTTTGAGTATACCGTCAAGCTGGGCGAAACCCGCGGTATCATGACCTCCTTCAACCGCATCGGAACGCGCTGGACGGGCGGCGACTACCGTCTGCTGACCGAAATCCTGCGCAACGAATGGGGCTTCAACGGGCTGGTTATCTGCGACTTCAACACCATTCCGCAGTACATGATTCCGCGCATGATGTTCTACGCCGGCGGCAGCCTTGACCTTGCGACGCAGCAGAGCGCCATGTGGACGGACTGTGACACCTCCGACGCGGGCGACGCGATTGTGCTGATGCGCGCGGTGAAGGATGTGATGTACGCGCTGGTGAACTCCAACGCCATGAATGCGGAGGTCATCGGCTACAATCCCCCGATTTGGCAGGAATACCTGCACTGGATTAACATCGGCGCGTTCACCCTCGTGGGTGTCTGGCTGGTGCTGGCGATTGTGCGCACGGTGCGCTGCAACAAGCGGCAGAAGGCGAAAATCGCGGCGGCAAACGCGGCGAAGTAAGCTGATAAAATGGGCAGCTCTTTTGGATGAAAATCCGGAGGGCTGCTTTTTATGTGCAGGGGAAATTTGCGTGGAGGCTTGAAAAGAAAAAGGAAATGTGATATAATCAATCTGCAAACAGAATAGTGGTTAATATTGGAAACGCACACTCCTATGGGATGATAACGAACAACACATCGTCTGCTGATTTGCTATCATTTTAGGGAGGTCTTTTTTTATGCCCAAGAACAAGTTTCAGGATGTCGTGCTGACTGCTATCATGGCGACCATCATGGTCTATGGCATGGTGGTTTACAATGTTGCGCTGGCGACAGGCGGTCTAACTGCTGAAAGTTTCCTGCTTGCGCTCTATGAACTGCCCATTATGGTGCCCATTGCCTTTGTGCTGGAGTTTTTTGCCGTCGGAAAGATTGCAAAGAAGCTGGCATTTACGGTCATGCGGCCGACGGATCGACCGCAGTTCATCACCTATGCCATTTCTATCTGCATCTGCTGCATCATGTGCCCGCTGATGAGCTTGGTCGCGACCATTCTGTTTAAGGATACAAAGACGTTTGCAGCATGGGTGCAGACATGGGCGATGAATTTCCCGATGGCAATCTGCTACCAGATGTTTTATTGCGGCCCGCTTGTGCGCCTGATTTTCCGAGCAATTTTCCGCGAAAAGCAGCAGGAAGCCTGATACATTGCGCATTGGCAGCCCTCTTGGATGAAGATCCGGCAACAAGGACAAGACTTCTCCGTTTGCCAAGATTCCGGCAGGACTCAAGGGCAAGAAGGTCATTTACATCCACGCGCTGAAGAACGCGCTGCTGCCGGTCATCACGCTGATGGGTCTTCGCATGGGCGGTATGCTGGGCGGATCGGTGTTCGTGATTCCAGGCATGGGGTCGCTGCTGGTGAATGCCATTTCCATGCAGGACATTCCGCTGATTCAAGGGTGCGTGCTGCTGATTGCACTGTTCACCAGCGTCGTCAAGTACGCTGGACACGCTGGCGATTCAGCGGGCACTGGATGCGGCGGAAGGCAAAGGCGGCGTGGTCGTCGTGCCGGAAGGAACGTACCTGACCAAACAGGTGCAGCTCCGCTCGGACACGATGCTCTGGCTGGACAAAAACGCGGTGCTGCTGGCATCGCAGAATTACGCAACTTATCCGCATGTCCTGCCGTGCGAAAGTCTGGTGGCTGTGCGCAACACCGGGCGGGCGCTGGTCTATGCCGAGCGTGCGCGGAACATCAGCATTTCCGGCGGAGGCGAATTGAACGCGAACGGCCGCTGCCGCTTCAAGGTCAACGACCCGAAGGGCATCAACAAGCTGTACACGTCGCGCCCGGACAACCTTTATACGGCTTGCTGCGAGGATATCCGCGTATCCGACGTGCGGTTCACCAGCGCCGCCTACTGGACGCTTGTTCCGCTCTCCAGCCGCTTTGTGACGCTGGAGCACTTGATGCTGGACTGCATGAACACCCCCAACCGCGACGGCATTGACCCCGTGGACTGCCACGACCTGAGCGTGCGGCACTGCTGCATTATGGCGGGCGACGACGGCTTCTGCCTGAAAACGGCGGACAGAATGGGCTGCCGGAACATCTTTGCGGAGGACTTGGTCATCCAGTCGCTGGCGAGCGCCATCAAAATTGGCACGGATTCTTACGCGAAGGTGGAGAACGTCACGGTGCAACGCTGTATCCTTAAAAATGTCAACCGATGCGGCATTGCGGTGGAAACCGTCGACGGCGCGGCGATTCGCAATTGCACCTTCGAGGACATTGACATGACGGACTGCGGCGGCCCGATGTATATGACTATCGGACACAGAAACCGCAAAGCACCGCAGTTTCCGGTGCGAATGGGGTCGATGGCGCACATCGTATTCCGGCGCATCGGCTATCGCGCACCGTATCTGTTCAGCCGCTGCAAAACGGTCTATGAGAGCCTGTTCATCGGCGACAGCGCGGAGAACAAAATTCGCGATGTGCTGGTGGCGGACTGCGATTTGCTGCTGCCGGGCGGATGCAGGCACGGCGTGGATGCGCCGCAGCCCATCGGGGAGAAGTACCCGGAGTACGACTGGCATGGGCTGTCCTCCGGGGCGGCGTTCACGCTTCGCTTCTGCGAGGATGTGCGCTTTGAGAACAATGTCATTCAGACGGAAAGGCCGGATGTGCGTCCGCTGGTGATGATTCACGATTGCTGAAAGGAGCGGTTTTATGGCATTCAAGCCTCATGGCATCGTTGTGCCGATTGTAACGCCTGTCACGCAGGATGGCAAGTTCAACGAGAAGGCGTATCGCGATTTGATTGAATATCTGGCAAGCAGCGGGATTCACGGCGTGTTCCCCTTCGGGACGACGGGCGAGTTCTATGCGCATGACATGGGTTTCTACCGCGAGGTGTTGGCGGTGACGAAGGACGCGGTGCGCGGGCGCATGGACATCTACGCCGGGGCGAACAATATCACCACGCGCGGCGCGGTGGAAATCGCCAAGGCGGTGGAGCAGGTCGGCGGCATTGATGCGCTGAGCGTCTTGACCCCCATGTTCGTCAGCCAGACGCAGTACGAGGTGTCCGAATACTACCGCGAAATCGCCTCCGAGACGAATCTGCCGATTATCATCTACAACAACCGCCCCAAGACAAACGTCACCGTTGAACCGGCAACCGTTGCCAAGCTGGCGGAAATCGACAACATCATCGGCGTGAAGGATTCCACGGGCGACATGACGAATACAGAGGAGTATCTCCGCCTGACGCGCGGGATGGACAACTTCCACGTCATGATGGGACGCGACACGCTGATTTACGCCGCGCTGTGCTACGGGGCATCGGGTGCGATTGCATCCTGCGCCAACGTTGCGCCGAAAATTGCAGTGGATATCTACGAGAAGTTCCGCGCGGGCGATGCGGCGGGTGCGCTGGATGCGCAGTTCCGCTTCTCCGCCCTGCGAATCGCAACCAACATGGGCACGTTCCCCGTCGTGCTGAAGGAAGCGCTCAAGCTCATCGGGCACGACTGCGGCGACTGCGTGAAGCCCATTCAGCCGCTGAATGACGAACAGCGCGCGCGCCTGAAAACTGTCCTCACGGACATGGGGCTGCTGTAAATTGCTTTTCCGCCTGATTCAAACAGGCTGAAAGATAGAATTGCGTAATTAAGGAGGATTTTTGATATGAAGATTGCATTCATTGGTCTGGGCATCATGGGCAAGCCGATGGCGAAGAACCTCATCAAGGCGGGTCATGAGCTGTTTGTGTTTGACCGCAATCCGGCGGCGAACGAGGAAATGAAGGCGGCGGGCGCGAATATCTGCGCTTCTTCTGCTGACACGGTGAAGAACGTTGATTTGGTCATCACCATGCTGCCGAACAGCCCGCAGGTGAAGTCCGTCATGCTGGAAGAGGACAAGCTGGCGGATGCAATGCCCAAGACGGCGGTGTTCATTGACTGCTCGTCCATCAACCCGGTTGCGTCCCGCGAAATCGCGGCGGAGCTGGAAAAGCGCGGCATTGACATGCTGGATGCGCCTGTGTCCGGCGGTCAGCCCAAGGCGATTGACGGCACGCTGTCCTTCATGGTCGGCGGCAAGGAAGAAGTGTTCAACCGCTTCAAGCCCGTTCTGGCGAGCATGGGCTCGTCCGTGGTGCTGTGCGGCGGCATCGGCGCAGGCAATGTGACCAAGCTGTGCAACCAGACCATCGTGGCGGTCAACATCGCAGTGCTGGCGGAAGCAATGCAGATGGGTCAGATGTGCGGCGTTGAGCCCCAGAAGATTTTCGAGGCGATTCGCGGCGGCCTGGCTGGTTCTACCGTCATGAATGCGAAAGCGCCGATGATGATGGATCAGAATTTCGAGCCCGGCTTCCGCATTGACCTGCACATCAAGGATTTGAAGAACGTCGTTGATGCGGCGAGTGCGGTGGATGCCCCGATTCCGCTGACGCAGGCGGTGCTGGAGATGATGAAGGTGCTGCACAAGGACGGCTGCGGCGCCTGCGACCATAGCGCGCTGCTGAAGTATTACCAGAAGCTGACCGGCGAAGTGCTGCATCACTAATTCGCTGATAGAGTCATTCTCGGCAGGCAGGAAAGATTGCTCCTGCCTGCCGTTTGTGGTATGATGAACCCGATGGAAGAAAGGAGAAGCCGCTGATGAAAATGCTCTTTGCGTCCGATTCATTCAAGGGGTCGCTGACGGCGGTGGAAATCTGCGATTTGCTGCAAGAAGCCGCGGCTGACATTTTCCCGGATGCGGAAACGGTGTCGCTGCCCATTGCCGACGGCGGCGAAGGCACGGTGGATGCGCTGCTTTGCGCAATGGGCGGAAAACGGATGACGACGCGTGTGACTGGCCCGCTCTTTGCGCCTGTGGATGCGCAGTGGGGTTTGCTGGGCGACGGACAGACGGCGGTGCTGGAAATGGCGCAGGCGAGCGGCTTGCCATATGTGCCGGCGGCGCAGCGCGACCCGCGCAAAACAACCAGCTTCGGCACGGGCGAGCTGATAGCGGAAGCCGTCCGGTGCGGCGCAAAGTCGCTGCTGATTGGCATTGGCGGAAGCGCAACGAATGACGGCGGGCTGGGGATGCTCAGTGCCTTGGGCGCGGTGTTCACAGATCGGCAGGGAAAGCCGGTTCCCCCAACAGGCGGGGCGCTGGCGGATGTCTGCCATGCGGATTTTTCCGGGCTGATGCCGGAACTTGCGGCTTGCCGCATCACCGTGCTGTGCGACGTGACGAACCCGCTGCTGGGCGCGACGGGCGCGACATACACCTACGGCCCGCAGAAGGGCGCAACGCCGGAAATCTGCGCGGAACTGGAAGCGGGCATGAAACACTATGCGCAGGTCGTCGAAAACACCATTGGACACGGTATCGCGGATTTCCCCGGCGCGGGTGCGGCGGGTGGATTGGGCGCGGGTCGTTGAGATCCAGGGGGGCAAGGCGGAATTTTACTCCGGCAACTACAGCTTTTACGTCGTCGAGCGGCAGCGCCGCTTTGACGAGCAGCTCAAACAGGCGGATTTGGTTGTGACGGGCGAGGGCAGAATAGACGGACAGAGCGTGCAGTTTGGCAAAGTGCCGATTGGCGTGGCACGGCGGTGCGCGAAGGCGAATGTGCCGGTGCTGTGCATTTGCGGCGGTATCGGCGCGGGCGCGGAAGGAATGTTCGACGTTTGCGAAAGCACGATTCAGACGACGGTATCAAAACCCATGGCGCTGTCAGAAGCGATTGAAAACGCGCGGACGCTGTATCTGGATGCTGCCAAGCGCCTTTTCCGCGCTGTGCGCATCGGGCAGAAGCTGCACGTTTGACAGGTATTGACGCGCGTGATACAATAACAGCATCAAGCTCGATCAAGGGGAGAAAACGCCATGTTGAAGCTGCTGGTTGTCACGCTGAACCCTACGGTGTATGACGCAACCGTCCGCATTGTGCAGACGACGAAGTTCGATGCCGAGGTCATCCAGACCACGTCGCGGCAGGTGGTGGAGGACGTATCCAAAGCCATGGAGGGCTGCACAGGCATTGTCGTTGCGCGCGGCAATCAGGCGCAGCTGCTCAAAAAGCATGTGGAGTATCCCGTGTCGGAGATCACCTTTTCCGGGCAGGAAATGGCGGGCTTCGTCAAACAGGCGTGCGATTTGATACCACATAAGCACCCGAAAATCGCCTTCGTCGGCTTCCGGCATATGTATTCCGACGTGGAGAACATCGGTGCGCTGGCGAACGCGGATGTGAGGGTGTATTATGCGGGCAGCTCGGACATGGTCGCGCAGGTGACGCGGAACGCCATCCAGGACGGCGCGGAAGCCATCATCGGCAGCGAAAACGCCTGCAACTATGCCGCGGCGCAGGGGATTACGACGGTGTTCGTCGACAGCTCGGACGAGTGCATCCGCGATGCGCTCCGCCGGGCACGGCTGGCAATGGATGCCATCAAGGTGGAGCAGCGCAGGACGGCGGAGTTCTCCTCCCTGCTGAACTACTCCTTTGATGCCATTTTGAAACTGAATCCCGACGGCGTGATTGAAATTGCAAACACGGTGGCGGAAAACGCGTTCCACTGCACACAGGCGCAGCTGGTCGGCAAGCGCTTCACGGAACTGCCGGGTCTGACGCTGACCAGTGCTGTGTTCGAGTCGCTCAAGGAGCGGAAAAACCTGTATTCGCACGTCGTGATGATACAGAAGGAGCGGTATCTGCTCAATATCGCCTGCATTGATGTCAGCGGGCAGAACTTCGGCACAATTCTGTCACTGTATGCGTTCGGCTCGGTGGATGACATGCAGGAGAGCATCCGCAAAGACCATGTGCAGCAGAGCGACGCCGCAACGCGAAAATTCGGCAAGTTCATCTCCCACGCGCCCAAAATGCGCCTTGCGCTGGAGAATGCCGCGATGTACGCGCAGTATGAGCTGCCGCTGCTGATTTGCGGTGAACCCGGCACGGAAAAAACGCGTCTGGCGGAGTGCATCCACAACGAGAGTCTGCGGCGCGACAAGCAGTTCATTCAGGCGGATGTGAGCACCCTGCCGATTGCGAATCAAACCGAGCTGCTTTTTGGGCGCGCGACGAGCAACGGGCTTGTATACAATGCGCACAAGGGAACGCTGTACCTGCGGCATGTGGATTTGCTCACGCCCGAAAGCCAGCATCAGCTGCTGAACGTTATCCGCTATGAGCAGTACTACGCGCCGGGGCAGTCCAAGCCGATTTGGGCGTCTATTCGTGTGATTTGCTCAACGAACCGGGATTTGCTGGCCATGGCGAAGGCAGGCGAATTTCTGCTGCCGCTGGCGGACAAACTGAACGACTACCGCATTGATTTGCCGCCCCTGCGCGAATGTCAGCAGGATTTTGCCCAGCTGGTGGAGGAAAACATTGTCTTTGCGCGTGTGCACACGCGGAAACAGGCGACCTTCACGCCCGATGCGCTGAAGCTGCTGATGAGCTACTCGTGGCCGAGCAATCAGCGGGAAATGTCGATTTTCTTCGAGAAGGCGTTTCTGCTGACGCGCACCAACCGCATGGACGCGGATTTTGTGCAGCAGCTGCTGTACCCGGAGCGCACGGGCAGCGCACCGCAGCAGCAAGTATTGGTCATCAGCAGCGACGAGGAGCGGGAACTGCGCTGTGCCCTCAGTGAGCATCCGAACGACCGGGACGCGGTGCTGAAGCAGCTGGGCATCAGCCGTGCGACGCTGTATCGGCGGATGAAGAAGTACGGGCTGCAGCAGGAAAAATAAAGCTGTTTTGGATTCTCCTGCGCCGTCTGTCTGCACCGCTTCCGCACAGGCGTCTGGTCGTTCCGTTTGGCGCAGCACTTTTGTCGCTGACGAACTTCACGTCAGCGGCAGTTTTTTATTCAGCAGGGCGGCTTTACATCCGCCGCACAGTTTGTTATAATAGAATAACCAAACAATCGGAGGGTAGCCTATGACCATCGCCATTGTGGATGATGAATTGGAGACGCGCCAGTATATGCAGGGCTTGGTGGCGCAGTATCTGGCGGAAACGGGACGCATGGCGCAGCTGGTGTTCTACCCGGACGGGGCGTCGTTTCTCGTCGGGTGCGAGCATCCGGACATTGTGCTGATGGACATTGACATGCCGGGCATGGACGGCCTTTCGACGGCGGAGCAGCTGCGGCGGAGTCACCCGGACGCCATCCTGATTTTCATCACGCGCCTCAGCCAGTGCGCCATCCGCGGCTATGAGGTGGACGCCATCGGCTTTCTGGTCAAGCCGGTGACGCTGCCGGGGCTGACTGTGAAACTGAACAAGGCGTTCAAGCGGGTGGAGTACCGGCAGTCGAAAATCTGCCTGAAAACGAAAGACAACATCCTGTTCTTGGAGAAAAACGAGATTTACTATGCCGAGGGCAGCAATCACCATGTCATTTATCATACGGCGCAGGGCGAATTCCCCGTCCGCTCCTCCCTGCAGGAGGCGGAGGAACAGTTGGGCGCGGAATTCAGCCGAAGCTCACATTCCTATATCGTCAATCTGGGCTTCGTGACGATGGTCGGAAAGAACGATGTGACGGTTCACGGCGAGGCGATTCCGCTGTCGCGCGCGATGCGCAGGGACTTTCTGAATGCGGTCAACCGCTATTACGGCGTGAGGTGACGAAGATGCTGACGAACTTGGCGAATTATCTGAACAATGATTTTCCATTCCATATGTTCTTCGCGGTGCAGATTCTGCTGGCGGAGGGGCTGTTCGTTGTGCGGATGAAGTCGCGGCTGCGCCCGCTGAAAATTGTGCTGCCGGTGCTGCTGTGCTACTTGGTGCTGGCATGGTTTCATCCGCTGCTGGGGCATCGTTTTGCGCGCGTGGCAGCGATTTTTGTCGAATCGCTGCTGGTGCTGTGCCTGACGATGGACATTCCGACGACGAATGCGCTTTGTATCGGCATTTCCTCTTATGCGATTCAGAATCTGGCGTTCAAGGTCGGTGGACTGGCGACATGCTGGATGGCCAAGCCACACGAGCCGCTGTTCTATCTGCTCTCCGGCGCATCGTTTGTGGTGGTGTACGCCGTGTGCTACCTGATGTTCGTGCGGCGCTTTCCGGAGAACGGCGATTTGAAGCTTGGCAACTGGAAGGTGCTGTTCCTGACGCTGGTGACGCTGCTGACGGTGTTCGTGCGTTCTGTGTCGCTGCCGACGGATATTTCGCTGCTTGACCGCCTGTTTTCGATTCTCTCGGTCATTATGGTGATGGTGCTGATTTATCAGTGCATGTACGCCGATGAAATGCGCCGCGAGAAGGAAATCATCGAGAGCCTGCTGGCGCGGGAGGAATCCAGGCATCAGCTGCTGGGCAAGACGATTGACAGCATCAACATGAAGTGCCACGACCTGCGCTACCACATCGACACCTACCGCCGGGCACAGCAGCTGGATGAACACGCGGCGTTTTTTGACGAGGTGGAGCAGGAGATTCAGCGCTATGAGTACACGTTCCACACGGGCAATGCGGCGCTGGATTCGGTGCTGTCTGAAAAGAGCCTGTATTGCAGCGCAAATCACATTCTGCTGACGACGATGCTGGATGTATCGCTGCTCGCGCCCATTGAAAAGTCCGATATCTATTCCATCTTCGGCAATGCGCTGGACAACGCGATTCAGGCGGTGATGGCGGAAGCGCCCGAAAACCGCAGCGTCAATATCCGCGTCAGCGACGTGGTGGGCATGACGCAGATTGTCTTCGAGAATTTTTGCAGCAAGCCGCCGGAAATGCACGAGGGACTGCCGAAGACGGAGAAGGACACACAGTACCACGGCTTCGGACTGCGCTCCATCCGCTATATCATCGAGAAGTACGACGGGCATATGAGCATCGACACGAAAGACCAGATGTTCATCCTCTCGCTTCTGCTGCCGCGTCCGCAGCAGTCGGCATGACGATTTACGCACAAAAAGAAACCAGTTTCGACACGAATGCG
>ENA-OOXM01002611-OOXM01002611.1-human-gut-metagenome-genome-assembly--contig:-NODE-2611-length-11214-cov-1.739941_pt1 | contig 11214 bp, 9 predicted proteins | sample MGYA00241589_ERZ501347 | MGnify/ENA primary metagenome ERZ501347 (study PRJEB25962, sample SAMEA2042832) | human gut metagenome | biome: human gut; feature: human-associated habitat; material: faeces...
AGAAATATGGCGTAAGAAGATATGGTTTCCACGGAACAAGCCACAGCTTTGTATCTAAAGAAACTATTAAGTTTGCTAATCTTAATCCAGAGACAGCAAAAGTTATTGTTTGCCACCTCGGTAACGGTGCTTCAATTTCAGCATCAATCGGCGGCAAGTGTGTAGATACATCTATGGGTCTTACTCCGCTTGAAGGACTTATCATGGGTACACGTTCAGGTGATCTTGACCCTGCAATTATTGAATATCTTTGCAACCATGAGAATTTAACTGTAAGCGAGATGCTTAATATTCTTAATAAAAAGTCTGGTGTTCTTGGCATGTCAGGCGGTATTTCATCTGACTTCAGAGACCTTAATGCTGCAGCTAACGAAGGCAATGAGATTGCTAAGGTTACACTTGAGGCATATGCTTACAGAGTTGCTAAGTACATCGGTTCTTACACAGCAGCAATGAATGGTGTAGATGCAATCACATTTACAGCAGGTGTAGGTGAGAACGCAGCATGGTTAAGACCAATGGTTTGCAAGTATCTTGGATTCCTCGGAGTTAAGCTTGATGAAGCTGCTTCTGAGAAGGCTTGTGGCGTTGAAGGCATTATTTCAACAGCTGATTCAAAGGTTAAACTTTGTGTAATTCCTACTAATGAGGAACTTGCTATTGCAAGAGAGACATTAGCATTAGTTAAATAATTTTGTCTGACAAATTTTTTATAAATTTTGTTTAATAAATTAAATATTTTGTTGACAAATATTGTGGCGGTGCGTATAATAGACAAAGTGTGGTAAACGTAATTGCGTTATGCTTTGACTTTTACGCACCGTATATAGTGTGAATTGGAGACAATTATGCTAATTGATTTAAGAAAGCTTCTATCCGGTACAGAGGATGAACTTACAGTCAGTGCCTGTCTTGATATGGACAAGTTCGATGACGGTTTGAACAGTTATGAGATTGTAAGTAAAGAGCCGTTTGAATTAAAGATTGTGAAGGTCGGCAAGTCCAAGCTTCATATTATCTGCAGTGGTTCGGTTGATATGAATATTCCCTGCGACAGATGCCTTAAACCTGTATTGACAAGCGTCAGTTTTGATATTGATGATACTGTTGAGATGGAAGAGAATGCATCTGAGGATGAAGAGCCAGAAGAAAAAGACTATATTGATGGATACAGCCTCGACGTTGACAGACTTGTTTTCGGCGAATTATTGTTATCCATGCCAGGGAAAGTCTTATGTAAAGATGACTGCAAGGGATTATGTCCTGTTTGCGGAACAGATTTGAATGTCACTGAATGTGATTGTGAAAAGGAATCCCTGGATCCCAGAATGTCTGTTTTCAAAGATATTTTAAAGAATTTTAAGGAGGTGTAACCTATGTCAATTTGTCCTAAGAATAAATCTTCAAAGGCTAGAAGAGATAAGAGAAGAGCTAACTGGAAAATGAGTGCTCCTAATCTTGTAAAGTGCAGCAAGTGTGGTGCTTTAATGATGCCTCACAGAGTTTGCAAGTCTTGTGGATCATACAACAAGAAAGAAATTATCACTGTTGATTAATTTTTTTCTTACGTTTATAAATGCCGGGTTGTGTCTGTATGGATATGACCCGGTTTTTTGTTATAAACAGAGTGATATATTAAAAAATGAAAATTATAAGCTTATTATAACGGATAATTCCAAAATTACAGAATGGTTGACTGTGATAAAATATATTACATATGTGCAAGTGCGTCAGCTTGATTTTAAAACAAATTTATAGTATATTAAAAGACGATTGATATTTTTATATTTTAAGAATGGAGATAAATAATGTCAGATATATGCAGAGTAGCACTTGATGCGATGGGTGGAGATAATGCACCCGGTGAAGTCGTAAAGGGCGCAGTTGAAGCAACTAAAAAAGAGAATGATATTCACGTGGTTCTTGTCGGTAAAGAAGCAGCAATACAGGCAGAACTGGATAAATATGATTATAGCAAAGAACAGATTGAAGTTGTTGATGCGGCTGATGTCATAGAGACAGGTGAACCGCCTGTTATGGCTGTAAGACGCAAGAAAGAATCTTCACTTGTAAAAGCAATGTATCTTGTAAAAGAAGGAAAGGCAGATGCATTTGTCTCAGCAGGAAGTTCTGGTGCAATACTTGTAGGTGGTCAGACAATTGTAGGCAGAATCAAGGGCGTTGAACGTCCTCCGATGGCACCGCTTATTCCTACAGCAACAGGAGTGTCACTTCTTGTTGACAGTGGCGGTAATGTCGACGCAAGACCTAGCTTCCTTGTTCAGTGGGCTAAGATGGGTTCTATTTATATGGAGAACATCCTGGGAATAAAGAATCCGAGAGTTGCTATTGTAAATATCGGTCTTGAAGAAGAAAAGGGCAATGCACTTGTAAAGGAAACTTATCCTTTATTAAAGGAATGTAAAGATATTAATTTTATAGGAAGTATAGAAGCAAGAAATATTCCTAAGGGAGATGCAGATGTTATTGTATGTGATGCATTTGTTGGAAATGTTATATTAAAGCTTTACGAGGGAACAGCTTCTACACTGATAAAGAAGATTAAAGGTGCGATGATGTCAAGCTTTAAGACTAAGATAGGTGCACTTTTAATAAAGAAATCGCTTAAAGAGGAGTTAAAGACTCTTGATGCGACAGAGTACGGCGGAGCACCACTGATAGGTCTTAACGGCCTTGTGGTTAAGGTTCATGGCAATGCCACATCAAAAGAGATTGGCAATGCACTTATACAGTGTGTTAAATTTAAGAAACAAAAAATTAATGAAAAGATTACAGCTTCACTTAATGTTGAAGAGTAATATAGGAGGTTTATCATGGAATTTGAGAAGATTCAGAAAATTATTGCAGATGTATTAAACATCGAACCTGAGAAGATTACAATGGAGTCAGCATTTGTTGATGACCTTAATGCAGATTCACTTGATGTATTGCAGATAGTAATGGGAATTGAAGATGAGTTTGACATTAAGATTCCTGATCTGCAGTTGGTTTAAGAATGGAGATTAGTGTAAAAAATAAGTTTTTTCACACGCAAGATTTGTGCTTACGCACAAACTTGAGATGCGCAAAAAACAGCGCAAGAATGGAGATTAATGTGAAAAACAACTCTGATTTAAAAGAATTCCAGAATAGAATTGGTTATCATTTTAATGATGAAAAGTATTTGAAAACAGCACTTACACACAGTTCATTTGCTAATGAAGTCAAAATGAGAAAAGTAAACGATAACGAGAGACTTGAATTTCTTGGAGATGCGGTTCTTGAGCTTACCTCAAGCGATTACATATATAAAAACCATTCCGAGATGAATGAAGGCTCTATGACAAGACTCAGAGCAAGTATAGTATGTGAGCCTACACTTGCACTCTGTGCGAGGGCATTCGGATTAGATGAGTTTATAATGCTTGGAAAAGGTGAGGAACTTACCGGAGGACGCAAGCGTGATTCAATAGTTTCAGATGCATGTGAGGCTGTAATTGGTGCGATTTATCTTGACGGTGGTTTTGCTAGTGCAAAAGAATTTATCACGAAGTTCATATTAAATGATCTTGATAATAAAAAACTCTTTTATGATAGCAAAACTATCTTACAGGAGGTAGTTCAGGCTAACGGAATTGAAGTAAAGTATGAAATGATAGGCGAAAAAGGACCTGAACATGATAAAATATTTGAAGTGTGTGCAAGTGCAGGAGATTTATTTAATGTAAAAGCAGAGGGACACACAAAAAAGGCCGCACAGCAGAAAGCGGCATATAATGCACTTATTCTGCTTAAAGAGCATGGTGTTGATATTAACCCGAAGGGAAAAAGATAGATGTATTTAAAAAGTATAGAAGTCCAGGGCTTTAAGTCATTTGCCAACAAAATAGTTTTTGACTTCCACAATGGTATTACAGGCATTGTTGGACCGAATGGTTCAGGAAAGAGTAATGTTGCTGATGCTGTAAGATGGGTTCTCGGTGAACAGAGTGCGAAGCAGCTTCGAGGTGCAAAGATGGAAGATGTCATATTTGCCGGAACAGAAGCGAGAAAGCCTGTAGGATATGCTTATGTTTCAATAACACTAGATAATTCAGATCATGCACTTGCTGTCGATTATGATGAAGTAACAGTTACACGTAAAGTATTCCGTTCTGGTGAGAGCGAATACCAGATGAACGGACATGCGTGCCGTCTGAAAGATATTACAGAGCTTTTCTATGATACAGGTATCGGTAAAGAAGGATATTCTATTATCGGTCAGGGTCAGATTGATAAAATATTAAGTGGTAAGCCTGAGGAGAGAAGAGAACTCTTTGATGAGGCTGCAGGAATTGTAAAGTTTAAGAGAAGAAAAGCTGCAGCGATAAAAAAACTCGAACACGAACGGGATAATCTTGTCCGTGTGAACGACATTTTGTCAGAACTTGAAAAGCAGGTAGGTCCATTAGAGAAGCAGTCAGAAAAAGCGAGGGAATACCTCAGGTTAAAAGAAGATTTAAAGACAAGAGATGTCAATGCATTTCTTCTGGAAAGCGATAAAATCCGCGAAGATTTGACAGCGGTTAATGAAAAGATAAGTATTGCTGAAAATGAACTTTTGCAGGCAAATGCTGAGTATGAGAGCACAAGAGCAGAATATGATTCAATTGAATCAAAGCTTTCAGAAGTTAATGGCAGGATAGAATCAATAAATACAGAACTTTCAGATACAGAAGTTGAAAAACAGCGTCTTGAAGGTCAGATAAATGTATTTGCTGAACAGATAAAAACGATTGAAGCCGGAAACAGACATTTTTCAGAGCGAATTGCTGATATAGACAAAGATATAGAGCAAAAAAACAAGTCACTTGAAGATGTAATAAATCAGAAAGATGCTTTGAAAGACAGTTTGGCTGAGTTTGAAGAAAAACAGGCTGAAAATGACAGAAAGCATGAAGAAATAACTGCACAGATAGAAGATATTTCATCTAAGATTGATGCAAACCAGAATAAAATCTATGATATTTTAAATGAAAAATCTAATATAAATGCCGATAACCAGCGTTTCAAGACAATGCTCGAACAGCTTAATATTAAAAAAGCAGAGTTAAGCAGCAGGATAATCCAGGGCAAAAGTCAGGAAAATGCACAGGATTCAGTGATTTCTTCTTTGGAGAATAAGCTTAAAGAAACAGAAAATACTATTGCTGAATATACATTATCAATAGAACATAAAAATGCTGCTGTTGCTGATAACAAGCAGAAAATTGCTGATTTAAACAGTGCGGCAGACAAACTTTCACAGCAGTATCACCGTGAAAAATCAAGACTTGAGTCGTTAATCGCAATCACAGAAAAATACGACGGTTACGGTAACAGCATAAGAAAGATTATGGAACTGAAATCTGAAAATGATGGAATAATCGGTGTTATTGCGGATATAATCAAAGTCGAAAAGAAATATGAGACTGCGATTGAGACGGCTCTTGGCGGAACAATCCAGAATATTGTAACTGATAATGAAAATACAGCAAAAAACCTTATTGCATATCTTAAAGAAAATAAATTTGGACGGGCAACATTTCTTCCTTTATCGTCAATATCGGGAAGAAATACAATAGAAAAAGAGCCGTGCATGAATGAAAAAGGTGTTATAGGTGTTGCGAGCAGCCTTGTAAGAATTTCGTTTGAGTATGAAAATCTGGCAAAGTACCTTCTTGGAAGAATTCTTGTTGTTGATAATATTGATAATGCACTTGCTATTGCAAGAAAATATAAACATTCTTTAAGAATCGTTACGCTTGAAGGCGAACAGTTAAATCCGGGTGGTTCAATGACCGGTGGTGCATTTAAGAATGCGGGAAATCTTCTCGGACGACGCCGTGAGATTGAAGAGTTAAAAGTTAATACTACAAATGTCAATAAGCAGTTTAATGATACAAAAAATGAGATAGCTGAGTTAAGAAAGCTTGTTGCATCAATAAGAGAAGAACTTGATGTGCTTAATAAGCAGATGCGAGAGGCACAGCTTAATAAAAATACAGTCCAGTTAAATCTCAAACAGGCACTTTCAAAGAAATCAGAGATTATTGATTCATACAAAGATTCGCAGATTCAGGTTGCTGAGATAGGAAAAGAGATAGAATCTGTATTACAGCAGCAAAGTCTTGTGAGTGGTAATCTTGAGAACTTAAACAGTTCTACAGAAAGTTCACAGAAAGAGATTGATGAGCTTACATCACTTCTTGAGAGCAAAAAACAGGAAGAGGCAAAACATCTTACTGATTCAGAGCATGTTAAGATAGAATATTCTTCGCTTTTGCAAAAAGAAAGCTTTATAGATGAAAATAAGTCACGTCTTGAGAGTGAAATAAGCCGTCTTAATCAGGAAAAAGAAGAAATAAAGCAGAAACAGGAACTTACAGCTGGAGATGTCAAGTCAAAGCAGGCAGAGATAGAAGATGTTAATATTTTAATTAAAAATGCAGCAAAAAAGATTTCAGAATGCAGTCTTGAAATTACCAAGCTTAAAACACAGCGTGACGCAATGAATTCAAGCCATAAAGTGTTCTTTGAAAAACGTGAAAAGCTTAACGAACATATAACTGATCTTGACAAGGAAGTTTACCGTCTTAATTCTGGTAAAGAAAAACTTGAGGAGAGCAGTGATTCAATTACAGATTATATGTGGAGTGAGTACGAGCTTACTTATAGTTATGCATTGGAACTTAAAAATCCTGAATTTGACAATCTTTCATCATTAAAGAAAGAAATACATTCTCTTAAAACTGCCATTAAAAATCTGGGTGATGTAAATGTTAATGCGATTGAGGAATACAAAGAAGTAAATGAGCGATATATTTTCTTAAAGGGCCAGCATGATGACCTCATTGAAGCGGAAAGTTCGCTTACACAGGTGATTGAAGAGCTTGACAATGGCATGCGTGTCCAGTTCGCACAGAAGTTTGAGGAAATTAAAAAAGAATTCGATAAAGTATTTAAAGAACTTTTCGGAGGCGGACGTGGAACGATTGAACTTGTTGAAGGTGATGATATTCTTGAAGCAGGAATTGTTATTATTTCACAACCGCCCGGAAAGAAACTGCAGAATATGATGCAGCTTTCAGGTGGAGAAAAAGCACTCACGGCTATAGCACTTTTATTTGCAATTCAGAATCTTAAACCGTCGCCATTCTGCCTTCTTGATGAGATTGAAGCCGCACTTGATGATTCAAATGTAGGAAGATTTGCTAATTATCTTCATAAGCTTACAAAGCATACGCAGTTTATTGTAATTACACACAGACGTGGTACAATGTCGGCAGCGGACAGGCTTTATGGTATAACGATGCAGGAAAAGGGTGTATCTACACTTGTATCAGTAGATTTAATTGCAAATGATTTTGACAAAGATAATAAAAAGGAGTAGTATGGGATTATTCAGTAAATTAAAAGAAGGATTAACAAAGACAAGAAACAATATTGTCTCAGGTATTGATTCGGTGTTTTCGGGATTTTCAAAGATTGATGATGATTTTTATGACGAACTTGAAGAGACACTTATAATGGGTGATATCGGCGTTCGTGCAACAGAAGAGATTATCGAAGATTTAAAGGAAAAAGTTAAAGAAAATAAAATAAAACAGCCTGAGGAATGTAAGCATCTTCTCATTGAAACAATCAAAGAAAAGATGAATCTTGGCGAAAATGCCTATGATTTTGAAAATAAGCAGTCTATAGTAATGCTTATTGGCGTAAATGGTGTCGGAAAAACTACTTCTGTAGGCAAACTTGCCGGTCTGTTAAAGGCACAGAATAAAAAAGTTATTATGGCTGCCGCAGATACATTCAGGGCTGCTGCAATTGAACAGCTTACGGAGTGGTCAAAACGAACAGGAACTGATATAATAGCACAGAGTGAAGGTTCAGATCCGGCTGCCGTGATTTTTGATGCCGTAGCTGCTGCAAAAGCCCGTAATGCAGATGTATTGTTATGCGATACGGCAGGAAGACTTCACAATAAGAAAAACCTTATGGAAGAGCTTAAAAAGATTGACAGGGTTATTGAGCGTTCATATCCGGAAGCGTACCGTGAAAATCTTATCGTGCTTGATGCAACTACAGGTCAGAATGCACTTTCACAGTTAAAGGAATTTAGCGAAGTAACTAATATTACCGGTATAATCCTCACTAAGATGGATGGTACTGCAAAGGGCGGTATCGCTGTAGCAATTCAGGCAGAGATGGGAATACCTGTCAAATATATCGGTGTTGGAGAGCAGGTTGAGGATTTACAGAAATTTGATTCAGATGTGTTTGTAAATGCACTTTTTGATGTAAATGAAAATAATGATGAGCAGTAAAGCTTAAAAGGAGAAACCATGGAAGAATTATCACTTAAAAAATTTGAAGAAGCCGCTGAAAAAGTTAAAGAGGTCACACTTGCAACAAATCTTGTATACAGCGAATATTTCAGCAACCAGTCAGGAAATAAGGTATATTTAAAGCCGGAAAACATGCAGTATACAGGTGCATTTAAAGTAAGAGGTGCATATTACAAAATCAGCACAATGTCAGAAGACGCAAGAAAAAAAGGACTTATTACAGCTTCTGCCGGTAATCATGCACAGGGTGTTGCATATGCAGCATCAAAGTATGGTGTTCCTGCAACAGTAGTAATGCCTACAACAACTCCTCTTATCAAAGTAAATCGTACTAAAGGTTATGGTGCAAAGGTTGTTTTATACGGAAATGTATATGATGAAGCATGTGAATATGCAATGAAACTTGCAAAAGAGCAGGGGCTTACATTCGTTCATCCTTTTGATGACTTAGATGTTGCGACAGGTCAGGGTTCAATCGCAATGGAGATTATAAAAGAGCTTCCTACAGTTGATTATATCCTTGTTCCAATCGGTGGCGGCGGACTTGCAACAGGTGTTTCAACACTTGCAAAGCTTCTTAATCCGAATATCAAGGTAATCGGTGTAGAGCCTGCGGGAGCCAACTGTCTTCAGGAATCATTAAAAGAAGGTAAAGTTATTACACTTCCTACAGTAAATACAATCGCTGACGGTACTGCCGTAAAGACACCGGGAAGCAAGCTTTTCCCATACCTTCAGAAGAATCTTGACAGCATAATTACTGTTCCGGATGAAGATTTAATTGTTGCTTTCCTTGATATGGTAGAAAATCACAAGATGATAGTAGAAAATTCAGGTCTTCTTACAGTAGCAGCATTAAAGCAGATGAATGTAAAGGATAAGAAGATTGTATCTATTCTTTCAGGCGGCAATATGGATGTTATCACAATGTCATCCGTAGTACAGCAGGGTCTTGTCCAGAGAAGCAGAATCTTCACTGTATCTGTTCTTCTTCCTGATAAGCCGGGTGAACTTGTACGTGTCGCTTCAATTATAGCGGAGGCAAGCGGAAATGTAATCAAACTTGAGCACAACCAGTTTGTAAGCATTAACAGAAAGGCAACTGTTGAACTTAGAATAACAATAGAAGCATTTGGTCACGAACACAAGGAAGAAATTGTTAAAAAACTTGATGAAGCAGGACTCCGTCCACGTATAGTTAAGGTTAATATTTAAGATAATACATAAAGTCCGTAATAAAAATCTTATACGGCAGAAAAGACACATCATGACATAATAAAATTGTTGTGATGTGTCTTTTGGTGTAATAATCACATTTATAAATGTTTATGTGGAGAATAGTTATATGAAAAATAATTATAAGAATTTTAATTTTTTGAATTATATTGCTGCTGTGATTCTTGTTATTTTGTGTATTGTGCAGATAGTGCCGGATACATCTGTTAAAGCAAAAACAGCAGAAAATACAGGAGATATTACAGAAATCCATACAGCGGCCGAGCTTGTGAAAGCATCAGAAAATCAAACTGGAAGTTACAGACTTATGGCAGATATTGACATGACAGGCATAGACTGGACACCATGGGACTTTTCGGGAAAATTTGATGGCAATGGTTATACAATACTTAACCTTTCTGTGACAAAAACAAACAGACGCACAATGAAAACATACGACGGAAACAGAAAAGAATATGATACATATGGTGCGGGATTGTTTGGAATACTTTCTAATGCTGATGTGAGCGGTCTTAATATCAAAGGTGCAAGAATTGAAGTTGCTACAAATAATCATTGCTTTGCAGCTCCAATTGCAGGACTTTGTAATAACAGCAATATATCAGATTGTATCATAAGCGATTCTTATGTAAGTCTTACAGATTCGGCAAAAATGTGGGGAACAGGCGGAATCGCAGGTTTTGGAAGCGGTAATCTTGACAATGTTTCAACTGATGTGACACTTGTGTGCATTGATACGGATAAACAGGTAAAAGACGAACAGTTTATGGGTGGAGCATATGCGGCAGGTTTCCTTAATATTAGAAATTGTAAAATAAATATCGACGGTTATGATTCAGACCATGGTTACGTCCATGATGGTGGGCTTGTTGGAATGTATATGGTATATCCATATGATTTATCTCTTACATATGCCGGTGAAGTCCTTAACAATGAAGTTTATGGACAGATTACATTTTATGAGGATAATACAGACAGACGAGCATATTGTAAGGCAAATATGGGCGAAGTTATGAACTGGACATATGCGTATTCGGGATTTAAATATGATTTTGATGCCAACGAAACATTTGATTATTCTGTTACGTTACTTCCGGAAAAATGTGATAATCCTGTATACAATGATACAGTAACAGAACCAACTGTCACAGATTTTGGCTTTACAACACATACATGTCAGGGCTGTGGGTATACATACAATGACAAATACACAATATATAAAGAATATAAAGATGATTCCGAGGAAGTTACATCACCTGACAATGATATGAACATGTCAGATGATTCATTTGGTGTTACTAAAAAGAAGGATAATCATGTTATACCTGTACTTGTTGTTATTTTGCTGACTGTTGTAATGATTCTTCTTATAGTAAGATATATTCAGGTGAGAAATCAAAGAAAAAGACGCAGGAGACACAGAAGAAGATGAAAAATACTATCTATATGGCACCGATGGAAGGTCTGACGGACTTTACATTCAGAAATGCATATGAAAAAATATTTGGAAAAAGTTCTGTGAGCCTATTCTTTTTCCCGTTCTAACTGACACGGTTAATGAGAGGATGAACCTTCCTCACACAATTGAATAGCGGGTAACTCGGAGTGTCTG
>ENA-OOXM01002616-OOXM01002616.1-human-gut-metagenome-genome-assembly--contig:-NODE-2616-length-11196-cov-3.266852_pt1 | contig 11196 bp, 10 predicted proteins | sample MGYA00241589_ERZ501347 | MGnify/ENA primary metagenome ERZ501347 (study PRJEB25962, sample SAMEA2042832) | human gut metagenome | biome: human gut; feature: human-associated habitat; material: faeces...
TCTTCCTGCCGCCGGCAGCGGCGCCATGGGAGAGATGAATGCTCTGGCTCCGGTCTTCCCAGGGGTGGGGCCGGTGATAGAAGGAACGGCGCCTTTGGCTGATTCTGTCAAAGCGGCAGCCCCTGTGCCGGTTTCGGAAATGGGAGACTTGTTTCTGAACCATGTATCTATGCCCCAAAACGTGCATTACGAACCTCTGGGCCGGGGGGACTCTTCCATAGCCCGTCACCTGGGCATGATGACGGTGAAAGGGAAGACCTATACTGCCGGCGCCGTGGCTCTGGGAGCCACCTTCAAAGGGAAGGAGTCCGATGAATTCTTCAGCGGCATGTTCCTCCCCCGGGGCCATACCCGGGAGGCAGGCGGACGGATGCTGGCCTTTAATATGGGCCTCCTGAAGCTGGAAAGTGCCATGAATGAAGTATTCCTCCAGGCAGTGGATGAGGCAAGAAGGGAGACGGGAGAAAAGCTTCCCTATGATTTCCTGACGGTGGACATGGTCCATGTGGAACAGCTTCACAGCCTGAAGGGGAGTCCCAAAACCTACAGCTTTTCCATTCGTCCTGCTTTTTCTGCCGACGGCTTTCTCCTTCCCCTCTTTATCCGGGGCTTTGCATCCAAGGTGGGGGACAGCTACCGCTTCCTCTTTCTGGCAGCGCCGGACAGCGAAAGGGAACTGGTCAGTGAAGCAGGACTTTCCCTTATGAAACGGGTGGAAGAAAAGAAATAGAGAAATAAGAAAAGGCCTTCCGGGCCTTTTTTTAATCCTGCTTCCACGCTGCCGGAACAGGAGGAAAATGATATAATTGGCATAAATAATGACAGGAGGTATACCATGATTCTTTTCCTGATTCTGCTGATTACCCTGCTCCTTTTGATTCCTGTTTCCTCTGTGAAGGCAGAGAGGAAACCGTCGGTCCATCTGCTGGCTACCGGCGGCACCATTGCAGGAAAGGCCGCTTCCGAAACAGCGACCACCGGCTATGAGGCCGGCGCCCTGGGAGTAAAGGATTTACTGGGGAGCCTGCCGGAGGCCCAAAACTTCGCCCAGGTGACGGGAGAGGAGATATCCTCCATAGACAGCAAGGATATGACTGATGATATCTGGTTTTCTCTGTCAGAAAGGGCCAATGAGCTGGAGGGGGAAACCGATGGCCTTGTGGTGATTCATGGTACCGATACCATGGAAGAGACGGCTTGGTTCCTCCAGCTGACAGTGAAGCCCTCCATTCCCCTAGTGCTTACAGGAGCCATGCGTCCTGCCACCGCTGTCAGCGCAGACGGGCCCATGAACCTGCTCAATGCCATCCGTCTGGCAGCCCATCCATCGGCCCAGGGAAAAGGGGTGCTGGTCATGATGAATGATACCATCTATGCTGCCAGAAATGTGACCAAGGGAAATACCCTTTCTCTTGACACCTTCCGTTCTCCCGACGGCCCCCTGGGCTATATGAATGACGGACATCCCTGCTGGTGCGCCCTGCCGGTGCATGTGCCGGAAGGAGAGGCCCCTTTTGATGTGAAGGGGCTCCATCGCCTTCCTCGGGTGTATATCATCTACGGCCATGCCGGCGCTGATGGCGCCATGGTGCGGGCGGCTGTGTCCGCCGGCGCTGAAGGCCTTGTGTATGCAGGCTGCGGAAACGGCAGCATTCACAGGGAAGATGAAAAGGCGCTGGCCAAGGCGGTATCCCAGGGCATTCCGGTGGTGAGAAGCTCCCATGCCGGAAGCGGCTCTGTCATTTCCGCAGAGGCCTCCTACGAAGAGGAAGGCTTCATCCGCGGCGGATCCCTGTCTCCCCAGAAAGCCCGGATTCTCCTCCAGCTTTCTCTTTCCAGGACAGAAGACTTCAGGGACATACAGAAGATTTTTGATAGATATTAAAGAAGCGCATGAATCAGTACGTCCCGGGCATCCCTTTTGGCAAAATGATGCTTTCTGGTGCAAAGACAGGCCAGGCCAGGATGCCCTCGCCTATTGCGGAACCGGCCTGTTTCGTACCATGTCGCAAATTCTATTTGACAACAGCTATCAAGAGTGATACTATAATGACAACCGAATATGAAAAGAAAGGTGCCCTGAGGGCTTAATAGGGAAGACCGGTGAAAAGCCGGCACGGTCCCGCCACTGTAATGCGGAGCGAATCCAAGGATGTCACTGAGAAATCGGGAAGACGGATAGCGAGGAAGCAGAGTCAGGAGAACTGCCTGTCTTATATCACCGTTTGAACCCACGAGCGATGGGAAGGGGATGTCATATGGATGTCTCTTTGCCCTGGGTAAAGAGCTTTTTTCATGGGTTGAACATTCGGTTATTGAGGAGCACAATTTCATAAGTAAAGCAGGTGCCCATAAGGGCTTAATAGGGAAGACCGGTGAAAAGCCGGCACGGTCCCGCCACTGTAATGCAGAGCTAATCCAACAGAAGTCACTGAGGAAATTGGGAAGGCTGGAGGCGCGAGGAAGCAGAGTCAGGAGAACTGCCTGTTTTGTATCACCGTTTGACCTACGAGCGATGGGAAGGTGTGTATTCATAAAGCCGATTTCTTTGGCCTGCCTTGAATCCACCTTGTCTGCAAGGTGGATTTTCTTTTGCATACCCGCCGGGAGATGATGACAGGGAACATCATTCTCCCGGAAATCTTCCCACCCTCTATCATTCGATGTAACGCCTGAAGAAGGCTTTACATATACCTGTGGGGATCTCTCCATGGTTCATCTCCTTTCGGGTGATGGTGGTAAAAGGGAAATATCATCATCACCCACCCCGTTTACTATATCTTCTTTATGAAGTTCCTATATATCGGGTGCTTTGGCACCACTCTGATACAGGGGGCTGCCCCCCTGAGATTCATCTCCCTTTGGCGATGGTCATAAAAGGGAAATATGATCATCGCTCCTTTTTACAATCCCTTCCTCCGGGAAGTCCTCATAAACCGGTGCGGCGCACCGGAAAGGCTCTGCCATACGCCTTCGGTGAAAGGCAGATGGCCTGTCATTTGGGTAATAGCATTCCGTAAGGATGTTATTATACAGGTTCTCATAGGAGCGCACTGCTCCAACCCCTTTTGAAGCGGCTCGGTGTCGCTTCTTTTTTTGCTTGCATTATTCGATGAAATTCGATATAATAGAACCATCAGATAGATAAATATCGTTTTACTTAGGAATGAATTAGCCGGCGGCGCAGCCGCCTTTAGGGCAGGACAGCCCGGGAGGTTTATATGAACGTATACGATTTCAAAGCAGTGAATGGAAAAGGCCAGGAAGTTTCCCTGTCCGACTACAAAGGTAAAGTTCTTCTCATTGTCAATACAGCCAGCAAGTGCGGCTTTACGCCCCAGTTTGAAGGATTGGAAAAACTGTACAATGCCTACAAGGACAGGGGCTTTGTGGTGCTGGGCTTCCCCTGCAACCAGTTTGCAGAGCAGGATCCCGGAAGCGACGGAGAAATCCAGGAATTCTGCCGCCTGAACTACGGCGTCACATTCCCCATGTTCCGCAAGGGTGATGTAAGGGGAGACAGTGCACAGCCCCTTTTCAAATACCTGACAAAGGAAAAGGGATTCAAGGGTCTTGACATGGACCATCCCAATGCCAAAGTCCTTCTGGATTTCATCAAAAAGAATTATCCCCATTTCCTGGATGATGATTCCATTAAATGGAATTTCACCAAATTCCTCATCGGCAGAGATGGAAATGTGGCAGCACGGTTTGAACCCACCAAGACACCGGAAGCTATGGCACCGGAAATTGAAAAACTGCTGTAACAGTCATTGAAAAAGGACAGTGAAGGATTTTCTTCACTGTCTTTTTTGCTGGTGCCCGAAGAGAGCCGCTGCCTTAAGACGCCGAGCACCGCAGGACTCTTCATTTTGCGAACCCTTCACGCCTTAAAGAGCGCGCCCCTTTGAACACTCTTCCTCTTATGGTACTATAAGAAAGGAAATGAAAAGCAAAGGAGGCAGAGGATGAAGAAATATTTCTTTTTTGATATTGATGGTACCCTGACTACGCCGCTGACAGCAGATTATCCGGAAAGCACCAGGGCAGCGGTGAAGGAACTCATCCGCCGGGGGCACTTCGTTTCCCTGGCCACCGGACGCATGCAGGCAGATGCCCTGGAAGTAGCCAGGACCCTGGGCATATCGGCTCTGGTGTCTGATGGCGGCAATGCGGTCACCATTGACGGGAAGATTCTTTATGATGAAGGCCTGCCTCTTTCGGACTGCATCCGTACCCTTTCAGACATTGATGAAGAAAAGCACCCCTGGGCGGCTGCTCCCTATAATAAGAAATACCGCGTTACAAGGACCCCTCTGTATCTGGAAAAGGTGAGGGACCGGTATTATGAAACGGAAGTGGATCCCTCCTTTGACTTTCACAAAGTCTCTGCCATTCACAAGATTTTTGTGGCCTGCAGCAAACAGGAAAGGGATGACATCCCTCTCTATACGCTGCCCCACGTATGGTTCAGCACGGACACCATGCTCATCGAACCGGTACATAAGGAAAGGGGTATTATGGAAATACAGAAACGGTTCCATATCTCCGATGAAGATATCGTAGTTTTCGGTGACGGCATGAACGACCGCACCATGTTCCGCAGAGAATGGTTCCGCATCGCCATGGGCAACGCCAAGCCGGAGCTGAAGGCCCTTTCCAGCTACATCACCGACCGGGCTGACGAAGACGGTATTTACAACGCCTGCCGCCACTTCGGATGGATCTGAGGTTCCTTGGTAATAGATGAGGGAGACTGTTTTCCATGACAAAGTTTGAGAATTTCAACAAAACGCTGAGAAATCTGGAAGAAATGAATCGTGTGAACCCTCCCTATGATGTGGTCGTTACCGCCGGGCTTTGCTCCCTTTTCGCCCAGTGCTTTGAACAGGCATGGCGCGCCATGAAGGAGTATCTCACGCAGAAGGGATGGAAAGAGGCAGAAATCGCTTCTCCCAGGCAGACATTAAAGATTGCCTCTGAAGCGGGCCTGATTCGGGATGAAGCGAACTGGCTGAAGGCCATGAAAGATAGAAGTCTTGAGATTTATGTTTTCCGTCAGGAAGTGGCGGACACACTGATTGCAGACACACGCAATATTTTCCTTCCCCTTTTCCGCGACCTGCGGGAGGAGCTGGAAAAGAGATATGGAAATTGAAATGCAAAGGGCTGATGCAGGGAGGCGCCTCCATGCATCAGTCCTTTCTTTTTTGCGCGCATTTCCCCGGATTCAAGAAGCAAGAAACGGTCTCCTGCATTTGACCATATCCACATGATTGTAAACAGATAAAACCTCACAAATTGACAAAAGGACTGCCGCTGATTATTATATAAAAGACAGTCTTTTTCATTGACGGAAAAAGGAATTGTCTGTTATCATAAAGTATCATTGTATTTTTATATTTCTCAGGACATAAGAAAGAGGAAACATGGAGAAAGAAAGTATGAAGGATGAAAAAAAGGGTGGAGACATTCTTTTTGATATCCGTCATTTGACCCATACCTTTGAGACAGAAGAGGGAAAGAAGTTTGATGCCCTCTCCGATGTATCCGCCACCATCAGGAAGGGGTCCTTTACGGCCATCATCGGTACTAACGGCAGCGGCAAGTCCACGCTGGCCCGTCATTTGAACGCCCTGCTTATTCCCACGGATGGGGAAATCTATGTGGAGGGCATGAAGACCTCCGATTTTTCCCATATCTGGGATATCCGCCAGAAGGTGGGCATGGTGTTTCAGAATCCGGACAACCAGCTGGTGGCTGCCATTGTAGAGGAAGATGTGGCCTTCGGTCCGGAGAACCTGGGCATTCCTTCGGAGGAAATCAGAAAACGGGTGGATGTGGCTCTGGAGAAGGTAGGCATGACGGCTTACCGCACCCATTCTCCTGCCATGCTTTCCGGCGGGCAGAAGCAGCGCATCGCCATTGCAGGCATTCTGGCCATGCATCCGGACTGCATCGTGCTGGATGAACCGACAGCCATGCTGGATCCCCATGGCCGCAAAGAGGTTATGGATACGGTGCATGAGCTGAATGAAAAGGAAGGAATTACCATTGTGCTCATTACCCATTTCATGGAAGAAGCGGTGACGGCGGACCATGTGATGGTCATTGACAAGGGCCATCTGAGAATGGAAGGAACGGCCAGGGAGGTTTTCTCCCAGGCCGACAAGCTGACGGCCCTGGGACTGGATGTGCCGGTGGCGGCGGATCTGGCCCATGGACTTCGGAAGAAAGGCTTCCATATACCGGAAGATTGTTTGACAGATGAGGAGCTGGGAGAATCATTATGTCCATATGCGTCGAAAATGTAAGCTGTGTGTACAGCAAGGGTTCTCCCTTCGAGAAGGTGGCGCTGGAAAATATCAGCCTCACCATTGAAAAGGGGGAATTTATCGGGATTATCGGCCATACGGGCAGCGGAAAATCTACCCTGATCCAGCATCTGAACGGCCTCATCCATCCCACCTCCGGAAAGGTGACCATTGACGGCGTGGACCTGGCGGCCAAGTTGAAGGAAGCAGTGGCCAAGCGTCATTCTGTGGGCATGGTTTTCCAGTATCCGGAGCATCAGCTCTTTGAGGAAACCGTGGCCAAGGATATCGCCTTCGGCCCGAAGAATCTGGGCTGCAGTGAAGAGGAAACGGAAAAAAGAGTGAAGAGTGCCATGAAATTTGCAGGCCTTGATTACGATACCTTCGGCGGCCGTTCGCCTTTCCGCCTTTCCGGCGGCCAGCAGCGGCGCGTGGCCATTGCCGGGGTGATTGCCATGCATCCCGATTTCCTTATCCTTGATGAGCCGTCGGCAGGCCTTGACCCCATCGGACGGCGTGAAATTTTCTCCCGTATCCAGAGCTGGTACCAGAAAGGCGTTTTTTCCGTCATCCTGGTATCCCACAACATGGACGACATTGCACGGCTGGCTACCCGCCTGCTGGTGATGCACAAGGGCCATCTGGTGATGGATGGAAAGCCTATGGATATTTTCCTCCACCATCGCAGGGAACTGCAGGAATGCGGCGTCGATGCGCCGCCTTTGACACAGACCCTTCTGTATCTGAAGGAGAAGGGCATTCCGGTGCCGGAGGATGCGAAAACCGTGGAAGAAGCGGTGGATAGAATGAGTCAGATGCTGGGAGGCGGAAAATCATGTTAACAGATATTACCCTCGGCCAGTATTACCCGGGAGATTCTTTCCTGCACCGCATGGACCCCAGAGCCAAGATTCTCTGCACCATGATTTTCATTGTGGCCATTTTCCTGGCCAATAACCTGTGGTCCTACATCCTGGTGGCCGGATTTACTTTCCTGGCCATCGCCCTGTCCGGCGTGCCGGTGTCCCTGATTTGGAAAGCCATCAAGCCTTTGTGGATTATTCTGGTATTCACCATGGGTATCCATGTGCTCACCACACCGGGCAATGAGCTCTTTACCTGGAAATTCATTCATATCAGTCAGGAAGGGATACAAAACGGCCTCATCATGACCCTGCGTCTGGTGTTCCTCATCGCCTTTTCTTCCCTCCTTACCTATACCACCAGTCCCATTGTGCTCACCGACGGCATCGAAGCACTGCTCATGCCTTTCAAACGGTTCGGTGTGCCGGCCCATGAACTGGCCATGATGATGACCATTGCCCTTCGTTTCATTCCTACCCTTCTGGAAGAAACGGACCGTATCATGAAAGCCCAGTCTTCCAGAGGTGCCGATTTCGTAAACGGAAATCTCTGGCAGCGGGCGAAGAACATGGTCCCCCTGCTGGTGCCCCTCTTCATTTCCGCCTTCCGCAGAGCCGACGATCTGGCCACCGCCATGGAAGCCAGATGCTACAATGGTGGAGAGGGCAGGACAAAGATGAAGCCACTCGTATATGAAAAGGACGATAAAATAGCATATCTTTTCATATTTGCGTTTTTAGCGGTTGTGATAGTGCTTAGAATCCTTCTGCCGGTGAATCTGGGCAATCTTATTTTCAGATAGTGAAATAGATAGTGCAGCCATAACAGGAGAGATATATGCGTGTAAAAATGATTGTAGCCTACGATGGCACAAATTACTGCGGCTGGCAGATACAGCCAAACGGCATAACAATTGAGCAGGTATTAAACGAGCACCTGAGCCGCCTGTTAAAGGAGGATATAAAGGTGACAGGAGCAAGCCGCACCGATGCGGGAGTGCATTCACTTGGAAATGTGTGTATGTTTGACACCAATACCCGCATGCCGGCGGAAAAGATATCGTATGCACTGAATCAGAAGCTGCCGGAGGATATAGTGGTGGTCGATTCCTGTGAGGTAAGCGATGATTTTCATCCACGCTTCTCAAAGAGCCGTAAAACCTATGAATACCGTATATTAAATGCGAGGTTCAGGAATCCGACACGCAGGCTTGACACATATTTCTATCATTATCCGCTTGACACAGAAAAGATGAGTGAGGCTGCAAAATATCTCATAGGAGAGCATGATTTTGCAAGCTTCTGCTCGGCAAACTCGCAGGCACAGACCACAGTCCGCACGATATATGACTGTACGGTGTCAAAGGCCGGTGACATAATCACAATACGTGTGACAGGAAACGGCTTTTTGTACAATATGGTGCGCATAATCGCAGGAACACTTGTGAAGATAGGTGGAAGCGATATGCCGGCAGATGCGATAAAGGGCATAATAGCCGCAACAGACAGGGCAGCAGCAGGTCCTACAGCCCCGGCACATGGGCTTACAATGATAGGACTCAAGTACGAGTAACAGCTTTAGATTTTTAATATTGTATTAAGATTTTTGGAATATCCGTTTTTAGCTTCAATAATAGGCTATAATGTCGTTAATGTTAATACATGGTACGGTTAAAAAGAAGCTTGGAGATGAAGACGGTTATGAGATTTACAAAAGTAAAAGAGAAAATTAAAAAAAACAAAGCCATAAACAGCACAGACGAAGGAAAAGGCAGATACCGTAAAGTAATCCGTATAGGAGCGTTTGCCCTGGTATTTGTCGTGCTGTTTTCGTTTGTCTCGACATTTTTTAAGATGACGGATGCTGTCAATATTGCGACTATAGAGGGCTTTTACAAGGAGCCGAAGAACACAATTGATGTGATGATGATAGGAGCCAGCGAGGTATACGCTGATTACAGTGCAACCGAGGCCTGGAAGAATTATGGATACACATCATACTCGCTTGGGGTATCAGGAGCGCCCGGCAGTCTGTACAAATCAATGCTCAGAGAAGCTCTCACCAGACAGCATCCGAAGGTTGTGGTTTTTGAAGTGAATGGCTTTTTACAAAATGACAGCTATTACGACAGGACGGTAAAGCTGCATAGCTGGATAGACAATATCCATAATGAGGAAAACAGGTTTGATACAATACAAGAGATTGTGCCAAAGAATGAGCAGGACAACTTTACAAATCTTTTAAAGCTGCATCATAGCAACTGGAAGGATATAGGCAAGTGTGCACACACCTTTGCCACAAGAGTTGGAATGTATTTTGTAAAAACGTCATGCATGAAGGGATTTTCATCTATTGCAAAATATTCCGATTGTCCATCAGGCAAGCAGAAAAAGCTCTACTTTACCGACAAGAGCAGAGCGTATATGACTGATCTGCTTGAGTATTGTAAAGCACAGGGGGTGGAAAAGGTGCTTTTTGCGAGGTTCCCTCATGAGAAGGAGGTAAAGAATCCGCAGGTGCTTTGCGACGTGAAGGAGCTGGTGGAGTCTTATGGCTATGATTTTGCGAGCTTTGAAGGCGATAAGGAACTTATCGGAATCAATGAGAGGGATGATTTCTACAATTCGGAGCACCTGAATATAAATGGAAGCCGCAAATTCACTGCATATATGGGAAAATATCTGTCTGATAATTACAGGCTTAATGTAGACCACTCACCGGAGCTTCAGAGTGCATGGGGCGAGTGCGCAAGGCGCGCTGACAAGGTGATAAGTGCCTGCGCAAAGGATACGGATCTGAGTCTTGGCAATCATTATTTTGAGATGTCCGTTTATCTGCCTTATAATTTTTCGTCAAGCCTTGCGACAAATAAGGTAGCAGATACGAACAACGATGCAAAGCCTGTAAAGGAGTTAAATACCCCGGTTAAAAAATAGCATGATAGTGTATGGAATTTAAAATAAATACTGCCTGTTAATTAAAGTATGGCGGCAGTATTACATTAGAAAATAGATTTGGAGTAAATAAAATGGAACTCATTTCATTAAAATATGCGATATTTGTAATAGCATTGCTTGTACTATATTATTGCTTTCCGAAGAAATACCGCTGGTATGTGCTTCTGGCGGGAAGCATGGCATACTATGTGATTATATGTAAGTGGTATGTGCTGTTTATCATTTTCACAATATGCACCACCTATGGCTCAACAATATGGATTGACAAGCTGTTAAAGAAGCAGAATGCCATCGTAAAAAGCCATAAGGAGGACTGGGACAGGCAGACCAGAAAGGAATACAAGGAAAAGGGCAGAAAAAAGAGAGTGGCAGTCATGCTTTTTGCGCTGCTTTGCAATTTCGGCATTCTGGCATTCCTTAAATATATACCATATGCGGGGGAGCTTGGACTTTTGCTTCCACTTGGCATATCCTTCTACACCTTCCAGTCCATGGGCTATGTGATGGATGTATACAGGGAAATTGTCGAGCCTGAAAAGAATTTCCTTAAGGTAGCGCTGTTCGTGTCATTTTTCCCACAGATCATACAGGGACCGATTGCGATATATGATAAGCTTGCGGGACAGCTTTACGAGGGACATTCCCTGAGACTTGAAAATCTGCAAAAGGGTGCGCTTCTTGTGCTCTGGGGAGTCATGAAAAAGCTTGTGATAGCAGACCGCGCGGTAAATATCATCAATTTTGTAATGGATAAGCCGATGGATTTTTCGGGCACCTATGTATTTTTTGCGGCAGTAGTGTATGCGCTGCAGCTATATGCGGATTTCTCGGGAGGAATCGATATAGTGCGCGGTATTGCGGAGATGTTTGGTATAACAATGTCAACAAACTTCAACCATCCGTATTTTTCGCGCTCACTCACAGAGTACTGGCACCGCTGGCATATGACTCTTGGAGACTGGTGCAGAAACTATATCTTCTACCCGCTTTCAATCTCAAAGCGTTTCCTGAACTTTGGCAAATGGCTAAAGCCGAGATTTGGTGCGCATATCAATAAGGTG
>ENA-OOXM01002618-OOXM01002618.1-human-gut-metagenome-genome-assembly--contig:-NODE-2618-length-11192-cov-2.795097_pt1 | contig 11192 bp, 7 predicted proteins | sample MGYA00241589_ERZ501347 | MGnify/ENA primary metagenome ERZ501347 (study PRJEB25962, sample SAMEA2042832) | human gut metagenome | biome: human gut; feature: human-associated habitat; material: faeces...
CAATGAGTTCCTTCCCGCCGGGCAATATGCCTGCATGTTCCTGCACGAGGCGGACAATGAGCAGATTTTTTATATCTCGCCGTGGGTAAAACGCTTTGTTGAGCTTGCAGAAGCAAAGGGTCTTTCCGTTGAACGCACGGTCTATGTTGAAGATTTGCCCGCGTGGCTGATTGACGAGCCCCGCAGCATGATTTTGCGTTTTGCGGCGCGTATTGCGTCTTAGTCTGCAAAATATATCTTTGCGTGTAATACTTAATTTAAAGTAATTTATAAAATGAGGTTATGATCATGAAATCCGAATTCAAAAAGATTGCAATTATCTGTGCGAGCGAGCGTGAGCTTGCTCCGTTCCTTCCGTTGATTGAAAACCCGACAATTTCCGAAAGGGCAATGCTGCGCATTCACGAGGGCAGGCTGAACGGGTTTGACGTCGCGGCTGTTTATTGCGGCGTTTGCAAAGTTAATGCCGCCGCAGCCGCACAAATTATGATAGACTGTTACGGTGCGGACACCGTCATCAGTGCGGGAGCCTCCGGCGGAATGGCGGAAGACCTTCAACTGTTCGACACCGTTGTTGCAGCCGAAGCCTGCTATCACGATGTTCACGAACGCATTTTGACCGATTATCACCCGTTTATGAAAACACAGTTCTTCCCCGCCTCTTCGGAGCTTGTTTCGGCAGCGAAAGCCGCAGCAAAACTCCTTGCCGAACGCGGACAGCGGATATTTTTCGGGCGTACCGCAACAGGTGAAGCGTTCATTGCCGACGAGGGACGCGCGGATATTAATTCCCGCCTTGCACCGCTTGCGGTTGATATGGAATCCGCTGCGATTGCTCATGTCTGCTATTTGAACGGCGTTCGCTTCATCGCGGTGCGCTGCATCACGGACACCGCAAAACACAGCGGAGTCGGCACATTTGAAGAAAACTGTTCCCGTGCTTCCGAAATTGCAAAGGATTTTGTTTGCGCAATGCTTAATGAGCTGTAATCAAAAGCTTTAGACCGCACGGGATTCGGAAAAGAGCCTGCTTTTTCGGCAGGCTCTTTAGTCTATGGTGTAGGAGGCATGAAGAAATATATTTTAAAATCAGTTTTTCTCTCTGACTGAGCCGGTGTTCGTTGTGTTCGGCTCGGAACTCGGCTCATCGCTCACCGTCGGCTCATCGCTCACCGTCGGCTCATTGCTCACCGTCGGCGTGTTCGGAGCCGCTGTATTTTTTTGTCCGTTCGGATCGTTCGGAATCGCTGCATCCGCACCGCCCGCCTCGGCGCTGCAAATTATCATCGCCTGCGCCTCGTTTTTTTCGTTCAATCGAACTGTCACAATGCTGCCGACTGCAAGTTTGTCCGCCGAAACGAATCCCGTGCCGCTCGCAATATATGCACCCTCTGCAACGGTGAATTCAATCGCCGCTTCACCGTTTTCGGTGAAACTTATTTTGCTGCCGCCCGGGTTCATGCCCGAACCGGGATTCCCTTCCGGAGGATTCCCTTCCGGAGGATTGCCTTCGGGAGGATTGCCTTCACTCTGTTTGCCCGTATCGTTCCTATCGTTTGTATTTGTATCTTTCGCGCCGCTGTCGGCCGGTTCGGCGCCGTCATTATCCGAAATTTTACCGTTGTTGTTCGGTGCGGCCGGAGCCGAACCGTCACGGCGGGATCCGTCATTCATTCCGCCGGGAAATTGATTTTCAATGCTTTCGATCGTCCCCGGCTGCAAAGTGTACTTTCCGTCGGCAATAACGGTGATAATTCCCGAAACCGTCTTTTCCTCGGTTGATTTTGAGTCGCAGCCCGCAAAGCAAAGCATTGAAACCGCCGCAATCACCGCCGCCATGAAAATGCACAGCACCCGCCGTCCGTGTTTTTTGTGTTCCTTTACCATTCAGTTCATCCCTTCCGTTTCCGTTATTCCTGCGGGAAAGCCTGTTTCGGTGCAAAAGCCGCTCTTCTCCGTCTCTGTTAATATTATATTGGTTATTTACAGCATTCGCAAGGCTTAATTTTGTCTATTTCCGCACGAATTGAATTTATCTTGCGGCATTGCCTCATTCTATATGGAAACAGCCTTGATTTTGCTGTATAATGTTTCAAATAAGGCACAATTCCGCCGCGCAGACGGATGCAGCCGCATTGTGCCGTCGGGATGCACCGCCTCCCGCAAAAGCTGAATGCAAAGGTGGAAGTGAAAATGAAGAAACTTTTGATATACATGAAAAAGTTCCGAAAGGAATGCATTCTGGCTCCGCTTTTCAAACTTTTGGAAGCAACATTTGAGCTTTTTGTGCCGCTCATCGTTGCTGCAATTATTGACAACGGCATTGACGGCAAAAGCAAAAGCTTCATTATTAATATGGGGCTTTTGCTTCTGGCACTTGCGGCGGTCGGCCTGCTCTGTTCCGTAACGGCACAATTTTTCGCGGCAAAGGCTGCAATCGGCTTCTGCACCTACCTTCGCGCCGCTCTGCTGAAAAAAATTCAAAGTTTTTCCTACACCGTGCTTGATACTCTCGGCGTTTCCGGACTTATAACGCGCATGACAAGCGATATCAACCAGATTCAAACGGGCGTCAACCTTTCTCTGCGCCTGCTTCTGCGCTCTCCGTTTGTTGTTTTCGGTGCAATGATAATGGCGTTCACAATCGACACACGCTGCGCACTCATTTTTGCGGGCGTTATAGTGCTGCTTTGCGCCGTTGTTTTTTCGATCATGCTGGCATCCATCCCGAAATACCGAAAAGTTCAGGCGGAGTTGGACAGCGTGACCGGCACCGTGCGCGAAAACCTTGTGGGCGTTCGTGTTCTGCGTGCCTTTTGCCGCGAGGAAGAGCAGATTCGGACGTTTGACAGGCGAAGCGAAAAGCTTCTCGGTCTTCAAATCAACGCGGGCAAACTCTCCGCGCTGATGAACCCGCTCACACTGATAATTATCAACGCCGCTGTTATAATTCTTTTGCAAAGCGGTGCAATTCGAGTTAATTCCGGCTCTCTGACTCAGGGGCAGGTCGTTGCGCTGTATAATCTTATGGCACAAATTCTTGTTGAACTGATAAAAATGGCCAATTTGTTCATAACCATCACAAAATCCCTCGCCTGTGCTGACAGAGTTGCGGCAGTCATGCAGCTTGACAGCGGCGCGCACGGCGGCAATAAGCTGCCTGCGAACGGTTCGCCCTGCGGAAGTGTGGAATTTAAAAACGTATCGTTCGAATACAAAAACGCCGGAGCGGAAGCTCTGTTCGACATAAGCTTTTTTGCAAAACCCGGGCAGACCGTGGGCATTATCGGCGGCACCGGCAGCGGAAAAAGCACGCTTGTGAACCTTGTTCCGAATTTTTACAGCGCAACAAAGGGGCAGGTGCTTATTGACGGCGTGAATGCGGATGAATACGACCGCGCCGCACTGCTCTCCGCAGTTTCCGTTGTTCCTCAAAAAGCAGTGCTTTTCGAGGGCACGATTCGCAGCAACCTTTTAATGGGCAACCCGAATGCCTCCGAAGCGGAGCTTTTCGCAGCATTGGAAACCGCTCAGGCGGCGGAAATCGTCCGCACAAAGCCGAACGGCATTGATGAACCCGTTTTGCGCGGCGGCAGCAATTTTTCCGGCGGGCAAAAACAAAGGCTGTCCATTGCGCGCGCTCTTGTTCACGGCGGAAGAATTTTGATCCTTGACGACAGTGCATCCGCTCTGGACTTTGCGACGGATGCAAAACTCCGCGCCGCAATTCGAAAGCTTTCCCCCGCGCCGACGACCTTCATCGTGTCCCAACGCGCGGCCTCGGTCATGTTTGCGGATTTCATAATCGTTCTGGATGAAGGGCGCGCCGTCGGACAGGGCACGCATGAAGAGCTTTTGCGCAATTGCGCTGTTTATCGCGAGATTTATGCCTCTCAGTTCCCGGACGAAGCGGCAAAGCTCAGCATTCCGAACAACACACCCGAAGGAGATGCGGCAAAATGAGCAAAAACGGTTTAAACAAAAAAGGAAAATCTGCGCACTCAGAAGAATTACGTTTTACACTCGATTCAGCGGGACGCGGCACCGCTGCGGAGCTTTTGCGCCGGCTGAAACCTTATCGTTTTAAATTCGCGCTTTCACTCGGGCTTTCGCTCGTGTATGTGTTTTTAACGCTTCTGATCCCCGTTCTCGCCGGAAAAATTATTGACTGCATCATCGGCGCGGGAAGGGTTGACTTTGCCGAGATCTCACCGTTTTTGCTGAAACTCGGTGCAGCTGCGGCGGGAGCTGCACTTTCTCAATGGCTTGTGAGCCTTTGCAACAACAGCATAACTTACGGCTGCGTTCGCAATATCCGTGCAGAAGCGTTTCGCCGCATTCAAAAACTGCCCCTCGCCTATTTCGATTCGCACCCGGCGGGCGAAACCGTGAGCCGTATGCTCAGCGATGCCGATCAGCTTGCGGACGGGCTTTTGATGGGCTTTTCCCAATTGTTCACGGGTATTATGACCATTATCGGCACACTCGTGTTCATGCTCACCGTCAACCCGCTGATAACCCTTGTTGTTGTTGCCGTGACACCGCTTTCGCTTGCGGTCGCAAGCTTTATTTCCAAGCGAACCTACTCCATGTTCCGCAAACAAAGCGAGACCCGCGGGGAGCAAACTGCGCTGATCGATGAATTTATCGGCGAACAAAAGCTCATCCGTGCATTTTCATACGAAGCCCGCGCAGAAGAACGCTTTAATGCAGTTAACGAGAAGCTGCAAAAGTTTTCCCTCCGCGCCGTATTCTTTTCCTCTCTCACAAATCCATGTACGCGCTTTGTGAACGCCGTTATCTATGCAGGTGTTGCCGTTTCCGGCGCGTTCTCCGTGCTTGCGGGCGGGCTGACCGTCGGCGGACTTTCCGCTTTTTTAAGCTATGCCAACCAATACACAAAGCCGTTCAACGAAATTTCCGGAGTTATTACGGAATTGCAGGGCGCGTTTGCCTGTGCGGCGCGGCTGTTTGAGCTTATCAACACCCCTGCGGAAGTCGATGCCGCCGCTGCGCCGAACCCTGCTCAACGCAATGAAAAGGCTGAAAGCACCGGCAATGTCAGCTTCCGCAATGTTTGTTTTTCCTACACGCCCGGCACGGAGCTGATCCGCGATTTTTCGCTTGAGGTAAAAAGCGGAATGCGCGTTGCAATCGTCGGCCCGACGGGCTGCGGCAAAACGACGCTTATTAACCTGCTCATGCGTTTCTATGACGTTAACTCAGGTGAAATTCTTATTGACGGAGTGGAAACCCGTTCCATGCCCCGCCATGAGCTGCGCAAAAAATTCGGCATGGTTCTTCAGGAAACATGGCTTCAGGCGGGAACCGTTCGGCAAAACATTGCAATGGGCAGGCCGCAGGCAGCGGAAAACGAAATCATCGCCGCCGCAAAGGCCTGTCACGCGCACGGGTTCATAATGCGTCTTCCGAAAGGTTACGACACCGTACTTGACGAAGCGGGCGGCAGCCTTTCCCAAGGGCAAAAGCAGCTCCTCTGCATTGCGCGCGTTATGCTTTTGAATCCCCCGATGCTGATTCTTGACGAGGCTACCTCTTCCATTGATACGCGCACGGAGCTTCTCGTTCAGGATGCTTTTGCAAAGCTTATGCACGGCCGAACAAGCTTTATCGTTGCGCACAGGCTTTCAACCGTTCGCGAAGCGGATATTATCCTTGTTATGCGCAGCGGGCGCATAGTTGAAAGCGGAACTCATGATGAATTGCTCCGCGCCGACGGTTTTTATAAAAAACTTTACGAGAGTCAGTTTGCCCGCTGAAAATGATTGTTCCGCTTTTTTGCTTTTGATATTTTCGCCGCAGGCAGAATCATGTTTGCGGTGATTTTTCTTTTTGGCGTTTTAGTATCCGTTGAAATATCTCTGTTGTGCAGTTGATATATTTTATTAATGCCTTGTTTTTTGTTGTCAAATATCGGGTATATGTGTTATACTGGGAAGAAGCAAGGACAGCGCATTTGATTTTCTCCGCGTAATTTCGTGTTTACCGCCGAACAATCTTTCGGTTGTCCGCTCACGGCATTGTTTTTCCCCCGCTCGACGATTTCATGACAGGAGGTTAAATCTTATGAAATCAAAACGCAAATTTCTCATTTCAGCCCTTGCCGTTGTGCTTACGGCGGCATTGGCAGTCGGCGTGTTCTTCTTTTACAAGGCCTTTAAAAAGCGCATAGACCCGGAAGAGCAAATGATTCACAACACGCAGGAGCGCATTGAATATGCGCAGTCACGTTACAAAGAATTCAGCAAAAACCCGAACAAGACCTATACCGTTCTTGTCTCGCTCGACAGTGTTACAACAGAGGAGTTTACGCAGCTCTTCACCGGCTGCGGCGGCTTCACCCAGGTATACGACTGTATAACCGAAGGCGTTGACGACCCGATGTACGGCGGTTATCTCGAATGTGAAGGCAAAACGGCGGCGCAGATTGTCGCCGAGTGTTATGCGGACACTTACGACAGCATCTGTTCCGAGTTGGACAGTTATGATCAGCAGGCTGCGGAAATTCGGGAGTCTTATATGTATGATGAGACTGTCGAGCCTTTTGTTACGCAGCCCCCTGTTGACACATTCGGCAAGGATATAGACACATCCGATATTAAAGTCCCCGGAAGCTCCTACAGCAGCGATGACACAGACTTCCAGCTGGCAGAAGACTTGGCTGACTTGCAGGAATCCCATGATAACTTTGTCATGTTGAAACAAGCAATGGAGCAAGGCAGGTATCGCATATACGGAGTTAAACTGACTCTGACAGGTGCGCAGGCTCAGGCACTGCTTCAATCGAACAAAGTCCGTTTGGTCGAGAAGCTGACGATTTTTCCTGAAAGCAGCCTCTCTCCGTTGGATCCCTCCGAGGAGAATTGGGATTAAGAATATGACTTTTCATACTTTTGCGGCAGTCTGTTTGCGTCTAATGTGAAACCAAAGTGTCCGAATCACCGCAGGCAGAATCATGTTTGCGGTGATTTTTTGAAGCACTTCTTCAAGAAGCACTTCTTCAATCGGCCTTTGTCGGCAAAATAACGGTTCCTTTGCATTCATAAAGAATCGGAATAATCAAAGCGGCTCATCCCGATTGCATTTCGCAATGTGTCGGGGCGAGCCGCTTTTTATGTTTTTTTTCGGATTTTGCTGCTAAGGCTTATTTTGCCTGTTTTGCCCTGCGAACCGCAAGAATTCTCTGCATTTCGTTATAAACGATCATATAGCCCTCGTCAACGCCCATGCCGGGTTTTGCAAGGATCTGAACGGGCTGGGTTGCCATTGCGCACTGGGTGCAAACCTGTGCGGAACGGTCGGTTTCGTTGCAGGTGCCGCCCTGGTATGCGCCGATGCCCTTTTCTTTGCAGTAAAGAACAGCCTCGATCGTGTTGTTGATGCCGCCGAGATCGGGAGTTTTTATCTGAACCATGTGACCCGCTTTGTTGTCGGCAAAGTACTTGATGTCCTCAAGAGTGTTGCACCATTCGTCCGCAACGATCTCAACGTTGATTCCGCGGTCGTCAAGTTCCTTGGTGATTGCTGCAAGCGCGCGCATCTGCTTTTCGCGGTCTTCAACATCCATGGGGCCTTCAATGCGGAGGTGGAAGGGCTTTGCGGCTTCTTCAAGGCGCGCCATGTAATCGGCCATTGCCTTGTAGTTATCGTTGCCGAATGCAGCACCGATTGTGCCGTATACGTCAATGTGGAAAATCGGGTTGTAATTTTCATCCGTGCGGAGCTGAAGTACGCGGTCACGCAGCCATGCAACATACTGTTCGAGCAGTTCGCCGTGTTCGCCGAGCTTGGTCTTAACGTTGTTGATAAGCGCATGGGGCAGAATCTGTGCGCCCTTGATAATCATTTTATCCGCATTGGTGTAGCGATCGTCACCGGACTGGGTGAAAATATCAATGGGCTTGTCGGAAATGGTGCAGCCGTATTCGTCCGCAACAACTTCGCACATCATTCTGCCGGTGGACCTTGCAACAGCGTCAAGAATCGCCTGAGTCATGCCGTAGCGAATTGCGGTGTGCAGACGTTTGCCGTCAACATGGATAGATTCGACCATTTCGGAAAGTGCGCGGAAATTGTCCGCCTCTTTGCCGATGAGTTCGGGCTTGATATAGTTTTCGATAACGGGAATGAAGTCCTTTGCAAGGAAGAGGGGGTCGCGTCCGCCGCAGCCGCTGTACTGAACGGCAGCGCAGTCGCCGTATGCAATCTGGCCGTCCTCAAGAACGAGCATCACGGAGATGGACTCACCGGGCTGACGAACGGAGGTAAAGCCGGGGGTTTTGGGTTCGCCGACGTATGCGGCGCCGTCGCTTTTTGCGCCCGCTTTAATGGCGCGCTGATCGTCAAAATAGAAGCCTGTTCTGCCTGCGGAGCAGATAACATCGATAATTTTCATAAAAGTATCCTTTCAGTTCTTCAAAATTTTATTTCAAAAATGAAATTTAAGTATTCGGGCGGCACGAAAGCATTCCGCGCCGCCGTGCATTTTCAGCCGAAGCCGATTTGCGTTCGTTTATCTGCGGAGAGCCTGCGGCCTTCCGACAAGACGGCCCTTGCTGATCGCGTAAACATCGTCAATGACCATTTGGAAGGTTGCATTGCGCTTTTCGGCCTTTGCGCGTTCTTCGATCTTTGCGCGGTGGAACGCCTTGATATCATCGGTGAAGGGCAGCGCACCCATGTCGAGAATGCGGATCGCACCGTCGTTATCGCGTGCGGGAAGCATTTTGCCCGCATTGTAGCGGGAAGGCGCAAACGGAATATCAAGAACGCCCGCAAGCACAGCGCGAACGGAACCTATTGCGATGTCGCCTTCGCCCAGTTCGAAGCACTTATCGACAATGCAGCGCGTCTCTCTGCGGATAATATCTTTTTCTTCCTCAAGGTTGGCCGCGGTGCAAACCTGGTCGGAAAGCATGCTGATGACCTGCTTTGTGCAGCGCAGACCCTGTGCGTTTGCTTCCATTGTGGGAACGCCCGCCGCCTCGTGCGGAGTTTTGACGATGACCTTTGTTGCCTTTGAGAGTGCAGCGGTTGCACTGCCCCAGGAAATAACGCCGAATGCCTTCGCTTCGTCCTGCGGGAAACCGCCCATCCACTGATGGAAAACCGTGGTTATGATAACATCATCATAGCCGTATTTATGCATGTATTCGTTTGTCAGCTCTTCAAGGGTGCGGATCGCCGCAACATCCTGAACAAGGTTGCCGCATTGGCCGTAGCCGACGGTGATATTGCGAACTCCCTGCTCTGCCGCAAGCAAAGCTTCAATAATCGCAACCGCATGGGATACGCAGGGCGGAACAAGAGTTCCCGTAAGCGGACCGTAGGGTTCACGGTTGATGGAAACACCCGCTTCTTCGTAGATGCCCGTAAGCCTGTCAACATACTGCCAATCGCGGATCGTCTCCTCCATCGGGACGCTCTTTGCATAGGGCAGGTTATAGGAAATGCCGCCGCCTTCATAGCTTGTGAAACCGCCCGCATAGGCAATTTCGGTCAAAAGGCGCGCATCGGGTGTGCCGTGGCGCACCTGAATGGGAGTGTTCAATGCTTCAATGAGCATACGGCAGCCCGCGACGCCGTGATTGACGGCGGGAAAGCCGTTAAGCAGGGAACGGCCGAGCCGCTGGGACTCCTTTATGCCGTTTTCGGCTTCTTCATAGCGGTTCTGACGGGTGTAGCTGTCAATGGTTGTCGGAAGCAGATCGGCTTCGCCGTTATCCTGAAGATAAGTCAACAGCTTGATATGTTCGGGAATCAGCGCAACGCCCGCACGCGGCTGAATCAAAGTGATACCCTTTTCCTTTGCTTCAACAAGTTTTTTTGAAAAAACTTTGTGAGCGGGCATGGCCTTGTGGTATTCGATGGCTTCTTTAAGATCAACTTCCCTGCCGGTCGGCCACTGCTTGAGCACGTCGGCACGGATCGCGTTGAATTCGTCATCGGGAATGCGCTTGTTTTTGATATTGGGGTTGTTCATTGTTTAAATGCTCCTCTTTTATTGGGAAATCGCCTGAAGGCAGGTTCGGCACCGAACCTGTTTTCGTCAGGCTCTGCATAGTTCTTGTTTCATTATGCTCAACGCCTGTTCCGGATATTTTTCGGAAAGCAGACCCATTGCGGCTATAATGTATTTTCTGTCGACAAGCACATCCGCCCTGAGCGGCCTCAGCGATGTCGGCTCCTTTTGGTCATAGAGCGCAAACGACGCGATCTTTGCCGTGTTTGTTGTGTGAATCAGTGAACCGCCCGTGACAACGAGCTTCTGCACTTTACGCAGATCCTTGCCGGTTTGAACATAGGTCGTGCCCATCATTGAATATGCTTCTTCGATGCGGCCCGCATGTCTTGTCACCGCCGTGCGCACCGCCATGCATGCAAGAGCTTCGTCCAACCGTTCGGTTTCATCGTCCGTCGGCAAAAGATCTGTGTTTGCGGCAAACATACTGATGATTTCCTCCGCACGCGCCTCGCTCACGCCTGCAAGCTCTGCAATCGTTTTTATTCCCGCCGCATCCACAATTCCGCGAATGCTGTATCTCATGCCGATATCGCCCTCAACCGTGCGCTTGATATACGGCTCGGGCAAACCCTTGAGCATGGTTCGCGGGTCGGTCGGCATTCCGTTTGCAACGGAATAAACATCCGTTGTTGCGCCGCCGACATCAACGGCAACAAGTTCCCCAAGCCCGCGGGAATTATCCGTTCCCTCCGCAAGCAGCTTCATTGCCGCCATAACTGCGGAAGGCGTCGGCATCATAATGCCGGAAATGAGTTCGCTCGCCTTGGTAAGTCCCTTTGCCTGCACGATTCTTTTAAGGAAAACTTCGCGAATCTCTTTCTGGGTCGGTTCAATGTTAAGCGTGCCGAATTTCGGCATAACATTTTCGCAAATGTGCACTTCGCGCCCGTCAAGAATGCGCTCGCACTGCCGCACGGCATTTCGGTTGCCCGCAATTATGACGGGAAAATCTCCGCCTATATCCGCAAGCACGTGCGCATTATGCAGAATGCAGTCGGTATTGCCGCCGTCCGTGCCGCCGACAAGCAGGAAAATATCCGGATTTATCGCCTTTATCTCGTCCGCATCATCCTCATTGAGCTTGAAGGCGTAGGTCTTCAGCACCTTTGCGCCCGCACCGAGGCTTGCACACTTTGCGGCTTCCGCC
>ENA-OOXM01002637-OOXM01002637.1-human-gut-metagenome-genome-assembly--contig:-NODE-2637-length-11123-cov-1.611493_pt1 | contig 11123 bp, 10 predicted proteins | sample MGYA00241589_ERZ501347 | MGnify/ENA primary metagenome ERZ501347 (study PRJEB25962, sample SAMEA2042832) | human gut metagenome | biome: human gut; feature: human-associated habitat; material: faeces...
ACCACCTATAGAGGTGGGAGTCATCTCCCAGCTAATATATACGCTGATAATCAGTTTATGAAAAACTATCTGGAACAACAGAATACTTTTGATGAAGGAGCTTTTATTGTTGCAGATGGTGCTTATAGCGGTGAAGAAAATTCGCAGATAGCAGCATTGGATTTTCAAAAGCTATTGGATTATATCAATAGCTTGAATAATTGCGCTCCAAAAATCGGAACGGCATAAAACAACCAAGAAAGTCATCTGCAATATCGTTAGTCCACAAGTCTAAGGCAAAACTCAAACGCAATTCGTGTTAAATTTTCAAGGTACAAATAAAATCATATATTAATTAACGTGTCTTTTGACACCCTAATCCTATTATACAAAAAAGCTTCGGGCTTTAGCCATTGGCTAATAAGGCAGTATTTAAGGAATTATGGTGTAATCCCGATAAAGGGGGTTACACCTTTTTCTTTATTATTTAAGCGGATTTCTCCGCTTTTTTCTGTTTTGCTCTTTCCATTGTATCAATAATCTGTTGCTCTGTCGGAATGTCAAATAATCCGACTGCCGTAAAGTAAATATCCACTTTAACATTGTTGTGAGAATGCTTTTTCTCATTGTTGTGAATTTCAATACGCTCAATAAGTTTGTTTACAACGGTTGGAGTAAGTTGTTTCATCTCTGTAAATTCCATAAGTCCCTGATAAAGCATCTTCATATCGACAGTTTGCTTTTGAAGTTCAATGAGAACTTTTTCATTTTCCTCAACCTCTGATATAAGTCGCTTTTGCTCAGCTTCGTATTCATTTGCCATACGGGAATAACGCTCATCGGATAACTTACCGAGAATATTATCCTCATAAATTCTTGAAAATAGTTTGTCCAAATCGGATATTCTTTGCTTTGCACTTTCGGTTTTGGCTCGCAAAGATTTTTCTCGATTTATAGATTCTGCACCTTTCTTTTCGGAGATAAGATAAAGAAATGCACTGTTGTAGCAACGAACAAAATCCGCAAGTTCAGATATGACTTCTTTAACGATTGCTTCAAGTACAACATCTCGTATAAAGTGAATTGTGCAAGTACCACGACCGTCTTTGTAGGAAGAACACCTCCAAAATTCCTGATTTTTCTTTAAACTTTTGGAAGCACAAAAGTGAAGTTTAGAACCACAATCGGCACAATATACTAAACCTGAGAACAAACTCCTTCTTCCTGTTGCGGTATTTCGCCTTTTATTCTTCCTGAGTTCTTGCACTCTCAGCCAAGTGTTTTCACTGATGATTGCATCCTGTGTATTGGAAATAATCTGATAATCCTCTTGTGATTTCTCAATTTTCTTATGCACTTTGTAACTGACTGTTGTACTTTTACCATTTACGGTGCAGCCGGTATATTGTCTGTTTTCAAGAATGTGGACAATAGAATTTGAACGCCAAGCATAGATATTGGTAGGCATCAAATTACTTGTTTTCTTACCTACGGAATTGAAATATGCTGTCGGAGTAAGCACTTTTTCGGCTTCAAGCTGTCTTGCAATTTGAGACGGACCTTTACCCGAAATGCAAAGATTAAATATCTTTCTTACAATTTCAGCCGCAGGCTCGTCTATGTACCATTGCTCCTTATCGCCTTCAATTTTCTTGTAACCGTAAGGCACTGTTGAAGAAATCCTCATACCCTTTGACGCTTTCATTTCATTAACGGCACGGATTTTCTTTGAGGTTTGTGCGGCATACCACTCGTTAAAAATATTATGAAACGGCATCATTTCCGTCCCTATACCTTTCGTGGTATCAACATTTTCTTGTATGGCTATGAAGTTGACGCCTAAGGTCGGATAAACAATTTCCGTATAGTGACCGCAAAGCAAATGCTCTCTGCCAAAGCGAGATAAGTCTTTTACAATTACGGTTGACACCTTACCGGCTTCAATAAGGTTTTCCATTTCCTGAAAACCGGGACGGTTAAATGTTGTTCCGCTGATACCGTCATCGACAAAGAATTGCGGATGTAAATATCCGTTTTTCTTTGCATAGGTCATCAGAATTTCTTTTTGATTTGATATTGAATTACTCTCACCCTCTAAATTGTCGTCTTGAGATAAACGGCAATACAGAGCGGTGATTTTTTCTTCTTGCCCTTGTATATTTTTGTTTGTTGCCATAAACTATTTGCTCCTTTCTGTGACAACATGGCATTGCAATGCATAGGTATTGTACACTTGCAATGCCGCAGTGTCGATTGTGCAAACTTATGCTATCTTTAATTCTGTAAGCAAATCTTCAAATTGTTGAAGCACATTTTCTCTGCCATTGGGATTAAAATGTGTGCTGACTTCGTAAGTTGTATTGCCTATTTTCATAAAGAACGGTTCATCATTCTTTTCAAAATACGGTGCATATATTGAATTGTTTTTATCTGTCATCTTTCATCCCTCCTGTTTCTTTCTCTTTGCCTCTGCCATTTTTCAAGCAGTGAAATGATTGTCTTTTGCATATCGGATTTGGTGTAGCTTTTCGGAAAATATTTGCGTATATCCTCTTCCATAAATCTAACTTGTTCTTTTTGATTTGGCTTTTCTTCATTGAGAACGGCGAAAACCGTATCAACGAAAAAGTTACCGTCTTTACTGAATTTTCTTAATCGCTGTGCCTGCGATAATGAAGGTGTAGCGTCGGTAAATTCGATTTGTTCAAGCAATATTTGCTGTTCATATTCCGACAGATATGAGATTTCAACCGCAGGAGTAAAGGCTATTCTTTCTTCATCAACAAGTTTAAGTAATTCGGGTATTAAGTATGTCAGGCGGATATATCGCTGTATTTGTCTTGCACTGTCATCGACGGTTTCTGCAATCTTTTCATCTGTTCTTAACTTTGTGCCAAGTTGGCACGAAGTTTTCCCTTGATGCTTCAAAGCCTCTGATTTCATTTTGTAGGCAAAAGCTTTTTCACTCGGTAAAATATGCTCACGGTGTATGTTTGAATCCACCATTTGCACAATCGCCTCGTCTTTTGTGAGTTCTTCGATTATTGCGGGTACGCTTGTTATCCCTAACGCTTTGCAGGCTTCAACTCGTCTGTGTCCGCTGATAATTTCATATTTACCCGCCGGAAAAGAACGAACTATTATCGGTTCAAGCAATCCGTTTTCTTTTATGCTCTCTGTTAATTCTTGCTGCTCAATTCCGCTTCTTTTCTTAAACGGATGGTTTTCGAAAGGAACAAGCAAATCTATGCTTATATTTTTTATCATTTTAACCTCCATATATATTCTTTTCTCGGCCGGTAACAGTCTTAATCTTCTAAGTCTTATTACCTTCCGTTATTCGGAAATCAAGAAAACCGAAAATCAGAATTGTTTCAGATAGATAATGCTCGGTTTGCCTTGACCTTGCTTTTTGCGAAGTATTAAGTCCGAAGTTTCAAGTTCCGAGAACAATTTACATATTTTTTCGTGACCGAAATGCAGTTTTTCTTGGGCAGACTTTATCGTAAAATACTGATATACTCTGCCTTGATTATCTATCCAACCGTTTTTGACGGACAAATGCATTCGGTCAAGCAAAAGTCCGTACAACATTTTCGCATCGGTTGAAACAGATTTGTACTTTTCTTCAAATAACGCTTTCGGTACTTTGTAGAAAGCAAAGTTTTTAGCATCCGATATTTTGAAATATTTGTTCACTGTATCACCTCTGTTTCTGTATTGATTTGGTGCCGAAATCGGTAATTTTTTCTTTTGTATCGGCTTTTTATTGAAAACAAGTATCGCTATATCAAATTAACCGCTGTCATCATATTCACGGCGATTTTTAATGCTTTTTGCACCTCTTTTGGATTTGTATTTCGGACAAAAAACAACGATTGCCTTGTGGCTCTGCTTGCATTTGTTTTTGCATTTTCGGCAAAGGCTGTTGTATGTTCTTCTGCCTGTTTCGGGGTTTATGAAAAAAACCCATTCTTGTTTTGCTTTCTTTGATAATCTCGGCATTGTAAAAACTCCCTTCACTTGTTTGAACCGGGAGAGGCATTTTGCACCCCCTATTTGCAAATAAATTTTCACCTCTCACTTGGTAGACAACGAAAACGATCAAAAATTAACCCTTTGACCAATATTTTTTTATTACCCCTTCACTTGTTAGAACCGGGAACGCTTTTTTGGGGGGTGTTTTTGAAAAATTTATATTTTTTAATATTTACCTCTCTATTCATTTGGACAAGAGGTGTCAAAATGCACACCCATTTTCTTGATTTGCAAAACATTTTTATTTACCCCCTCACTTGTTTGAACAGGGGGAAGCGTTTTGTACCACCATAAGATGGAAAAGTTAAAAAATTAAAATAGCCGCCTGTGTGTTCAGACGGCTATTTATTAGTCAATTTGATTTTTTGAGAGTTTTAAAGTATAATTAAGAAAAATATTTATCATTTTGATATACAACAGATTGTGATTTAATTTTGTTATGTAGGTGGTGGGATGATGTATAATCCACAGATAGAAACATTTATAAAGGTTGCGGACGCAGGAAGTTTTAACAAAGCGGCAGATGAATTGTATATCACGCCGACTGCCGTTATTAAGCAAATCAATTTGCTTGAAAGCTCGCTTGACTTGGTTTTGTTTGAGCGTACGCACCGTGGGTTGATACTGACTAACGCAGGCAAGTCGCTTTATCAAGACGCTAAGTACATTATCGGCTATTGCAAGGACAGTGTTGTCAGGGCGAAAAACGCAATGAGCGAGGGCGAAAATATTATTCGTATCGGCTCGTCGCCTACAACTCCTGCTCAATTACTTATGCAAATGTGGCCGAAAATTCAAGAGCAATGCCCGGATATAAAATTTGAAATTGTTCCATTTGAGAACACACCCGAAAACGCAAAAGAAATACTTGCGAATTTGGGAAAGAACATTGATATTATCGGCGGAATATTTGATGACACAATGCTTAAACTCAGAAAATGCGAGGGCTTGCAATTATCCCGTGAGCCGTTTTGCTGTGCCGTATCCATTCACCACAAGCTTGCACAAAAGGATAAGCTTCAAATCAGCGATTTATACGGCGAAAATTTAATGCTTATGCACCGTGGATGGAGCAATTATGTTGACCAATTGCGTGACGATATTTGGCAAAATCATACGCAGATACATATTGTTGATTTCGATTTTTACAATATGAGCATATTTAACAGATGCGAAAACACGAACGATGTTTTGCTTGCGATACCGGGTTGGGCAAATGTTCATCCTCTGCTGAAAGTTATTCCTGTTGAGTGGGAATACAGCATTCCGTACGGTCTTTTGCATTCACCGACTCCGAGCGAAAATGTTAGACGAGTTTTAGATGCGGCTAAGAATATAGTTAAAACTAAATAAGCAGTTATAACCCAAAGGTATATACTGAATAACAAAACGAGACTTCATATGAGGCCTCGTTTTTCTTATAATATAGTCGAAAAGGAAAATAACGGAGGAGTGGCAGATATTATATTAACGAGCGATGAGGTATCAGCGATTGATAATAAGCTTGATAATATAAATATGTCCGCTGTTTTCGGTGGGTCGAAAGTGATAAAAAAGAGGAAGTAATTATGGTATTTTATTTCACCGCAACGGGCAACAGCCTTTATGTTGCAAAGTGTATTGACAAATATCCTGTCAGCATACCGCAGGTTATCAAAAATTCGTCAATCTATTCAGACAGCCAAATCGGTATTGTTTGCCCTGTTTATTGCGGCGAAATACCGAATACGGTAAAAGAGTTTTTGAAAGAATCGAAGTTTGATACAAAATATATGTATCTCATTTTAACCTATGGCAATAGTGCAAGCGACTGCCCCGAGTTTACATATAACGAGTTTAAGACTCTCGGCATCAACTTTGATTATATAGATACCGTTCACTGCGTTGATAATTACCTGCCTGTTTTTGATATGGCAGAAGAAAAGAAAATTGACAAAGATACAGATGTTCAAATTGCACATATAATCAAGAATATCAGACTAATGAAAAAAGGTGTTCCAACTGCAACAGACGCAGACAGGAAACTCCACAAGCAAGTGGCAACGCTGAATAAAATCATTCCGTCATTTAATAACGGCAAGATGATTAAAATAACCGATAAATGTATCGGCTGTAAGGTATGCGAAAAGGTTTGCCCGACAGGCAATATAATTGTGCTGACGGATTACGCACAAAGGCAAAGCAAAAAATGCGAATACTGCCTTGCTTGCGTTCACGCTTGCCCTCAAAAGGCAATTATCATTAAGCACGAGAAAAATAAAAACGAGCGATACAGGAATGAAAATGTATCACTCGATGAAATAATAAAATCAAATTTTCAGGATAGGAGAGAAAGCTATGAATAATTTTATTTTTGAAAATTTTTAATTCTGCTTCTGGGCTTCTATCTTTTCTGCAAGGTCGTTAAGATACACCCATCTGTCCATCTTGTGTTCAAGCTGTGCTTCAACATCCGCTTTTTCCTGCATCAGTTCATTCAACCTGCTGTACTGTGTTGCAGCACCTGCAATCTCACCATCAAGTTCCTCAATTTTTGACTCAAGTGATGCAATATCATCATCTATCGTATCATATTCTTTTTGCTCGGCATATGTAAACTTCAGCTTGTTTTCTCTTTCCTTATAATACTTTTTAGGTTTTGCAGATGTCGTATCACCAGATACAGCTTCTTTTACTGACTGCGTAGCCCCATCAGATGCAATACCGTTTTCTGCCTGTTTTTTCTCATAATAATCCGAAAAACCACCCTCGTACTGCTTTAATCTGCCACCGCCCTCAAATGAAAAGATACGGTCAACAGTTCTGTCAAGGAAATATCTGTCATGCGAAACCACTATAACTATTCCTGCAAATCCATCAAGATAATCTTCTAATATTTCAAGTGTCTCAATATCAAGGTCATTAGTCGGCTCATCGAGTATAAGGACATTAGGTGCACTCATAAGCACGCTTAAAAGATACAGCCTTCTCTTCTCGCCGCCAGACAGCTTGGATATTGGTGTCCACTGGCTCTTTGGTCCAAAAAGAAACTTCTCGCACATCTGCGAAGCAGTAGCTTTTCCTGTAGCTGTTGTCACATACTCTCCTATGCTTCTCACAAATTCAAGAACAGTCATCTTTTCATCAAGAGGTTCATTTTCCTGCATAAAATAGCCAATTCTTACAGTATCGCCAATCTCCACACTGCCTGAATCAGGCTTCAGATTACCTGTTATTATCTTCATAAGCGTAGACTTGCCACATCCGTTTTTTCCGATTATGCCGATTCTGTCATCACGCAGAAAAATATATGTAAAATCATCTATCACTTTCTTTTCTCCAAAGCTTTTACATATATCTGACAATTCTATAGTCTTTTTGCCAAGACGCGTGCTTACAGAATTCATTTCAAGTGCTTTATTTTCAAAGCTTGCTCTTGCCTGCCTTGACGCTTCTTTCATATCTTCATATCTGTCAATTCTTGCCTGCTGTTTTGTCGAACGTGCCTGACAGCCACGTCTTATCCATTCAAGTTCCCGGCGTAAAATATTGGCACGTTTAGCTTCCGTCGCACGCTCCATCTCCTCACGCTGGGTTTTTAACTCAAGAAACCCGGAATAATTTGTATCGTAACCATATAATTTGCCACCGTCAAGTTCAACAATCCTGTTTGTTACATTATCAAGGAAATACCTGTCATGCGTTACCATTATAAGTTCGCCCTTGAATTTCTTAATATATTCTTCAAGCCATATAACCATATCACTGTCAAGGTGGTTGGTAGGCTCATCAAGTATAAGAACCTCGGCAGGTGACACAAGTGTTCTTGCAAGTGCAATCCTTTTTCTCTGTCCGCCGGAAAGAGTATTGATTGCAGCGTCAAAATCAGTTATTCCAAGCTTTGTAAGTATTGTCTTTGCCTCAGCTTCACTTGCATTATTTTTATCTTTAATAACATAACCCACAATCGTATCACCCGGATTAAACTGCGGTGCCTGTGCAAGATATGACACTGTAACTCCACGCCCAGAAACAATTTCTCCCGCGTCAGGTTCCTCAATTCCTGCAATAATTTTTAAAAATGTTGATTTTCCTGTACCATTTACGCCGATAACGCCTATTTTGTCGCCTTTATTTACGCCAAGCACGACTTTATCAAACAATACCTTTTCACCATATGTTTTACTGATTTTTTCTGCATTTAAAATATTCATGATTCACTGTCTTCTCCGTGATTATAAAGTTCCTTTAATTTCTCTGCGAGTTTTGGATCACTCTTTTCAAGCTTTTCTATATGCTCTTTTCTTACCTGTATCATATGTTCATAAGCCTTAGGGTTGGCATTTTTAAAATGTGCTGCCATCTTTCTTCTGTGTTCATGAAGTGCCTTGATAGCTTCCGGATTAAGGCTCTGAAGCTTCTTCTCAACAACAGCACGTCTCTCTTCAATTCTTTCCTCAAGCTGTTTTGGATCATGATGTCCTCGCTGTACTATTTCTGACAGATGCATCTCAAGTCTGTCAAGAAGTTCATCTTCATCAAACAAACCGATACGTCCCCATGACGCATGCTGCTCAGCATCTTTAATAATACCTTTTTCATCTATATCGCCATCAGCAACTTTTCCGGCAACTTCAAGTGCAAGTTTTTCCATCCGTTCATCAGCATCATCCCCGAAAGCCCATTCAAACTCGGCAAGTTCATCATTGCTCTCAAGCACTGTGTCCATAGGAGTCATGCCATCCCTGTCTTCAAGCGGATACGGTCTAACTACTCCGGCGTCTCTTAAAGCTAATGAAATAGTTCTTCGCACAGCACCTTTTTCAATAAGCTCACCGGCTCCAAGCTTTCTTAGCAGATCATTTACTGCGCCGACATGCTCGGTTATGTAAAATTTTATCCCTTTGTTTTCAAGCTTTCCTGCAAGAAGCACAAGTCTGTCTGCCGCGGTTATATCAATGCTTCCAATACCGCTGGCATCAACTATAACCTGCTTTGTATCAGGCATTACCGCCTTTTCTATATCATTTACAAAAACATTGATATTTGCAAAAAACAAAGTACCGCTGAACCTGTAAATAACAGTATTTTTTACAGCATGTGCATTACGGTTTCTCTCCATATCATAAAAACCGTTCTGTCCCGGAATAATACCCAGAAGTCCTCTCGGAGGAACCGACGCCTTTATAATAACTGAAACAAATGAAAGCACAATACCAATTATAACGCCGTAAATAGTTCCAAATATAAGAACACCAAGAAATGCTCCCGTAAATATTGCAAACTCTACTTTATCAGTCTTCCAGAGCTTCTTTGCCATTCCAAATTCAAGAATTCCTATAAGTGCCGCAATAACTATACCTGTAAGAACCGGAACCGGAAGATATGCAATAAATCCTGTTCCAAACATAAGAACAAGAAGCATTGTCACAGCAGCTACAAGAGACATCATCTGTGATTTAACGCCAAACTGCTCTGCAATACCCGTTCTTGATACACTACCGTTAAGCGGACAGCATCCGTTAAATGCGGCACAGAAATTAGAGACAGAATATGCAAGAATTTCTCTGTTATTTTGTATTTTGTAATCATTTTTTATTGCATAATTGCACGCAGTTAAAAGTGTAGATGACACAATTACAAGTGCAACCGTAAGACCAAGTGTTATAATCTGTGCCGGATGTTCTGACAATACCGAAAAATCAAGCATTTTAAACTTTGGAAGCCCCGGCTCAACCTTAGGAAGCAGTTTGACACCATATCTGTCAACATGAAATACTGCAGTGGACAATGCACCGACAAGCATCATAATTACTGACATTGGAAACTTTTTTGATATTTTTTTGCTTATAAGCACAACAGCAACCGTACCCACACCCATAATGAGTGAAAGCAGATTAAAACTTCCAAGCTGTGAGATTATGTGGCTTACAAGTTCAAATACTTCACCTGTTCCGGCTGTTCCACCAAAAAGCTTTGCAACCTGCATAAGTATGATTGTACATCCGATTCCCGATATAAATCCGCCAAGCACAGGCTTTGATATATAATTAACAAGCTTTCCCGCCCTTACTAAGAAGAAAAGCAGAAGCCAGCACGCAGTAACGAATGTTATGACCGGCACAACCCGCATCGCTTCTTCACTTCCTGATGCAATTCCAAGCGTTGCAATTGTTCCGCCGACAAGTGCCGCAGGAGCCGCATCAACACCAAATACAAACTGTGGTGATGAAGAGATAAGTCCAAACACTATTACAGGAAAAAGCGAACCATAAAGACCATATACTACAGGAAGCCCTGCTACCTGGGAATATCCCATGGAAATAGGGATTGATATAAGTGCAACTATAATACCTGATATTATGTCTTTCATCAAATATTCACGTTTATAATTCTTAAAATTCAAAATGTCCCTCCTACTATTTTTTGCAAGAGAAATGCAGTTATCTATGCAGAATCCCTGTATCTTCTCTTTGTTTATGCGAAGTAATTTTTCTTTGTGTATTTTATTTTATATCATAATGGCTTACATGTCTGCAAATTTTTTATAAAAAATATCGTTCTGATTGTGCAAATGATTATTTTAATGTATACTGATAGCGGTATACTTTGTATTATTTATAAAATGAAAGGTAATAAATTTTATGTTTATCGCACAAAACTGGAAAGATTATGAAGTTATAGATACATCTGACAAAGAAAAACTTGAACGATGGGGAGATTACATACTTGTAAGACCGGACCCACAGGTTATCTGGAATACTCCAAAGACTAACAAAGGCTGGAAGCATATGAATGCCCACTACCACAGAAGTGCCAAAGGCGGCGGCGACTGGGAGTTCTTTGATTTGCCAAAACAGTGGCAGATTTCATATAACAGTCCTTCATTTGACACGCCTCTAATATTTAACCTGAAGCCGTTCAGCTTCAAACACACAGGCCTTTTCCCTGAACAGGCCGCTAACTGGGACTGGTTTGGCAAACTTATATCAGATGCAAAAGCTGCAGACCCTGAAAGAACAATCAAGGTTTTAAATCTTTTTGCTTATACAGGCGGTGCAACACTTGCGGCAGCATCGGCAGGAGCGAGTGTTACACATGTTGATGCATCAAAAGGCATGGTGACA
>ENA-OOXM01002640-OOXM01002640.1-human-gut-metagenome-genome-assembly--contig:-NODE-2640-length-11117-cov-2.204032_pt1 | contig 11117 bp, 10 predicted proteins | sample MGYA00241589_ERZ501347 | MGnify/ENA primary metagenome ERZ501347 (study PRJEB25962, sample SAMEA2042832) | human gut metagenome | biome: human gut; feature: human-associated habitat; material: faeces...
TCGGCAGTCAGCCCTGTTGTTCATGACAGTAGAATGTTCGCGGAGCATATATTCTATTGTATGCCGGTGCAGTTGTTTTACAGCGTGCCGCTCTTTTCCGCCTGATCGACATCGATCGCAAGCTTCTTGACCTGCCCGGAGAGAACAAGCAGGGCGATCAGGTTGGGAATCGCCATCAGACCGTTGAAGGTATCTGCAATATCCCAAAGCAGACCAAGGTTGATTGTTGCACCGATGATCGATACAAAGGAATAGGCTACAAGGAAGGGACGGACGAGCTTTTCTCCGCCTAAAAATTCGATACAGCGGGAACCGTATAAGCCCCAGCCGATGATTGTGCTGAATGCGAAGCAGCACATGGCAACTGCGGTGAAGATAGAAACCCAGCCCCCATAGGTTGCAGTAAAGCCGGAAATTGTCAGCTCTGCGCCGGCTGCCTGACCATAGACGATGTTGGGCGCACCGAGCAGAATGACAAGACCGGTAAGTGTACAGATCACGATCGTATCCATGAATACCTCAAAAATACCGAACATGCCCTGATGGACAGCATTGTTCGTATCTGCGCAGGCATGGGCGATGGAACCGGTACCAAGGCCGGCTTCATTGGAAAAAATACCGCGGGAGACGCCTTTTTTCATGCTTAAAAACATGCTTCCGATGATGCCGCCGGTGGCTGCCTGAGGGGTAAATGCACTTTTAAAAATCATGGCAAACACTGCAGGAACGCGGCTGATATGTAAAATAACAACGCCGATTGCAAGGATTACATATAAAGCTGCCATAAACGGAACGAGCTTTTCCGAAACCTGACCGATCCGCTGGATTCCGCCAAGCAACACCATGGCAACGAAAGCGGCAATGAAAATACCGAAGATCAGATTGGCACGTTCATCTACAGTGCCGTCGATGATATGCAGGTTGTGCAGTGCAGAATGAATAGAAGAAACAATGGTATTAACCTGGGTGGCGTTTCCTGTGCCGAACACAGTCAGGACGCCGAACAGGGCATAAAGAACCGCTAAAAAATGCCATTTTTTGGACAGACCATTTTTAATATAGTACATTGGACCGCCAACATATTCGCCATTTGCGTTCTTTTCCCGGAAATGGATTGCGAGCGTAACCTCGGAAAATTTGGTACACATGCCGAGAAAAGCAGAGCACCACATCCAGAAAATTGCGCCAGGACCGCCGAGGGCAATCGCGCCCGCAACGCCTGCGATGTTGCCGGTACCGACCGTGCCTGCAAGCGCGGTACAGACTGCCTGGAACGGGCTCATGGAGCCGTCCTTTGCCTGTGTTTTGTCAAAAATTTTACCGATTGTGTTTTTCAGGGCAGCGCCGAATTTGCGCACCTGAATGAAACGGGTACGGACAGAAAGCAGAAGTCCTACGCCGATGATGCAGATCATTGCGGGGACGCCCCAGATAAATCCGTTGACCGCCTGATTGATTTTGATGATACTTTCTAACATAAAACCCTCATTTCTTCCCATTGATCCGGAATGGGCAGGAAGCTTCACTTGAATGCGTTACCGGACTGAAACGGGAAAGTCTTTTGCACCATTATGACATAAAATACAGGATTTGTACAAGTTTTTTATGGAATGGATAGGATTGGCGTGTGCAGACTACAGCTCTTAAGTGTGACGGGGATGGGCTGTCATTTTCTATGGGTGATCGACAGGAAAAGCGCTTGTTTTTTGGGAAAAAAACGGCTAAAATTTGAAATGTCCTGACAGGCAGAGGTTCTTTTTGTGCTGCTTGGGGAGCTTGAGATAGAAGGGGCAATGGATGAACTTAGCAGGGAATAGGAGGATGCATTTGGAACAGGAAAATCAGGCGCAGCAGCATAAGCGCCGCGTTCGATATAAAGGAAAATATCCGAAGAAATTCGAGGAAAAATATAAGGAGCTGCAGCCGGAAAAATATCAGGATACAGTGCAGCATGTGATCCGTAAGGGAAATACGCCTGCCGGGATGCACATTTCAATTATGGTAAAGGAAATTCTGGATTTTTTGCAGATTCAGCCCGGAGAAACCGGCTTTGACGCGACGCTGGGCTACGGCGGACACACAAAAGCGATGCTGGAATGTCTGCATGGTGAGGGGCACATGTATGCGACGGACGTAGACCCGGAGGAATCCGCCAAGACGAAAAAGCGTCTGGAGGAGCTGGGCTATGGGGAGGATATTCTTTCCATCCGGCTGCAGAATTTCTGCACGATCGACGAGATCGCGAAGGAGGTCGGCGGATTTGATTTCATCCTGGCGGACCTGGGAGTGTCTTCGATGCAGATCGACAATCCGAAGCGCGGTTTTTCCTTCAAAGTGGATGGTCCTCTGGATCTGCGATTAAATCAGAAAAAGGGCATCAGCGCGGCAGAACGGCTGGATACGATATCGCGAGAAGAGCTTGCCGGTATGCTGTATGAAAATTCGGACGAGCCATATTGCGAGGAACTTGCAAAGGCAATCACAGAAGAAATCCGCCGCGGCAACCGGATTGACACGACGACAAAGCTGCGCGGGGTGATCGAAAGGGCGCTGGACTTTTTGCCGGAAAAGGAAAAGCAGGAGACGGTCAAAAAGACCTGTCAGCGGACGTTTCAGGCGCTGCGCATTGACGTCAACCACGAGTTTGAAGTGCTTTACGAGTTCATGGAAAAGCTGCCGGGCGCATTGAAACCGGGCGGGCGCGTTGCAATCCTGACGTTCCATTCCGGCGAGGACAGGCTCGTGAAGCAGGCACTGAAAGAGGGCTATCGGGAGGGCATCTATTCTGATTATGCCAAAGATGTCATCCGCCCTTCTGCGCAGGAATGTGCACAGAACGGACGCGCGCGTTCGACGAAAATGCGCTGGGCGGTGCGTGCAGAGTGAGGGGATAGTGTGAAATATAAGCGGGATCGCTTATGTTTCACACAGTTATTCATGACAATAGAATGCTCGCAGAGCGTGCATTCTATTGTTTATGCCTCAGGCGTCACAAAGTAGCTAGGATCGCAGAGCCGAACTGGACGTTCGTCTCGCGGTTCTTTCGGCGCAAAGCGCCTGCGGAATGGAGATGATTATGGAAGAAAAAGACACCGAACTGCGGGACGAGGGGCTGCGGGGAAATGAAAAAATAGAGGAAGCCATCGCCGGGCTGCAGCAGGAGCCGACGCAGGAAATGCTGGCACATGCGCTGACGGTGGTGCGCCGCCGAATGAAAGAAAACGGACAGCTTATCGTTGCAGTGGAGCCTCCGGCTGGCGGCGGACAGCTTTTACTGCAGACCGTCAAAACGTCGGACGGCAAACTGTGGTGGGCTGCGTTTACCGGATTTGAGGAAGAGCTGCGCGGCAGCGACCGCGTGAAATCGACGTTTTTGGCGGATATGGGACAGCTGTTTGCAACCGCGCTGCAGGCAGACGGCGTGGAAGGGATCATTTTGAATCCCTGGAACCGGACGTTGATGCTGGAAAAAGAGCTGATCCGGATTATTTTGGGGCAGCAGGGGTAAAGCACCTGCGCGAAGCGGCAGACATGGGAAGAAAGTGCTGGACTGGTGGATGCCGTAGCAGGAATTACAAAGGATAAGTCGCTGGATATGCGGCAGAAAGAGAGGAAACGAAATGATTACAGGTGTTCATCATGTATGTGTGAAATGCAGACCGGAGGAGCTGGAAAAGGTTCAGAAGTTCTATGGAGAGCTTTTGGGGCTTCCGCTTGTCAGAAGCTGGGGTGAGCCGAACATTGAGGGACTGATGTACGGTGCGGGAACGAGCCTGATTGAAATTTTCCCGAACGCGGAGGAAGATCTGCCGCAGGGTGCAATCCGCCATTTCGCGCTGGCGACAGACGATGTGGACAGCATCGTGGAGACTGTGCGCAAGGCTGGCTATGCCGTGACGATGGAGCCGGTCGATATCGAAATCATGTCGAAGCCATCCCTTCCGGCACGGATCGCATTCATCATCGGACCGGTGGGAGAAGAAATCGAACTGTTCTGCGAAAAACAATAGAATGCACGCTCTGCGAGCATTCTATTGTCATGAATAAAAGAAATGAGCAAAAAGAAGCGCCGTCCGGGCCATCCGGCAGGTTCTAAAACCCCGCGAGCAGCGCAAAATAGCCCCAGTCCCAGAGCAGGGATTCGAAGCTGTTTTCCAGATATTCATAAATATCTTCTTCGTCATAGCCGGTCATACGGTTGATAATGACCAGCGCTTCCCGCACTTTTTCATAGGAAAATGCCTCCGGGCTGTCCTGCCAGATGAGGAACAGGCTCTGGCGCAGCGCGGCATACTGCAGCATCAGCCACTGCAGGCGCACGAGCATATGCCTTGTGGTGTCCTCAAAGGAAAGCAGCTCGGAATAGACCTCGTTTGCAAGGTAGCTGCGCATCAGAGGCTCGTATTGCGCGAAGGCAGTACGGAATGCCTGCCATTGCGCCGGGAGCTCTTCTTCTGTCTGTAAATGTGCCAGAAGGTTGGAAAGTGCGATGCCGGCGCGGCTGGCGATCTCCTCGTATGGTTTGGAGGGATCGGAGGTTTCGTCTTCCGGTTCCGTGAGCAATTCCGACAACGTTTCCGCCTGCTGTGTGAGTGGGGTAAGCCATTCCTGATAGAGCTGCTCTTTCTGATAGTTGACAGAAAGATCTAATAAAAGTTCGTTGCACTCCAAAATAGAGTCGATGCAGTCCGGCGAGAGGTCGTCCATGGCATCATAAAGCTGACAAAAGCTTTTTTCAGAAAAACAATCTGAAACAAAGTCTTTTGTCGGCTTTTTTTTTCGGTGGATTTCCTGTATCATATAAAAACAGGCGGAAAGAATCTGCTCCGGCAGCCGGTCGGTCTGCTGCAAAATGGCGTCGATGACTGCAGAACGGATGAAAAATGGTATGCTGTCAATATCCGGACGCGGAAAAGTAAGCGGCGTAGCATCCGGCGCTGCCCAGAGGTCAATCACAGCGGGACAGCAGGGCATGAGCGAAGCCTCCTCGTGATCGGCAAAGGAATGGGTTTCGCGGGGGAAAATCTGACACGTTTCGGAAATCGCATTCTCTCCGTGTTCGAGAACAAGACGGCAGAGCTTGCTTTTTTCGAGAAACGGACAGACATGGCGGCTGTTTAAAGCGATCACGTGTTGACCGTCCTGAACGTAGGTAAAGAGTTTCGAATCCACGGGCGGATTTAAGGCTGACCAGCGCTTTAGCGTATTGTCGTCGACAGAAATTTTCCATTCCTGGCAGCAGGTGATGGGACATTTGTCCGCTGTACAGCGAAACTGCGCATAATAATCGGGGTATACTGTTTGCATAGGCGTATCTCCAAGTGTTAGTGGTGAAAATATTATACATGCACCTGTTGAAATTGAAAAGTCCCGGGAATATAATGAAGATCAAAGTTAGATAAGGCTAAGTATACAGACGGCAGCGATATCTGTGCGCTGCAATGGGCCTATGGGAGATGAAAAGGAAATGAAAATCTATTCTTTTGGTGAGGAAACAAAGCCGGCAATTTTACTGCTGCCGGGGACATGCTGTCACTGGAAACGGAACTTCGGACATGTGATCCCTCTGCTGCAGGAGCACTTTTATGTGCTCTGCGCGTCCTATGACGGGTTCGACGAGACGGAGGATTCGACCTTTCCGAACATGTTGATCGAGACGGCAAAGCTGGAAAACTATATCCAGAAAAATCTCGGCGGTCAGCTCTTTGCGGCATATGGCTGTTCTTTGGGCGGCTCCTTTGTGGGACTTATGGTGCAGCGCAAAAAAATTCATATCCGGCACGGAATCCTCGGAAGCTCCGATCTGGATCAGGGCAGCAGCTTTGGAACCTGGGCGATGGCGAAAGCTATGACGCCTCTTCTTGGAAAAATGCTTCGCAGCGGAAAGCTTCCAGTCTGGGCAAAAAAGAAAATGGAAGAAAAAGCCGGTGCCGAGTATGCGCAGGCAATGCTGCAGCTGTTCGGGTGCAGTGCCGCCACGCAGGAGCTGCCTTCCATGGCATTTGTGTCCAATACGAGCATTTTCAACCAGTTCTTTTCCGATATGGTGACGCCGCTGGAAGATGATATTTATGTGCCCGGAACGAAAATTCACTGTTTTTATGCCGTGAAGATGGGGGAGGAATACGAAACCCGCTACAGAAGACATTTTGTGGATCCGGATATCCGGTATCATGCGATGCAGCATGAAGAGCTTTTGGCATGCTACCCGGAACAGTGGGTAGAGGAAGTGTTGGCAAGCTGTCGTCTGGACGGCCGCGGAATGGAAGAAAATGATTTCGAAGAAAGACATTTCACAGAAGCAGAGCGCGCTCAGGCGGAAATTACCGAGTCCGGAAATCCGAGAAAGCCGGAGGGCGAGGATGGCAAAAAAATGCTGGAGCGCATGAATGAGAGCCACCACAATGTGACCGGCTGGACGCTTTCCCTTTGGGAGATTCAGGGAAACGATAACATTCTGGATATCGGCTGCGGCGGCGGAGCTGCGCTGTCCCGGATGGCGGAGCATGTGACGGACGGACATTTGACGGGAATCGACTATTCACCGGTATCGGTGGAAACGTCCCGCGCAACAAATGCAGAATCGGTTGCGGCAGGCAAGATGGAAATTCTGGAAGGATCGGTGGAAAAGCTTCCCTTCGAGGCAGAGACCTTTGACAAAATCGTAACCGTGGAAAGCTTTTATTTCTGGCCGAACCCCCAGGAAAACTTAAAAGAGGTGCGCAGAGTATTAAAGACAGGCGGAACCTTTTTACTGGTTGCAGACATTTATGAAAAGCCCGGACTGCCCAGAGAGGTAAAAGATAATATCCGCAAATTCCACCTGTTCAACCCGACCATGGAGCAGTTTAAGAACCTGTTTCGGGAAGCCGGATTTGCAGAGACAAGGATTCACACAAAGGATGGCGAGGACTGGATCTGCGTAGAGGGAACCAAATAATAGAGTGCGCACAGAACGGAGAAAGCGATATGAAGCTGAGTATCATTGTGCCGGTTTATAACATGGCATCGGACGGAAAACTGAATTACTGCCTGGATTCGCTGGCGGCGCAGACGATTTCGGATTACGAGGTCATCACGGTGGATGATGCTTCTACGGACGAATCCTTTTCGATTCTGTTGGAGTATGAAAAAAAGTACCCAGGTAAATTCAAAGCTGTGCATTCGGAAGTCAACAAGCGACAGGGCGGCGCGAAAAATATCGGGCTGTCCCTTGCAAAAGGCGAGTGGATCGGATTTATTGACAGTGACGACTGGATTTTGCCCACGATGTACGAAAAGCTGATCGGACGTGCAGAGGAAACCGGTGCGGATATGGTGGGCTGTGATTACTGCCTGACGGATGAACACAGCATGAAAATCGGCAAACGTGTGGAAAACGGCAAAGCAGAGCAGAGCGGCGTGCTTGGCAATAAACAGTGTCGGTCATTGATTTTAGACAGCGGAAGCCTTGTTGTAAAGGTCTATCGCCGGGAAATTTTCATGGACAGCGGCATCCGCTTTCCGGAGCACATATTTTACGAGGATAATGCGATCAGCGACGCGGTGCTTTTACAGGCACATCATTATGAATATATCCCGGAGGTCATGTATTTTTATTACCAGCATGAAGCGTCCACGGTGCATACCATCAGCAGGGAGCGCTGTGAAGACCGGATGGCGGCTGGACGGGGCATTCTGGAAAATGCGAAGAAATTCGGTTATCTTGAAACCTACCGACCGGAAATCTGCTTTGAATACACGATGCTGTTTTATGTCAATACGTTGTTTTCCTATATGGTCGGAAAGGGTCATAAATCGCTTTCTTTTATCCGGAAGATGGGAAACGAATTAAAAGAAGCGTTCCCGGATTTTGCGGACAATCCGTATTATCAGGAACGCGTCAATGCAGAGCAGAAAAAAATGATTGCCATGCAGCAGCGCTCCACAGCAGCGTTTGTATTGTACTATAAAGCACTCTGGACATGGCGTAATTTTCGAAAAAAGCATTTCGGGAAAAAATGATATGGAGCTGTGTGGCGGAATATAGGAAAAACGAACCTTCTAAATTTCCTTTCGGAAATTCAGAAGTAGCGCAAAAAAAAGAGAGCCTCCCGGCTCTCTTTTTTGTTTCATAGGAAAATGCGTCCTATGAAATAAAAACGCTCCGCTTAGGATGCGCACTCGGCCCGTCGCACACTCATTTTGCCAGAATTGCGTCTGCGATGCGGCGCGCGCCGGCACCATCGATCGCCATACGCATTCGGTCGGATTGTTTCTTTCGGGCGTCCGAATTTTTCAGAAGTGCAGTCAGCTTTTCCACTGCATCATCGTAGAAGATTTCGTTGTCACGGATGTCACCTGCCCATGGAATCAGATTTGCATCGTCAAAGGCCTTGACACCGGGAAGCTGATTGTCCGCCATACTGAAGCTTACAGACGGGACGCCGACGGCACAGAGTTCATAAAGCGTCGTGCCGCCTGCGGAAAATGCGAGATCGCAGGCGGACATGAGTGCAGCCATATCGGAAACCTGTTCATGCAGGACAATGCGGCTGTCTTTTCCAGCCATGACGGCAAGCTCTGCGCGGTGGACATGCATGGGACCTGTCAGGACGTGGAAGGAAACATCCTTCCAGTCGTCCGATGCGCAGAGACGTTTTAACATACTGCCTGCGATATGGAAGGGATCGGTGCCGCCGGTGGAAAGAAAGAGGTCTTTTACCTGCTCCCAGAGATGGTAGGGCTGATCTGCAAACTGCTCCCGGAGGGGAGTGTAGGCGCATCCGGTCAGAACACAGTCCGCTTTGGTGTAAAAACTTTCATCAACACAGAAATCATAGTTGATCACGAGGGAAGCCGGGCAGTCGAATGCCTGCAGATCGTCCAGATAGGCAACTTTGCAGATCTGGCGCAGGATATCGAGATATTCCGGTGTTGCAAAATAAGAATCCACCAGCAGGCAGGCAACGTTGTGGGAAGAAAGGATTCCCTGCATGGTCTGGATTTCCCGATCAAGGCTTCTGTAATCGGTGCGCAGCTCCAGGATCGGAAAGCTGTGGTCAGCGATTTCGTCAGGAGAATACATTTTTTGCAAAATGGAAGCCGAGGTATCATCGGAGACGAGAAAAGCCACCGCTGCACCCCGTTTCTTCAGGGCACGGGCGATGGATAGACAGCGCATCAGATGTCCGGTCGCAATTGTTTCATTTCCGTCTGTGCGGATATAGACTAACGGATGAGATTCCATGACAGCGGCGTCCCCTTTCCGATCGGACAGGAAGCCTTCCTGCCGAGAATTTCCTCATAATACATTGTGTGCAGTCCGATGCCGGGGCGGATGCAGCGGATATTCTGCTCTGTGAAAACTTCGCCCTCTGCCATGTCCTGCGCGACGAAGATGGAACGGGAGCCTGCCCGTTCTTTTTCCTGCTTGGGGGTAATGCGGTATTCGGAAGAGCCGAGTGCCTTTTCCAGAATACGGATCTGCGAAACCATTTCCTTAAATTCCTGGGGCTCCATGGAAAATGCGCCATCCGGACCGCCGTCGCTGCGCTTTAAGGTCAGGTGCTTTTCCACCATCCGCGCGCCGAGGGAAACGGCGCCTGCAGCGACAGCCCCGCCCATCGTGTGGTCGGAGAGGCCGGTCAGGCAGCCAAAGGTCTGAGACAGCGTTGGAATCATGCGCAGATTGACGTCCTCGTAGGGCGTCGGGTAAGCGGAAACGCATTTTAACAAAATTACGTCTTCATTGCCCTCTTCACGGCAGACATTCATGGCGCGCTCGATGTCCTCGAGATGTGCGATGCCGGTGGCAAAGATGACGGGCTTGTGGAGCTTCGCCACCCGACGGATTAACGGAATATCATTTATCTCATAAGATGCAATTTTATAAGCGGGAGCGTCGAGCTCTTCGAGAAAATCGACGGCGGTTGCGTCAAAGGGGGAGGAAAAGCAGAGCAGTCCGCATTTTTTGGCCTCCTCCATCAGACCGGCATGCCATTCCCACGGCGTATAAGCCTGCTTGTAAAGGTCGTATTCTTTGATGCCGTCCCAGAGGCCGCCTTTATTGATAAAGCAGTCCGCGTCGCTGTCAACGGTCATGGTGTCTGCAGTGTAGGTCTGCAGCTTGATCGCGTCCGCGCCGGCTTCCTTTGCGGCGTGGATGATTTCAATCGCACGGTCGTAGTCCTGCAAATGGTTCGCAGACATTTCCGCAACGATAAAGACAGGGGCGTCTGCGGCAATTCTGCGCCCGCCCAGATAAATTTCCTGATTCATATTGTTATTCTTTCTCCATCATTTTCTGATATTTGACTTCTGCAATCGCCCAGTCCTCTTCGGTGTCGATATCCTGAACCTCCAGTTCGGGTAAAAGCAGGGGGACCATACCGGGAGTATCTGTCGTTCCTTCCCGGAAAAAAGCTTCCGTCCGGCAGGCATAGAACTGTCCGCAGTCGTGGTAAAGCGTTTCGAGATCCTGGCTGCGCGCGGTCGCATACTGGGGCCATTTGTAGCCGATGTGACCGTTTTCATCTACGGCGAGGCTGCGCAGAACCGGATACGGAAAAGTCGTCACCGGCATGACGGACTCGGCGTCCTTTAAAAGTTCCATCGCGGTGCTGAGTTTTTTGGGGGTAATAAACGGCGCGGTGGGGTAGATACAGCAGAACGTGTCAAACTCCCTGCCGGCAGCTCTATAGCATTCGAGCACCTCGCGGATGACGTCGTCGGTAGAGGCGTAATCGTTTGCGGTCTGGGCGCTTCGAAGAAACGGGACGGATGCCCCGGCACCTTTTGCAAGTTCGGCGATTTCGGGATCATCTGTAGAAACCATCACCTCGTCAAAAATGCCCGCCTGCAAAGCGGCTTCGATGGAATATAAAAGAATCGGTTTTCCGAGAAACGGACGGATATTTTTACGCGGAATCCGCTTGCTGCCTCCGCGCGCTGTAATAATGGCAAGTGCTGACATGGCAAAACCTCCTGTTTCCTGTCAAAAATCGGATTGTGCAGTGTCTGGGAAAAAGAAATTGTGTTACTGTTCACACGCGCCATTCGCAAAACCGCGTCTTCGACGCTCTCCGCTGCTTCGCAGCTCATTTTTGCTCATAAAGTGGCGCTCCCTCCGTACCTTT
>ENA-OOXM01002643-OOXM01002643.1-human-gut-metagenome-genome-assembly--contig:-NODE-2643-length-11113-cov-2.383252_pt1 | contig 11113 bp, 9 predicted proteins | sample MGYA00241589_ERZ501347 | MGnify/ENA primary metagenome ERZ501347 (study PRJEB25962, sample SAMEA2042832) | human gut metagenome | biome: human gut; feature: human-associated habitat; material: faeces...
GTGTGCTCGGCGCGCAGCCGATTGTGGCGACCGAAAAGCGCGGATGGTTTACGAAACTGGGCGAAGCGTTGGACGAATTCGGCGAACGGCTGCATGGAACTTTCGGACGGAAGGAATCATGAGGGAAAGCGTGGAAAGCATGGAAAGGAACGGACGAATGACGATGGGTAATCGGCCGTGCGGCCGCAATGCCATATTCAAATGCGTGGCGATCATCGCCACGGTCGTGACGACGTTCTCCTGCGTCGCCTGCGGAAACGCTGCGGACAGTGGTTCCACGGCAGACAAATCGGCGGCGCAATCGCAAGGAAAGCATGAGAAAGTCAAGAAAAGCGCCACGCAGGGGCTTGGCGGCGCGCATCTGCGTGACAACGACTCGCTGTACAAGGTGTATGACGACAGCGGTGTGGAAACCATGTATCTGACGGTCTCGCGCGGCAACAAGTCGGAAGGCACCGACCACAGTTGGAGCGAAATCAACCAGTATTCCGTGGATGATTACGCGGCCATGCGCACCAACCGGTACCAAGTCAACGGTCTGCTGCAGGTCGGCGACGAACAGGGGCCTGTATCCGGCGAACTCGGCTACGGTGAAAAAGCGCCGAACGCCACCGTGCAGGTGCGCGGCCAGTCGTCCAGTCTCAATAAGCAGAAGAACTACAAAATCGAGCTGAAAAGCGGCAAAGGCAAATGGCGCGGGCAGCGCACCATCGCATTGAACAAGCATATGGGCGAAGGGCTGCGATTCCGCAACAAGATGGCATACGACCTGATCCGCGGCATCGACCAGATGATGGGACTGCGCACGCAATTCGTGCACCTGTACGTCAAGGACGAAACCTCCGGTTCCAACTCCTTCGACGACTATGGCCTGTACACGCAGGTGGAGCAGCTCAACAAAAGCGCGCTCCAAGCGCACGGCCTCGACAAGAACGGCCAGCTGTACAAGGTCAACTACTTCGAATTCCAACGCGACGCGGACGTGATCAGACTCGCCGACGATCCCAAATACAATCTGTCGAAATTCGAGGAGAAGCTGGAGGTCAAAGGCAACAGCGACCATACCAAACTCATCGCCATGCTCAACCAGCTCAACGATTATTCGGTGCCGATGAGCAGCATCCTCGGCAAATATTTCGATACGGAAAATCTCGCATACTGGATGGCGTTCCAGCTGCTGACCGGCAACACCGACACGCAGAGCCGCAACATGTACCTGTACAGCCCTACGAATTCCGACACCTTCTATGTGCTGGACTGGGACAATGACGGCATGCTCATGCGCAAGGAGAACCAGATCCGCAATATCTCCACCGGTTCCAGCTGGGAGCAGGGAGTCAGCAACTATTGGGGCAACGTGCTGTTCAAACGCTGCCTGCAGACCAAATCGTTCCGCGACGAACTCGACAAGGCCGTGAAGCGGGAATACCGCTATATGAGCGCAAAACGCATCAATACGATGGTGGACCACTACGAGTCCATCACCAGGCAGTATTTGTGGAGGACGCCCGATTCCATGTACGAGCCGCTGACGCGCGCCCAGTATGACGAAGTGGCGGGGCAGCTGCACGACGAGGTCGCGCAGAACTACAGGATCTACAAAGAAAGCTTCGACAAGCCCATGCCGTTTTTCATCGACGCTCCACAGGCCGCAGACGGCAAACTCAAATTCAGCTGGGACACCTCGTACGATTTCCGTGGCGAGGATCTGAGCTACGACGTCACCGTCGCCAAGGACTATCTGTGTGAGGACGTCATCTTCTCCAAAACCGATCTGGCATTGCCGGAGACGGTGACGGACCTGCCAGGCGACGGACAGTATTTCATACGAGTGCGGGCGCGCAACGCCTCCGGCAAGACGCAGGACGCCTTCGACTACTACATGACCGACACCGGCAAGACGTACGGCACGAGATGCTTCTACATCAAATCCGGGAAGATAGTGGAGGATGTCAATGCGCGGTGATGGCGGGGCGTCGAAACTGCTGGAACGGGTCCGCCGTCGTGTCGGCGAGGAGCTTTCCATGCCTCCGCGCCGCTGTGAGGAACATTACCGGCATGAGCTCAAGTATCTGATTTCGTACGGGCAGAAAGCCGATCTGAACTTGCGTTTGGCTCCGTTGCTTGAACAGGACAGCCACGCGACAAGCATGCGAAAAACGGCGGCTATATGATTCGCAGCCTGTATTTCGACGATTATTGGAACACCGCCTACCAGGAGAAGGTGGACGGCGTGCTGATGCGCAAGAAATACCGTATCCGTATTTACGATTACAGCGACCGCGTGATCAAGTTGGAGCGCAAGCGCAAGCGCGACAGCTGGATATACAAAGAGGACGCGTCGCTCACGCATGGGCAGTTCGATCGGATATTGGCCGGCGACGTCGGATTTTTGGAACACAGCGAAGAGCCGTTGTGCCGGGAATTCTATGTGGAATACATGAGCAATGTGCTGCGGCCGCGGGTGATCGTCGATTACGAGCGTGAGCCGTGGATCCTCGACGCGGGCACGGTGCGCATCACCTTCGATATGAACGTGCGCGCGGCGGTGGATGGATTCGACGTTTTCGACCGTAGTCTGCCCACTCTGCCGGTACTTGAGCCGGGCAAGCTGGTGATGGAGGTCAAATTCACCGAATTCCTGCCGCAGATCGTGCGTGACATTCTGCCAGGCAAGGCGCAGGAGATAACGGCCGCCTCGAAATACGTGCTGTGCTATGACAAAGCCTCGTATCTGCGGGGTTTCGACTACTGGCAGGAAGGCTGGAACGTGCCGAGCGTGTGACTTGAGCGCACCGGTCGGACGTATCGCGGAAGACCGAAAACAGACGGACGAAAACGCGCAGCCGAAAACATCGGCAATCGTAGAAAACGTAATAACCGAACAATCGCAAAAGAGAAAGCGAAACCATGAGCGTAAACGACATGATCAAGAAATCGGTGCTGAACTCCTTCAGCCAATACAACGTGCCCAAAATGGCGCTGGCCCTGCTGGTGGCGCTGCTGGTGGGCATCGTCATCTACTGCGTATACCGGCGGTTCTACACGGGCGTCGTGTATTCGCGCAGCTTCGCGGTGACGCTGGTGGGCATGTGCGTGCTCACCTGCATGGTCACATTGGCCATCAGCACGAACATCGTGATCTCGCTTGGTATGGTGGGCGCGTTGTCCATCGTGCGTTACCGTACCGCCGTGAAGGATCCGATGGACCTGCTGTACCTGTTCTGGGCCATCACGTCCGGCATCGCGGCCGGCGCGGGCATGTATCTGCTGGTGGTGGTCGCCGGCGCGGTGATGATCGGCATGCTCGCCCTGTTCTATTCGCATCAGGACAAGGGCCGCGTGTACATCGCGGTGATCCATTACGCTTCCGACGCGGTCGGGGACGACATCACGCGCGCGTTCGGCCGCACGAAGTTCTTCGTCAAATCCAAAACCATGCGTGGCGACCATGTGGAGATGGCCGTGGAAGTGTTCTGCGACGACAAGGACATGACGTTCGCCGAGCGGATTCGTGCCATCGAGGGTGTTGAGGACGTCACCCTGATACAGTACAACGGTGAATATCACGGATAGGACGTGGTGACAGGAAGGAATCTGTTTGGCTGACACACCGGAAATGGGCAGGACGCCGTCCACCGACGAGCTTGTGCCGGAGCTGACGTTCGACGAGATCGACCGTGCGTTCGACAACAACGAGTTCTGCTTCTACCTGCAGCCCAAATGCAATGCGGCTACGGGTGCCATCGTCGGTGCCGAGGCGCTGGTGCGTTGGAACCACCCCAAATATGGTGTGGTATCTCCGGGCAGGTTCGTTCCCATGCTGGAACAGGCCGGACAAATCTCCCGACTGGACGTGTTCGTATGGCGTTCCGTGGTCCGGATGCTGGCACGTTGGGAACGTGAGGGCCGCAATCTGGTGCCGATTTCCGTGAACGTCTCCATGGTGGACATCGACCAGATGGATGTGGCGGACACGCTCACCGGACTGCTGAACGAATACGATGTCGACGCTCGGCTGCTCCAAGCGGAAATCACCGAAAGCGCCGTGGCCAGGAACCTGTCCAAAGTGGAAAGCACCATCCGCAAGCTGCATGCGGACAACATCGCGGTGCTGATGGATGATTTCGGATCGGCGTATTCGTCGCTGAACATGCTCAAGGACATCAACGTCGATGTGATCAAACTTGACATGAAATTCATCGACCTCGATGAGGACAATGCCAGCAAAGGGCTGAAAATCGTCGAATCGGTGGTCAACATGGCCAGAAAGCTGCGACTGCTGGTCATCGCCGAAGGCGCACAGACCAAACAGCAGGTCGACCAGCTGCTGTCCGTGGGATGCCGGTACATCCAAGGGTATTACTTCCACGAACCGCTTCCGGTGGGACGGATGGAGAAGCTGTTGGCCGAACGTCCCGACGACCGGCATTTCTGGGATATGTCAAACGATTTCATGCATGGCAGCTATGTGCCCGTCAACGGCCGTACCATGCTTGAGACGTCCACGCTCGCCGCCAGCACCTTCGAGATTCTGGCCAATGGCGTGGCGGAACTCTCCCGACTGAATGTGAAGACGGGCGAGTACCGCGCGGTCAAACGCGATGGCATACTGCCGACGCCGGAAACCGATGATTTCGAAACCTACGTGCAGACGCTGATCGCCGAACGCGTGGTGCATCCGGACGATGCCGACAGGTTCCGTGCTGATATGGATCTGGCTTCGCTCCGTTCGCTGCTGTTCTCGCAGAAATCCGCGTTCGGAGTGTACCGCAGTGAGGTGCTGGCCAGAACCGGCATAATCTCCTTCGCGGTGATTCCCTCACGTGAATGCTCCGAAAGCGATCCATGGGCCGTGGTGATGGTTGGCCGGAACCTGTCGATAGAGTCCTTTGTCCGGTTGAACGGCGAGGAGTACCGACGGGATTCATTGACGGGGCTGCTCAACCGCAACGCTTTCGACGATGATGTGGAATTCATCCAAGCCACCCATGACAAGCCGTTGACGGTGATGTACATAGATCTGATTGGCCTGCATGAGATCAATAATCATTTGGGTCATGCCAGAGGCGACGTGGTGCTGTGCGAGCTTGCGGATGCGGCGCGCGCCTATTTCGGCGACGATAATATCTACCGCATCGGCGGCGACGAGTTCGTGATCATCAGTTTCGCCCATTCGATGGCGCAGAGCGCCCGACAGATGGGATATATGCGTCAGGAGCTGCTTGATCACGGTTGCGAGCTGTCAGTGGGCATGGCCGAATCCGATGACGGCGAGGATATTCCGGATCTGGTCAACCAGGCGGAAAACGAGATGCGCAAAGACAAGAAGCGCTACTACGTCAGCGGCAGCGGCAAAAGGCAGTTGCGCACGTTGAACAAGCAGCTTGAGGACATCCTGGTACGCAACAAAGACATGGAATCGTTGCTGCAGCATTTGAATACACGGTATTCGATCGCTTATGTGGTCAATCTGCGTGCCGATACGCAACGGCCGGTCGTGGTTCCCGGCTATGTGCAAAAAATGCTTGACAAACATGGCGGTTCCTTCCACGAGATGCTGCTCGACTATTGCGACAAATTGGTGGCGCCGGCCTACCGGGACGGCTTCCGCATGCTGTTCGACTACGATTACGTCCGCGACCGGATATGCAGGGAAGGCGCTATACGGTACGCCTACGTCAGAAACGACGGCGAACGGTTCCTGATTACGATTTTCCCCGACACCCATTCCGTGGACGAGGTCATGTGGGTGTTCGCCAAAGAAGACACGTCGTCCGAAGAATAGGATTTCGGGCATCGGACGGTATGCTGTCCGGTTTTGCCGGTGTTGTGGGATATTGACGAAAAAAATTGTGTGTCGTGGGTGCTTCCTCGCATGGAAAAGGGCTTATGATGAAAACGTTGGCCGCGGCAGTGGACGCCGTGGTCTTCGCTTGAACACACAGTCGCTTAAAGGAGAGCACTATGGTCTATCGCATGATTTTCAACCAGACCGCGTATTTCGGCCGCGGAGCCATCAAGGAGATTCCGGGCGTCGCCAGGTCCCATGGCTTCACCAAGGCGTTCATCGTCACTGATCCGGTGCTGCTGGAGACCGGCACCGTCAAGAAGGTCACCGACGTTCTTGACGAGGCGGGCATGCCGTATGAGGTGTTCGACAACGTCAAGCCGAATCCGCCGGTCGAGTGCATCCAGGATGGCGTCGCCAAGTTCGCAGCCTCCGGAGCCGACTTCCTGATCGGCCTGGGCGGTGGTTCCCCGCAGGACACCTGCAAGGGCATCGGCATCGTGACTGCCAATCCGGAATTCGCCGACGTGCTGTCCCTTGAAGGCGTGGCCGACACCAAGAACCCGTCCGTGCCGATTTTCGGTGTGCCGACCACCGCTGGCACCGCATCCGAAACGACCATCAACTATGTGATCACCGACACGGCCAACAAGCGCAAGTTCGTGGCCGCCGACCCGCCCGACATCCCAATCGTTGCCGGACCTGACCGACTCCATGCCGCGCGGCCTCAAGGTGGCCACCGGACTCGACGCCCTGACCCACGCCATCGAAGGCTATATCACACCGGGCGCGTGGAGCCTGTCCGACTGCCTGTCCATGCAGACCATCCGTATGATCGCCAAGAACCTCGCCAAGAGCGCCGATGGAGACATTCCGGCCGGCGAACAGATGGCCTACGCCTCCTACATCACCGGCATGGCCTACTCCAACGTCGGCCTCGGTCTGGTGCACGGCATGGCCCACCCGCTGGGCGGCCGCCTCGGCGTGGCGCACGGTGTGGCCAACGGCATCCTGCTAGCCCCGGTCATGGAATACAACAAGGACTACACCGGCGAGAAGTACCGTGACATCGCCGACGCCTTCGGTATCGCCGACGCCTACACCGGCGACATCGAAACCGTGCGTGAAGAGGCCGTCCAGGCGGTGCACAAGCTCACCGTGGATCTGAAGAACCCGACCAAGATCTCCGAAGTTGGCGCCACCGAAGCCGACCTGGAGCCGCTGGCCCATGACGCCTTCCACGACGTGTGCACGCCGGGCAACCCGCGCCAGGCCACCCAGGAAGACATCCTCGCCATCTACAAGAGCCTGATGTAGGTCCGACTGCGGTAGGCGCAATCGCAAAACCGCAATCGTAAAAACAAAACGGACGGCATCGATCGCATGGTCGGTGTCGTCCGTTCGCTATCCGCGGAAAATACGCCGCGAATAATCGCTATACCTAATCGCTATTCCTCGTGCTTCTCGCTCCACTCCTCATCAGTGGGAGTGTCGTCATACAGCTCATGGCCTTCCTGTTCGGCCAATTCCATCTGCTCGTTGATCCACGCGGCCTCGGCCGGATTGATATCAGCGGTGTTCAACACCTTCTGCCACACCGGATACAGCAGATGCATCACAGGATATAACGCGGTGATGAGGATTTCCGGCTTGTGCTTGCGGTAATGCTGCGGATGCGCGTTGAACGTGTTCTTGAAACGGCGCATATAGTTGAGGAACGATGCCGGAGACGTGTCCATACGACGTGCGCTGATGCCCGCGATCATCCGCGGACAATACACGGTCTTGAGATCCTTGCCCAACAGATGCAGCGAGATGTCGATGTCCTCATGCATCACATCCGCCTTGTCTTGGCAGACCTCGTCGGCGATTTCGCGCCAGGCGGTGGCGCGCAGGGCCATGTTGGAACCGAACAGCAGAGGTTGCCCATCATCGGCCCTATAAATACGTTTGCGGGTGGAATTGTCCCCGCGAAGCCCGAAATGACGGCTCGGCAAATCGTAATACATCACCGGACCGGTGGCGCCCATCGCATCCGGATCCTCGGTGAAAATGCCGGACACCACCTCCACCCAGTCCGGGCGGATCATGCAGTCGGCATCGAAACGGCCAAGAATATCGCCGGTGGCATGATTCAAACCATAATCACGCGTTGGAATCAGACCCTGCTCATCATCCTGATGCAGCAGCTTCACCGGCGCTTCCGGATGGTCCTTCATGAACTGCTCCACCACGGCAACGGTCGAATCAGTGGAACGGTTATCGACGACAATCACCTCATGAGGCATCACGGTCTGCCGGGTGGCGTTGAGCAGGCAATCGTTGATACGCTCCTGTTCATTCCAGGCGGGGATGACAATTGAAACGTTCAGCATGGTTTCAAGAATAGGTTCCAGCCCGTACACGGTGTCTGTCTACAATAAGGAGCCATGAGCGAACGCGAACAGCATATGGATACGGACAAGAGGACGGGAACGTCCGGACAGTGCGGCAATACCGACGAAATGCGTTGGGATCTCGGCACGCTGTTCCCTGCGAAAGGCGATCCACGCAGACCTCCGGAATGGCTGGGTCGCGCGCTGCTGTACATCGCCATCGCCATCGTGCTGCTCTCCTTCTGCTGGCGCAGTTGGGGCAAAATCGAATACCTCATCATCGACGTCGTCATCTCGCTGTTCCTGGCGCTCGCCGTGGAGCCGGTGGTGATTCCGCTGGTCAAGCATGGCTGGAAGCGTTCGTTCGCTTCGATTTTCGCGTTGCTGATGTTGGGTGTCCTGCTTTGCGTGATGTTCGGTCTGTTCGGCAATCTGTTCGTGCAGCAGGTCATCGCTTTGTGCAACGGTCTGCCGGCCCTCTACCAGCAGATCTGCGATTTCGTGGCGCAATACACGGATTTCAAGCTTCCTGAGATCAACAGTCTCGGCGGTGAGATTCTGAAGAACATCCAGACCTCGTGGGTCACGGATTTCGCGGGCACCGCCATCAGCACGGTGTCCGGATTCTTCAGCTTCCTGCTGAACCTCATGACCGTGGTCATGACCACGTATTACATCTCCGCCGCCGGCCCCAAACTGCGCCGCTCCTTCTGCCAGTGGCTGGCCCCCAACACGCAGCGCCGATTCCTGCTGGTGTGGACCGTGGCCCAGACGCAGATCTCATCGTTCCTGTTCTCACGTGCCATCCTCGCCGTGCTCAACGCGTTCTTCACCTCGATCTGCCTGATGGCGTTGCACGTGCCGTATTGGATGCCGTTGGCGTTGTTCTGCGGCGTCGTATCGCAGTTCATCCCGATGCTCGGCACGTACATCGGCGGCGCGTTGCCGGTGCTGTTCGCCTGGGGCAGCTGTGGTTTGTGGCAGGCGATCGCCGTGGTGGCGTTCATCTGCGTCTACCAGCAGATCGAAAACCTGATCTTCGCGCCGAAGATCTCCCGCCGCACCATGGACGTCAACGATGCGGTCGCCTTCCTTGCCGTCCTGGCCTTCGGCTCGCTGTTCGGCGCGATCGGCGCGTTCCTGGCGCTGCCTATCGTCGCCTCGATCCAGACGATCGCCCGCACCTACACCAAGCGGTACGATCTGGTCGATTCGCCGCTGATGGACGATCCGGTTCCGGACAAGAAGTCGAAGCTGGTGGAAGGCGCCGAAGTCATCAGCGAGCACCTGCACGCCGTGCCGCGCGCCGTGCAGGGGTCGAGCGCGCATGTGCCGATTCCCGACGACGTGCGCTTCCTGCAGGAGCAGGCGTACAATATCACTCGGTCCGACGAGACCGGGGATGCCGACGAATCGCAGACCGTCGCCATTCCGAAGCACGTGTTGGACGGGGTCGATCGCAAGCCGCTGCGGGGAACCGCGGAAGCGGACGGAGCGCAGACGGAAGCCGGACCGCAGGTAGCGGACGGGTCGCAATCGCAGGGAACGGATGACAATCCGAGAAGTAGGTGGCGTTAATGGTATTGCTGAGCGTACTTGATGTCGTGCTGGTGGTTTTGGGCGGCGCCGGCATGCTCTACCAAGCGGTCTGCATCGTCATCTCGCTGTTCGCCAAGCCGATCAAGTTCCCCGAAGCGCCGATGAACAAACGGTACGCGGTGCTGATTTCCGCGCGAAACGAAGCGAACGTCATCGGCAACCTCATCGACTGTCTGCATTCGCAAACCTATCCGAGCGAGCTCATCGACATCTGGCTGGTGGCCGACAACTGCACCGACAACACCGCCGAAGTGGCCCGAAACATGGGATGCCACGTCATCGAACGATTCAACAAGGAGCAGGTCGGCAAAGGCTACGCGCTGACCTATCTGCTCGACCAGATGAACGAGTCGGGCGCATCCGACCCGTATGACGCCTTTTTCGTGTTCGATGCCGACAACAAACTCGACAAGCACTACATCGAGGAAATGAACAAGGGCTTCCAAGCCGGTTTCAAAATCCTCACCAGCTACCGCAATTCCGTGAACCTGTCCGACAATTGGGTGTCGTCCGGTTCCGCGTTGTGGTTCATCCGCGAATCGCGCTTCGTTTCCGCCTCCCGCATGTGGCTCGGCAACAGCTGCCACGTGGGCGGCACCGGCTTCATGTTCTCCCAGGAGATCATGCGTCGCAACAACGGCTGGAAATTCCACCTACTCACCGAGGATCTGGAATTCACCATGGACAGCGTGCTGCACGGCGACCGCATCGGCTACTGCGGCACCGCCATCCTGTACGACGAGCAGCCGGTCACCTTCGCGCAAAGCTGGCGTCAACGCCTGCGTTGGAGCAAGGGCTTCCTGCAGGTGTTCCGCTATTACGGACCGGCGTTGATCAAGCGCGCGGTCAGGGAACGTGATTTCTCCGCCGTCGATTTCACGCTGCTGCTGTGCCCGTTCACCGTGCTCGGCATCGCACGCGTGCTGTTGGGCATGCTGTTCGCCGCCTGCGGTTTCGTGACATGGCAAAGCCAGCTGAATTCGCTGACCGGCTGGACATCCGGCATTGTGATATCGGTGATCGGCATGATGGGACTCGCCGCATTGACCATCGTGGCGGAACGCGATCACGTGGGCGCCACCAACAAGGAGCTGCTCGCCTACGTGCTGGCCTTCCCGATCTACATGCTGAGCTATGTGCCGATTTCGTTCCAGGCGGTGTTCGCCAAGTCCGAATGGAAGCCGATCGAGCATAAGGGCTGAGGCTTGCCCGCGGCGGTGTGAACGGTCATGAGATGTTTCGTGGCGATCCATACGGTGCGGATGGTGAAAAGATGACGAAGAGAGGGTGTGGTTTGGCTATGGATGACGCTGGCGATTACCGCTATACGCGACGACGCCGAGCGATC
>ENA-OOXM01002650-OOXM01002650.1-human-gut-metagenome-genome-assembly--contig:-NODE-2650-length-11089-cov-3.370854_pt1 | contig 11089 bp, 8 predicted proteins | sample MGYA00241589_ERZ501347 | MGnify/ENA primary metagenome ERZ501347 (study PRJEB25962, sample SAMEA2042832) | human gut metagenome | biome: human gut; feature: human-associated habitat; material: faeces...
GTTCAGACGAACGGGTCTGAATAGTGCGGTTTTTGATTCCTGGAGGTTCGGCAGTGGAATATTTTCAGATGATAATGGCGCTGCTGGGCGTTCTGGCGCTGGTTTTCCTGCTTTTCTGGGCGATGAAGAAGCTAAACAGGCGCGTGACACTGAGCGACAGCAAAAATATGAAGATCCTGGAGCGTATAAATCTGGGACCAGACAAAATGCTGCTGCTTGTCAGCGTATGCGGGAAATGCATGGTTCTCGGAGTTACCAACGGCAGGGTGGAGAAAGTCCACGAGCTGGAGGAAACCGAGGAGGAACTCATGAAAAAAGACGAAAACGGCGGGAATCCCACCTTTAAGGAGAGTTTCAAGATCGTTTTCAAGGACATGTTGAACAAGAAGTGATCGGAGGGACGGCAGGTGTTCAGGCAGCTTGAGCTTACAAAAGAGAATAAGCGGCTTCTGATAAAGTTTGCGGTGTCGCTGCTGGTCACGGTGCTGCTGACTGTCATGCTGTGCACCCTTTCCGCGTTTGCGGAGCAGGGGACGGCTGATTCCGGCGCGGCGCACAGCGGAAAATGCATTCAGGGAGGAAGCAGACCATGAGCCGCAAGAAGAATCTGCTTGATTATCTCGCGCTGACGCTGTTTATCATGTGCATGGGCTTGGCGCTGAGTGCCAGCCTCGAATATGTGACGCGCGCGACGGAACGGGAATATCTCGGACAGGGTATCTGGGTGCTGAGTATGGCGGGGCTGTCGCTCCTTGCGCTGCTGCTGGGGCGGATTTCGCGCAAGTGCGGGCAGAAGATGCAGCCGCTCCCCAAAAACATCATGATGATTGTGTTCGGCGCGGTGTTGGTGGGTGTTGGCGTGTATTTGCGCCTGTGGGTGATTTGGAACATCCCCGTTGAGCCGGATTCGGACTTTGAGACGTACTACCGCATGGCGAATCACCTATTGAATGATACGCTGATGTCCGCCGAAGGAGCGGTCGACCGCCGCTATATCGCGCTCTACCCGCACACCATCGGCTTCCCGATGCTCATTCTGTGGCCGACGTTTGCTATTTTCGGCGCGTCGGTGCGCAACGCGCTGTACGCAAACCTTGTGTGCAGTGTGATTTCCATCCTCTTGGCGGGTCATATCGCTCGGCGAATCGCGGGGCGCACGGGCGCGCTGGTGGCGGTGGCGCTGATGAGCCTGTGGCCGTCGCACATCCTGTTCAGCAACATGGTTGCCACCGAACCGTCCTTCACGATGCTGATTCTGCTCGCGGCGGACATGATGACGAGTATTCTTGACCGCCGCAAGGGCAGCCTCTACGATGTTGCGCCTTCTCGGATGCTGGGCGTGATGGCGCTGCTGGGCATCGTGCTGGCGATTGCGGGCGCAATTCGCCCGATGGCGGTCATCCTGCTGGCGGCGTACTGCGTGGCGCAGCTGTGCGTCACGGGCGACCCGATGAACGAAATCCGTGTGGAGGGCGCGCGCTACGCCACGAGCCAGCCAATCGTCTGCATTGTGCTGGTGCTGGTGTGCTACCTCGTCACGGGCAGCGTCATCAACCGCGCAATTTCTGACATCATCGGCGAGCAGCCTGCGTCGGGGCTGTACGCGTCCGGTTACAACCTCATGGTCGGCTTGAACACGCAGTCGAATGGCTTGTGGAACGAGACGGACAGCGAATTCTTCGCGCAGGCGTATGACGCTACGAAGTCCGCGACGGGGGCGCATCAGGCGTGTATGGAAGTGGCGGCGCAGCGCATTCAGTCGGAGCCGGAAAACGTGCTGAACCTGATGGTCTACAAGTTCCGCGACCTGTGGCGAACGGATGATTTCGGCATTGACTGGAATCTGCTCTGGACGGAGCAGCAGGGGACGCTGACGCCTGAACTGCGCAGCCTGCTGGAGAGCATCCGTCCCGTTGGGCGCGTGATGTACATGGTGGTGCTCTTGTTCGCAGCGCTGGGCGCAATGGAAGCGTGGCGGCGGCGGCTTGCCCCGAACGCCATGATTCTCATTTGTATGCTCTTCTTCCTTGGCACGGCGCTGAGCCATATGCTGCTGGAAACGCAGGTGCGCTATCATTACAACATGATTCCGTTCCTGATCCTGCTGGCGGCGTGGACCGTTCGCTCGTGGAGCAAGACTGCCGCGGAGAAAGAAGACGTCCGCGTGATTTATATGGATCGCCCCGAAAACGCCGAAGAGAAGAAGGATAACATCCATTTCGACATGGCGAAGGCAATCGCGGAAGGGCACATCCACGTTTCCGTGACCGAGAACGTCGCACGCACGGAAGAAACATCAAAAATGGAAGATTCGGCGAAAAGTAGTGTGGAAAACACCTAATACTATTTCCAGATTCAACTGCGCCATCTGCTTGCGCCTTTTTCGTTCTGGCGTCCGCTCACTCCATTTAGCGTAGCGCTGCTACGCTGCATTTCGTTCCCGTTAGCCAGAACGAAAAATTCGCCGCGCATCTTGGCGCATTTTCATTTGGAAATAGTATAAAATGTTCGCCGTTCTCGTTTCTGGCTATTGCGAAAATTTACGAAAGATGATAGAATAAATTGAACAATGTGTGAAGAAAATTCACCGGCAAGGGTGCGGCGCCGCCTTTTATGACAATACAGAGAAGAGGGATTGCAGGTATGACGAATCGCGAACAAAAGCTCCTGCCGTCGGCACGGCAGCTGACCTCCGTGCGTCGGACGTCGAACCTGAATTCCTTGACGGGACTGCCGGAGAGGCTGGACTTCCTGCGTCAGGTGCAGCAGCTGCTGACGGAAAAGAAGCTGAACGGTTGGTGCGTGCTGTCCATCGACATAGAGCATTTCAAACTTTTCAACAACTGGTATGGTCAGGTGCAGGGGGACGAGCTGCTGCACACAATCGGGCATCAGCTGGCGCAGCTTGCGAAGGAGAACGACTATATCGCCGGGTATTTTGGCGGCGATGACTTTTTCCTGTGTATGCCGGATGATGACAAGCGGGCGCAGGCGGTATATGAGCTGATTTTCCACTGCATCGAGGATTATCAGCAGCTTGATAGCTTTCTGCCGCTGCTGGGCATCTGCCCGGTGGATGAGCATTCCGACGATATCAGCGTGCTGTGCAACAATGCGCAGATTGCGTCCGGGGCGGTCAGGGGCAAGCTGAATCACCGCATCTGCCGCTTTTCCGAGCAGATTATGCAGCAGCTGGAAAAGCATCAGCGCCTGCTCAGCGACGTGCGCATCGGCATCCAGCGCGGCGAATTTACGTTTTATCTGCAGCCGAAGTGCAACAGCTTGACGGGCAACATCGTCAGCATGGAGGCGCTTGTCCGCTGGAATCACCCGGAAATGGGGCTTATGTCGCCAAGCCGCTTCATCCCATTGTTGGAAGAAACTGGGCTGGTGACGGATTTAGACCGCTACATTTGGGAGAGCGTCTGCCGCACAATGAGCGGCTGGATTCGCAGCGGAAAGCATTTCGTGCCGATTTCGGTCAACGTGTCCATCACGGATATGAAGGCAATGGACGTTCCTGCGCACTTCCGCGAGATGGTCAGACGCTATGACCTCAAATCGGAGCTGATTCGCGTGGAAATCACCGAGACGGCGTTCGCGGAGAACAGCAATCTCGTGCGCGAAGCCATCGACCGCCTCCACCAGTACGGATTTACCGTGCTGATGGACGACTTCGGCAGCGGCTATTCGTCGCTCAATATGCTCAAAGATACGAATGTCGATGTGCTGAAGCTGGACATGAAGTTCATCGAGATGAACGTGGAGAACCGGCAGAAGGGCATCCAAATTGTGGATTCCGTTGTCAATATGGCGCACAAGCTGAATATGACGATTATCGCCGAGGGCGTGGAGACGAAGGAACAGGTCGATATGCTCAAAACGATGAACTGCATCTACGGGCAGGGCTACTATTTCTATCGCCCGCTCCCGGTGAAAGATGCCGAGCGCCTGCTGAGCATCATTGTGCCGGAGGATTACCGAGATATTCAGCGTTTCTCCGGCGTATCGCCGATACCTGCTGCGCCCAGCCAACAGTGGAATACAACGCCGGAGATTGAGCGCGATGTGATTGCGACGCTGGACAGCGCGTATCTGCTGCTTGCTCGGCTGAACCTCAATACGGGCGAATGCCAGCCGCTCAAGCGTACGCCGCCGCTGCCGGATGCGCAGATGCCGTTTTCGCGCTTCAGCAACGATTTGGTGCGTCAGCGGCTGATTCACCCGGAGGATTTGGACGACTACCAGCGGTTTATGGCGCTGGCACACCTGCAGACGGAGATATTCAGCGGGCGGCGGCACATGGACTTCCGCTTCCGCTTGTCTGATGGCAAGCGCTTCAACTGGGTGGAGCTGTCTGTCCTGACCAGCCGCGGCTACACGCAGCAGGAGCCGTGGACACTGCTGTGCATCCGCCGGACGGACGACATGGTGAACATGGAAGCCGACCGCCGCTATCAGCGTGAACTGGAATACTACTGCAACTGCGACGCACTGACGGGGCTGTTCAACCGCATGAAGTTTGAGAAGGATGTTTCGCTGCTGAACGAGGAACACCCGGACACCATCGAATGCGTTTACATTGACGTCGTTGGGCTGCACGAAATCAACAACCATTTGGGGCATCAGACAGGCGACAGTATGCTGTGCATGGTAGCAGGCACAGCGCGGAGCTTCTTCCCGAACGACCGGCTTTACCGTATCGGCGGCGACGAGTTCGTCATTCTCTGCTGCAACCGCAAGCATGACGAAGTGCTGCTGGCAGTGGAAAAACTGCGCATGACGCTGCGAGGCGCGGAATACGAAATATCCGTCGGTGTGCAGCAAGGCACGGGGCAAGAGAATGTGCAGAACATCGTCAACCGTGCCGAGGATGCTATGCGCCGCGACAAAGAAGCGTACTATCAGCAGAACGGTCAGGAGCGCCGGATGCGCTCGCTGAACGAAAAGCTGGATCGCCTGATGCAGGAAAAGCAGGATGCAGACCAGTTCATCCGCGTCATTGCGCCGGAATACATTGCGGTGTACCTTATCAACTTTGCGCAGGATTCCTTCCGCAAGATCCTGATTCCGGACTTCTTCCGCGACATGCTGGACAAGTGCAACGGCTCGTTCCGCCGCGCGATTCTGGAATATATCCGGCTCTACATAGCCCCGGAGGATCAGGAAGAGTTTGAGTCGCTGACATGCGCGCAGGTTGTGCGGGAGCGCCTTGCGAGGGAAGGCACAATTGACGAACATTACAAGCGCAGCGACGGTATGCCGATTCACCTGCGGATTATGGCGTGCGATGGACTAAATAAGGAAGAAAGCATCTGGATTTTCGCGAAGGATACGGAGAAAACCTGATTGTAGAAAAAATGCGCATCAGCATGATGAAAACACGGCTGGTGCGTGTTTTTTTACAATTCAGTGATTGCAGTTTGCGCGAAAATGCTGTATAATGTTTGATGGTAAATAATAATGAGGAAAGTATTTGGAGGAACGAACTGTGCCACTCAAGCCTGTTTTTGATAAAGCGCCGCTGACAATGCTGACCAGCCAGCCCCTGCGCGCCGGTCAGGTGCGCGTGAACCTGCCTGCCTTGACGCGTCTGTATGCGCAAGTGGAGAATCGCCGTGAGCCACTGCTGCTGGAAGGCGCGTTCCGTCTGGCGTGCCTTGTGAAGGCGGATGCCATGCAGTCGCCCGTCGCCACGGCAATTCGGGAAGCCGCTGCCGCACAGCGGGAGGATGGCTCTTTTGCGCTGACGATTGAGGACTCGGTGTATGTCCTGCGCGCGATGTGGGCGCTGTATGAAGCGGAGGCGAAGAAGGAAGATTTAACAGTGCTGCTGCGCTGGTTCCAGTGGGCGGCGAAGCAGTGGGATGACATTGCGGCGGACGAGTACGTCCGCGCGTTCCCGGCGGATCTGCTCGAACTGCTGGAAAAGGTCTACCGCATCACGGGCATTCCTGCCATGCTCAAACTTGCCCGCACTCTGTCCGCCAGCACGATGAACTGGAGCGGCGTCCTGACCGCGACGCCGATTCGGACGCCCGTGAGCAAAGCTGTTTCGGCTGAAGAACTGGATGCAGGTCTGAAGAAGGAAAACGGTGATTTGGAGGGCTACTACACCCGTCTGGCGCTGACGACGAATGCGGCGGCACTGGCGGATGGCGCTCGTGCGGCGCTGGCGCGCGGCTGGCTCAACGGCTCGGCGACGGAGATGAACGCCGCAAAAACGGGCTGGGAGAAAATCAGCCGCTATCACGGCGCGATTTGCGGCGGCTTGACCGCGAACCCGATGCTTGCGGGCGGCAATCCAAGCACGGGCATTTTCAATGATACCTTGGGCGCATGGGCGGAAGCGTTTGTGTGCGCAGGCATGGGCGCGCACGCAGTTTGGGCGTGGGATGAACTGGAACGGCTGGTGTTTAATGCGCTGCCGGCGTGCGTGGAGGAAACACGCGTGCAGCTGGCGCAGCGCGTCAACTCGCTGGCGGCGCAGGAGACTCAGCAGGGAAGTTTCGCCCTGACGCTCGGACGCCTTGCGCGCGGCTATGCGCTGGCGATTCAGTCCGCCGTGACCGCATGGGTGGACGGCTTCGCGGTCAATATGCTGATTCCCGGCAAATACGCCGTCTGCGACAATAAGATGGTGCTGACTATTGACGCGCAGGGCGAGCGCTACGCCATCAAGATGCACATGAAGAACGATCAGAAAGCGTTTTTCCACATGCGGCTTCCGGCGTGGGCATCGTCGTCCGAAATCCTCGTCAACGGTGCGCCGACGGCGGAATACCGCTTGGTGGACGGCTGCATCGGCATCGAGCGCGTTTGGCACGACGGGGACGAAATCGTCGCCGTGCTGGAACAGCCCGTCATGCGGCACAGCAGCGTCTATCATCAGGCGACGTACCTCACGCGTGGCCCGCAGGTGTTGGCGCTCTCGGCGGACGGCGACTGGGCATATGCGCTGTGCGGCAACGGCAAAGTGACCGAAAGCGGCGTGACCGCCCCGTTTGCGCCGATTGCGTGGAAAAAAGGAAACAATGCCCCGGTGGATGTGCCGGTGCTGCCGGAACTGACGGGCGACATTCGTGCGCTGCCGCTGACACCGTATGCGGATACGCCGATGCGCATTGCGCTTTTCCCGCGGGGGGATAAGGCATGACGAGCATCCGCCTTGCCCCGATGGCAGGCATTACAGACTGGCCGTTCCGCGTTCTGTGCTTTGAGCAGGGCTGCGATGTAGCGACGACGGAGATGGTCAGCGCGATGGGCTACCTCTACGCGCCGCGCAACCATCCTGCGACCGTTTCCCTGATTGAGCGCCGGGACAGCGAGGGCAAGCTGCTTGTGCAGATTTTCGGCAAAGAGGCGGATTTGATGGCGCGCGCGGCGGAAGAACTGTCCGCCATGGGACGCTTCGACGGCGTGGACGTGAACATGGGCTGCCCGGCGCATAAGGTCGCCGCATCCGGCGAGGGAAGCGGGCTGATGCGCACGCCGGAAAACGCAGAAAAAATCCTCCGTGCGGTCTGCAAGGCGAGCCATCTGCCTGTGTCGGTCAAGATGCGCCTTGGCTGGGACGATGAGCATATCAACGTCGTGGACATGGCGAAAATGGCGGAGGACTGCGGCGTGTGCGAGATTGCTGTGCACGGTCGGACGCGGATGCAGCAGTACAGCGGTCACGCGGACTGGACGTATGTGCGCAAGGTCAAGGAAGCCGTGCATGTGCCGGTGATTGGCAACGGCGACATCTTCACGGCGGATGACGCTGCCCGCCACTTGGAGGAAAGCGGTGTGGACGGACTGCTGATTGGGCGCGGCGCGCTTGGAAATCCGTGGCTGTTCCGTCAGGTGAAGCAGCGGCTTTCCGGCGAAAATGTGACCGAGCCGACCGTTCAGGAACGCGTGGAAACCGCCCTGCGCCACTATGACATGCTGCTGCAATGGAAGCCGGAGCGCGTGGCGGTGAACGAAATGCGCAAGCATGTCGGCTGGTATGTCAGTGGAATGCGCGGCGCGGCACAGCTGCGGGCGTCCATCAATCTGGTTGAAGACCCGAACGAAGCAAAAGATATGCTCCGCGCCTTCGCGGAAAGCGCGGAATAATCACCCGCCGTAATGAAAGGAACGTGAAGATTCATGCGGAAACTGCACTCGCTGATATCGCTCCTGCTGGTGCTGCTGATGCTTGCACCCTGTGCACTGGCAGATGCGCCGCTGCTGCAAGCCGCGTCGGACTGGAATTTGGCGGATACGCCCCTGTCAGTTACGCTGTCCATCAGCCTTCAAGCACATGCGCCTTTTGATGAGACGCGCACGGCGATGCTTGACCGTGTACTTGCGCCGCTGTCGCTGAATTTGTATGCAGCGGACGGCGAAAGCGGCGTTTCCGTGCTGATGAACGGCAACGAACTGCTGACGATGGCGCAGAAGGGCGACGCAGTGCAGTTCTCCTGTATGCCGAACGTTTCCTATGCGTCGCTGGACGGGAATGCGCTGGAACTGCTGCTCGGCACGACGTCGGATTCCCTCGACCTGCGCGCTGTTGACGGTACGTTTGAGAAGTGGATTGACGACGGCTGGGTGCTGTCAAACGCGATTCTGGAGCCTTTCGCGGAGTACGGCAAACGCAAGAGCGTCAAGACGACCATCAAGGACATGGGGCTGGCGCGCTCCTGCACGGATTACACCTTCTCCAAGTCGAAGCTGGAGGAAATGCAGCAGACGCTTTTGTCCCTCTGCCCGGAAGGCGATTTGCATGACCTGATTGCGTCGCTGACCTTCTCCGGCACGCAAAAACTGCGCGTCTATCGCACAGAGGACGAAGTACCACTGCGTGTGGAGTACAACGGCGTTTGCGGCGTGGATGGCAAGCTGCGCACGGTCAAGCTCGTCTGGCGCACAAAGCGAGAGAGCGGCGAGACGCGCGATGAAATCACGCTGACGTCCCCCGCCAAGAGCGGCACGGACAAGAACACGCTGGATTTTGAGCGTATTATGACCTTTTCCAGCGGCAAAATCACCATGCAGGGCACCTGCTCCTACAAAGTGACGGCGAGCAAGCAGACGACGCAGACCGAGGTCACGTTTGACTTGACGAACCGCTTGGAGAATGACAGCGACAACGTGAGCGGCAGCGTGGCTATCAAGCAGCAGCTGCCGGACGAAGATTACGCCACGAAGCGCACCATCACGCCGAATGTCGTCCTGTCCGGAAACGCAGAAGCGCCGGAAATCAGCGGGACAATCGGCTATCAGGAAGAAAAGCGCTACGGCACGACTGAAGAATGCGTGATTACGCTGCGTGCGGCGCGCGCAAGCGAATCCCTGTGGAAGGACACCGCGGCGACGATGGAACTGTCCACGCTCAGCGCGGAGACGCTGCAAAATCTGCGCAGCCAGCTCAGCGGCGCAATTGCGACTGCCATCGTCCGCCCGCTGATTCAGGTTCTCAGCGCGGAGGACGCGGCATTCTTCTTCTACGAAATGTCGGATGAGGACGTTCAGACCATTCGGCAGGCGGCAGAATCCGCCGTCGAAATCGAATGACACCCGATAAGGAGGGTAAACCCATGCTGAAACGAATCCTGTCTGTCCTGCTCTGCGCGGCGCTGCTGCTTGGCGGCACGGCGCTTGCTGCCAAAGAGGATGACTATACGCTCCCGGAACTGCTCTACCAGCAGTTTGCTGTGCAGGATTACCCCATTCGAGGCTCAGTTGCGGTTACGGCATCCGGCACGGCGCCGTGGCTGGATTTCCTGCTGCCGTTGACGGCTTCGACGCTGCATGTGCGCCTGCTGAATCTGGAGGACAGCGACGATTTCCAGTATCAGGTGTTTTCGCAGGATGACAGCGGCAATCAGCAGGGATTGACGCAGCTGTACCGCGTGGGCGATACGCTGTACCTGCGCACGGATGTGCTGCCGGATGTGCTGCTGTCCATGCCGCTGGCGGAATCAGCGAAAAGCAATCCATCGTTCTACTCTGTGCTGGCGGAGATGATGGCGCAGCCTGACATTCTCTGGGAAAGCATGTGGCAGCCGGCGCTGGAGGAATATCTGAACGAACTGGAGCTGTGGCTGGCGGATTACGCCGCTGAACCCGACACGATGACTGAAAACGGCGAGCTTGTCATGCGCGTCAGCTATGTGATTCCAGCGGATGACGTGAAAGAACAAACGAAGCTGATGTGGAAGCAAGCGCTCTATGACGAGACGCTGCTGACGCTTTTGCGCCCGATGATGACGGAGGAGCAGCAGGCGGCCTACCTCAATCCCGCGCTGGGCTACTTCTACGATGCCTGCATTGACGCCCTGCCGCTGTCGGGCGATTTGCGCCTGTCACGCAAGTTCTCCGCGCGTGGCGATACGCTGTCCGTGGCGGTGGCGCTGCCCCTGCCGCAGAATGCGTGGGGCTACACGACCCTGACCTTCCGGCAGGAGGGCAGTACGACTGCGCTTGTGCTGAACAGCGCGACGCAGACGCTGACATTCAGCATGGCGTCGGCGGACGGCAACCAGAACGCAATTACGGGCAGCATCAGCAGTGTACCCGCCGCGTTCGTAACGGACGCAAAGACGCTGCAGGCGAAATTCACCCTGACCAGCCAGCATTCCGAAACGCAGGACAGCGACGGCACACGCCATGATGACAGTGCGTGGACGCTGACCATCGAGCCGGACACCGACGGCGCGGAAGCAGCGGATTTGGTGACGTTTGAGCCGATTACGGCGGAACTTTCCCTCCAGTACAGCACCGAAAGCAGAGAAGGCGCGCCGATTCAGCTGCGCGTGATTGCCGCGCTGCACATGGCGGAAGCGGACGTCGGCGTGAAGATGGCACTGCGCACCACGAGCCGTTGGAACGCGCTGACCTTGCCGACGCAAGGCGCGGAGGACGTGACGCGCATGGATACCATGCGCGCTGTGCAGCTGCTGACGACGGCATCGGACAACCTGACGCGGCTGATTGCAGGCGGCAGTGCGCCGGCAGCTACGACCGCGCCGGAACTGCCCACACCTGAACCGAATACGACACCCGTCCCATCACTGACGGGAGAATAATCAGCAAAATCGCCGCAGTGCATCACAAA
>ENA-OOXM01002655-OOXM01002655.1-human-gut-metagenome-genome-assembly--contig:-NODE-2655-length-11077-cov-1.823081_pt1 | contig 11077 bp, 10 predicted proteins | sample MGYA00241589_ERZ501347 | MGnify/ENA primary metagenome ERZ501347 (study PRJEB25962, sample SAMEA2042832) | human gut metagenome | biome: human gut; feature: human-associated habitat; material: faeces...
ATTACAATATGTCACAAATATTGGAACACACATTGGTAAAGGAAAATCCATGTATGGCAGTAACATTTGTAGACAACCACGATACACAACCAGGCCAAGCACTACAAAGTTTTGTACAAGGTTGGTTTAAATCAATAGCATATTCAATTATATTGCTAAGAAATGATGGATATCCTTGTGTATTTTATGGTGATTATTATGGAATAGAACATGACCATATTGAGCCAGTAAGTGACCTAAAAACATTAATGTTAATAAGAAAAGAAAAATCATATGGATTACAACACGATTATTTTGACCATAATAATTTCATAGGATGGACGCAAGAAGGCGATGAGGAACATATTAATTCAGGGATAGCAGTTGTTATTTCAACAGCAGGAGATGGCTATAAAAGGATGTATGTAGGAAATCAAAATATTGGAGAAACATACATAGATAGCCTTGGAAATTGTGAAGAAGAAGTCACAATAGATGAAGATGGATGCGGAAATTTTGGAGTTAAGTCAAGAAGTGTGTCAGTATGGATAAAAAAATAAGGAGAGATAAATGACAAGAACAAAATTAAAAGAAATGGAGCGTGAGAAAATGAACTTATCAAAAATACATCATATTGCAATCATCGTATCTGACTACGAAGCTGCAAAGGATTTCTATGTGAACAAGCTGGGATTCTCTGTCATCAGAGAAAACTATCGCCCAGAGCGTAAAGACTGGAAGCTGGATCTGCGTGTTAACGAACACACAGAGCTGAAGATTTTTGCAGAAGAAACCCCGCCGAAGCGTGTGAACCGCCCGGAGGCCTGTGGGCTGCGTCACCTTGCATTTTGTGTGGAGAGCGTGGAGCAGACAGTGAATGAGTTGGCAGAGGTAGGAATTGAATGTGAGCCAATTCGTGTGGATGATTACACCGGCAAGAAGATGACTTTCTTCCATGACCCGGATGGACTGCCGCTGGAACTGCATGAATAAAATGAAGAAAATAAGAAAACCCGGCGGTGGCCGGAAGAAGCTGAAGCCGGAGTACGATGCCGGGAAGAATCTGAAAGAGCAGATGGATGTTGCTGTGGCGCTCTATGATTCTGAGATGTGCTTGCAGGCCATCGGAGATGAGTTGGGATTAAATCCCATCAAGGTACGGAAGCTGCTCATCACGGCTGGTGTGTATGAATCTGAAGTGGCGGAGAAGGTGCAAGCTACCTTTCAAGAATACCATGAAAAACAAGACTACAAAACCTCCATACTCTCAACTGCAAACACTCTGAAACTTTCCAAAGCCTCCGTCACCTCGTACCTGCCATATCGGAAAGGTGTGTACTTCCCAAGCACAGCAGAAAAAGGGAAGATCAGTGTCGGAGCAGAGCGGCAGCGGAGATATAGAGCAATGAAGCGGTGGAGGGATGAGCCAACAGAAGAGAGCTTCTGGGGAGTGGTTCTGGCCTATGCTGGTGTGAAATTCAAAACCTACTCTGGCTTACCATTCTCTTACGAAATTAAAAAAGGAAGGAACGGTGAGTACACAAAAGAGCTGTGGATCGACCGCCGGGAGAAGAGTAAAAGTCTAGCGTGGAGTTCTATAATTTTGGCACTGAAGAATATTAAAGGAGAAGTGGTAGACCGCCCGAAAGCTCTGGGCGATATCCGGGGAGTGACTTACATTTATGGGATGTTCTATCGGTTCGGACTGATCGATGTGCCGGATGATGCGAAGGAGAAGATGGGGCATCCCCAAAACCGCAAAAAAATAGGTTGCTATGTACAGAAGTGTGCGGTAATATGTGCTAAATGATGCTACTTGTTTTAAAAAGATCTTTATTGTTACCGGTTATACTGATCTTTGTTCCGGGATTGACTGTCTGGCAGATACCATACGTTCTTATCTGGGAGAAGATGCGATCGAAGCTGATACCCTTTATCTTTTTTGTGGAAGGAGAACAGACTGAATCAAAGGGCTGCTCTGGGAAAATGATGGATATCTCCTGATTTGTAAAAGGTTAGAAGTCGGTCAGTTTCAGTGGCCAAGGACAGAATCCGAAGTTCGTTCTATTACAGAGCAGCAGTTTCGCTGGCTTATGGAAGGACTCACGACTCATCCCCAAAAGCAGGTGAAACGATTGAAAAAAGCATCGGATTATACTTTGTAACTTTTGTGCATAACGTAGAAATTTCAGACTGCTTTCCAAGTGGGAAAAGATTACTTCCTTTTCCGTTTTTCTTTGTATTCTGGAAGCCAGGATTGTTCTATACAAAGAAACAAACGATGTTTTTCTAAAAAAAGAGGCATTCCGTTTCTCATGACAGATATGGCTCCTGTAAACGAAAACCTTATAGTCATACTGACGAAAAGAAGGATAAGGAAGATTCGCCAGGAGTGCTGTCTTCTGCTATAATAAAGATAGTTTTAGAAAGGGAAGGCCTCTGTTATGCAGATGAAATATACAGAAGAAAAACGGAATACTTTTTCGAAAGAGACACTCATTCAGTTGTTTCTCACACAGCAGGAACAGCTATCAGAGATTGACGGGAAACTCCAGCTTGTGTTGGAACAGCTGGCAGTAATGAACCAGAACCGTTTTGGAAGAAAGACGGAACAGATGCCTGTACCAGAGCAGCTGGCATTTACAGATGTAGATGGGGAACTGGTACTGTTTAATGAAGCAGAGGTTCTTGCTGCTCTGGATGAAAGGGAAAAAGAAACCACTGTAAAAAAACGTCCAGTAAAGAAAAAAGGAAAACGAGAAGAAGACCTTTCCGGGATACCGGTGGTAAAAGTAGAACACTATCTGACAGAGAAAGAACTGGAGTATCTATTTGGAAAGGCGGGCTGGAAACAGTTGCCTGATGAGATATACAAACGGTACCGTTTTATCCCTGCAAAAGTAGAAGTAGAGGAACATCATGTTGGAGTTTATGCCAGCAAAGAGGGAGATACGATGAAAAAAGCCCCACATCCAGCCTGTCTGCTGAGAGGAAGTCTTGTATCCCCCCCATCTCTTGAGGCAGCCGTACTCAACGGAAAATACATCAACGCAGTTCCATTTGCCCGTCTGGAAAAAGAGTTCGGGCGATATGGACTTGCCATCACCCGTCAGAACATGGCGAACTGGACAATCGAATGTGCAGACCGGTATCTTGCCGTATTTTATGATTATCTTCATAAGTATATCTACAAGAGTCCTGTTATCCATGCAGATGAGACTCCTGTTCTGGTAAGAAAAGATGGAAGGGAAGCCGGGAGCAAGAGTTATATGTGGGTCTACCGAACGGGAGAGAAAGAAAAAAAGACAGTGATCCTTTATGAATACCAGAAGACGCGAAAGGCAGACCATCCGGAAAGATTCTTAAAAGATTATAAAGGGATCTGTGTAACAGATGGCTATCAGGTATATCACAAACTGGGAGAAGAAAAAGAGGGGCTGATGATAGCCGGATGCTGGGCACATGCAAGACGAAGATATGACGAAGCTGTAAAAGCCCTTCCGTCAAAGAGTCGAGAAAGCAGTATTGCATGGCAGGCACTGGAACAGATTGAGATGATATACCATGTAGATAATACATTAAAGGAGTTAAAACCTGAAGAACGAAAAAAACGCCGATAGAGTAGTGTGAAACCACTGGTGGAGGCCTATTTTGCGTGGGTAAAAGAGAAAAAAGCAGATGGAAGGGTCTCAGAAAAGAGCAAGACAGGAAGAGGATTGAGTTATTCAATCAATCTGGAAAAATATTTAAAAGTATTTCTGGAAGATGGAAATGTGCCGATGGACAATAATGCGGCGGAAAGAGCAATCAAGAACTTCTGCATCGGCCGGAAAAACTGGCTGATTATAGATACGATACGGGGAGCACAGTCCAGTGCCATCATTGATAGTATTGCAGAAACAGCAAAGGCAAACAACCTGAAGCCATATGAGTATTTTGAATATTTGCTGGAAGAAATACCACAGCACATGGAGGACACAGACTTGAGTTTTTGTGAAAAACTGTTACCATGGTCAACAAATCTTCCAGAAAAATGTAGAAAACCAGAGAAAAAAAAAGGCGGTCAAAATTTAGTCAAGGTACTCGCTATCTGCCACTTACGAAGAAACGATAGATAGAATGTTATTTTTGGGGGATAAAGAATGCATATAAGTATGTTAAATAATGGAATGGACTCTTTAAAAAGAGGTTTTTCTAGTTATTTGGAATATACAGAAACTATTAAGAAAAAGGAAAATCCTGAGTTAGAAGATTATTTGATTTTAAAACAGGCTATTCTTTCGACACATCATGGTGTTGAGATTTTACTAAAATGTATTTTGAATAAACAAAGTGAATTTTTGATAGTTGATGACATAGATAATAATTATAAATTTGCATATAAAGAAAAAGTTGATAAAGGATATCAGAGTATATTTCAGACCAGCAAGGCACAAAAAATACATACAATAACATATGAAGAGGCACTTAGCCGTGTGAAATATTTAAGCGATAATGATTTATCTGAGCAGTTAGAAAAGAAACTGAAAGATTTAAATACATTACGGAATGCACTTAGTCATGCAGAAGTGAGTATTAAAGATATAGAGATTGAAAAGATTTTTGAAAATTTGCTTTTAGATTTAGACGTGCTTTTTAAACGTGCAATTGGGGATGAATACACAGTTTTTTATGGATATAGCGAAATTAAAGCAAATTATAATAAATATATGGAATATCTTTCAGAGCATCAGATGTTAATTAAAAAAAGAACAATGGATGCTTTATATGTGGCACAGGAGAAGACAGAACAATACTCAGGACAAAATGAAGTTATTTACATTGAGGATATTTTAATTGCTAAAAAATTTCTGAAAGAATTACAAGAAGATTTAGATTTTGGAATGGATTTATATAATGGATATTGTTCAGGAAAGACAAAAATAAAAGTTACACAAGATGGACATATTTCTTTTTGGGCGGATGATATTAAGAATGAATATCTTATTAAGTTCAAGAGTATGATTATTTGCATTCCTAGTATAAAGTCAAATGAATCGCCAATCGTAATTTTTGAGTCAGACAATGATAGTATTGAACCAGAATATGAATCTTTTATTTCAGAAGATGGAGAATGTTTAGAAGGACTATGTATTTTAGAAGAACCGAAAAATATAATATATGATCCGAAGAAAAGATATGAGTTCAATATGAGATGTGAGAGTGATGAATCATTTACAATACTAGAGCACTATACAGAAGTAAGATTTTTAAAGAAAAGAATTTTTGGATGTTTTAATATACAGGGATTAGTATATTGGGATTTTCACGCTTTGCTTAGAGTAGCTAAAAATAAGACAGGAAAAGAATTTGCAGAATTCTTGGAGGGAATGTTAGAAAGAATGTTGAAAGTAGGCGAGTAGAAAACTTATAAAATAGATTTGGAGATTATTTTGGGGAGATACTTTTGCAAAATTTTTATATAAAAGATGTAAAAAAATAATATGAAAGTAAATTTAAGTATTATTTTAGATATGAATGATAAGTAGTTTAGATTAACGTATTAAAGAAGAACAACAAAAAGTTGGACAATTAACGTGTTTAATAAAAGAAAGCAAGGTCATTTATGGAAAAGAAATATCAGATTTTTATTTCCTCAACATATACAGACTTGGTAGAGGAACGTAAAAAGATTAGAGATACCATTCTCTCAATGCTACATTTTCCAGTGGGAATGGAGATATTCGGTGCTGCTGATGAAGAACAATGGGAGATTATAAAAGATACAATTGATAGTTCTGATTATTATGTTCTTTTAGTTGCTCACAGATACGGTTCAATTATTGAAAGTGGACCAGATGCAGGTATTAGCTATACAGAAAAAGAATATCGTTATGCAAAAGAGAAAGGAATTCCCATTCTTGCTTTTTTAATTGACGATAGTGTTCCAGTACTCCCTGAAAAAATGGAAAAAGACCATCCAGAGGAATTAATGGCATTTAAACAAGAGGTTAAAACAGGACGGCTGGTAGAATGGTGGAAGAATGCAGATGATTTAGCTCAGAAGATATCGATTTCTCTTCATAAACAGATGGACAGAAAAAAACGACCAGGCTGGGTTAGAGCAGATTCATTCGATATAGAGCAAAGTCATGCAGAGTTGTTAGCTTTAAATAAGCAAATAAGAGAACTTCAAGATGAAAATAAAAAGTTAAAAGATGAATTGGAAATTTATTATCGTCAAAAAATAGATAGGGTTCCAAAGTTGGCAGTAACGCTGAAGGTGAATCCTTATGATGATAAATTTGAGGTAAAATGTCATTCAGAATATGCTATCCAAGATAAAAATACATTTTTGGGTGGAATAAAAATATATAATGTATCGATGGATGATGTAGATAACGATTATAGAAAAATTTCAAAAGATGATTTTACACCAGAATTATATGAATTTATATATCAAAAAGAAATTGATGATTATAATAATAGTTTGCCTAATAAGGAAAAATTTGAAAAGTATAAAGATGAGTGGAAAACATATTTTCAAGCTAAAGAGGCATGTGTTCATATTAATATTGGTATTCATAATGATGGAACAGCAAAAGCAAGCAATGTATCTGCTGAGATTGTATTCCCCGATGGAGTGATTGTATATGGTGATGAAATATTTGATCTAGAAAAACCACCGATTTTGAACATGAAGGAGAATCCAGTAGAATTGGCAAGAGAGAGAAAAGAGTATTCTGAAAGGCTTGGCATTGATTCTCGGAAAGGTACATGGTTGAATTCTCCAGTACATGATTTTGATATTGGAACATTTATAATGAATATGCTAACAGAAGAACCGTCTGATTGTGAAAAACATGAACAGATTATTGATGTTGATTGCGGTACAATTATCCACACAAAAAGTTATTGGAAAAGAGATATTTATCTTGTCGGAAAAACTCCTGGTCAATACCAGATTAAATGTATTTTAATGTGTGAGGAATACATGGAACCGCAAGTTGAGTATATTGATTTTGTGGTTGAATAACTGTATATAATTTGGAATATGGTGAGTTAGTATTGAGTGAAGTTTTGCATTTATAGAAGTAAATGGAGGAAAAAACATGGATGCAGGTCTGATAAATGTAGTGAAAGATACAGCACAGACATTAATAAATTCTCCAGCAGTTGATGGTGTTGTGACTGCATTAATAACAACGCTGTTTCTTAGAAAGAATGAAGATATTAAAATCATAGAAGATTTAAAGAAAAAAGAATTTGAAAAGGTAACGCAGGAATTACTTGATTCAGGAAGAATGTCCTATGTAGAGTTTTATAAAACCAAAAATTTTCTAAAAATAGCACAGCAGGCAGATGAAATGATGGTTAATCAGCAGCCAAGTGAGAATGTTGGAGAAGAAGATAATAAATGCAAAAATAATTTTAGTTTTGATTGGTTGATGCGCTTCTTTGATGCTGTAGGAAATATCAGTGATAAAGACTTACAACAATTATGGGCGAAAGTACTAGCTGGTGAAATTGCAGAACCTAAGATATGTTCGCTTCGAACTTTGGATATGATTAGAAATATGTCTTCAGAGGAGGCAGAGATTTTTTTTCATCTATGTAAATATGTTATGCGAAGTGGTAATTCGTATTATATTGATTCTACAGGATTCATGGGTGATGAAGAAGGGACTAATAAATGTAAAACTTATATAGATAGGCAGGGATTATCTTATGAAGGAAGCATTGTTCCGTTAGTGGAAGCGGGAGCGATTAGTACAGACCATGACTTGGCAATTTATTTGCACAAGGATATAACATTGGCAATGTACAATAGAAAAATTACAGGTATTGTCATGAAATATGAAGAAGAACCTTCTTTGTTTCAAAGATATGCCTATTGGTTAACAGCTAGTGGAAGAGAATTATTTTATACTATTCGTCAGTCGGATGATTTTGAAGTAGATGAAGAATATGCATTATTATGTTTGAAAGATATAAAAGAGAAAAATCCAGAATTTTATGTTGCAGCCTTTAAAAATGGGGAAGAAGCAGAAAATTTACTGGAAGATTAGAAAAAATAAAAATGTAATAAAATTACAAAAAAGATTGAAAGAGTAAAAAGAAAGTGGTAAGATAATAAGTAAATCGAGGTGGTAATGTGAGAGGTGATAAAAGAGTGGAGAGAATAGTAATAAATAAATTGGGTCCAATTGATTATTGCGATTTTAACATAAATGATTTTATGATTTTTACAGGACCGCAGGCATCTGGAAAGAGTACGATTGCAAAGAGTATTTTTTTCTTTAAGAATATTAGAAATCTCATATTGAAACAGATTAGCAAGCCATTTTTTTATGAGGGTGATGTCATAAAGTTATCTACGAAAAGTCGTCTGATGAAGGAGATTCGTTCTAACTTTTTGCAGACTTTTGGCTCAACCTGGTGCATGGATAATAGAATGTCTGTAGAATATTATTATACAAACTCGGTTTATATTAAGATTTATTTAAAAAATGATTCTGTTTCTCCTAATTATATATGGATTGATTTTAGCAGGAAATTAACAGATTTTCTTAGCAAATATGATAATAAACAATTTGATTTTTGGATGAATGTGGATAATAATGAAGCTTTGAAGAAAGATATTGACACATTTTTTAATAATAGTGAGGAAGTTATTTATATTCCTGCAGGCAGGAGTATGATGACTCTGTTTAGTTCGCAATTAATGTTCATGTATAGTATGATGAACGATGACCAGAAGAGAAGTTTGGATTATTGTACTCAGAATTATCTTGAGAGAATAATGCAGTTGAAGCCATCTTTTTCAAATAGTGTAGAGACATTAATAAAGGATAAGATTGAGTTAACAGATATTAAGATAAATAAAGAGAATTTGAAACAGTGTGATGAATTGATGCAGCGAATCTTACACGGGGAATATAGGAATGTGAATGGAGAAGAAAGGTTGCAGGTATCGGAAGACCGGTATGTAAAGATTAATTTTGCTTCTTCGGGGCAGCAGGAGGCGGTGTGGATTTTAAATGTAGTATTTTATTATCTGCTTAATAATAAAAAGACATTTTTTATTATTGAAGAACCGGAATCACATCTTTTTCCTGATGCACAGAAATTGATGACAGAGTTTATTTCATTAGCGAAAAACGGTGGTAATAGAGTGCTTTTGACAACGCACAGTCCATATATTTTAGGAACAATCAATAACATGCTTTATGCGAATAGAATTTCGAAGAAGGTTAATAAGTCAAAAGTGGAAAAGATTATGAATCGCTTAAAGTGGCTGCAGTTTGAAAAATTGTCTGCTTATTATGTTGAATCGGGAGTTATTCGATCCTGTCTCGATAAAGAGTTTGAATCAATTGATAATGAGGTTATTGATGGAGTTTCCGATGTAATAAACAGTGATTATGATAGGATGTTAGAATTATGGTACGATAGTGGAATGGAGGTGGAGTAATATGCTCCTTATTCCTGAGAAGTCTAAATGTGAGAAAGATCAGGCTATTGTTGTTTCAAAGGATAAAGGAACAAGAAGAGAACATCGTGCGACTAATCCACAAAGAAAGTTTGATTTAAGACATTATAAGCTGGATGGAGAAGTGTTTTCACAGATAACCTGTTGTGATTTTCTCCTTGTAAATGACAGCACGAAAAAAGCATATTTTATTGAATTAAAAGGTAAGAATATAGATGATGCTGTAGAACAATTGGCGGCAGGAGAAAGAATGTGCAAGGCAGAGCTACAGGGATATTCATTTTTTTATCGAATTGTATGTAGTAAGGCTAAGACGCATAAGATTCAAAGTAATAAGTTTCGAAAGTTTAAGGCCAAATATAGCTCTCATCTTTTAATGAAGGAAAATATTTTATCTGAGAATTTAGATTAATTGATTTGATAAAAATTATATAAATAACAAACATGGTCTTGAAATTATAAAAGTCCATAATGATTAACAAAGGAGAAACATATGAAAGGAATTATTCTTGCCGGAGGTTCTGGCACAAGACTGTATCCGTTAACAATGGTAACTTCTAAACAGTTACTTCCTATTTATGACAAACCGATGATTTATTATCCAATGTCTGTATTGATGAACGCAGGTATCAGAGATATTTTAATTATTTCTACACCGGCAGATACACCAAGATTTCAGGATTTATTAGGGGATGGACATCAGTTTGGTGTGAATCTTCAATATGCTATACAGCCTAGTCCGGATGGACTTGCACAGGCGTTTATCATTGGAGAAGAGTTTATTGGTGATGAGCCAGTGGCAATGGTTCTCGGTGATAATATTTTTGCAGGTCATGGATTAAAGAAGAGATTACAGGCAGCGGTTGAGAATGCAGAAACAGGAAAGGGTGCTACAGTATTTGGCTACTATGTAGATGACCCGGAACGTTTTGGAATCGTAGAGTTCGACCATGATGGAAAGGCTATTTCTATTGAGGAGAAACCAGAACATCCAAAGAGTAATTACTGTGTGACTGGTCTGTATTTCTATGATAACCGTGTTGTAGAGTATGCAAAGAACTTAAAGCCATCTGCAAGAGGAGAGCTTGAAATCACTGATCTGAACCGCATTTATCTGGAGAATGGTGAATTAAATGTTGAGCTTTTGGGACAGGGATTTACATGGCTTGATACTGGTACACATGAGTCTTTAGTAGATGCAACTAACTTTGTGCGTACCGTTGAGACACATCAGCATAGAAAGATTGCTTGTCTGGAGGAGATCGCATACTTAAATGGATGGATCACAAAGGAGCAGTTAATGGAGATTTATGAGATCTATAAGAAGAATCAGTACGGTGCTTATCTGTTAGATGTCATGAATGGAAAGTACATCGACAAATAAAATAATGATGAAAAGAAAATATCGTGTGATATTGCTGGCAGCGCTGGTGCTTGGATGGATGGGCGTGATTTTCATGTTCTCCAGTCAGGACGGCGCTGCGTCGTCTGAGACGAGCGGTCGGGTAGTAGAACGGGTGATTGCCGTAGTAAAACCTGATTTTAACAGCCTTGCAAAGAGCGAACAGATCAGATTTCGGGAGATGGTCACATTTTTTGTACGCAAGGGAGCGCATTTTACAGAAT
>ENA-OOXM01002658-OOXM01002658.1-human-gut-metagenome-genome-assembly--contig:-NODE-2658-length-11059-cov-1.521719_pt1 | contig 11059 bp, 9 predicted proteins | sample MGYA00241589_ERZ501347 | MGnify/ENA primary metagenome ERZ501347 (study PRJEB25962, sample SAMEA2042832) | human gut metagenome | biome: human gut; feature: human-associated habitat; material: faeces...
CTTTACGAAAGTCACCGTATGATGCGGTAACTTTCTTCGATTTGGGTTTAGGTATTAGATTTTGGTTTTGAAAATTTCCTTAAAGTCTTTCACGTACCACAGATACGAAATCTCCAATAGTGTTCAGGTTACTTGCTTCCTGAATCTCAATTGTCACATTTAACTGATCTTCGATAGTAGAGATCATAACGATCATCTTCATTGACTCATTGGATAAATCCTCGCGGATATCTGTTGCAAGTGTAATAGATGCTGCATCTACTCCGTATGCATCAGCTGCTGCTTCAATAACAGTTTGTGTGGTTGCATCCTTGCTCAGATCTACGGCAGAAGTTGTTGCAGTTACTGCTGCTGTTTTTGTTTCTTCTTTCTTTGGTTCCGGTGCCTTGATCTCCGGAATCTTCTTGAATCCGTTATCTTCCACCAGTTCCCAGGCTACAACTTTTACATCTTCATCCTGGAACAGTAACGGTTTTACTTCTACTTCATGCTCCTGAATATACTGATCAAATTCTGCATATTTGTCATAATCCACATGTAACAGACTCGCATTAAACGGGTCGATACCAGGTACTTCAATCTCTACTGCAAAATAGTCTCCCTGTGTGTTACGGAATTCCGGATCACCGAATGCTCCTTTTGTCGGAAGTGCCTGTTTTACAATACCGCGCATATTTGTCAGATCCACCCACTCGGTATCCAGACCTCCGCACTCGTTACAGCACAGATAAGGAGGAAACTCGATATGTCCGCATCTGGTACATTTTCTTCCCAGAATGGTTCCTTCTTCCAAAGCATCATAATAAGTTTTTACAATCGGTTTTAAATCATATTTTGTCATTTTAACCATCGTCCTCCTCTCCTACTTTCTCTCCATCATGATATTCAATACGTTCTGGCTTCCGCCAAATCCACGGAGCATTGCGTGTTTTACATCATGATGAACCTGTGTCGCACCTGCATCTCCTCGCATCTGGTGAACTGCTTCATACACATCATGTAATCCGGAAGCACCTGCTGCATGACCATACTGGCAACGGCCACCATTTGTATTGATCGGACGGTCTCCGTCATAAGCGATACGGCCTTCTTTTGTATACTGCCAGCCTTCACCCTTCGGCAGATATTCACACATCTCGGCAGACAGGAATTCAGACTGGTTGTAGAAATCATTTGCAAGGAAGATATCCATATCCGCACCGGTCAGTCCGGTCAGTTCTTTTACCTGACGATATGCATTCTGTGTTGCGTACATCTCATTTCTCGGGTTTCCAGCCTCCACATTAGAATGACCGATACCAAGAATCTCAATCGGATGATCGGTATATTTATAAGCCAGTTCTGTCGGGCATACAATAATTGCTGCTGCACCGTCACAACGCTGTTCAAAGTGAGAACCTCTCATGTATTTTCCAATTAATGGATTGAATTTGGAATGCAGATACTCATAAGCGGAATCCATACCGTTTGCTGCTGCAAGTTCCTCATATGTATTATTGGTAATGGTACTCAGCGGATTCAATGCTGCTGCACGACGGCAGTTGATAGATAAAGCAGTCATCATTGCATCGGCATCCTCAGGGCTGATTCCATTCTCTTTCACGTAATAATCCAGCCAGGACTCAGAGTTAAATGGCAGAGAACCACGGGTAAATAAGGTATAATCTCTGCACTGCGTAGAAGCCAGTACATCATGGAAGATTGCATCTGTTCCGAAACGACGTTTTGTAACTACTCTGGTCGGATATGCAATGGAGTACGGTGTCTCGATACAGCCGCTCAGAACCATGTCATACTCACCGGAAGCAACTAATGCAACGGCTGTCTCCACGCCCACATAACCGGTTGCGCATGCTTCACTGTGATGATAAGAACCTTTACCTTTCATACCGATCCAGTTTGCCACATGCATGTTTGGGGTTGCCAGGTTACTTGTCCAGCCCGGTCCGGCCTGTCCATGGATGTAAAATTCCACATCACTGCCATCAACTCCGGCATCTTTCATTGCGTCCCGTGCCGCATATGCGAAAAGTTCCTGTTCATTCATACCATCTACAGATGGATCATCCAGGATACGTACAAACGGAGTCGCACCTACGCCAATGATGGAAACACTTCTTTTAAACGGTTTTAATTTCGGAAGATTATCATTAAAGCTCATTTTTTATTCTCCTTTTTATCAATTTTTACAGTTCACAATAACTATCTCTGCTGATTACATTGTATAAAAAATATGTCTCACTTTCTTTGTATGATGTATGCGAAATATACAAGTGTTTTTCTACACTAATGTAGAATAAGTGTTTTTACATTGCTTATTATTTCGTGTATAATAAAGAACAGACAGAGGAGGACTTGAAATGTACATAGGGTTAAAACAAATTCAATATCAGTTGGGGGACTATTCCACATTGCTGACTTCATCCGATGGTATACATGCCCTGACTGGATGGAACAAACTATATGATGCGCCGCAGCCACTGACCATCCATTTACTGTACACATGCACCTATACACCTGAGCTGCTCTCCTTCCCGTTTATTCAGGATATGCACCTTTTATGTATTGTTCCTGAGGATATCAATATGGATATGCTGAACAGTCAATTCCCGGATTTTGTAAGTGTCTTATTTGTGCAATGTAATAATCCAGAAAAAATCTATGGTCTTTTGCAAAGCTATTACAATATCCAGTGCGGTGTTGGATTTTACGGTTCTACACTTCTTGATTTTCTGGCTTTTGATAACGGATTGCAGCCAGCCATCGACTATTCTTACCGGGTATTTGGAAATCCGGTATTTGTTTTTGATGCAAATTATAATCTGATCGCAGCCCCCTTTGAAAAACTAAAAGATCAGAATTTTACGGACCGCACACTGGAGAAAAAAGGATTTACCGATCAGGATTTTAAAATGGTCAGCCGACAGAATAATATCCATGAACGGGTAAAAAGAAGTTCAATGAAGAACTCGGTTATGAACAACTTTACTGTTCCATTAACGCAAGCAAAGATCTCGGTCATATTGTCGTTTCCGCCATCAATAAACCACTGGAACCGATCGATACTGAATTTCTGCTGATTTTAAAAAAATATATCAATGAGCAGATCAAAAAAGATGCATTCATTCAGAATGCACGTGGATTTAACTATGAATATTTTATCCGCGATCTGTTGGATCACAAAATTGCCGCAGACCGTTCTTCCATTACACATATGAATTATGTAAAGGATGATTTCAACGGCAACAATTACTGCATCGTCATCGAAATTGCAAGAAGTCAGGAAACCGTCAATGCTCGTCATGTCCGAAACATGCTGGAGAGCCGGATTCCATATCTGAAAACAGTTATTTACAATGGTCAGCTGATCGCAATTATTACAATCCCCACAAACCAGCTCCTTCCGCAGGAGTATATTGACACCATGCAGAAACTCTGTCAGGAAAATGGACTTTATGCCGGGATGAGCAACTGTTTCCAGGATATTTTGAATATTGAAGAATACTATAATCAGGCATTACGCTCCATTGAACTTGGTACATGCAAGGAACATTCACCCAACCTGTTTTCCTACCAGAATTATTATCTGGAACATATGCTGAATTCCTTTACGTTAAATGAATCCAGCTGGACTTTCTGTCATCCGAAAATGCAGTTTTTGCTAGATTATGATAAAGAACACCATTCTGAGCTTGCCTATACATTATACATGTATCTGACTCATGAACGAAATCTCGCTGCAACGGCAGAAGCCATGGATATGCACCGTACCTCTCTGGTCTATCGATTCAAAAAAATAAACACTCTGATTGGGGAAGATTTTGACAATTACAGGGAACGAATGTATCTAATTCTTTCATATGAAATGAACCGTCCAACCGCATAAATACTGGGTTGCAACCAGAAGTTGCGCAATCGCTCACACCGATTGGTAGACATTTTCCGCTGATTTTTTATACTGAAATCAGATGAGATACATTACATACTTTCAGAAATACTCTCGCATTTTTACTACTGACTAACTATACAGGATATATTTTTAATTTCCGGAAAGTCACACAACATCAATTTGATTCTGCAATCACAAATTTATGACAGGATCACTTTTTCCAGACGGAGGTACATTATGACATTAGGTGAAAAATTATATACATTACGAACGAAACAGACTATGACACAGGAACAGCTTGCAGAAAAATTGCAGGTTTCCCGCCAGTCTATTTCCAAATGGGAATCCGATGCCACACGCCCGGATCTTGGAAAATTAAAATTTCTGGCAGAATTTTATCAGATATCATTAGATAAGTTATTGGATGAAGATGTAGATATTTTTTCCGAAGAAACTTCTTCTGATTTGAATCAGAATACCAATTGTGTTGCAAATAACCAGGGCAATGCGGATGCTTCGGCAAATCCCGCTTTTACAAATGGTGCCAGTCATTATGACACATTTCATAATGACAGTTGTTCTGCATCTGGTGTTTCTCCGGAAACGATTGAAAATATTACTTCTGAAATCCTGCAGAAAAATCACCAAACATGGAAACGGACTGCCATCGGGTTTGGTACCGCGTGCCTGGCACTGACAGTCGCCCTGATTGTGGTCACGGTAAGCTTTTCTGCCAGATTAAACACTCTCTCAGATCAGATTGCACAGAAATCCGCTCCGGTTTATGTAAACAACGATTCTGACTACATCAGCGAACAGGATACCTATTTTCAAAATTATAATGCGACTGCGGATTCTGTCTCCGATGACGGCAAAAATCTGCATGTTAAATTTACTGCTGTCTTGAAAAACTATCAGGATAACACCACTCTGACCATGCAGCTTCAAAACACTTCGGATCAGAGCAATATTCCGATTACGTTCACCTGCGAAAACGGAACTTATACTGGTTTTGCCGACTTGCCGATTAATACAGACACTTATACCACAACTGCCTGCATCGATACAGACGGTTCCAAACAGACCGTAACTCTGAGCGAATACGAAACGCTGTCGGTTCTTGGATTAACGGACTGGCAGCCAAATGTTGAAATTGTCGGAAACCAATTTGACAACCTTTCACGAACAAACTTTGGCGATCTCAACCTGAGCTGTCAGCAGGCTGCATTTGTTTCCAATATCTCAGACGCTGAATTTCAGGTTGTATATAATGATACACCATTGTATACCTATAGTCTGACACCGGACAATCTGGAATCATTGGCAGAGGCATGTGCAGAAAGCTATATTCAATATAACTTTAAAGTACCAAAAGACAGTAATGCGGATGATTATATCATAAAGTTCCGTTGGTATAATTCTTTTTTGAAACAATATATTACTTACGAAACACAGAATAACTGGACATTTAACACCACATATTCAGAAAATGACGTCAATATTCTTTTTAACTCGGATACAGATATTGACAGTTCTTCCCATCCAGGAAAGATCACTTTTTCAACAAAACCATAACGCGGTATCCTTATTTAAAAATATCATACCAAAACAAACAGATACATTGATTTGTTATTACACATCCATCAATGAAAACAAACATCTTTTGTAAACTAAGTAGAAGGCGCGCAGGTCATTCCTGCTCGCCTTCGTTTGCTTCTTCCATATCAATACATGCATCCTCGCCTGCATCCACAAAGCTGACACGCATCACAGCCTGCGCCCAGTTCACACTGATCCGGGCTGCCTTCTGTTTCTCATCCCCTGCCTTCTTAATCTGTTCTAACAGTTCCTGAAAAACCTCTTTTGTCAGATAACCACCACGCCAGTGAAAGGTCAGCACTCTGCCCTTTTTTGCGCTCTGCAAAGACCGCTTGTACACATCTTCGATTTTTGTAAACGACAGTTTTTTCTCCCGGTAATAAAAATGATCCCCATCCGTACAGGAAGGCGCCGGTGCGATCAACGGCTCGTGATCCCGGAAAATCTTTTTATCTTCCAGATTAAAATAGTCATAACGCAGTTCCTGCCCGGCAAGACTATGTTTGCCAAGAGTATTATCAAATGTAACATCCAGATGATAATACTGACCACCGATTTTTACGATATTCCATGTGTGACGGTACTTGATGCCTTTCTCCGGATTGTTCCCGCAAATAGCAATCATGCACCAGAGTCCAAGAACATCACACAGAACTTTTACAGATTTTGCAATGCCCTCGCAGACACCTACACCATGTCCTAACGGCCCAATGATCTCATGGGAATATGCTTTTTTCAGTTTATCATAAGTGACATTTTCACAGATAAAATCGTGAATGTATTTTTCCTTCTCCCACTCTGACAGGTCTTTTGCCGCCCGCGCCAGTTTCTCAACACGGGCTTTCATGGCTTTCTGATGCTCCCGGATCTTATTTTTGTCAAATAAATATTCCGGAAGCAGAATCAGATTGGAAGAATTGTCATAATAGCGGTACTGATACCCCGTTGCCCAGAATACCTCCGGATGATCCAGACGCATCTGAAAAAAAATATTATAAAGTTCTTCTCCCTCTAATGCCGGAATCTGAAATTCATCCGCCAGGTTTTTCACACCGCTAAGAATGCTGTGATATATAGCCTGCTGCGCCTTATTCATATGATTGTAATAATATTGCTCCATTGTTATCTTATCTCCAAGTTCTTCGTCACTTATAATCCCTTCCGGTACATTTCACTGATCACTGCCTGCGCATGTTCAGATTCCTTTTTCTCTATTATCTGTGCCCGGTCACTTAAAATCGCCAGCATCTCATCTACCAGATCTTCGATTTTAGGATTTGTATACCGATATAAATAACCCAGCATTCTGGTTGCGGTATAATCTGTATTCATATTTTTATATGCAATCTCAGCACAAAGCTCCTTCGGATAGCCCTTGCTGAGCAAAACCCTGTATAGTTCTTCTGTTCTTTCTGATGCCATGTTTTTTGCCTTTCTTATCATGTTTCTATGTCACCAGCCATCTGATTTACCTCGTCAAAAATCATATGATATAGCTATGTTTTTTCTTATAGTAACATACTTCAACTGATATTCGCAATCAGAATATGGAGCTTATTTGATATGGAAAAGGATTGTTAGTTACTGTTCACACATCACTATCCCGCGAGGTGTTTTGGCATGAATATGCCAAAATCCCGAGACATGCAAGCCAAAATTCCATTGCCGCTGACAATCTGGAATGAATTTTGGCTACGTTACTGTGAACGGAGTGAACAGTAACGATTGTTACAAGGCACTGAGTAAACAGTAACACAGTAACTCCAAGACTTACAAGGTTATCAACGTGACAGTAGAATGTGCGCAATAACTATGTTATACTGATAATATCTAAATGCTTTAGATAACAAGCAATCAATAGAGTGTGTTTGAAAAATGCTTTCTGTAAAATGTGCGTCACAATTTGTTGGTACACTCGTTACTATCTGAAGCATTCAATCCACATTCTCAGGAGGAAAAAATGTCAAAAAAAGAAATAAGTTTTACAGAAGGACCTGTGTTCCAGTCTTTGCTTCGGTTTGCCATTCCCGTACTTGGAGCATTGATCCTGCAGGCTGCGTATGGCGCAGTTGATTTGCTGATTGTTGGAAAATTCGGAAATGCCTCGAGTATTTCCGCAGTAGGAACAGGAAGTTCCTTTATGCAGATGGCTACTTTTATTATTACAAGCCTTGCAATGGGCTCCACCGTAATAATCGGGCATCACATCGGAGAACAAAAACCAAAAGAAGCAGGAAATGCGGTCGGAACTACGATCATTCTTTTTCTGATCATTGCTGTCATCATGACATTTGTACTGGAATTTGCCGCCGGAGGAATTGCGCATCTTTTACAGGCACCGGCTGAATCCTTTGACAAAACAATTCTTTATATCAGAATCTGTTCTGCCGGTATCGTTATTATCATTGCATACAATGTAATCAGCGGTGTGCTGCGAGGTGTGGGAAATGCAAACCTTCCACTTCTATTCGTAGGAATTGCCTGTGTCATAAATATTCTGGGAGATTTGCTTCTGGTTGGAGTATTTCACATGGATGTTGCAGGTGCCGCCATTGCCACTGTATTTGCACAGTTTGTCTCTGTCGTCTGTTCTGTCGTTGTATTAAGAAAGCAGGATATGCCTATAGAATTTTCCAGAGAACAATGTCGGATTTATAAGGAAGAGTTAGGGAAAATATTGAACGTAGGTGTGCCGATTGCACTTCAGGAGACAACGGTTCAGATTTCATTTCTTGTCGTAAATTCTGTTATCAATCAGATGGGTCTGATGCCATCTGCCGGATACGGAATTGCACAGAAAATCGTTTCCTTTATTATGCTGGTTCCGTCCTCTATCATGCAGAGTGTATCAGCATTTGTTGCGCAGAATATCGGTGCCGGAAAGAAAAGCCGGGCATGGAAGGGTTTTTACACTGCAATCATTACCGGATGTTCTGTTGGAATCATCATCTTTATGGTAGGATTCTTCGGAGGCGGAGTATTATCCTCTTTCTTTACCAATGATTCCGAGGTAATCGCGCAGAGTGCCGCTTACCTGAAAGGTTTCTCTGCCGACTGTATACTGACTTGTGTACTTTTCAGCAGTATCGGATATTTTAATGGCTGTGGAAAAAGTATTCCTGTTATGATCCAGGGAATCACTTCCGCATTCTGCATCCGAATTCCGGTATCTATCATTATGTCGAGATTACCGGAAACATCTCTGACTTATGTTGGAATGGCGACACCTATCACAACTGTATATGGAATTATCTTTTTTGTAATCTGTTTCCGGCTGTTAAATAAAAACTCAGCCAAATAATAAAAATGGTTTCCTGTTATCAGTTCTCTTAGTAGAAATGCTGATAACAGAAAACCATTTCCATTATTTGATTATCCTCCGATACATGAATCGCATAGAAAATTTCATTAAGATACGAATCACGTACAACTGTCAGATACCATGCCTGAATCCATAAACTTCATAATCTTATCTAAATACATTTCCATCGTCCTGTCATCGCTGCGGTAGGTCTCATGTCTGGTTCCCGGCAGGTAAACATATTCGCAGGAAGTAATTCCTCTGTGATTGATTTTCTCTGCAAATTTTCTCAATGCGTTTACAGATACAAAATCATCTCTTTCTGCCTGAAATAGCAACACAGGTGCTGTCAGTTTCTTCCATCCACAATATTTTATGTACCAACTCATTTTTACAGACGCCAGAAGCCACCCATAAGAAGCTGCACTAACCTGGAATTTTTTATTCTCTTTACACAGCTCATTATATTTTTCGAATCTCGGTCTGGAAGTACATCCACTGGTTTCGAAAGTCTCACCACCATCATAAGGCTTCTGACCAGCCACATAGTCTTCCTCCCTTCCCAAAAGGCACTTCGTCTGTGCAATAGCAATCACCAATGGCCAGGGAACATTTCCGGTAAGCGGGCGGAGCATAGGAGAATTCAATATAATCTTCTGAAACAGTTGTGGCTCCCATGCAGCTGCAATTGTGCCAATCGCCCCACCCATAGAATGCGCAAAAAGAACTAACGGCAGTTCAGGATATGTTTTTTTAATTACATGGCATATTTTCAAAAAATCTCTCACATATCGCTTCCAGGTATCTATATGTACAAGAGATGAATCTGCTGTCAGACGATAACTTTGTCCATGTCCCATATGTTCCGGCATATACACATGATATCCAGCCTTCAGAAAATAATAAATCATCTCATCATATTTCGGCGCTGCTTCTGTAAAGCCATGACTGATTATAATAACGCCTTTCGGCTTCTCTGCCAGGTAACGCTGTACATGAATTTTCCCCACTATCCCCGTGTCTTTTCGGTGCAGATGATCCTCTGCACCAGGAATGTATCCCTCCTGACGGTGCGTTGCAAGATATGGCTCTATTTCATCATTCATTTTATACACATATTCATTCTCATGTATTATTTCCATTGTATATACTCCTGTTACTTTTTCATAATTCTGTTGCTATCTGCTTTTCACCATTCGATACATATCTGTATTATAATCTTCACTGGTGCCTGTTAATAATCCCATTAATCTTTTTCTCATTATAAAATACCAGTATAATTCCGCCTATACAACAGAATACTGCTGCCCCAAAAGCAGCAACTCTATAACCAGTTCCCTCTGCTGCCCCTATCGTCGAGACTGCTGTAAATATCAACATAGAAATACTCTGCCCAAGTTTAAACGCAAATGTTCTCGCCGCATAAAACATTCCTTCACGATTGCTTCCTGATGTAATCGAGTCGCTCTGCGAAATATCTGCCACAACAGCCTGCGGAAGAATTCCGAAAATTGCCATAGGAAGGGCCGCCACGACTGTCAGGATCAGTCCCTGCACCGATGCCGGAATAAAACTCATTTTTCCCATAAATCCGGTATAAAAATAAGCAAGGCTAAATACTGCAAATGCAAACAAGATCATCTTTTTCTTTCCAAGTTTAGGAGTAAGCTTATTTACCGGAATATAAAACACCAGTGACAAAGCTGTCATACCGACAAAATACAATGTTGTCATTGTCTCTGGAAGTTTCAGCAGACTTGTTACAAAAAATGGTAATCCTGTCTGAAACATCGTCAAAGCGATCCAGTAAAAAATATCCGATCCCACAAATTTCCGAAATTCTCCGTTTTTGAATGTCTCAATCAGAGATTTAAATGCAGACTCCTTCGCTGGAACTGTATTCACATAATCTTTTTCCTTAATGCAAAATACCGGGATCAGCATACAGACAAATGCAACCGCCGCCATAATCGTAAAAGTCACACGGATTGCACCGACTCTTCCAAATGCCGGAATAAACATGCCCCAGATGGTCGGTGCCAGATAAGCTACTGCGGTTCCTGCGATAAATGTAAAGGAAATAACCGTTGAAATATTCAAGCGCTCCTGCTGCGTATGTCCAAGTTCCGGGATCAGCGCATTATATGGCGTACAATACGCTGTGATTGACAGATAATAAGCCAGAATCATAATTAATAAAAATACTGCATTAATTCGACTATTTTGATTCACTGGTGACCAAAACACAAGTACTGTAGAAAGTGCCAGCG
>ENA-OOXM01002667-OOXM01002667.1-human-gut-metagenome-genome-assembly--contig:-NODE-2667-length-11045-cov-3.014559_pt1 | contig 11045 bp, 10 predicted proteins | sample MGYA00241589_ERZ501347 | MGnify/ENA primary metagenome ERZ501347 (study PRJEB25962, sample SAMEA2042832) | human gut metagenome | biome: human gut; feature: human-associated habitat; material: faeces...
CTTCATATGACCCCTCCTGTCAGTGCCTGATATACGTCTCCCCTGCCAAGTCCTTCCGCCGCAAAAGCCACCACGGCGCTCTGCGTCCGATTGCCGATCTTCACCCCGTCAAACCGCATGGCCAGCAGCATGTCCCCCGCCTGCCCCACCGCCCGGTGACGGATGTCATTCAGGGATGCGTCGTTGCACTCGCACACCACGGGGTTCACGGAAAGAACCGGATATCCCCGGCGCTCCCCCTGACGGCACATGTATTCCACCATGGCGTCGTGAACCAGCCCCACGTTCAGGGTGTTCGTCAGGGCGATGGGGGTCTCCAGCGTCCCCAGCTCCCCGATCTGCATCAGCCCGGTGGTTTTTCCAAAGCCGTTGAGAACGTGGTAAGCCGCGGGCATTTTATTGCGGAAAATGTCGTCCTCGCAGGGCAGGATCACCGTCACGCCGGTTTTGTGCCGTTCATCATCCACGGTGCAGTGGCCGACGCGGACGCCTGACACGTCCGCGATGGAGTTCCGCGGCCCGTGGGGCATACGGCCGATGTTCAAATCCATAAAAATTCCTCCCGAGTGTTTTTTTGACATTATACCGTTTCGGACGGAAGAATGCAACGGTTTTGCCATAAAGAGGGAGGTTTCCCGTGAAGCGGCAAAAAATCCCGTGTTCATGCTGTTGCGGAGGGTTGACCCCTATGTTACAATTAAAATTGGAAACCAAAAGGAAGGCGGCACCGGATGGTGCGGAAGTGTGAACCCAAATGGAAAGATGCCCCTGCTGCGGCGCGCCCTATGATGGCAAGCGCTGCCGGGAATGTTACTACGAGCCGTTTACCGAGGAGATTGCCCACGGGATGCATACCCACGAGGGGGAACCGCTGGTCATTGAGCACCCGGAGGACAGACCCGTCCGCCGGAGCGTCCCCACCCGGCAGGGGGCGTGCGGACAGTATTCCGGCCGGCGGAAAAAGACCAGCCCCAAGTGGCTCTGGCCGATTCTGATCGTAACCGCGTTCATGGTGGCGCAGTACGTGCTGACGGAGTTCATTACCGAAAAAGTGAGCAGCATGTCCTCCCTGTGGAGCGACGACGAGGACACTTGGGAGACGGAAGCGGTGATTCGCCCGGAGGATTTCCACCACCAGACCGTCCTGTACGACAAGGACGGCATTCTGGCCGTGGCCGACTGGAAGGACGGAGACACATACACGGACGAGATTCCCGTCTACTTGCGCAACGATTCAGACCGGGACGTTATGCTTATGAGCAGCATGGACTGCGTCAACGGCTACATGACGGAGTACCGCCTCTTTTTGGGCGAGGTGGAAGCGGGACAGGAGGAAATGACCTCGATCTGGGTTAACGATACCGACCTTGAAAGCGGAAATATTGAAACGATCGGCGAACTCTCGTTCTGCCTGGAAGTGACGGATGCCAGCAACTACAATCCGCTGGATTCTACGCCCCCCATTACCCTGCGCGCAGACAAGAACGATGTCCGGTCGGTGGAGAGCGGCGGTACGACGGTTCTGGAGGAGGCGGGCATCACCCTTACCTACACGGGCAGCGAGGGTGAGCTTTGCGAGGACGGCGCCTTCCGGTTCCGGGTAGAGAATCATTCCGAGCGGAATATCTGGCTCTACACGATGGAAACCTATGTGAACGGCGAATCCGCTGACCTGTTCCTGTTCGACGAGCTTGCGCCGGACGCCTGGGGCAAGTGCGAAATGTGGCTGTATGACGCGGGCGTGGAGCGGGTTCGGGACATCACCTCCCTGGAGCTGGTGCTGGGCGTCCTGGATCATGACACCGATGAGCTTTTGCTGGAAAGCAAGCGGGTCAGCATTCCCGTTACAAAATAGTGATTTCTTCCCCCGGCTGCTCATGCAGTCGGGGGAGCATTCGCTTCCAAAAAATCCACGAAAAAAGCAACGAGCCATTGAAAGAACGGCGGAAATTTGATACTATATAGAAAACATGGGGCGGCCACGCGCCCGCCCCGGAAGATGACCAGGTGAAACCATGAACACCAAACAGGATTATATCGCCGTCTTCGACTCCGGCGTGGGCGGCATCAGCGTACTGCGGCACCTGCGGCGCCTCATGCCCGGGGAGCGGTATCTCTATTTCGGCGACTCCGCCAACGCCCCCTACGGCACAAAAACCAAGGACGAGGTGGAAGCGCTCACCTTTGCCGCGGCGCGGCGGCTGATGGCCCGGGGGGTCAAGGCGCTGGTGGTAGCCTGTAACACGGCGACCTCCGCCGCCATTCACGACCTGCGGGAAGCCTATCCGGATACCATCGTCATCGGCATCGAGCCTGCCCTCAAGCTGGCCTACGACCGGTATCACGGCGGCGGCATCGGCGTGATGGCAACGCCCATGACCTTGCGGGAGGAAAAATTTGAAGCGCTGATGCACCGCTACGACCAGAGCTGCCGGGTCTACAAAATCCCCGCGCCGGGGCTGGTGGAGCTGGTGGAGCGGGGGCAGGCGGATTCCCCGGAAGCCGAATCCCTTCTGCGGGAGCTGTTCGCCCCCTATCAGGGAAAGCTGGACGAGGTGGTGCTGGGCTGCACCCACTACCCCTTCGCGGCGAAGGCCATTTCCCGGGTGCTGGGAAGCGGCGTCGCTCTGTTAGACGGGGGTGACGGCACCGCCCGGGAGACCCGCCGCCGGCTGGCGGAGGCTGATCTTCTGGAAAACGGAACAGGCGAGGTCATCCTCACCAACAGTCTCCCGGACGAGTCAATTCTCGAATTGTCCCGGAAGCTGTTGGATGAGAAATAGATATGGAGGAAAAGATTATGGACGACAACATTCTGGTCATCGGCATCGCCGGTGGTACGGGCAGCGGCAAAACCACCCTGATGAACAATCTGATCTCCCGCTTTGAGGGCATGGTCACGGTCATCAGCCACGACAACTATTACAAGCGCCACGACGACATGACCTACGAGGAGCGTAGCCAGCTCAATTACGACGAGCCTGCCGCCTTCGACACCAGCCTGATGGTCTATCATCTGGAAGAACTGCGCCGGGGACACGCCATCGAATGCCCGGTGTACGACTTCACCATCCATAACCGGTCGGAGCAGACCATTCACATCGTGCCGAAAAAGGTCATCATCGTGGAGGGCATTCTGATCTTCGAGAACGAGGAACTGCGCAACCTCATGGACATCCGGATTTTCGTGGACACCGACGCGGACATCCGCCTGTGCCGCCGCATCAAGCGGGACGTGAACAAGCGGGGAAGAACTTTGGAAAGCGTACTGAAGCAGTATCAGGACACGGTCAAGCCCATGCACGAGCGGTACGTGGAGCCGAGCAAGAAGTACGCCAACATCGTCGTCCCCGAGGGCGGAAAAAATCTGGTGGCGCTGGACATGATCATCGGCCGCATCCAGCGGCATCTGGAGGAAACATGAATTACGAGAGTCTGATTTTTGACATTGACGGCACCCTCTGGGATTCCCGGGCGCTGGTGGCGGAGGGCTACAACATCCAGCTTAACAAAGAGGGGCTTTCCCGGTACTGCATCACGGCGGAGACCCTGAAACCCCTTTTCGGCCGGGTGATGACGGAAATCGCCGACGTTCTGTTTGCCGACTTTCCGGAAAAGGAGCGCTACGCCCTGATGGCGCGGTGCATGGAGACGGAAAACCGCCACCTCCACGAAAACCCCTGCCATATCGGCTACCCCGGCGTCCGGGAGACGATGGAAGAGTTGGCGAAGACGCACCGCCTGTTTATCGTCAGCAACAGTCAGCAGGGCTATCCGGAGCTGTGCATTTCCAAGCTGGGGCTGACCGGCTGCATCACCGGCCATCTGTGCTTCGGCGACACCGGCACCAGCAAGGGAAAGACCATCCGCACACTGATGGAGAAATACAACATCACCTCCTGCGCCTACATCGGCGACACCCAGGGGGATTACGAGGCCACGGTGGAAGCGGGCGTTCCCTTCCTCTGGGCAAGCTACGGCTTCGGCACCCCGGCGGGGTACGCCGGGAAAATCGACAGCTTTACGGATTTGCTGAAGCTGTAAACGTTACGGAGGTTCCATGAGTATTTCCATCGACACTTACTGCCTGCAATGCCTTCTGCGGCGGAACATCGCCCTCGCCCAGACTCTGGGGACAGAGGAGCAGGCAATGGCCTTTGCCAAAGAGATCATGAAGCTGTGCATTGCTGCGCCGGAGGGGGTGTCCTCCCCATGGTTCGGGCCGCAGATCGCCGACCTGCTTCACGATATGTACGGCCTTGACTATGACCGTTTCCGCCAGGAAAAGCTGGATTCCAACCGCTTCGTGCTGGAGCGGCTCCCCATGATCCGGAAAAGGGTGACGGAAGCCAAGGACCCGGTTTTCGCGGGACTGCAATTTGCCATTCTGGGAAATTATCTGGATTTTTCCGCCTTGCAGGGGCAGGTCAGCTTTGAAAAGCTGGAGGAAATGCTGGATAAGGCGCTGGAAATGGAGCTGGACGAGCAGGTGTACGCTTACTTTTGCCGGGATTTACGCCGGGGCGGGAAGCTGGTGTACCTGACGGACAACGCCGGAGAGATCGGCTTTGACCGGGTGCTGGCCGAGGCCATCGCGGCGGCGTATCCGGATATTGCCATCACTTTCTGCGTCCGGGGCGCCATTGCCCAGAACGACGCGACCCGGGAGGACGCCGCCGCCGTGGGAATTCCCTTCCCGGTGATCGACAACGGCAACCGGGTGGCGGGCACCCAGCTGGATATGCTGAGCGAGGAAGCCGCCGCGGCGCTGTCGGGCGCGGACGTGATCCTCGCCAAGGGCATGGCCAACGCGGAAACCATGCTGGGCTGCGGCTACAACGTATACTATGCGTTCCTGGTAAAATGCCAGCGGTTCGTCACCCGCTTCGGCAAGCCCATGTTCACCCCCATGCTGGTGAAGGAACGGGAGTAAAAAATTCCTCTGCTGCGGTGGCAACAGAGGAATTTTTGCAATCAGGAATGGCGCTGGGTGGGCTGGAGGTAGCATTCTGTGCTCCAGCTGAAACAGCTATCGTACTCGACGGTCAGATAGACGGTCTTCTTGCCGTCCTTCAACTGGACGAAGCACACGCCGTTTTCGTCAAAGAGATCGGTGATTTCCATGCTCTGATCTTTGTAGTAGACCCACACCGTTCCGTCCTCCCGGTAGGTCACATCGATTCTGTTCTGAAGGTCTTCCAGAAGCTCTTCCTCCGTCAGAGGGCGCTCCCGGCCAAAGGCGTCGATGGCTACACCGCCGCCCCCTTCGCTGTGTACCCCGTCGGCAGCTTCGTAGGTCAGCTCGTAGCTGCCGTCCTGAATTTCCAGAACGGCATCGGTCTGATCGCCGTAGCACCAGAGCTGGATGGTTCGCTGAATGCCCCCCACGTCTTCCGCATAGCAGACGCCCGCCATGGCAAATACCGCAATCACCGCGGCGCACAGCAGCACCGCTTTCCGCAGGGAAAAATGCTTTTTCGTTTCCATATGGGTTACCTCCGTCAAAATGTCCTCGGAGGCATGAAGCACGCCGAAGGCACGCCGGTATTTTTCCTTATTCGTCATCGTTCCACGCCTCCATCAGTTTGGTTTTCAGGAGCTGCCGTCCCCGGTTCAGCTGGCTTTTGACGGTGCCTTCCCGCGAGTGGAGAATCTCCGCGATCCGGGCGACACTGTAGTCCTCGTAATAAAACAGGTGGATCACCGTCCGGTATTTTGCGGGCAGGGACATGACCGCCTCAAAGAGGGACTTATCCTCCGGCGCTTCAAAGGACAGCGTTTCCATATAGTCCTCCCATGAGACCCGGTGCTTTTCCCAGAAGGAACGCTTCTGATCTCTGGCCCGGTTGATGGCGACCCACAAAAGCCATGCGCGGATGTGATCCTCGTCGGTAAATTCCTTGTCATAGGAACAGTACCGCAGATATGTATCCTGCACCGCGTCGTCGGCGTCCGCCTGATTCCCTGTGACGCTGAACGCCGCAGAGAAAACACGGTCGCCGTATAAGCGAAAGGCATCCTCAGCTGACAGTTTCATAGACAACCCCTTGTTCGTTAGAAGTACTTCTGCCAATAGAACGTATGAGAAGCGGAAAAGGTTGCGTATTCTGGAAAATTATTTTTGAGTATTGTATCATCCGAAGCGCTTTCCTTCAAGGGCGTTTTCCACCGCTGATTGGGCAAAATGTTGAAAAAAAGTCCCGGAATTTGTGAAAACCCTCTTGCCAAACAGGAAAAACAGTGATATAATCCTAACGTAAACAGGTAGAAGGTAGGAAAGAGAGGCGCGAGCGCCTCTCTTTCTTGCTGATTAAGGTCGTGTCTGAGAGAGGTGAAAGCCACCTTTCGGACAGACTCAGGGAAAGGGTGTATCCATGAAAGTTACCGAACAAGTGGCGGCCTTCGCCGAGCCCATCGTGAAAGAACACGGCTGCGAGCTTTGGGACGTGGAATACGTCCGGGAGGGCAGCGAATATTTCCTGCGGCTGTATATTGACAAGGACGGCGGCGTGGACATCAACGACTGCGAGGCCATCTCCCGCGCCGTTGACCCCATTCTGGACGAAAAGGACCCGATCCCCGGCTCCTACCATTTTGAGGTTTGCTCCGCCGGACTGGAACGGGTGCTGAAGCGCCCTTCTGATTTCCAGAAATATCTGGGCAGCCCCATCACCGTCAAGCTCTACCGCCCCAGGAACGGCATGAAGGAAATTCCCTGCGTCCTGCGCGCTTACGAGGACGGCAGGCTGACCGTGGAAGCGGGCAAGGAAACCGTAACATTTGAAAAATCCGAGGTCGCGCTGGTGCGGCTTCGCGTGGAATTCTGATAGGAGGACAGAATAAAATGGCAAGAAAGACAGCCAAAAAGCAGGCGGAAGCCCCCAAGGTGGACATCGGCGCGGAGATTTTCGCGTCCCTGCGGGAGCTGGAAAAGCTCAAGGGCATCCCTGTGGATTATATGGTGGAGCGCCTGAAGCAGGCGCTGACCAACGCCTACCGCAAAGACCGGGAGGATCGCCGGGACGTCCCGGCGGACAATGTGGTGGTCGATCTGAGCGAGCATGGACTTTCCATGCACATCGTCAAGACCGCCGTGGAGGAAGTGGAGGATACCGCGCTGGAGATCCCCATCGACGCCGCCCGGAACTATAACCCCGACGTTCAGGTGGGCGACCCGGTGAACATCCCCGTGGACATCCAGAAATTCGGCCGCATCGCCGCCCAGACCGCCAAGCAGGTGGTCATTCAGGGCATCCGGGAAGCCGAACGGGGCGTGGCTTACGAAAGCTATTCCAACAAGGCACAGGAGCTGATGACCGGCACCGTGCTGCGCATCGACCCCACCACCGGCGATATGTTCCTGCGCATCGGTCAGGGGAACGACACCTCCGACGCCGTGCTTCAGGCCGGCGAGCAGATTCCCGGCGAAACCCACCACGAGGGCGACATGATCCGGGTGTACGTGCTGGAAGTCCACAAGATGGGCCGCGGCCCGCTGATCCACGTCTCCCGCACCCATCCCAATCTGGTGCGCCGCCTGTTCGAGCTGGAGACCCCGGAGATCGCCGACGGTCAGGTGGAGATCCGCAACATCGCCCGGGAAGCCGGTTCCCGTTCCAAGATGGCAGTTCGCGCCGCCATGGAGGGCATCGACCCCGTGGGCGCCTGCGTCGGCCCTCACGGCGGACGTGTGGGTGCCGTCGTGAAGGAACTGGGCGGCGAGAAGATCGACATCGTGGTGTGGAGCGAAGACCCCTGCCAGTATGTCCGGGCTGCCCTCAGCCCTGCGGATGTCATTGACGTCAGCCTGATCCCCGGCCAGAAAGCCTGCCGGGTGATCGTCCCCGACGACCAGCTGTCTCTGGCCATCGGCAAGGAGGGTCAGAACGCCCGTCTGGCCGCCCGCCTGACCGGCTATAAGATCGACATCAAGCCCGCCTCTCAGGCCGAACCCGCCGAGGAGACGGAGGAAGCATAATAATCCGGAGCGATAAGGAGGCAGTTCGATGCAGAAGAAAATTCCCCAGCGGCAGTGTATGGGCTGCCGGGAACGGAAGGCCAAGCGGGAGCTGATCCGGGTCGTCCGCAGCCCCGAGGGCGAGGTCAGCCTGGACTTCGGCGGCAAGAAAAACGGCCGGGGCGCGTACATCTGTCCCAATCCCGAGTGCCTGAAAAAGGCCATCCGCTCCAAAGCGCTGGATCGCAGTCTGGAAGTGACCATCCCGGAGGAGGTCTACCAGCGGCTGGAAAAGGAGATGGAGAATGGATAAGGCGCTGCAATATCTGTCCATAGCCCGCAAGGGCGGCATGGCGGAGCTGGGCGAGGAGCCGGTAGGCGCGATCGCCCGGGCGGGAAAGGCGTACCTGATTCTGGTAGCTGCCGACGCTTCCGACCATACATGGCGTCGGGCGAAATCCTTCGCCGCCGGAACCGACCAGCAGTGCGTCCGCCTGAAATCCACCAAAGAGGAAATGGGCTTTGCCATCGGCCGGACCAGCCTTGCCATCGCCGCCGTGACGGATGTCCGGCTGGCGCTGACTCTACTGACGGCGCTTGGCGAACCGGAAAAAAACCGGGAAGCTCTGGAAGTGCTTTCCGCCAAGGCTGAAAAGGTAAAGAAGCATCAGGCCGAAGCGAAAGCCCATGTAAAAAATGTGCGAAAAGGGAAAAAGAAGCAGTAGTTTTGAGTAGTAAGCAGAGCGCAGAAGCGCATATCCCCTGCGTTCCGCTTTCCGCTTGTCATATTTTGGAGGTGCGTTTTATCGTATGAGTTTAGTGAAGTATCGTTTGAAGGAGGTCGCGGCAGACTTCGGCGTTGCGCCGAAGGTGATCGCGGACATCATCTCCAAGTATTTTCAGAAGCCCAAGTCCAATACGCAGGTGCTCACCGATGAGGAACTGAATCTGGTGTTTGACAGCATGACCCAGACCCACCAGATCGCGTCGCTGGAGCAGGTGTTTGCCGTGAAGCCCGCGCCCAAGGCGGAGCCGCCCAAGCCCGAAGCCCCCAAGGCCGAGGCTCCCAAGCAGGAAGCCCAGCAGGCCGCGAAGCCCCAGCAGGCGAAGCCTCAGTCCCAGCCCCAGAATCAGAACCGTCCCCAGCAGCCCGCCGCGCCCAGCGCGCAGCCTGCCAAGGCAGACAAGCCCAAGGAGCCTGAACGGAAGCGGGAGCGCCGGGTGGTGGACACCTCCGCCGTGCAGGTCAACGCCGGACGCTTTGCCGACGTGGACAATCTGGTCTCCGAGAAGGTGCAGAATTATCAGGGCGGCAAGCAGCGCATCGGCGGCAAGAAGGGTCAGCAGGGCAATAAACAGCAGAATGGCAAATTCCGCGGCAGCAAGTCCCGGAACGAGGAGCAGGAGAAAATGCGCCGCCTGCAGATGGAGGTCGCCCGGAAGGCACCTCTGACGGTGAAGATCCCCGAGGAGATCACCGTGGGCGAGCTGGCTTCCCGGATGAAGAAGACCGCCGGAGAGGTCATCAAGTGCCTGATGAAGAACGGCGTCATGGCCGCCATCAACCAGAGCATCGATTTTGACACCGCCGAGTTCGTGGCCACCGAGATGGGCTGCAAGGTGGAGAAGGAAGTCACCGTCACCATCGAGGAGCAGATCATCGACGACCATGTGGATACCGCCGAAGAGCTGGAGACCCGCGCCCCCGTCGTAGTGGTCATGGGTCACGTTGACCACGGCAAGACCTCCCTGCTGGACGCCATCCGCAAGACCTCCGTCACTGCGGAAGAAGCTGGCGGCATCACCCAGCACATCGGCGCTTACACTGTGGACGTGAACGGGAATATGGTCACGTTTTTGGATACCCCCGGCCACGCGGCCTTTACCTCCATGCGTGCCCGCGGCGCGAAGTCCACGGACATCGCCATTCTGGTGGTTGCCGCCGACGACGGCATCATGCCCCAGACCATCGAGTCCATCAACCACGCCAAGGCTGCGGACGTTCCCATTATCGTCGCCATCAATAAGATGGATAAGCCCACCGCCAACCCCGACAAGATCAAGGAGCAGCTGACCAAGTACGACCTGATCCCCGAGGAGTGGGGCGGCGAGACCGTGATCTGCCCCATCTCCGCCAAGACCGGTCAGGGTCTGGACAATCTGCTGGAAATGGTCATCCTCACCGCCGAGGTGCTGGAGCTGAAGGCCAACCCCAACCGCCGCGCCAAGGGCGTGGTGATTGAAGCGCGGCTGGATAAGGCCCGGGGTCCCGTGGCGACGCTGCTGGTGCAGAACGGCACGCTGAAGCAGGGCGATATCGTCATTGCCGGTACCGCCGTCGGCCGTGTCCGTGTTATGACCAACGACAAAGGACGCACCGTCAAGACCGCCGGCCCCTCCGTGCCTGTGGAGATCACCGGCCTTGCCGACGTGCCCACGCCGGGCGACGAGTTCAACGCCGTCACCGACGAGCGTATGGCCCGTGAGCTGGTGGAGCAGCGCCGTCAGGCGCAGAAGGACGCCCTGGCCAAGATGAACCAGAAGGTCACCCTGGACAATCTGTTCGCCAAGATGCAGGAGGGCGAAATGAAGGAGCTGCCGCTGATCGTCAAGGCCGACGTGCAGGGCTCCGCCGAAGCGCTGAAATCCTCTCTGGAGAAGATCTCCAACGAGGAAGTCCGCGTCCGTGTCATCCACGCGGGCGTCGGCGCTATCAACGAAAGCGACATTCTGCTTGCCTCCACCGCAGGCGCCATTGTGGTGGGCTTCAATGTCCGTCCCGACGCCGCCGCCGCGGCCAGCGCCCACCGCGCCAATGTGGATATGCGGTTCTACCGCGTGATCTACGACGCCATCGACGAGATCGAGGCCGCCATGAAGGGTATGCTCGCGCCCAAGTTCGAGGAAGTTGTCATCGGCCACGCGGAAGTGCGCATGACCTACAAGGTCAGCGCCATCGGCACCATCGCCGGCTGTATGGTCAAGGACGGCAAGGTCACCCGGGATTCTCAGGTGCGCGTTCTGCGGGACAACATCGTCATCCACGAAGGCGAGATCGGCTCCCTGCAGCGCTTCAAGGACGCGGTCA
>ENA-OOXM01002674-OOXM01002674.1-human-gut-metagenome-genome-assembly--contig:-NODE-2674-length-11027-cov-6.140448_pt1 | contig 11027 bp, 9 predicted proteins | sample MGYA00241589_ERZ501347 | MGnify/ENA primary metagenome ERZ501347 (study PRJEB25962, sample SAMEA2042832) | human gut metagenome | biome: human gut; feature: human-associated habitat; material: faeces...
CTGAATGTGGGGCTGCCGCCCCCACCCCGCTTGGGGCTACGCCCCAAACCCCATTTTTTTGATAGCGATAGATGTTTTTCAACAGACTTAAAGAATCATGATATGATTCTTATTATAGAGGAGGATAACCGATGAAGACATTAAAACAGGCAACTGTCGGAGAAACCGTTAAGGTTGTCAAGCTGCACGGCGAGGGCGCTATCAAGCGCAGAATTATGGATATGGGGCTTACAAAGGGCGTAGAGGTATACGTCCGCAAGGTAGCGCCATTAGGCGACCCTGTTGAAGTAACGGTAAGAGGCTATGAGCTTTCGCTCAGAAAAGCCGACGCCGAAATGGTAGAGGTTGAATAAACCTTATCTGATTTAAGCAAGTAAACGAAAAGGTTTGAACAGCCTTTTATGGAAAGAGAGGAATTTTCCCGATGAGTTTAAAAATTGCGCTCGCAGGTAACCCTAACTGCGGCAAAACCACATTGTTCAACGCTCTGACGGGCTCAAACCAGTTTGTAGGTAACTGGCCCGGCGTTACCGTTGAAAAGAAGGAGGGTAAGCTCAAAAAGAGCGACGGAGTAGTAATTACCGACTTACCCGGTATCTATTCACTGTCACCCTACACACTTGAAGAAGTAGTTGCAAGAAACTATCTTATCGAGGAGCGTCCCGACGCTATACTCAATATCATTGACGGTACGAACCTTGAAAGAAACCTTTACCTTACAACACAGCTCACAGAGCTTGGCATTCCTGTTGTAATCGCCATCAATATGATGGATATAGTAAAGAAGAACGGCGACAAGATAAACATTGAGGAGCTTTCAAGGGAGCTTGGATGTAAAGTTGTCGAGATCTCGGCTCTTAAAGGCACGGGAATAAAGGAAGCCGCAGACGCTGCGGTTGAAGCGGCTAAGAACGGCAAGACAGTTCCTATGCACACATTCTCAGGTCCTGTTGAGCATACGATAGCTCACATAGAGGAAGCCGCAGTACACAATATGCCCGAAGAACAGCAGAGATGGTACGCTATAAAGCTGTTCGAGCGTGACGACAAGGTTATCGAAAAGCTGAATCTTGACAGCGCTGTAATGGCTCACATTGACGAAGACATAAAGAATGTCGAAAAAGAGCTTGACGATGACGCAGAAAGCATTATAACAAACGAAAGATACGTTTACATAGCTGAGATCATCAAGGGCTGTTACAAGAAGAAATCGGCAGGCAAGCTGACAACCTCGGATAAGATTGATAAGGTCGTTACAAACCGTTTTGCCGCACTTCCGATATTCGCTGTAATAATGTTCCTCGTTTACTATATTTCAATGGTAACGGTAGGTACAGCCGCAACAGACTGGGCTAATGACGGACTGTTCGGTGACGGCTGGCACTTATTCGGAATAGGCTCGTCGGATTATGAGGACGCATCGGGCGCTTACTCAGACGCTATGGAGGCCGTTAACGGTTTCGTTACGATAGAGGCTGACAGCGAGGGTTTTGACGCAGCTGCTGCTCTTGATACGCTCAAGGCATACAAGCCCGAAGGCGACAATCCTTCAGTGCAGATAGATGTAGAGGACGAGGAAACACTTGAAGTAAGCCAGCTTACAGTTTACTACAAGGAGATCCCTGCAGACGCAGATGAAGACACGACACTCGGCATCACATATCTTGACGCTGTAAAGTACTTTGAAGAAGGCGGCGAAAGCGCATTTGAAGAACCCGATCCCGCAAGCTACGGCGTATGGGTACCCGGTATCCCCGTACTTATCGAGCAGGGTCTTGACGCTGTTAACTGCGTAGAATGGTTAAAGGGTCTTATCCTTGACGGTATTGTTGCCGGTGTAGGCGCTGTACTCGGCTTCGTTCCCCAGATGCTCGTACTGTTCATTCTGCTTGCTATTCTTGAGGCTTGCGGTTATATGGCTCGTATCGCATTCGTGCTTGACCGTATCTTCAGAAAGTTCGGTCTTTCAGGTAAATCGTTCATACCGATACTTGTCGGCACAGGCTGCGGTATCCCCGGTATCATGGCATCAAGAACAATTGAAAACGAGCGTGACCGCCGTATGACGATCATGACAACAACATTTATCCCCTGCGGCGCTAAGCAGCCGTTCATAGCAATGATAGCAGGTGCTATCTTCGGCGGTTCTCCGTGGATCGCAACGGGTGCATACTTCTTAGGTATGGCGGCTATCATCGTTTCGGGTATCATTCTTAAGAAGACAAAGATGTTCGCAGGAGATCCCGCTCCGTTCGTAATGGAGCTTCCCGCATACCACATTCCTACAGTCGGAAACGTACTGCGTTCAATGTGGGAGCGTGGCTGGTCATTCATCAAGAAGGCAGGTACTATCATCCTCCTTTCAACTATCTTTGTTTGGTTCACATCATTCTTCGGCTGGGTAGACGGTGCATTCACAATGCTCGATGAATCACAGATGGATTGCAGTATCTTAGCTAATATCGGTAAGGCTATCTGCTGGATATTCGCACCTCTCGGCTGGGGCGACTGGCAGGCAACTGTTGCGGCTGTTACAGGTCTTGTTGCAAAGGAAAATATCGTTGCAACAATGGGTATCCTCTACGGAAGCGGCGACGCTACTGTATGGCAGACGCTTGCAAGCAGTTTCACAGCTGTAACGGGTATGTCGTTCCTCGTATTCAACCTTCTGTGCGCTCCCTGCTTTGCCGCAATGGGTGCTATCAAGCGTGAAATGAACAACGCTAAGTGGTTCTGGTTTGCTATCGGTTATGAGTGCGGTTTCGCTTATGTAATCGCTCTTATGATAAACTACTTTGGCAAGCTGTTCACAGGCGCACTTGCAGGTGCAGGCGACATAATCGGTCTTATCGTTGCATTCCTTCTCCTCGCCGCTCTTATCTACCTTCTCGTTCGTCCTTACAAGGAAAGCAAGAAGCTCGGCGTTAAGGTCAAGGTTACAAAGTAAGGTCTTATTTCAGAAATAAAAAGGAGTGATCTTTATGGATCCTGTTATCGGTTCAATAATCGTAGCGGTAATTTTACTTGCGGTGATCATACTGATCATTCACAAGCTGGTAAGCGACAAGAAAAAGGGCAAGTTCTCTTGCGGCGGCTGCGTCGGATGCAGCGGTCACTGCACCGGATGCCACGGCTGTGGTTCAGCCCCCGAGTCGCAGGCGAAGAAAAGCAAATAAGTAATCAATTAAAGTATGAAGCGGAGCCGTGTGGTTCCGCTTTTGCTTGTAGAAAAAGTCTGTTTTTTATAAGATAGAGCGAGTTCTCTATCCCTATAAGAACGCTTTGTGGGCTTTGCGTCACTGCCTCATCAGCCATTAGCGTCGTTGCATCGTGCAACGGCACAAACAGCTGACTTTGCAGAGATGCAAAACCAGCAGAGCAAGCAACGCTAAACACCCATTTTTTGATAACGATAGGGGTTTTTCGACAGACAGAAGCGGAGCCGTATGGTTCCGCTTTTGCTTTGAAAATGAAGATAAAAAATATCCGCACTGCCGTGCAGCATCTGTGGCAGTGCGGATAAATTTATCTGTTTATTTCAGCTTTTCGGCATCGGGTATGGCATCTGTTACCTCTACCTCAGCCTTCTGCTTGTAGCAGGCGAATATCTCGTCAAGTTCTAACTTTTTCATCTTAGGTGTGACAAGGCTCACAAGCGGTACGATTATAAGTCCTGCGACCATAAGGAACATACCGAAGTTTACGGGAGATGCAACGTTGAAGCCGAGTATAGTACCTGCAGGCTTGATTATCATATGCAGTACGGTGCCGATAACGCCTACGCCGAAGCTGACGTAAACGCTTATCTTGGTAACGCCTTTCCAGAAAAGTCCGTACATAAACGGCGCTAAGAACGCACCTGCAAGCGCACCCCACGAATAGCCCATAAGGTCTGAGATAAGAGCGTTCTTGTTGAGGGCGATTATTACCGATATTGCAAGGAAGATAGCTATGAAGGCACGCATTACTATAAGCGACTTTTTCTCGTCGAGCTTATTCTTGCAAAGCGGATTTATAAGGTCGAGCGTCAGTGTTGAGCTTGATGTAAGCACAAGCGAGGACAGCGTTGACATTGATGCGGAAAGAACGAGGATAACGACAATACCGATAAGTATTTCCGGGAGCGATTCGAGCATCTTCGGGATAATTCCGTCCGAACCTATCTGCGTAAGCTCCTCATCGGATACGAATATTCTGCCGAAGCCGCCGAGGAAGTAGCTTCCGCCTGCAACTACAAGTGCGAAAATTGTTGATACTATCGTACCTGTTCTGATAGAACGCTCGTCCTTTATCGTATAGAACTTATGTACCATCTGAGGAAGTCCCCACGTTCCGAGCGATGTGAGTATAATTACGCCGAGCAGGTTTATCGGGTCCGGTCCGAAGAACGAAACGAATCCGCCGTTGAGACCGGGAGAAGCCGTGCCCTCCGTGCTGATATGTGACAGCTGATTTACAGCCTCGCTGAAGCCGCCCTTTGATGCAAGTGTAGCCGCAATTACCGCAACTATGCCGACAAGCATTATAATTCCCTGCACGAAGTCGTTGAGCGCCGTTGCCTTATAGCCGCCGACAATAACGTATACTGCGGTAATTACCGCCATACCGACAACGCAGAACGAATAATCAATATTGAACGCCATTCCGAACAGTCTTGACAGGCCGTTATAAACGCTTGCTGTGTACGGGATAAGGAATACGAATACGATTATCGCTGAGATTATCTTCATAGCCTTGCTGTTGAAGCGTCTGCCGAAAAATTCGGGCATTGTGGCTGATTCAAGATGCTTTGACATTACTCTTGTCCGTCTGCCTAAGATAAGCCAAGGCAGAAGCGAGCCGAGTATGGCGTTTCCTATGCCTATCCAGGTTGAAGCAAGTCCGAAGTTCCAGCCGAATTTGCCTGCATAGCCGACAAAAATTACGGCCGAAAAATAAGATGTACCGTATGCAAAAGCCGTGAACCACGGTCCGACGCTTCTGCCGCCGAGTACGAAGTCATTAACTGTGGAAGTCTTTTTACGGCAGTATATGCCTATGCCGACTACCGACAGAATGTACAGGATGAGTATTGCTAATATCATTTTCTGTCCCCTTATAAAAGAAATAATTATGACCGTTTAAAGTGTTATCGCTTTCAAGTTACGTCACTTTAAACGGCTAAAATGATTATATACGAAAAAACCCTCTTTGTCAAGCGAATGACAGGAGGGTTTTAAATAATTGTTATTTGTTACAAAAGAGGTAGGGGGAAATTATGCAAGATTACATCTTGCTTAGCCGTCTTCCCTTGATACCTTATCAAGAGCGATTGATGTTATAATCTTTTTATCTCCGCTCTTTGTGACAACATAAGTCATAGACTTGCTTGAAACCTGCTCATTGACAAGACCGGGTATAGATACCGTAGGCGGATAATAATCAACGGTGAGCGTGTATGTTTCGCCGACATTGCTTATTTTTGAAACTACGGGGTAGTAGTTCGGAATACGGGTTGTGTCTGCCACAATGTATACCTTTTTCTCGGAATTATAGGTTGCAAGATCCTGCACATGACCTACCGTCTGGTGCTTTACCTCAATACTGCTTCCGAAAATATTCTTTGCCGCAGTTTCAACGTCAAATTCGGGGATATACATTACGCCCGTGTCCGTTTCATAGTTGGACGTGTCGCCCGTGAGAAGTATCTTTGAAACGGCTATCTTTATTATCGTGGATTGTGTAAGCGTTGACGCATCCTCAAAGCTGGGGGGATCGGTTGCGACAACGGGATAAAGGTAAAGGGCGAACTCTTCCTTAAGGTCGGTCTGATCGGCAATCCTGCCTATCCCGCCGCTGATCGCTATTACGGTATTTACCGCACCGACTACTGCGAACACGATAATGAGAAGTCCGACAACAAAGTAGGCTATCTTCTTTGCAAGCCCTTTGTGGCGGTGTTCGGGAACATCGACAACGATGACCTCGTCCTGCTCGATCTCGCTCGGATCCTCCGACAGCGCCTCCTCTATAGAGCCTGCAAGTCCGTGAAGAACCTTGTTCTCGCTTTTTGCCTCTATACGATTTTTATTCTTAATCCTCTTTTTTGCCATTTATAAGCGTTCCTCCTACCCTCTTGTCTGACCGTTTCCGTTGACAAGATATTTGAACGTTGTCAGAGCCTCAAGGCCCATAGGTCCTCGTACATGGAGCTTCTGCGTTGATATGCCTATCTCTGCTCCCAGTCCGAATTCAAAGCCGTCCGTAAAGCGTGTGCTGGCATTTACATATACAGCCGCCGCATCGACTTCACGCTGGAACTTCTCTGCATTACGCAGATACTCGGTCACTATACATTCGCTGTGGCCTGTGCCGAAGCGGTTGATATGAGCTATAGCCTCATCTATATCATCTACAATCTTTACGGCAATCTTAAGGTCAAGGAACTCCCTGCGATAATCTTCATCATCGGCTATCTTTTCAAGCGTGATGTATGCACTGCTTGCCTCATCACCGACAAAGGTCACCTTTCCGTTCCACCTTTCAGCGAGCTTCTTCAAAAAGCCCTCCGCTATATTCTTATGCACAAGTACGTTTTCTATGGCGTTGCATACAGACGGACGCTGTGTCTTTGCGTTATCTACTATATCCACTGCCATATCAATATCAGCGAAGCGGTCAACATAAACGTGGCAGTTTCCCTCTCCTGTCTGTATTACAGGAACTGTAGCGTTCTTTATTACGGCGTTTATAAGTCCGCCGCCGCCTCTTGGGATAAGCACGTCAACATATTCGTTTGCTTTCATAAGCTCGGTTGCGGTATCTCTTGAGGTGTCCTCTACAAGCTGTACGATGTCGGGATTGACACCGTGCTTTTCAGCCGCCGCTCTCATAATACCGACAAGGCACTTGTTTGAATTTATCGCATCACTGCCGCCACGCAGAATTACAGTATTGCCGGCTTTAAGGCAAAGGCATCCTGCGTCTACCGTAACATTGGGGCGTGACTCGAAAATAATGCCGATAACGCCGAGCGGTACGGATTTTTTTATTACGGTAAGACCGTTAGGCAAGGTGTTTCCGCCGAGAATTTTTCCTACGGGGTCGGGCAATGCCGCAACCTGTCTTACGCCCTCAGCCATACCGTCAATTCTTGCATCGGTAAGGGTAAGACGGTCTACCATAGAAGCCGCCATATTATTTTCATGCGCCGCAGTTATATCAAGCTCATTTGCCTTTTTTATTTCATCTCTGCCGTTTTCAAGCATTACGGCGATAGTAGCGAGTATATCGTTTTTAAGCGACTGCGACAGCATTGCCGAGCTTTTTGCCGCCGATTTTGCCTTTTTTCCGAGTTCGTCTATGTAGCTCATATTTTTCCTTTCAGTCCTCGTCTGCGGTGAATACTGTGCAGACAGCCTTATTTTCAAACAGATCGTAAAGTATCTCGGGACGCTGACCGTTTATTATTACAGTCGGTATGCCGTGTTCCTTTGCGATAGTAGCCGCCTCAAGCTTTGTTATCATACCGCCGCTTGCAAACTCACTGCCCTTGTCCTTTGCCGAGCTTATCATCTCGCTTGTTATCTGCTTTACCTCAGGAATCAGCTTTGCGCCGGGAAGCTTAGGGTTCTTGTCGTATAAGCCGTCAACATCGGTAAGGATTATCAGCAGGTCGGCACTGCACAGCGCCGCTACTATTGCGGATAACGTATCATTCTCGTCAAAGTCAAGCTCCTGTATCGAAACCGTATCGTTTGCGTTGATTATAGGCACTATACCCATATCAAGAAGCGTATTGAACGTGTTTATAACGTTCTCTTTTCTTGTCTTGTTGCTGATAACGTCACGGGTAAGAAGCACCTGTGCGACCGTGTGATTGTAGTTTGCGAATTCACGGTCGTAAATGTGCATAAGCTCGCACTGACCTATAGCGGCACAAGCCTGCTTTTTCGGCATCTCCTTAGGCTTCGAGTGAAGTCCTGCCTTTGCCGCACCTACGCCCTGTGCGCCCGATGTAACAAATATCACGTCCTTGCCGGAATTTTTCAGATCCGACATTACCTCTATCAGCTTTGAAACACGCCTTATATTAAGATTGCCTGTGTTATGGGCAAGCGTACTTGTGCCTACCTTTATAACAATTCTCTTTACGCTTGAAAAATCCATCATATATTTCCTCTTGCTTAGTCGAGCAGAATACGCTCGTCACAATATTCACATTCGCATATATCGCCCTGTACCTTGAAGCTGTGGGGGAGATAATGCTCAGTCTTTGTAATGCACTTGGGATTTGTGCATTCAACATCGTTCTTTATCGTGCCTGTCAGCAGCTTAGGTGCGCCGAGCCTGCCCTCAAGCACGGACATTATAAGTGCCATACGCACGAACATTCCGTTCTTTGCCTGAGTAAAGTACATTGCTCTCGGATCGTCATCCACATCCATTGCTATCTCGTCTATTCTGGGAAGCGGATGCATGACTATCATATCCTTTGGCGCTTTCTTCATTTTTTCGGTATCAAGACGGAATACGTCCTTCTGCCTGTTGTATTCTTCCTCGCTTGAAAAACGCTCCTTCTGTATTCTTGTCATATAGAGCATATCAAGCGATTCGCCTGTTATCGCCTCGTCAAGAGAATATATCTCCTTATAAGTACAGCCTCTTGCGTTAAGCACGTCCTTGATATATGACGGCAGAGCAAGCTCGGGTGTTGATATAAGTATGAACTCGTTGCCCTCATAGCGTGACAGTGCCTTAAGCTGTGAGTGTACCGTTCTTCCGTAACGCAGATCGCCGCATAGACCTATCTTCAAGTGGTCAAGCCTGCCCTTTTCGTTTTTCAGCGTCAGCATATCGGTAAGCGTCTGCGTCGGGTGCAGATGTCCGCCGTCGCCTGCATTTATAACAGGGCAATCGGCTGTGAGTGCCGCCGCTTTTGCACTGCCCTCGTATGGATTTCTCATTACAAGAATATCGGCATAACTGCTGACTATTTTCGTTGTATCCTTGATATTTTCGCCTTTGGAAACAGAAGATGTTGACGGATTATCAAATCCTATTATCGTACCGCCGAGCCTCAGCATTGCAGTCTGAAAGCTCATCTGCGTTCTTGTTGACGGCTCGTAGAACAGAGTACCCATTATCTTTCCGCTGCATCTTGAACGGTAAAGTGCGGGGTTCTTCTGAATCTGCTGTGCCAGCTCAACTATCATATTCCACTCATCAGGTGAATATGAATCGAGGTCGATAAGATTACTGAATGTTTCCATGATTGTCATTTCCTTCCTTGCTTTGCGCATCCTCGCCTTTTTGGAGGGGAGTTATATATCCTTCCTTTATGCCCTCTGTGCTTTCTTCGGGCATAAAGATAATCTTGACGGTTTTAAGTATAAGCAGAATATCCTTGGCAAGCGTATATTTTTCAATATACATAAGATCAAGCTTCAGCTTATCGTAAGGGGTTGTATTATACTTGCCGACAACCTGTGCATTACCGGTAAGTCCTGCCTTGACTTTAAGGCGGAATGCGAACTCCGGCATTTCCTTTTCATACTCACGGCTGATCTCGGGTCGCTCAGGACGTGGTCCTACGACCGACATATCGCCCTTGAAGATATTGAACAACTGCGGAAGCTCATCGAGTCTGACTTTTCTTATGAACTTTCCGACAGGGGTCACTCGTTTATCACCGTCGCTTGCAAGCCGTGCCACGCCGTCGCTCTCGGCATTTACAACCATGCTCCTGAATTTCAAAAGTTTGAATTCTTTACCGTCCTTGGTAAGGCGCACCTGCTTATACAGCACCGGACCATGATCGCACAGCTTTATAGCAATAGCTGTTATCAGCATAAAAGGGGAAGCAATAATAATACCTATCGAGGACAGGAGAATGTCAAAGCAACGCTTGAAGAAGCGCTGTTCAATACCCAGTCCGTAATTTTTGGAAATGATAAGCGGAGTGTCGAACAGTTCCATATTATCTCCGCCTCTTACGATAATATCGCTGATTTTCGGCACAAGATAGGTTCTTATTGATGTCTTGAAGCAGAACTTCAATATATCGTTCCTTATCTCGTTAGGGGTGTCGCAGATAACCACGCCGTCATAATTCGGTATCTCTGCAGTGATAGCTTCAAGTCCCTCGGAAACGTTCATCATCCGGGTAATGTTGTATTTGTCATAACGCTTGCTCATTTTTTCGACAAGCATTCTTGCGGGCTGTTCAAGTCCGTATATCATTATCACATTCTTTGCAGGGTATAAGGCACGGAATATCTTTCCGCTTATAAATGCCCACAAAGCTATGACCACCGCCTGATACAGCGTGCCGACAAGAAGCGGTCGGGGGTCAAGCATAGATCGTGATATAAGGCATATCTGGATATAGGTTATGAAGTTTGTGCAAAGTGTAGCAAGAATCTGCGACACTATAATATCGGTGGTCTTATGAGAGCCGATCTTAAGTCCCTTGTATATTCTTGAGAAAACATAAAGAATTGCAAAGTACAATCCGAATAACAGCCAGTTTCCTTTTCTGAAGAAGCTGAAAGCCATCTCGCTGTTATAGTAATTCAGCCATATAATGCCGAAGGTGGAGGTTTCCCATGTAAGAAGTACCAGAGCATCTACTATAAGAGCGGTACGTTTGTATTTTTCTTTATCCTTATTCAATACGACACATCCTTGAAACCGCTTTTAAGCGGAAGTAGTTTATAATCGAATTTAGTATAGCACAATTTGTCGTAATAATCAAGACTTTTGCCGTTATATCACAAAACGCTCATCTTATATATTTCGGAAAACAATGACAGCCCACTGTAAAACAGCAGGCTGTCACCGGGAAATAAGGAAATAAGGAAAATACAAAAGAAAGTGTCGCTTTCTTTTTGTATTGTCTTGAGTATATCATAGCAGGTGTACTATAAAAAGGACAGGTTTGTTCCGAGTGTAAAAAGCAAACAGGCTTACCGGTAAGGGTAAGCCTGTCAGATTGTAGAAAAAGTCTGTTTTTGAAATTAACTTCTGATTTATTATCCCTATCCCCC
>ENA-OOXM01002676-OOXM01002676.1-human-gut-metagenome-genome-assembly--contig:-NODE-2676-length-11019-cov-2.605801_pt1 | contig 11019 bp, 9 predicted proteins | sample MGYA00241589_ERZ501347 | MGnify/ENA primary metagenome ERZ501347 (study PRJEB25962, sample SAMEA2042832) | human gut metagenome | biome: human gut; feature: human-associated habitat; material: faeces...
TAAATTATATCCGTATCAGTTTTCAGCGGTTTATTGTCTTTCCGACCCGACTCACTCCGCATCCTCGCCCGCAAGCTGCTTTGTGCGTTCGGCAAGAATCAGTCCTTCGATAATTTCATCCATATCGCCGTCGATAAACTGCGGCAGTTTATAAATTGTCATGCCGATTCTGTGATCCGTAACGCGTCCCTGCGGGAAGTTGTAGGTTCGGATTCTTTCGCTTCTGTCGCCGGAACCGACTTGACTTTTGCGCGCCGATGCTTCTTTTGCCGCGGCTTCCGCGCGATACATTTCATAAAGGCGGCTTTTAAGCACCTTCATTGCCTGTTCTTTATTGCGGCCCTGGCTGCGCTCATCCTGGCTTTGAACAACAAGCCCCGTCGGAAGATGCGTTATTCTTATCGCGCTCTCCGTTTTGTTAACATGCTGCCCGCCTGCGCCGCTTGAACGGTACGTGTCTATGCGCAAATCCCCGGGATTGATTTCAACGTCAATATCCTCCGCCTCGGGAAGCACCGCAACCGTTGCCGCGCTTGTGTGGATCCGCCCCTGAGTCTCCGTTTCGGGCACTCGCTGAACCCTGTGCACTCCGCTCTCGTATTTCATTCGGGAATATGCACCGCGGCCGTTGAGGCTGAACGTGGCTTCCTTAATCCCGCCCATTTCCGTTTCGGCAATATCGATGAGCTCGTATTTGAAATTATGCCGCTCGGCATAGCGTTGATACATCCGCATCAGCACGGCGCCGAACAGTGCCGCCTCATCCCCGCCCGTGCCCGCGCGTATTTCCATAATAACGTTTCGTTCATCGTTTTTATCCTTCGGAAGCAAAAGAATTTTAAGATTCTCCTGCTGCTGCGCCGCTTTATGGGAAAGCTCCGCAAGCTCCTCTTCCGCAAGGGTCCGCATCTCCTGCTCGGTTTCTTCCGAATCGAGCATCGCCCTGCAATCCGCAATGCCGCGTTCCGTTTCAAGGTATTCATCGTAAGCGGTAATTATCGGTTCAAGCGTTGAATGCTCTTTGACCAGCTCACGCCATGCGTTCATATCCGCCATGACCTCCGGGGAGGCGATTTTTTCCGCAAGCTGCTCATAATGCAGCTTCATCTGTTTAAGTCTGTTCAGCATATCCTGTTATCTTTCATATGTTTGGGCAATTGTTCAACCCCGATTCAATCTTTTTTCAACAACCACCACGCGATCGTTTCCGCAAATGTCCGAAAGCACGGAAACAGCTCCGTCATTCGCAAAAAGCTCTGAAACCGCCGCGCCCTGATCGAAGCCTGTTTCAAGCAGCAGCACGCCGCCGGGGTTCAAAAGACATGAATAACCCTTCCGAATGCGCCTGTAAAACTCCAATCCGTCCGCACCGCCGTCAAGTGCAATCATCGGTTCGCGCAAAACCTCCGGCTGAAGTGAGTGTATAACATCGGTGCATATATAAGGCGGATTAATTGTTATAATGTCGAACCCGCTTGCCCGCTCTTTTGCAAAGGGCAGCGCGGCCTCGAAAAGGTCGCCCTGTCTGCACATGCAAAGCTCCCCGACGCCGTTTAATTGAATGTTTTTTTCCGCAACTGAAACAGCCTCGGGGCTTATGTCGCAAAGCAGCGCGGGAACGCCCGTCCGCTTAGCAATTGATATTCCTATGCAGCCGCTGCCCGTGCATACATCTAAAAGAAATTTTACGGGTGCAGTTGTGTTCTTTCGTTCCGCAATGATTTTTTCCGCTGCTTCGGCAAGCGTTTCCGTATCCGCACGCGGAATCAGCACGTTTTCGTTCACCGTGAACGGCAGTCCCATGAACTCCCACTCGCCGATTATGTATTGCAGCGGCTCATGATTTTTTCTGCGCATTATGCAGCTTTGAAGCCTTTTCAGCGCATCGCCCGGCATTTCATCCGCAAGTTCAAACGTGTACAATCTGCGTTTTCCGAGGCAAAATGCCGCAAGCTGGCGCGCTTCAAACTCCGCATCTTCAAGGCTCGTTTCAACGAGCTCCTTTCGGGCAAGTGCAACGGCATCGCGAATTGTCATTGCGCCTCGGCCGCCGTTTCCGCTTTTGCTTCAGGTTCCGCATTTCCGGTGCGTTCAGCTTTTTCGGCTGCCGCCTCTGCGTTTTCGTGCGGCTCCGCTGCATCGTCGGGTTGCGGGTTTTCGGGTTCATCCGCAAGTTTATTATAGTAATCGCAGCTTCTTTCACCCATTGCAATATAAAATGCCGCAATTGCAACCTCAAGCATATCCTCGGTGGGTTCTTTTGTTGTGATAAGCTGCAAGCCCATGCCGGGAGCGCGAACAACTTTTGCAAACCAGCCGTCACTCTTTGCCGCCGCACGCAGCACCTCGTAGCTTATGCCCGCAATGAGCGGAATGCAGATTATGCGGACGCCGAAGCGGAAAAGGAATTCAAGAATGCTGTTCTGAATTTCAATTTTGAATCCGTAGATGAACACGGCATCGATAACGGTAAGAAACAGAATCGATATCGCCATCACAAGGAAAAGATAATTCGTTCCGCAGCGCGGATGCAGTCGGCTGTATTTTTTTGCACAGGCGGGAACAAGTTCATCCTCCGCTTCATAGCAGGCAATTGTTTTATGCTCCGCACCGTGATACATAAAAAGCCGCTTCATGTCTTTTATGCAGGAACAGCCGAAAAGATAACCGATATAAATTCCCACGCGCAAAACACCCTCGACGAGCGAACGCCAAAGGCTCTTTGTCTGTCCGAAAATCATCGACGAAATCAGCTGCGGAAGAAGCACAAAAAGCCCGACAGCAAGCGCAACGCCAAGCACAAGCGCAACTGTTATTGCGATGTTTTCAACGGATTTTCCGAAAGTTTTCGCAAGCCATTTTTCGAATTTTGTCGGTGCCTCATCCGCAAACGCATCTTCGCCGTACATTTTTGCGGAATCCATCGTTGTGGACATGCCTGTTGTGAGCGATTCAACAAGCGCGACAACTCCGCGAATTATAGGCAGCCCCCAAAAAGTGCCCTTCTGCGCTTTTGAAACCTGGTTTTTGTAACTTGCAACAATTTTTCCGTCCGCGCGGCGCACTGCCATTGCAATACCCTTGTCGGATTTCATCATAACGCCTTCCATAACGGCCTGACCGCCGACAGCGCATTTTCTCATAATATCACACCTTTCTTCGTTATATTTCGTTATGTTTCGTTAGTTTTTTGTTATGTTCAATATTTAGGAACAAACACTCCGAATAAATTTCGGCGGGGGAGCAAAGATTATTGCCCCTCCGCTTTGCGGTTCTTCCCGGATTTATGCCTTTGTCCAGCTTGTACCTTCCTTCGAATCCTTAAGCGTAACGCCTTTTTCTGCAAGCTCCGCACGAATTTCGTCCGCACGAGCATAGTTTTTGTTCTTTTTTGCCTCTGCGCGTTCGCGAATGAGTCCTTCAACATACCGAACAAACTCATCCGAATGCTCTTCCGCAGTGTTCGTGCCGCCCGAAAGCAGATTAAGTGAAAGCACCCTGTCAAAATCCGCAATAATTGCGCGTTTTGTCGCGCCGTTCACATCCGAATCCTTCAGAAGATCGTAAAGCACCGTCAGACCGAGTGAAGTGTTCAAATCGTTGCCCACTTTTTCGATAAAGCGGCGGCGGTAATCTTCAAACTGTGCCGCATTCGTTTCGCCCTCTTGAGGTATGCCCGCAATGCGGTTGAGCAGCCTTTCGTAAGCAGCTTTTGAATTATCCAGCGTATCGTAGCTGAATTCAAGCGGCTTTCTGTAGTGGCTTTGCAGGCAGAACATTCTGTATACAAGAGGGTCGTAACCCTTTTCCTGCAAAACGGAAACCGTCAGGATATTGCCCTTCGACTTGCTCATTTTGCCCTCACGGTCATTCAGGTGCTGAACATGGAACCAGTGGCTGCACCACGGATGCCCGACGGCCGCTTCACTCTGCGCAATTTCGTTTGTGTGATGCGGGAAAATATTGTCCACACCGCCGCAATGCAGGTCGAGATACTCGCCGAGATGCTTCATGCTGATTGCAGAGCACTCGATATGCCAGCCGGGATAGCCGACGCCCCACGGGCTGTCCCATTTCAATTCCTGAGAATCGAATTTGGATTTTGTGAACCAAAGCACAAAGTCTGACTTGTTGCGCTTGTTTCCGTCCTCTTCAACATCGCTGCGCACACCAACAAGCAAGTCATCCGACGAATGCCCCGTGAGCTGATAATAATCCTTGAGTTTGGAGGTGTCAAAATAGATATTTCCGCCCGCTTCGTATGCATAGCCGTTCTCAAACAGCTTTTCGATAAGTTTTATGTATTCGGCAATGCAGTTCGTCGCAGGTTCAACAACATCGGGAGTTTTGATGTTCAGCTTGCGGCAATCGTCAAAGAACGCATTCTCATAGAATTTTGCAAGCTCCATAACGGTTTTGCCCTCGCGCTTCGCACCGGAGACCATCTTGTCTTCGCCGGTGTCACCGTCGCTTGACAGATGCCCCACGTCCGTTATGTTCATCACACGCTTCACATCATAGCCGATATAGCGCAGGAATTTTTCGAGCACATCCTCCATGATATAGGAGCGGAGGTTGCCGATATGCGCAAAACGATAAACGGTCGGGCCGCAGGTATACATGCTGACCTTGCCCGCCTCGCGCGGCACAAACTCGTCCACGCGCTTTGTGAGAGTGTTATATAAATAGAATTTTTCCATGTTCTTCATTTCCTTTCAAGAAAAACTTAAAAAAGTTTTGCTGCCGCACAGCTCAGTCAAGCAGCATATCGTTCTGTTTTATCCACCCGAGCCTGCGCATTATTTCGCTGAAAAGCAGCGAAAGCGCAGCGGGAGCAGCAATATGCAGCAGCAGCACGCGAAGCAGTATCGACCACCACTCGCTGCCGTTTTGAAGCATTGTCGTAAACGTTCCTATCTGACCCACAAATCCGCAGGTACCCATGCCGCCCGAAATGCCCTCGTTCAGCATTTGGAACACCGTTGTTCCGAACGGTCCGAGTATCGCGCTTGCAAGCGTCGGCGGAACAAGGATTGCAGGATGACGCAATATATTCGGCACCTGAAGCATTGATGTGCCGAGTCCCTGAGAAACAATGCCGCCCCAGCGGTTTTCGCGGAAGCTTGAAACCGCAAAACCGACCATCTGGCACGAGCAGCCGATCGTTGCGGCACCCGCTGCAAGCATAAGCCCGGTTTTAACATCCGGTGCGGCATTTGCCGTTACAAATATCATGGAGGCAATTGCTGCACTTGAAATCGGAGCCGTCAGAATGATGCCCATAACAACGGAAACTATGATGCCCATCGGAATCGGGTTCAGATAGGTTGCTTTGCCGATTATGTAACCGAGCCACTTCATAAATGCACCGAGCGGTGCTCCGAGAAGCACGCCCACAACGCCGCCCGTCAGCAGCACCGCAATGGGAACAAGAAGAATATCAACCTTTGTTTTGCCTTCAACAAGCCTTCCGATTTCGATTCCGATAACGGCAGCGATATAAGCCCCGACAGGGCCCGCACCGCCTGCGCCGCTTGTATAGCCTATCGCTCCGGCAACGACCGCAGCGCAGAGCGTCAGAGCTTTCGCACCAAGCCCGACAGCAATCGCCGCGCCGATCGCACCGCCGACAACAAAGCCGTTCTGTGCAACCTTCACAATCGGATCAAGAATGCCCGAAAGTGCGGGAATACGCGCAAATTGCGCAATTATCGTGCCGATAAGCAGAGAGGCGAAAAGACCCTTTGCCATTGCTCCGAGAGCCTTAATAAAGTACCTGTCCGCATAATGCTTCACGATGTTTCCGAAGCTGCGTTTCGTGTCTGCACCGCAGGGAGCTGCCGTTTCTTTCGAAAGAGGGATGTTCTCGTTGTTTTCCATTGCTTGCCTCACTTAATTCAAATTGTTTTTTGTGTTTATATCCGCAGGACTTCCGCAAAAAGCTCCGCCGGATTCAGCCTTCAGTCAAAGTTCAATCGATTGCGGAGCTGTTCCGCTGATTATTTCTTAACGTCGTCTATTGTGGGTTCATCATCGTCAAACTCGAACGCCGCTTTGGGTGCGCGGGGCGTGCCGCCTCCCGGCTGCTGCTGAGCTTCGCGCTTTGCGTTCTTGTCAACGTATTTGCCCGTCCAGATGATCGCCGCAACGAACACGGCGCAGAGCAAACCGAACAGAATCATGCTGACCGTTTGCAGCTTGCCGAAACCGTCCAAAGCGGAAACAACGCCCGCCGCAATCATGATGACAGCCGCTGCAAGGCAGCTTATGCGCATTGCCTTTTTGTGTTTTGCTTCCATGCCCTCTTTTACAAACTCGGCATCAAAAATTCTGCCGCGGCCGGAAATTGCGGAATAGAGCAGATACAGACCGATAACGAACATCACAATGTCGAAAAGGCTCACCGATTGACGGTTGACATTGAGCTTTACAGTCTCTTTCAATTCGCTGCCGTTGGCGCAGGATGCATTAATGCGAATCTCGCCGAGAACGGAGGATTTCACAAACAGATAGCCGTTTTTTTCGTTGATTTCATAAGTGAATTTGTCTGAAGATGCCGGCGTTTCCGAAAGGTTTCCGTCCTTATCCTTTTCAAAAAGCTCAACGGTATATTTAACCGTGTTGTCTTCGGCCGTGTCAGCTTTCGGTGCGTCCGGAGCAGTTGTCGCATCCGGTGCGTCTGTCGCATCCGATGCGTCTGTATCCAAAACATCGGAACCGCCGCCGGTCTTATCGGTCAAGATTTTATACATATTGTCTTCATAGCAGAAGAATCCGACCGCTGTGTTGACGTTCACCTGAATCGACTGCACATTTTGCGCAAAGGTAAGCTGCCTGTCGGCATATGCAACGGTTGAATCGTCCTCTGCATTGATACTCGGCTGTTTGCCGCTGCCCATCATGCAGCCTGTCAGCGCAAGACAGAGCGCAAGCACTGCTGCGATAAGAGCCGCAATGCACACATTGTGTTTTTTGTTTCCTGATTTCATATTGTAAATCCTCCTGTATTCTGCCTTTCAGACATTTTAATTTTTATGTTTAATGCCGCATTCGTTCCGTCTCTTCGCGGCACGGGGTTCACTGTTTTGTTTCCTCCGCATTTACACAGCGCATGAACTCATCGGAAACACGCATTGCCTTGCAAATCGCCAGCGCATCACGCGGCGGATTCACATCGCTTGCAACGCGATACAAACCGTAGTCCATAAGCTTCGGCAGCACGGAAGCCCTTGAAGCATCGTTTCCCGCCAATGCTGCATCGAGCACGGCAGGTTCAACGTTTTTGAGCCCGATGACCTGATAATGCATGGGCGCACAGCACGCAACATCGTCGAAATGCGTTGTTATCAGCGCAAAACAGCCGCGTCGATTGTTGAAATACTTCACTGCCGCCCGCACAAGCGCCGCACCTTCGTGCGGGTTCGTGCCGCGCGCAAACTCATCAAGCAGAACGAGTGCGGTGCTTTCGGTTTTTATTTCGGAAAGAATACCGTCAAAATGAATCATCTCCCCGCCGAAACTCGAAAGTCCGCCCAAGCTGTCCTCCATATCCTCACAGAGCAAGTGTATGCCGGCAAAATGCGGCAATTCTGCTTCCCCGCAAAAAACGGGGAAGCCGCACAGCGCAAGCAGCACGTTCAGCGCAAGCGTTTTGACCGCAACGGATTTTCCGCCCATGTTTGCGCCCGTGATAACGGTTGAACCAGATAAAAGCTCAATGCTTACCGGAGTAAACTTTCGCCCCGACGAATGCAGCGCATCGGCTGTCTGCGGGTTAATCATTTCGTTAAGAAGAACCCGCTGCCCGTTTGCATAAACTTTCGGAATGCTGCCGCCCCTGCTGCACATGAGCCTTGCTTTTGCAAGCGCAAAATCGAACCTTGCAATGCTTTTAATCACCTGCTCCGCCTCGTGAGAATGTGCAGCAAAAGCTCTTGTCATCTCCGTGCGGATGCGCAGTTCTTCGCTCTCCTCCCTTGCGGCAAGCAGAGTTCTTTCCGCTTCAAGCCCATCCCGCCCCTCGACAGGATCTCGGCGCAGTTCGGCATCAACCCGTTTGCGCTCGCGCCGAATTTTCGCAAGCTCCGCGGATGCGCTGTCGCTCACGCGAAAAGTCATTGCACGCATTCCGTCCGGATCGACTATTGAAAGCGCGCGCGGCAGAGGGTGAATATCGATTTCATTCAGCCTTTCGCCGCAGGGAATCTTCGAAAATGCCTCCGCAAGCGCATCAAGCCTTATCAAAAAACGTTTAATTTCGAAGAATTCAACGTCTGTAAGCGTCATTTCGCGGCTTCGCGCGACCGAACGGCGAACATCTTTAAGCTGCATGAGCGCACGCTCGGCGGCGGACAGTGCCTCCCTTGCGGCATCGCTGCGGACCGTTTCCGCAAGCAGGCGAACGTTTTCCAGTTCGCGGCAAAGCCGCGCATTCTCTTCACACGGATACGCATGGGTATGCCGCGCAAGCTCCTCTCCGAAGGGGGAACAAGTCTGCAAATTTTCAATTATGTAGGCAAATCCTATCGCTGCCTGCTGTTGTTTGTCAAGCATAGTCTTATAATGTCAATTTGTTTTCTATCATTTATTCGTGAAAGCGCAGGAGTATCGATTTTACGCGCACGGGTTTACTCCGCTGCCTCGCAGCCGAATTCGCTCACAACATCAAGCACCGGCACGCGTCCGCCGAGACCGCTGCACATGGCATCGTAAAACTCCGTTTTGTTGTAATGACTGCCTTTTGCGGAAAACGGGTTGACCGTCACCGCAAGCAGCCGCGTTTTGTTCAGAACGGTAAATCTTGCACCTGCACGAACAAGTTTTTCATAGTTTTTATGCGAAAGCAGCAGCCTGCTGCCATCCTCGCAAATAATCTCAAGTCCGTTCAGCGCACGTCCCGCCGCAATAAGCGCATTTGCAGCCGAATCCGGCACCCCGCCGCGCATCAAAACAGCCTCTGCGCCGCCTTTTCGAACAAGTTCCGCCGCTCGGGAAAGCTCCGAAGACTCCGTTTGCTCACCGCCATGGGTTCCGCTGCCGAAAAACACGCCGTATTTTTGTTTGCATTGATGCACATCTTCCGTCCGCTCCGTTTGCGGAAGCATCATAAGCTCCGCCGAAAAGCATGTGTCTTCAACAGTTTTTCGAATATCCGGGGAATAGCTTGCACCCGAGCACAGTATTGCCGCATCGCTGACAGCCGGCATTGCAAGCGATTTTCGGCTCAGCGCACCGTCGATAATGACTTTTGCCGCGCCGAGCTCAAACATGCGTTTTTTAAGCCGCGCAAGCTGCGCCGTCATGGACGGACCCGCAAGCTGAATAAAGCCGTCACTGCATGCACGAAGGATAATGACCTCGCCCATAGGCGTCGGCATTCCTGTTGTGTCCAGTATTTCCCGGGAAATACCGCTGTTCATGCCGTTCTTTTGCGCATCATTTCCGGAATCGGACAAATTTCCGCCCGCAAAAAGCAGCTTTTCGGCTGTTGCAATAATTGTGCCGTCGTAAACGAAAATTTCGGGCTTTTTCGTGTTCGTCACAAGGTCGCTCCGCTCCCCGTCCCTTCCGATGGATGTCAGCGCAATGCTCTCGTCCATCCTGCGGCAGTCCTTTATCAATCGATTAAGCACCGTTGTTTTTCCCGCATTTTTGCACATGCCGATGAGCGAAACGGAACTATAAGGTTTTATAAGCTCATATAACAAAACCAAACTCCTCCAATGGTATTATAGCATACCTATACCGAAATGAACAAGGGCAAACGTCCCCTGTGAGCACCTTGTTTCATATATAAGTTTTTACATGCTCCCGGGTATGTCTGTTAAAATTTTTACGCATTTTTGCAACTTTTGCGTGCCCACTGCATATTCTTGCAGAAGGGAGGGCGGCGATATGGTAGGATTCATCACATTACGCGGAAGTTTAAGCGGATCGATTCGGCTGACAACAGTTGGCAAAAGCACCCGCTTTGTTCTGAAACTCCGCGAAAAACCCCCGCGCGGCGGATTTACCGTTTATCTTATTGACGGAGAAGATTTTGCATCATTTCGGTTTTCCGATGACTCCGATGAGTTCAGCGGCACAGCCTTGTTTTCATGCGTTCGTGCCGCCGTAATTGCAAACCCTTTCGGAGATTTTATCGCGGAAGGCAGCATCGGTGCAGTGCGGCATGATTTGCAGGCCGTTAAGGCACGGATTCGGGCAGCAGCCTTCTCGAAAGAGCGAAATGCAATTCAAAGGAACCGGCACGACAGCACTCAATGCACAGCTGATTTGCAAATTTCGGGATATTCAGCCGAAAACAGCAAACACCTTTCCGCCGCCGTTAGCGGAAGGGCGGGCGGCACAGAACCGGGGAAATCGGGGCAAAAGAGGCGTGACATGCGCCCAAGTGAAAAAAAAGCGATCGCTCCGAACTCTGCCCTGCCGCCAAACGGCTTGCAGTCCGCAAAATCTCCCGTTACGGAAGGAATCCTCGGCAAAGCGAAAGAATTGTTTGCGGGAAGCGGAATTTCCGCAGCAAACGGCAATCCCGCCGAGAATTCGAATCCTGCCGTTCACCGTTCCGATTTTGATGCGGATATCGGTGCCCTTTGCGAAAGCTGCGCCCGCTCGGACGAAAGCGCGGCCGAAAACCCGTTCCCGCAGCTTTTTCCCAACTCGTATTGGAAAAAACGCCAAAACGACCGCCGTCTGTTCGGCAAAGCTCGCGTTCGCGGCGTAATGTACGGCATCGTCGCCGTGCCGAGTGCAAGCCGCCGCCCTCCCGCAGGTCTTTGCGGAAACCTTCGCCGCGTTCGTTCAAACAGCGGCAGTTGGTTCTGGCTCGGGATACGCCGTGAATGAATTGCATTTTTCGGAACAGCGTTTGCTTACTTTCGGCCTTTGTGCCGCTTGTGAACAGTCGGTAATCATAATTGCCGTAACGGCTCCCTTTACAGCTGTTCCGTCAACCGCATTTTCAAAAAAACGTTTATTTCCAACCGACAAAAACGGCAGCAAGCTCCGCAGCGGGGA
>ENA-OOXM01002680-OOXM01002680.1-human-gut-metagenome-genome-assembly--contig:-NODE-2680-length-11009-cov-3.221289_pt1 | contig 11009 bp, 8 predicted proteins | sample MGYA00241589_ERZ501347 | MGnify/ENA primary metagenome ERZ501347 (study PRJEB25962, sample SAMEA2042832) | human gut metagenome | biome: human gut; feature: human-associated habitat; material: faeces...
CCCACACCCTCTTGCGTGAGTTTGTAGAGAAAATCGTTGTGCATGAGTGCAGCTATGACGAGAACAAGACCCGCAGACAGGACATTGAGATTTATTATTCTTTTGTTGGCAAGGTGGACTTGCCCGAATAACCGCCCGACCTGTCCGACACAATGCGCAAGTGCCGGATAGGAACGGCAAAATTTTTACACTTCTACTACTTCTTTATCGAACATCAGTAAAAGCTGGAGGTTTCAAACGGTACATTTCTCATTTTGAAGTAGGTAGCGATACCGATCTGGATTTAAGATCGCTCGCTGCGGACAGTAAGCTTCAGCAGTATATCCAGAAAAATATACATTCCGGAATGCGACTGAAGCTGATTAAATGCCCGGAAGGCACAAAGCCTTATGTTGTATATCGCATTGTGCTGGAGGATAACGAAAAAATTGTGCTGGGTTATACCAGCAAGTCTTTCGCTCACGAACTGGAAAAAGCAATTCAGCATATAAAGAACATAAATTGCTCAGTTTATTACGAGGTATATCCTCATGCATTCTGTGATGTATTTGTTCACAATATCACAACCTGTGTGTCCGGGATATCTCCCGTTCCTGCGGGCGCAAGAACCTATGGTGATGTCAGCATTTGGTCCGGCATTACCATTACAGGATTTGCAGCTGTGGACAAAGATACTTACTAATTATACAGAACCGGAGGTTTGGTTATGGCGGACTATTCAAAATTCTATGATGCCCGTAAGGTTGTGTCCCGTATTCTGGAACAGGACTTTATTGGGCCTGTGACAAAGGATGAATGCCTTGCTGAGCTTCCGGTTCAGTATTACATTATGGGCAAGCTATATCCACAAAAAGATACTGTGGAAGCCCTGGATCTTGCGAGAAATCCGTTGCTTGAAAATGAAATTGAGACCTATGATGCATCAATTTCTCTGAGCAATCAAAACAACCCATCTTCAATGGGTATTACCGTCACATTGAAGGCGGGGGTTGATGCAATCTGCATTTCTGGTGGTTATGCTTTCTATGAGCCGATCTCTTTTGAAGATGCAAAGGATTGTGGAATTGATACTTCCAAGTGGGATCATCTGGAAAAGAAACCGAAAGAAGTATGGAGACGCAATGAATACTCCTACTCTGAAAAGATTACATTCACCGGAGAACGAGTGGAGTATGCGAATTTGCCCAGCGGACTCCAGTTACAGGTGTATACACACTCCATCATGGATTCGGGCGAGCGTGTAATTACGGTTGCGCTGGTAAATGAGAACCAGTCTGAAAACGATATGAATGCGACATCCAAATGCTGTGCATTCCAGCCGGTTATCAGAGTAGCCAGTTGTGATAGAGCACCCATTTTTACCAGTGTAAACCGACAGACATATCTGACTACCGATCCGGAACTTCTGGAACTGGATATACTGTATTCTGATGTGTATTGCTACGCACAGGGGCATGGTTGCTCTGTTATGTGGGATATGGATAATCCTGAGCCTGAATGGGTGGAATCTGCATTTTTCCCGACATTTAATCTCCGTCAGATGAAAGCCGCAGAGGTGGTCAGCGGAAATGTACTATCAATGCAGTTTCTGGCGACAGCATCTGTTGATGATGTTGTTCGTGAGTTGGGTGCATTTGCTGCTAAGTACCAGAAGTGGATAAAAGATCAGGATGATCTCTTGCCTGGAATTAAAGCCAGTTTGCAGGATGTTGCGAAAAATAATATTCAAAAATGTCAGGATGCATGCAACAGAATAAATTATGCCATCAAGCTACTGAAAGACAGCGCATCCGGAGATGGAAAGGCATTCCGAGCCTTCCAGCTTGCCAATGAGGCGATGTTGCTCCAACGGAGACAGACACTGCTTAAAAATGGAAAATCTTTTAATCCTGACAAGGTAAGCTGGTATCCTTTCCAGTTAGCGTTTGTATTGCATGAACTGACCTCTTTTATTGAACCGAAGGGACATCCCGGACAGGATATTCCGGACCGGCAGATGGTTGATCTGCTGTGGTTCCCCACCGGTGGTGGTAAAACAGAGGCATATTTAGGAATCACTGCCTTTGTGATCTTTTTACGCAGACTGCGTGATGCAAATGCAGATGGTGTTACCGTAATTATGCGATATACGCTTCGGCTTTTGACACTCCAGCAGTTTGAAAGAGCCAGTATCCTGATATTTGCATGTGAACTGCTGCGCAAAAAGTATAATTTGGGTGGAAATGAGATTTCCATCGGTTTGTGGGTTGGTGGCAACCTCACCCCCAACCATTTGAAGGATGCAAGAACCAGCATCAACAAACAAAAGCAGGGTGGTGTCGATGAAAAATCAAACCCTGTGCAAATCAAGGTCTGTCCCTGGTGCGGAGAAAAACTGTATGCACAGCATTATGATGTTGATCTCGTTCAGAACAGAATGACAATCAAATGTCCAAATCAACATTGTCATTTCCATTCAGCACCCGGGGGACTACCGATTCATATTATTGACGAGGCTATTTATCAGCATCTGCCTACCTTTATTGTCGCGACTGTAGATAAATTTGCGCAGATTCCTCTTAATGATAAGCCAGCGGCGCTGTTTGGTATTACGAATAGCAAAAAACCCCCGGAGCTTATTATCCAGGATGAGTTGCACCTGATTTCTGGTCCCCTTGGCACCATGACTGGTATCTACGAGGCTGCTATATCGAAACTCTGTGAGCGCGATGGCGTGTGTGCGAAAGTAATTGCATCCACCGCAACAATCCGTAATGCAGCAAATCAAATTATGGCGTTGTATGGACGTAGCCATACGCAGTTCCCGCCACAAGGTCTATCTGCGAAAGATTCATTCTTTGCTATACAATCTACACCGGAAGAAAAGCCTGCCCGTCAGTATTTTGGCGTAATGGGCATCGGAACAACTGCAACCACAACGTTGATCAGAGTGAATGCAGCTATGCTGTTTGCCACGCGCTATCTGGCCACATTGGGATATCCTGATGCAGTTGTGGATAATTTCTGGACTATTACAGGTTATTTCAACAGCTTGCGAGAATTGGGCGGTGCAAGTACGCAAATCCTTGACGACGTTCAGAGCCGTCTTGATTATCTTGCAAAAACTAAATTTGTGTCTGTCTACCCCGGCGTAGATACTTCCAAGGGGTATACATATACAGAAGAACTGACGAGCCGCATGAGTAATTCCGAAATCACAGAAATTATCCAAGTTAAGCTGAAACGCAGCTATACCAAGGATAACCATGCGGATGTATTTGACTATCTGTTGGCATCTAACATGATTTCTGTAGGCGTTGATGTGGGGCGTTTGGGTGCAATGGTAGTTGCCGGCCAGCCGAAAACGAATGCAGAATATATTCAGGCAACCAGCCGTGTTGGCCGTGATAATCCCGGTTTGGTTATTGCGGTGTATAACGCGTCCCGTTCCCGCGATCGCTCGCATTATGAGCAGTTCCTGAAGTACCATTCTGCGTTGTATCGCTATGTGGAGGCAACGAGTCTTACCCCCTTCTCTGATCGGGCGAGAGACCGGGGGCTGCATGCATTGTATATTTCCTTGTGCCGTTATTTGATTGAGAACCTCAGAGGAAACAGTCAGGCAATCAATTACCGCTCTGACAATCCCGAAGTTCAAAAGGTTGAGAAAATCATTATCGACTATGTAAGAAGGGTTGATCCGGACGAGTTGTCGGCAGTTATGGATGAACTTAAAGATATTCAGGATGCGTGGGATATTGCGGCAACTGGTTCCCTCGTATATAAAAGCAGAAAAAATGAGAAAAAGTTGCTGAAAGGTGATACCGAGAATGACCGTTTCCGTACGATGAACAGCATGCGTAATGTGGATGGCCAATCTGGTATTTATCTGCTGGGAGGACTGTAATTATGGCAAGATTACACTTTGGTTCAAACAGAGAGCAAGCCAAGCCTAAAAAGGTGGTAGGCAGATTGCGCAAAACGCAGCTAATAACCACATTTGGCAATGGCTCCATTGTAGATATGCCGGACTACTCCGTTATTATGGCCGGTTCAAATTACTGGAAAGACAGCAGCCCAATTCTGCACGAACCAAACCTTGAAAAACTTCTGAAAGTATCTCATTTTAAAGAACCTTATGTATCCAACTCACAGGATGACGAAATGACACCGGATGTTCCAGCATTTCGTTTTCCGTACTATCATTTTTGTCCTGATCCCAATTGTGGCAGACTGATGCCTTATTGGGGATTTGGAGATGTGACAGATCGCAGTTGTGCCAACGGACATCCAAAAAGAAACATTGTTCCTTCCCGTTTTATTGCAGCCTGTACCAATGGCCACCTGGAAGATTTTCCTTATGAGTGGTGGGTCCATTACGGAAATTTCAGCGAATGTCCTTCAGACAAACGCAATGGTGCCCTTCGCATCAGTTTCTCAGATGAAACCGGTGGACTGGACAGTATTGTCATCAAATGCACCGCCTGTGGAAAAAGCCGCTCAATGGCTGGCAGTATGGCTAAAGACGCACTCCGCGGTTACTCCTGCTATGGAAAACGTCCTTGGTTGGGTAGTAAAAAGGAATATAATGATCCGGTATCCTGTACAGCACAGCTGCGGGCACTTCAGCGTGGAGCTTCCAATGTGTATTTTTCCATGACAGCAAGCGCATTAACCATTCCTCCTTGGAGCAGTAAGGTTCAGCAGGAAATTGCGGTACGATGGGAGCAAATTGAAGATATTCTGGCGAGCAACCCAGATGAATATGTCCTGAGAGCTGTTGTACAAGGTGTGTTCCATTCGTTATTGGCGATGCAGATTTGTACAATTGACGAGTTGATATCTGAGATTAAGAAGCGCTATAATGGCGGCGACGGAGGAGAGTACACCAAGCAGAACTTACTTGAAGATGAATATCGTGTTTTCTGCATGGGTGATTACGATAATCCGGATGATGTGCAGTTCAGAATTGCCAGAGCAGCGGTGCCGGAATTCCTTGAGGATTACATCGAGGATATTGTGTTGGCAAAATGTCTGCGTGAGGTGCTTGCATTGCGTGGTTTCCGTCGTATTACACCAGAGCAACCCAATGCTGATGATGAGCGGTTCAAAGGATATCACTTGTCCGGGGATTGTGTCCCACTTAGCGATGTTGAATTGAACTGGCTTCCTGCTATTGAGATGTTAGGAGAAGGTTTGTTCATCAAAATCAGAGAAGATGCCCTGGAAGAATGGGAGGAAGCCTTTGAAGAGGAATACCAGCCTATGCGGGATCGGTTGGAACACAGCAATGTGGGCTGCGATAATTTCTCTGCCCGATATGTACTGCTGCACACGCTTTCTCATTTGCTGATCCGGCAGTTATCGCTGGAATGCGGCTATTCTGGCGCTTCCATTAAGGAGCGGATTTATAGCACCTATCCGGAGTCTGATGTGAAAATGGCCGGAATTTTGCTCTATACTTCTTCGTCTGACTCTGATGGCAGTCTGGGCGGATTGGTGAGAAAAGGACTCCCGGAGTCTTTTGAGATGATTTTCAGAAACATGCTCCAGGAAGCTTCTTGGTGCTCTTCCGATCCGATTTGCATTGAATCTCATGCGCAGGGATATGACTCTTTGAATTATGCAGCATGCCATGCCTGTGCGCTCTTGCCTGAAACCAGTTGTGAAATGCGCAACTGCTTATTGGATCGGGCAGCTATTGTTGGTACCATAAAAGACAGAGAACGAGGGTTCTTTGGAGCCTTGCTGGAATAACAGGAGATAGATATGGTTCAATTAATTCCAGATGTTCTGGCTCCGGAAATCAAAAGCCCTGCTGAAAAGCGGTTGTTTATCGAATTCCGGGATCATAGAACGAATAAAAAATATGTTGTTCTTCACTCATTGGGAATTGCAGAGCATACCAATAATATCTTCGGTGAGATTGATTTTGTAATTCTGTGCAACGAGGGCGTGCTGTGCCTTGAAGTTAAGGGCGGCCAGGTGTCTCGCAGAAATGGTGTGTGGGAATTTACAAACCGCTACAGCAAAATATCCCATAAAAATGAAGGACCGTTTCAGCAAGTGCAGGGTAATATGCAATCCTTAAGACAGTATATGGTACGGCGCTTGGGTAATTATGATCCGTTGGTGCGCTGCCAGTACGCATGTGCGGTTGCTATGCCGGACTGTCGCTTTGAGGCACCTGGTGTTGGCATTGATGTTGTTCCTGAGATATTGGTCGATGCCAAACAGTCATGGAACCTGGATACCCTGATTAATCAGGCGTTTGGGTATTGGCGCCAGACTTGTGTTGAAAAGCATGGTTTTGAAGGTGGACGACTGACAGATGCCGAAATTGACAAGCTGGCTAACCTGCTCCGCGGCGATTTCCATTTTGTTCCTTCTATGAAGGATACTGTGGAACGTGCAGTAAAAGAGTTATGTGCGTTAACTGCAGAACAGTATGAAGTGTTGGAGTCCCTTTTTGATAACCCGCGCACTATAGTTTCCGGTGTTGCTGGCGCAGGTAAAACCCTGATTGCTATGGAGCAGGCACGCAGAGCATATTGGGAAGGTAAAAGTGTATTGTATCTTTGTTTCAACCACAATATTGCTCAGTATGTGCAATACCAGTTTGAAAAAGACAATGTTTGCATCGAAGCAGTAACACTCCATGCATTTATGATGCGTGCCTGTGGTATTGATTGGTCTCCGGATCTGAACCAGGATTTTTATGAAACTGAACTGCCTGTTGCTTTTATGGCGGCGGAAGATGTTCCGGTTTATGACTTGGTTATTATCGATGAAGGTCAGGACCTGCTCACGGATACTTATCTTGAGTGTATTGATCGGATTGTTCAGGACGGATTGGGTGACGGAACATGGGCGATTTATTATGATCCAAATCAAAATATCTTTAATTCGTATGCTGAACTTGATGCGATGATTAAGAAGCTTCGCAAAGAAGCATATGCGATGAGCTGGAAACTGCGTGCAAATTGCAGAAACACCAAGCAGATCGCTAATGCCAATATTTTGATGACCAACATTCCAAATCAGGGGAAACCTACAGTTTCGGGTCCACAGGTCGAGTACGACAGTTATAGTGGAAAAGAAGACGAGCGCAAAAAGATCAATGCGATTGTTCGGAAAATTAAGGACAGCGGTGCGATTGGCAGCGATTTTATAATTCTTTCCCGATATACGCTGGCCAATCCCCTGAATGGACTTGGCCTCACAGGGCTGGACAAAGACCTTGGAACATTGAAGACAACGGGCCCGCTGTGGAAAGCAAAGAAAAATGATGTGAGATTCTCAACAATTTCAGGTTTCAAAGGATTGGAAGCAAAGATTGTAATAATGATTGATGTCGACCACTTTTCCGACGAAGACACGCGGCTGCTGAATTATGTGGCGGCTTCCCGCGCTTGCGCAATGCTCTATGTCCTTTATGACAGCGATGCTGAGCAAGAGCGTCAAAATATGATTTTGTCTGGCTTTACACAAGTCGGTACATAATAGTGGTCACGCATCAATACAAATGTAAGTTAGGACGGGGTGATGTATATGCCCAGATTTTTGGACCTGTTTGCAGGAGCTGGCGGCTTGTCAGAAGGATTCCTGAGAGCAGGATATGAAGCGGTAGCGCACGTGGAAATGGATGTAGCAGCATGCTATACATTAAAGACACGCATGGCATACCATTGGTTGAAAGATCATGATCAGCTGGATATCTATGATCAGTACCTTAATCGGGAAATTACCCGCAATCAGTTTTATGAACATATTCCGCATGGCGTTTTGGAATCGGTGCTGAATTACGAGATTTCCACTGAGACACTGCCTGCTATTTTCGAAGAAGTTGATGCTTTGGTGGGTGACGAACCACTGGACTTGATCATAGGTGGTCCCCCTTGCCAAGCATATTCTCTCGCTGGACGATCCCGGTCTGAAACAAGAATGGTAGGAGATCAGCGCAACTATCTCTACAGACACTATGCTGAATTTCTGAAAAGATATCGCCCCAGATATTTTGTGTTTGAAAATGTTCTCGGACTGCTGTCGGCCAAGGATGAAGATGGTACACTTCACTTTGATAATATGAGAGCGTTGTTCCGGGAGTGTGGTTATTCAACTGAATTCCGCCCTCTCAATGCTTCAGATTATGGTGTTCTACAAAACCGGAAACGAATTATCCTCATTGGAGTACGGGGAGAACATGAAGATTTCTACCCTGAAATTCCGGTTGTTCAGAATCGTTATTTGGTAAATGAAGTGTTTGGTGATCTGCCTGCTATAGCTGCGGGCGGTGGAACAACTGAACCTGTCCCAACAGCACACTATGATGGTGAGTATCTGTATGAATCCGGAATTAAGGAATATGATACTGAGCCGGTTACATTCCACCAAGCGCGACCTCACACAGAGCAGGATCTGGAGATTTATCGGATCGTTGTGGATACTTGGAACAGAACAGGAACACGTGTATCGTATGTGGACTTACCCGAAAACCTTCGGACACATCAAAACACAGCATCCTTTCTGGATCGATTTAAAGTGGTGGCTGGTAACTTGCCGTATGCGCAAACAATAGTTGCCCATATAGCGCGGGATGGTCACTATTTTATTCATCCTGATATTGAGCAAAATCGTTCGATAACGCCACGCGAGGCAGCAAGAATACAGACATTTCCCGATAATTACTGTTTCGAATCAAAGAAAGGTACCCCATCACGCACATTAGCATTTAAGCAGATTGGAAACGCTGTACCCGTGTGTTTGGCATATCATATCGCACTATCTTTACTCGCCAGATTTGCGGATCAGAATTGATTTTCAGGGAGGGATATTTGTGGCAGATGTGCATACACCTGAACAGCGAAGCTACAATATGTCCCGCATCCGAAACAAGAATACAAAACCAGAGGAACTGGTCAGAAAGTACTTATTTTCACAGGGATTTCGGTATCGTAAAAATGATAGCCGCCTCCCAAGAAAACCAGATATCGTATTGCCAAAATATAAAACGGTCATTTTCGTGAATGGTTGCTTCTGGCACGGGCATGAAGGCTGCCGATATTTTGTATGGCCAAAAAACAATGCTGAGTTTTGGAAAGAGAAAATTACCAGAAATATTCAGCGCGACAAACACAACAGAGAGTTGCTCTCTGATCAAGGATGGCGGATTATCGAAGTTTGGGAATGTGAATTAAAAAAGAAGTCAGTGCAGGAAACATTGAATCGCTTGGTACATGAACTTCATAATATTTAATTCCAGGGGGTAGCCGCTATGTCAAATGAAGTGTTTTTCGAAAGCAACAAAACATCAATCATGCTGGAAGGCTTGCTCCGGCAATGTGAATCCTTCGATCAATTTGAGCAAATATGTTCTGATGATATGCTTAACAGCGACTGCAGAACCAGTATTTATCTCATGCGTTTGTTGGATAAATATGGCTGGAAAACATCTGCTGCATCAGAAGCCGCCGAAATGTCCACAGGCTATTTGGGTCTTATTATCAATGGAAAAAATGCAACCAGAGATATGCTGATCCGGGTGGCCATTGCGATTGGTGCAACGGCAGAAGAAACAGATTATCTTCTGAAGTATTCAGGATATAACCCACTGTATGTGCGGAATAAACGTGATGTCATCATTTGGTATGGCATCTCCAAGAAAGAAAAGCTGAGCATAATCAATACCAACATTAAAAAGCGTGGATTGGAACCTTTGTACGGGGATGAAAAAACTGCTACTGACAGTAGTGGAGCATCTGTAGTTTCTGCGGTATAATTCAGGCAGATAAAACAACTAAGGAGATTACAGATATGAAAAACGAACTTATCAGCATTATTTCCCAGGCTTTCTACGGCAATCGTACTGGCACCGAAATCCGCAGAGAGAACATTGACCGTTTCATTCTGGGCTACCAAACCGATGATTTTGATGTGACTGAGCCTGTTGACCGCACGATCGTTCACCTGCTTGGTTCTGACACCCTGGTACTCATTTATAACAAGCACCGGGAAGAGGAGCGTCTGGAGGTCAAGGAACGTGCATTCCGCGAAGAAAACTATATTCTCAAGCCGCTGGCATCCATCCCGGAAATGAATCTGGACATCTACAGCCGTTGCATCGTCTGCCGGATGAATGCCGAAGGCGTCTTCGAAAGCGTGTGCGAAAGCGATTATGAAATCTGGGGCCGTTATCTTGCACCTTGATGCAGCAATGAAATGATACTTTTCACTATATTGCAACGCTGCACAAAAGTGTGTTGCATTGTATCAAATAGTGTAGTATAAGCCAACTTAAAAGATGCATTTTGACTGCAATAATTGGTCGAAATGCATCTTTTATTGAATCTAATTGTTTTTTATTTTCTCTATCACAATCTCATCTATTTCCTGCTCCAGTCCCTGTATTTTCTCCTGTAACGACAAAATGTGGGCGTCGAGGATTGGTTTCCTCAACGCCCACATTTTTTGCATCTGTACCAGCTTCTTTAGTTCCTCAGCGCACTGCTTCCGCACAGTTTCGGCATACTCCTGCACCGCTGCATCCAGCACCTCCTCATGAATGCGGTGGGAGGAGCAATAGGCTTTTCCATTCCGATGATACCCACGGCACACATATTCCACACGGCTTTTGCCGTTCCAGCAGCGGATCATAGGGATGAACGTATTCCCACATTCCCGGCAGGTCAGCAGTCCCGCATAACGGTGTTTGGCCTGATTGCCGTTTGCAGGCCGTGCCTGCCGCTTGAGTAATGCCTGTACCTGTTCCCATTCCTGTTTTTCTATGATCACAGGAAAGAACCCCTCATGACGGTACCAGTCGGTTTTGTCTATATGCTTGGCTTTACCGTTGTTGTATTCTCTGCGATGGTTGTTCAGCACGCCGGTGTACGCTTCTTCCACCAAAATGTTTTTCACGCTGGCATAAGTCCAGAGAAACTGGCCGTCACGGGTTTTGTGCGTTTGTCGTACTTCTCTGCCGCACCGTTCAGCCCGGAGCTGCGCCGGTGTCTTTCGCCCCGCAGCATTAA
>ENA-OOXM01002682-OOXM01002682.1-human-gut-metagenome-genome-assembly--contig:-NODE-2682-length-10995-cov-6.827239_pt1 | contig 10995 bp, 10 predicted proteins | sample MGYA00241589_ERZ501347 | MGnify/ENA primary metagenome ERZ501347 (study PRJEB25962, sample SAMEA2042832) | human gut metagenome | biome: human gut; feature: human-associated habitat; material: faeces...
CCTTCGTCCTACATCGGGGCTTTTTTCAGCAGCCTCAGGACGCGTCGCCCCCAGGTTAGTTTGCGTCTGATACTTCAGAACGAAATTTTATGCTTCTTCTACAGTTCCTTCCTTTTCAACGAACTGGGTATAACCGCCATTGATAAGGATGTTATACCACTGAATGAGTTTCTTTATATCAGAATCATGAACGCGGTCGCGGTCATAATCGGGCAATACACTTGCCATAAACTCAGCTAATTCAGCCTTTGTAGCCTTCTTGTAATCAATGGCTGTAGCTTTACCTCCTTCTTTGTCGGCAATTGATTGGAAGATTTCCATCAAAGGTTTGTCGTCCTCATTGGTGTACATTGAAACGTCATTGAGAGAAGTCACGCGGTCACGTGCTCCAGCGGGGAGGCGCTTCTTCTCTGCACCTACCGTTTCGACAATCAGCATGCCACGACCCTGTGACACCAAACGATAAAGCCCGGGCTTACCCGAAATAGCCAAAATTGTGTCTTGCATATTTCTTTTTTATTTTCTTTTTATTCGTTATGTATTTGCAAAGGTATAAATTTTTTCGTTATCAACAAGTTTTGCTCTTGCCTATTCATTATTTATCACATAGTCAGCACGGTCGACTTTTACGTCTTCTGCAAGTTGTAACGAAATCCAACGTAAAGCCTTTTCGCGGCTTATGTGATCGCGTCCTATAAGGCGTTTCAGCTGCGTTTCTTGGCTTACGTGTACGACTACGCTCTTATCAACCAATTGGTCAAAGCCTGATTCGAAGAGCAAGGCGCACTCCATAAACAGTACACCGTCAGTGGGCAACTGCTGCAATAGCTGTAGGCTTATCACCTTCTCGTCGCACTCCAATGTAGTCGGTGTAGAAGGACGCAGTAGGGCGGCTTGCTGCTTGAAAGCTGCTGCCACACGGGGGTGGACAATCTGGTCGATGCGATGTGAATAATCTGTGCCCCGACATAAGTAAGCAGCCAATACGGACTTGACAAGTTGCCCTGCTGCATCATAAACGTCTGGACCTACCAATGCGGTCAATTCGCGCTTCACGTCAGCTTGCGTGCGAATGATTTGCTTGGCTACGTCGTCACAATAGAACACGTGATGCCCCGTCTGCTCCAACTGGTGACAAATATAGCTTTTGCCACTTCCTATTCCGCCTGTTATACCTATTAATATAGGACGAATGGTGTTATTCGATGTCTGTTTCATCTTCTGCTACTTCTTCTATTATATATTCTACATCTTGTGGCGAAATACGCACATGACTTACTCCCGTAGGAATAGTCTTGAGCGAAAGGTGGCAAAGATTGGTTTTATTCTTCAACAATTCCTCATAATTAACAACCAACACAAAGTTTTCGCTCGTAATATTGCGATATTGCCCCATGCCTACTTGGAAGGTTACGTTCACCATGGCAGGGAAGGTGCGTAGTTGCTTTGAAGCGGGGAAGTTGACTTGCTGTACGGGCACTTGAACCGTCTTTTCCACCAAGCGGTCTACACAAAAGGTGAGTCCTACCTTAGACGGCACAAACTTAGCGCCTTGCACTGTCTGAAAAGGAATGCTCACTTGAGTCGTGTCAGTAAGGTTGCGCATATTGAGCAGTCGCGTGTAGGCTCCTGTAATGGTATCTAACAACTCTTTGGAAGCATATACCATGACGGAGTCTTGTGCTAACAACGTGTTGGCCAATGAATAAAGGCGTCCTGTACGAATATTGCCTTGTACGATAATGGGTACGCGCTTACAAAGGCCATAGTTATAATAAAACTCAAGCGACTCTGGCTTCGTATTAAGCAGCTGGGTACTGCCAAGCAGTTGAGAAGTCACTTGGCGCATAAAGTCTGCCCCTTGAATGACCACGTGGCCCGAAGAGTTGGCATACGTATCGAAATCAATCACAACGGGGCTGAAGCGACGCGTATAGCGATACGATAGCAGAATGCTCCCCTTGTCGCGTAGGGTGACATGAATAGCATTGGGCAACTCGGTCGTAACAACCACATTATTGGGCACCCCACGTAACTCAATCGGAATGCTAAACTCCTCTTCGTAAGTCTCGTTTACGGCCTGAAACACCCAAAAGATAGTGCTAAGCAACAAGAAGAAGAGGAAGATGAAAGTCTGTTTATTCCAAAGCCATGACAACCACTTTCGGCGAAATACGATGCGCCATTTCGGCCACCGTTGTCGTTCGTGCTGAGATGCTACATTTTCCATAGCTTAACGTATAAAAGCAGCAAGAGGCTTAGCCCTCTACGCCATAACGCAATCTTATGATGTTGACTGCGTCTGTTTACGTGTAGGACAAAGCCTCTTGCGTTAAGAGAGAATGAAGAATTACTTCTTATTATTTGTTGCAATAGGGTTAATGGCTTCTTTAGCGAAAATGATTTTTACGCCAGTAGCTACTTCAAGAGTTACGGTGTTGGCTACTTCGTCAATGCTCTTGATTGTACCATAAACGCCACCAATGGTGACAACCTCTTGTCCTACTGTAAGTTCGTTGCGAAACTTTTGAATTTCTTTCTGTTTCTTATTCTGCGGACGAATCATGAAGAAGTACATGATAGCGAAAAGTACTACGAGCATAATAATCATGCCCATACCGCCGCCTTGACCTTGTGCTTGTAAAAGGATAGTATTCATTGCTTAAGTTAGTTATTTATCAGTTGTTTTAGGTTTACGAATGCGCTCTTTCGTTGTGCGACCTTCCTTCGCTAATTGACGTACAATGCCGTCAAGCATGCCATTGATGTATGACGAGCTACGTGGCGTGCTGTACACCTTAGCTATGTCAAGATACTCATTGAAGGTCACATTGAGAGGAATAGAATCGAAGGTTAAGATTTCGGCCAACGCTATCTGCATAATGATAACGTCCATGAAAGCTAAACGCTCAAATTCCCAGTTTTTGGTATTGGCACGAATAATCTCGCGCAATTCAGCACCACGCTCTAAGGTAGCACTAAAGAGTTTGTTGGCAAAGAGACGATCTTCATCAACAGCGTAAACGGGCAACAAAGGCTCGTTAGCTGTACTCTTCTCTGTAAAGCGCTTGATCGTTTTCAATACGAAAGAGTCAACAATTTGCTTATCGTCATTCCAATATAGAGAGTGTTCTTCAAGCAAAGAGTCGAAGTCATCGTTATTGCAAACGTATGTCTTATAAAGTTTACGAATTACTTCGCGATCGGCTTCATACGAGAAGTCCTCCTTATCGATATAAAGCTGATATACGTCGCTTTCGACAAACTTTTGATAGAGTTTCTTTATAAAGGCATCCTCTTCAGGCCAATTACCTTTACGGTTTTCCATAAATTCAATTAAGACCTTATTATCGGCCAATTGACGAAGGAACAAGTTGTTTGCAAATTGATTGTCGGGTGACACTCCACCCACCACGTTACCAGTACGTTTTTCGCGAGCAATGCGCACAGCATCTTTGCGTTCGGCATACTTTTTCAATCCTACCATCAGTGATAATAGGTATTGATAAAGGTCGTAAGCTTTTTGCAAGGAGAAAGAGAGTTCCTTCTCTGCTACATCGAGCGTTTTGCCCTCGTTCTGATAATACGCATAAACGAGCTGAACCACTTTCAGCCTTATCAGTTCTCTGTTGATCATAATCGTAATGGAAAATCCTATGTTTTGGGTGCAAAGATAGTGCAAACCGAGCGCAATACAAAACAAAAGTCTTAGAACTTTCGTTTAGGCTCTGTAATGAATAGTGTGGGTAAAATGCTTTTATGATAAATTGCTTCTCGCGCTAAGCGATTATAAGTAGATGTTCAAAACATGCTGCTGCCGCGGGTTACAAACCCGCCCCCCAATTAGGCAGATAAATTACAATTTAGGAGCTAAATGTTCGCCTCCAAGAGCGCGACCTTAACGTATTCCTCCTCAACGATTAATGTTGATTATTGTTTAGGTTCGACATGAATGTTGATGAAAGTTTGCGGTCCGAAGAGTGCGCGTAACCTTATTTCGATGTTACGCGTAGCGTGGTGAGCAACGTGAAGGGGCGTTTCACCGTCCATGCGCACATGCACGTCAATTGCACGATTAGCACCAATACGGCGTGTACGCAAATTGTGAGGATCGGACACGTTAGGTTCTTCAAGTATAGCGTGCTTGATGAGTTCTTCATCAGAGGCTGGTAATGATTTTTCGAGCAATTCTTGAATACTAGGCACAAAGAGTTTAAAAGCCACCCGAATGATAAACACGCTCACGATGACAGCCGCTATAGGGTCGAGTACACGCCAATTAGGGCCTAAGAGTATAGCACCTCCGATGCCCAAGGCCGTGCCAATACTCGAAAGGGCATCGCTGCGGTGGTGCCATGCATTGGCTACTACTGCTGTAGACTCCACACGACGTCCTACTCGTGCGGTCCATTGATAGAGCACCTCCTTCACAACGATTGACAGGAGTGCAGCCACAAATGCTATCATGCCAGGTTGCTCCAACACTTGACCACGACACACGTCGATAATCTTCTCTGCGCCTGACCATAATATGCCAACCCCCACGCATGCCAACATCAGACCGATAAATACGGAAGCTAACGTTTCGTACTTGCCATGCCCGAAGTCATGGTCGGCATCGCAGGGTTTGCTCGATATACGCACAAACAGTATCACGACAACATCGGTCACAAAATCAGATAGCGAGTGTACAGCATCGGCCAGCATAGCTGCCGAACCACCCAATATACCCGCTACGAATTTAAAGAGCAATAATAGAAAGTTACACACACTTCCCCCTATCGTCACACGATAGATAGCACGTGCTCTTCCTTCAGAATTAGGTCGTTTATCTTCCATGATTCTTAAAAATCTTTATTCACACCGCAAAATTACACTAATTATAAGCATATTGGTAGCGTTTATTGCATTATTTTGCTTTACTTTGTGCTTTGAATAAGCGAATATTTTAACACCCTAATATATTACACATTAAACATTTGCACCATGTACAAGAATCTACCACAAACGTTGCCTGTCGCAGGTATTCAAAAAGAGACAAAACGCTATATTGTTCAACGAGATGATCGTCCTTATTACGTTAAGCAATTACCCTTTCAGTATGACAAAGAAGCTCCCGAAACGCTTGCTTGTATTGTTAGATTAGATGAACAGACGAATGAAATAATTGAAATCAAACAAGATTATAGACCATATCTACATGCTTTTTATAAAATAGGACAAACCTATACATTTACAATCAAGGCCGACCGCATGGCTTCGGGCAACTATTACGAGGTGAATGATGACTTGGGCTTCTTCTCACGCATCTATCATGTTCATACACGCCAACCGCTAAAACCTGGGCAATTGGTACGTTGTTCCGTGCGCTCTATTGAGGGTTGCGCCCTTCGTCTCGACTTCGTTGAAGTGCAACCCGAAGTAGAGGAATTTAACAGGTTACGCCAAGAGTTAGAGGCGAAAGCACAAGAATTAGGACTTGAAGACAATGACCTCATCGACCTCCTTTTAGGCATTGCCCCTAACGATTATTTTGAAGTGTTAGCTGACGGGTGGCTACTTAATAAATGTGCAAATGCTGCGTCTAACGACGAATGTGCAAATGTGCAAATGGGAGAATGTGAAAATGAAAATAATGAAAATGAAAATAATGAAGATGAAAACGTATCAGGCGAAACATCATCATCATTTGCACATTCTCACATTTGCACATCTGCACATTCGTCGTTAGACGCAGCATTTGCACATTCTCACATTTGCACATCTGTACATTTACTTCGCGCCTTGTGTCTGTTTGCGCTTGAGGACTCTCCCATGTTGCGCAACCTTACGCCAACCGACCAATTGCGTATCGAAAATAGGTTAACAATCATGGTGAACCATGCTGATGTTATGAGTCAAGCACTGGACACTATCGCACGCGGTAAAGCAAACCAATTAGTAGAAGATACGTTTACAAAGCTCAAGACTTCGGGCAACCTCTACAATGCAGCAGCGCGTCTTCTCTTGTTGGACTTTGTCCTAATGCTCACACCTACGCTATTTGATAAGTATGTGGAACTCATCTTTGAGGTAATTACACTCGACACAAATATTCGACTTCGCACAGAGCGTCCCTATTCATTCGTATCTTAGAGCACTACATTCGCCACAACCGTCAACAGACGGATAGTGTAGAGTCAATGGAAGGGGACGAAGCCACCCAAACGTTGGTCAACAACCTCATCAAGGCCTTGGCTATGCAACAGCTCTTGGCTGATGGTTTAGAGAAAGCTCCTTTTGATAGTAATCTCAATCGTGCCAGCCTATACCGTTTCGTCACCTATTGCCCTGGTTGTGACATTCCGCTTTGTTTCAATAAAGCATACGACTGTCTCACGGCCGACGAACGCCACCCCTTAGAGTTTACGTGGAATGACGTCAACAATCCTTATTTCATTATGCGCCGCGTGTGTGATGTGACGACAATAACCTCTTTACCCACTACGCGCCACTTCTTGACAGACTTCGTTGACCTCGAGCTGGGCGACACCATTCGCCTCTCGCCAGCCCACAAGGCACTGACCTGTAAAGATCAACTGCCCGACCACCTGTTGCCTTGGCACAACATCGAAGTGATGAGCAACTATGGCGTGAGCCACATGCAGGTGCAGGATAAGGAGAGCCTACGCCCCGATGAGCAATTGTGGCTCAACTTAGAACGCCACCTATTCGCCCCTGATGAGGTGCAGCGCAATGTGTCTGCCACGTCAGCAGCGCATCGTATGAACAAGCGTGTACCCGATGTTGACGATATTGTTACCATACGCATTGACCACGAGACGGACCAACTCGGCGTCTTCCACTGCGTGATTGAAGACGACCACTTTATGGGAGAAGGTCTCATCGACTCGGAGAACTATAACATCGTGCCTTACCGCTCACATGCCACGTTGAACTGCTTCCGCAACGACAAAGGCCAACAACTCTTACTGCAAGCTCGCGTCAAGGAAGTGGACGATAATGATACGCTCTACTTCGAACTGCGCACTCCCTTGACCGATGCGCTGAGCGATGAGTTTATATATGACTACGAAGAGGTGTTTACAGCTGTAATTACCAATTACGACCAAAAGCGCAACACTTATGCTTGTGTGAGCGACTACGGTTTGACATTCTCGTTTATGGGAACTGACATTGACGAGCCATTGAGCAATGGTACTTTTGTCAACCTCACACTGCAAGAGCGCAAACGTGGGGTAGGCATTCACTACGCTCGCTTTGTTGGGGTAAACGAACAAGTGAAGTTCGACACGCCTCATGCCTTGCAAAACCTTATGGTGTGGTATGCTTGTGGTGAAGATAATGTTTGGATTCCCCCTACGCTGACACAGACGGAGGAGAAGAGCGACGATGCACTCGACGACGCAGACGAGATGATTGGTGCCCCCTACGTGGAGGAATTGATGCGACTCACCGACCGTATAGCCGTCGTGCTCGACGATTATCGACAAGCTTACAACTACTTAGGCTTTACGCGACTATTGGCTTTGGCCTTGGCTGATAAGGCACAGGCTGACTACTATAGCAAGCGTATGAAGCTCATCTTGATGCTGAAGCACTTCGAGACGAATGGTGCGATTGAGCTGATTGGAGAGTACGAGAAGATGGGCGACAACTTAAACCATTATCAAGGCCTTAGCAAGCAGTATCATCGTTTACTCTGCGTAAGTTATCTACAACAGAGCGAACACAACGAAGAGTTGTGGCAATTGGTTCAGACGGCCAAGGATCCACTCTTGTGTAAGTTGGCTAAACTCGTGCTGACGTACAACCTCTCGGGTGACTTTAAGTTGCAACAGACGCAGATTGTGCTGCACAAGAAAATACGTGAGCTGCTGAACATAAAGGAGCGTGAAACGGACCTCGTTAGCTTTGGTGAGGAAGGACAAGAAGCGGAATTTAAGACGAGCATAGTCTATCCCGCTAACAACCACATGCGTGAGGACATTGAACGCCAAACGTGGGTTATCCTTCATACCATTTGTGGCTTCTTAAATAGCCGTTTGGGCGGAAAACTCTACCTCGGTGTTAACAACGAGGGGATGGGCGTGGGCTTACAAAGCGACGCACAACACCGTTACTTCCGTGGTGGCAACTTTCACGATCGCTACGAACGTTACATTCAAGACAATGTGGCCTTCAAGGTAGCTAAAGAAGCGCTCTCGCTTTTGAGCTTTGAATGGCCCAACGCTGCGGGACGCGATGTGCTCTGCATTACAATCTTGCCCAGTGAGAAGTTAGTAAAACTTGATGGTCAGTATTGGGTGCGCTTTGGTTCTGAAACGCGTGAACTCGTGGGTGAAATGGCTCGCAACTACAACGTGCAGCGTCAAGCAGAACGCCAAGCAGCTATGGCAACTGCCGTTACACCGGTAGCTTCACTGATTGACCATGATACGCTAACGATTCTAAATGCTACCGTCAAGGCGGAAGAGAAGGTGGTTGAACAGCCTAAGGAATCGAAAGCAGCCACTGCAATGCCTAACGCAGAGAAGTGTCCCACACGATCTTCTATTCATACAACGGTGCAACATCACGACGACGATGCGTATGCCGTGGCTTATGTCAATTTCATCGATCACCGCACCTATTCTCATACAAGTGAGATGTACTATGGCCAAGCGCGACTGACGATTCCCATTTATCATGGTTCGGAGAATGATTATCTTGTTGTTGTCAATACAGACGGAACGATGATGCGCGTGCCTTTGCAGCACATTTTGGAACAGGACGAGCGTAAGCCCTATTCGCTTTACGTTTCGGACGACGTTGACATTCTCTTTGCTGCCGTAGCGAAAGAAGACGACTTGCTCTACTCCGATCGTTTCAGCGCAAAGAAGAATCGCGTAGTGTCACGCTGCGATACGATTCTTAACCTCACTGAATGTGATTCTTTGAACGCTCGTGGTGCTTCTCTCGTTATGAACACGCAAGCGCAAATTCGTCAATGTGCAATTATCCCGCACAGTCAGGCCAATAGCTTTAAGAAGATTACCGACTTAACAGAAAAGCAGATCGGCTCTGACCTCTTAACGAAAAGCTACGAGAAGATGCGCCTCCTCATTGAACGCGAAGGCATAACGCTGAATTAACATTAAGCCCCAAACGATAAACAATAATTGATTAGGCGCTTCGCGCGCTGGGTTGAACATTAATTATCATTAATTGCCCGTTAATGATATCATTAATTATTTCGCTAAGTCGTAGTAATAGAAAAAATATCGACTTAATTAATGAAAAGAATTAACGAAATAATTAATGGTCAATTAATGATAATTAATGTTTTCTTCTAGCGCGCGAAGCGTGCCTTAACCTTTTACACGTTTAACGTAATTATCGTCCCCCACCGAATTATATGTTACTCTCTGTTTTAGCCGCTACTGTCGCAGCAGCGCAACCAGTTCATGTTGACAAACCGAATATTATCGTTATCGTAGCCGACGACCTTGGCTACGGCGACCTTTCATGCTACGGTGCCACTCGTGTTCACACCCCAGCCGTCGATAGCCTTGCAGCCCGTGGTGTACGCATGACCAATATGCACGCCTGTGCTTCCACCTCCACTCCCTCGCGTTATGCCCTATTAACGGGGCAATACCCCTTTCGCCGTCCAGGCACTGATGTGGCAGCTGGCAATGCAGGCATGATTATCAAACCCGAACAAACCACCGTGGCCGACCTCATGCACCGTGCAGGCTACTTTACGGCAGCTATTGGCAAGTGGCATTTAGGGCTGGGTCGCCAAACGGCACAACAAGACTGGAATGGGACAATCGACCAAACACCGCGCGACCTCGGCTTTGACTACCATTACATCATGGCCGCCACGGCCGACCGCGTGCCGTGCGTATATATAGAAGACGGCCGCGTAGCCAACTACGACCCCTCAGCTCCCATTAGCGTAAGCTATCGTCAAAACTTTGTCGGTGAACCTACGGGGCGCAATAATCCTGAGTTGCTCACCAAGTTGAAGCCCAGTCACGGCCACGATATGAGCATCGTCAATGGCATCTCGCGCATTGGTTATATGAAGGGCGGTGGGCGCGCCTTGTGGCAAGACGAATCGATAGCCGATAGCATCGTGAGTCATGCCATCGGGTTTATCGACTCTCACCGCTCAGCCCCCTTCTTTATGTATCTGTGTACGAATGACGTCCACGTGCCACGTATGCCGAACGAGCGTTTCCGTGGCAAGAGTCCTATGGGACTGCGTGGTGAGGCCATTCTTCAGTTTGATTGGACGGTAGCGCAAATCACCAAAGCCCTACGCGAACGTGGGTTGGATGAGAATACGCTCCTTATCATAACGAGTGACAATGGTCCCGTGTTAGACGACGGTTATGCCGACCGTGCTGAAGAACTCTGTGGCTCTCACCGTCCAGGTGGTCCCTTCCGTGGAGCCAAATACAGTGCCTTCGAAGCAGGCTCGGCCGTACCCTTTATAGTCTACTGGCCTAAAGGAGTGAAGCAGGGCGAGGAGAACAATGCCTTAGGTTCGCTCATCGACCTTCCCGCTACTTTAGCAACCTTGGTAGGTACGAAGCTACAGAAGGACGATGCTCCCGACAGTCAGGACCACCTCTCTACATGGTTAGGACGTGACCAAAAGCCACGCGAATATGCCGTGAGCATGGCCAGCAACCGCAGTCTGACTTTACGTACACAACAATACAAGTACATCTCTCCCTCTGATGGTGGTCCCATGATTACGTGGGGGCCGAAGATAGAAACAGGCTATCGCCCCATGCCTCAACTCTACGATCTCTCAAAGAGTGAGTACGAGCAGACGGACCTTTCGAAGTCCAATCCCAAACTCCTCCAACGCCTCCAGCGTCTATTGGGCGTTGTGCGTAGTGGAGAGTAGATTTTCTTTTCAGAATTACAGCAAGTAGCGCGTCCTCACCTGGGGGCGACGCGTCCCCGCGTCGGCATTGCCAACTTGGGGCTCGATGC
>ENA-OOXM01002700-OOXM01002700.1-human-gut-metagenome-genome-assembly--contig:-NODE-2700-length-10955-cov-2.345413_pt1 | contig 10955 bp, 9 predicted proteins | sample MGYA00241589_ERZ501347 | MGnify/ENA primary metagenome ERZ501347 (study PRJEB25962, sample SAMEA2042832) | human gut metagenome | biome: human gut; feature: human-associated habitat; material: faeces...
GGTTTTTCAAACACGCTCTAGAGCTTGTTTGAGAAATCCTCTAATTTGCATCAAAAAGTGTATTGTATAAATCTTCTACCACTGGTGCAAGTGTTTTTCCAATTTCCGTTGTCTTTAAACGATTTGCAACGATGACATACTGCGGATTATCTGCCGGTGCAAATGTAACAAGCCATGCGTTGTTCGTTCCATCTCCCCGCTCCGCAGTTCCTGTCTTCGCAGCAATAGAATATTCTTTCTCTCCTACTGTGGACATTCCATAAGACTGTGCTGCAGCTTTCATTGCTTCTTTAATCTCCTGCGCAGTATCCGTATCCATTGTCTCTACTAACTTTTCTGACTTGCCTTCCGCTGTTGTCTGCCCTTTTCCATTGACTACAGATTTAAAAAGATATGGCTTTAACATTACACCATCATTTGCAATACTCTGTGTAACCATCGCCATCTGAAGGGGTGTAACAAGAGTTTCTCCCTGGCCAAATGCTGTTGTCGCAACAACATTATCTTCATAACCCTTTAAATCAAAGTTAGAATGGATTGTTGCAAAATCAAGAGAAATGTCTTCCCCAAGTAAAAAGCTTTTTCCTGTCTTATAAAGGCGAAGGCCGCCAAGCTTTAACGCCCGGTTCATAAAGTACACATTAGAGGATTTCACAAACCCTTCCCGGAATGAAATACTTCCATAGGCTTTACCACCATAATTTCGTATTGTCTGTCCATTTACCGTAATTGAACCAGTGTCTTCAACTTCTTCTCGTTCAATACCTGCTTCTACGATTTCTTTGGATGTGATTAATTTAAATACGGAACCTGGCGCTACCGGATTCTGGTATGCATTGGAGAGGAATACTCCTTCTTTTTCATTGATTTTTTTCCACTTATCTTCAATCTCAGACACATTAAAAGATGGCGAAGATGCTAACGCTAATATTTCTCCTGTCTTTGCATCAAGAACTGCAACAGATCCTTTATATTTCTCAATGTCCTTATATGCTCTTTCCTGCAAAGCCGCATCAATCGTAAGAGAAACATCCGCACCTTTCTTTTGCTTTGGATTAGCCCCGCAATTGCTGTGAACAAGTTCTTCATTCATCGTCTTTTCTACACCGTATGTTCCATAAATCTTGGACCAGTAACCAACGAGATTAGAAAAAGCATAGGGATGAGAGTATGTGCGTGCTCCGCCCGGCTTTTGTGAAAATGCAATCGTATTTCCATTACGGTCTAAAATAGATCCTCTCACATATTCTTTCTCATATATCTTTGCCTTGGCCTGACTCTTCTTTTTGTCCGCTTCTTTTGATACGCCCGGAAGCAGCGCGGAAACTCTCACGAGAGAAATGATCATTAAGATGACGCAGATAAGCGTGGCACTTTGCAGTAACTGCGTTCTCCTTAAAAAATTTATCCTGTTCTTCTTCATCTTCTACTGTTCCTTTCCATTTGACATTACTTGACACCGCTACGATAAGTCCCACGATCATAAAGCTGATCATAAGTGAAGTTCCTCCGCTTGAAATAAATGGCAGCGTGATTCCGGTAAGTGGGCACAGCCCGGTACTTCCAGCGATGATAATTAATGTCTGGTCAAAAAGCATAAATACAAATCCCGCGCCAACTGCTCTGTGATAGCGGTCCTGTTTTCTTACAAAAAGTCTTACTCCCTCAAGCCACATCATAATAAATACAATAAATACAAGCAGTGCAAATATCATACCACAACGCTGAATCAGTGCTGGATAAACGAGGTCACTCGTCTTAACCGGCAGCTCTGTCACAGAAGAGGTTCCAAACCACCCTCCAAGTACGATAGACTCTTTCGCTTTAAGAAGCTGATATCCAAGTCCTAAAGCATCCTTTTCCGGATGCAGCCAATAAATAAAACGATTCGCTATCTTGTTATAATTTGAAAGGAAAATCTGTGCCAGTTTGTTCGTTCCAAGAAACACTCCTGCACTATTCCACTTTGTAATCTGTGCTCCTATAACAGAAAGTCCGACAGAACCTGCTGCCATGACGAACACCGTTCCGATAAATACCTTTATATCTGGAACGAATAAAAAGAGGAATGTTAAAAACAGCATAAGAATCAGAAGCATGGTTCCAAATTCACTCTGTAATGCCAAAAACAATACTTCTAAAAATGTTACAGTATAAAAAGCCCGTATATTCTCCTTATCCGGATTCGCCTTTGTTCCTAAAAGTCCTGCCGCAATAAATACATATAGAAACTTAATAAACTCTGTTGTCTGTAAAGAAACACCACCTATTGTAATCCAGTTTCTTACGTTACCAACACTCTTTGCAAGAACAAGAGTTGCTGCCGACAGCAATAAGGAAAACCAAAAGAATATTCTGCATACCTTAATCGTCGATAATTTAAAACGCTTCAAACACTTTATAGAAGCAATATTTCTGCTATTTATATAAATGAACGCTGCCAAAAGAGCCATCACAAATCCAAGAATATACTGAAACTGCAATGATGTTGCCGGATTATGTGTCGCATAATACTGCGGATTCTTTAATACCTGCTCTTCTTTAAAAATACATTGCAGCATCGTTCCTACCGTAAGAAGTAACAAGGTATAAATAACAATCTTCTTATTTCCGTGTATCACAGAGGTAAAAAACCAGGATAATAACGTAATCGCAAGTAAGATTCCTATCATATCAAGATAAATCTTTCCTGCGCCTTTCGCCTGCACAAAGATAAAGGCCGCTGCCTGCATCAACAGCAGGGCAAGAACCGGACTATTTTTAAAGGAATAAAATGCTCTCTGGATTTCCCATACCACCCTTTCAAAAGAAAAGGCTTTTGTTCCAGTATCATGCCTACTCATAGCTTCCCTCCGCATTTTTATAAAGTCTTGTAGACTGGCTTCTTCCGCCCTCTACCGCAATCTGAAATTCTTCATTTCCAATGTAAACTCTTAAACCATCTGACAATGGAACCTGCCCTGTCACCATTCCATTCACATAAAGCTTATTCATCGTTCCCACATCTTCTAATAGATAACGTCCGTCTCTCTCAATAATGCGGCAATGATTCCTTGCTACACATAAATCATCCAGTACTAAATCATTACTTGTACTTCTTCCAATTGTAAATGGAATCTTATTCACGCGGTACCGCGCCATAACTCTGTGATTGGCATCCAGCTTCATAAGCGTAATTCCCGTTGTTTCTCTCTTCTTCATCGGAACAATCTTGCCACTTTCGTCTTTATAATCCTGCCCTACGCTGCTTTCTTCCGGCTGCATTCTCTCCTGGCGCTTTCGTTCCTGCTCTTCATAGTCATATAACCAATCTGTGTTAACTCGAATACTCTCTCCATCATATCCGTCCTGCTGAGATTCTTCTTCATATTCCATCTCTGAGAAATCATTCTTCTTTGGATATTCTTCGGCATACTGTTCTTCCTCTAATGCCTGTTTTTCTTCTTTTTCTTCACGTAACTCATACTCTTCAGGTTCGTTATCCTCATCAACCAGAATTCCTTTTCGTTTCTGTTTCTTTTGTAACTTTTTCTGTTCTTTTTCTTTTTGAACTTCTAACTTCTTTTCCTCACGTTTTTGCTTAATTTCCTCCTTCTTTTCCTGTCTTAATGCCCACTCATCTACGAAGTTCTCTCCCTCCTCGGAAGCCTTCTTTAGATTCTTATTCGAACGTATTAAAACAAGTACAATAAATGCAATTAAAATAACTACCCCAATCTGCGAAATAATAGACATAAATATAGCTCCTGCCTTTCGTTATTTTTAAAAACGCTGCTGCGTTCTTACCAATCACTTTCAACAGGAGCATACCATAAATAGTGCCTTTATTCAAATATTAGCTTTCTGAACTTTTACTGATTCTTTCTTACTTTTGCTACTGCTTCTACCATAGAAGACAAGTCGCTTTTCCATCCATCCTCTTCTTCTCCAAGAACTTCCGCCAGGATAGAAAGAAGGGCTTTTCCATCCAGATTATTTTTTATAAATTCTTTCTGGATTTCTTCCACATTCTGCATGCCATTCTCTTTCTGGTAACATTTACCTGTCCAGATTGAATATAAAGTTGCCGCATAAAAGTACATGTCATTACGAAGGAAATCCTTCGTAAAGCGGCTAGGCCGTCTCACATAACAATAGTCCTCAAACTTTTCCATATCAAGAGCATCCGGTACATAGTTCTTTTCAATCAAAAGAGCTGGAATTTCCTGAAACTCAACTTCCTGCCAGTTATCAATTCCCTCTTCCATATATTCTGCCGCACTCTTCTTAAAAGAAACATTTTTCTTATTGCGGTTCATATCATCAAAAAGCAGTTTATCTTCCATTGCAAAACGGCAGTAGCCGTTCTTCTCATACCCAAATTCTCTATTCTTTTCATTTTTTAAGATTTGTCTGCCGATACAGAAGGAAAACCACCATTTCTGTGCAGCTGGAAGTTCATAAACAGAATTATATTTCCGGCATAAATCTTCCTCGATTTCATAGCCTTTCTGGCGCAGTCTCTCTGATGCAGATTCAATCATAATCCAGATTTCCTGGCTGTTAGCCACTGAATTCGACTTGTATCTGGCAATCATTTCGATAATGACTTCTGCCGGTGTAATGCCAAGAGGTTCCATCTGTGCCTTTGCAAGTAATTTCTCAATGGATTCATACGTTGGCTGCAAGGCAATACAGAACCGCAGCAGCCATTCTCTTGTAACAACTGCTTTGCCTGCTCTTATCTTTGAAAACTGTGCTTCACAGTGAAGACAGCCAATATCTCTTAAAAACCAGGCAGCCTTATCATAGTATCCATATTCTTCCTCAATAACTTCTTCAAGACACTGGCCAAACTTCCTTGTTCCATCCTTAAACTCATCTTTGTAACTTCGAATGAGTTCATAGAATTCCTCTAATGTCTTCACTTCAGAAAGCATAACCCACAAATCCATCGTTGCAAGGCTTCTGCTGTCCTGCTGTATATTTTCTTCTAAAATGTCTTCAATATGTGCCCGGACATCTTCAAAGGCATCAATTGGAAAAAGTCCATTAATCAGTGCAATCCACAAAGCATCATCAATATTCTTACAGTAAAGTCCATATCCCATATAGGTTTCCAGAAGGATGTGGTTAATTTCCTCTAAATTCATTTCAAATGCCATACCAAGTGTGACATAGATATCCCTGGATGATGGCATGGAACCACGAAGCCATGCCCCGATTGCCTGTCTTGTCACAGGTACATAAGAAACTGTTCCCTCTTTCTTCTTTTCTACACGGTGAAACACCTTTTTTGCCAAAGATGTATTGCTGTAATCAAAGGCATCCATTTTTTCCTCTAAAAATCTGGAAAATGGAATTTTATTTTTCTGCCCTTCTGCCAGCCGTTCTTCTATCGCATTCATAAAAGATTCTATCGTATCGTCTGCTAATCTTTCCATAACTTCCTCTTTTTCTATCTGCCTGCATGTGCCGATTCTTCTTCCATCTGACTTTTTTCCTTTTTCAGGCGAAGGAGATTCACTACCTGAATACATACCGTAATTACTCCCAAAATAATAAAATAGTACAGTCTCACTTTTTGCGAACGGAAAAACCAGGCCGCCGCTTCAATAATCCAGCCTTCTACCAGACACAGGCCAACTACCTTCCACAGAGGATAACTCGCCTTTCTCTGAATAATCACAGCCTGATAATTTAACATGAGAAGAACCCACATGCCCGCCATACCAAGTGCAATCTTCCAATGTCCAATCATTAAAGAATAATGAGATAAGTACATGATACAACCGGTGAGAAATCCTTGCGGGAATCCCATAAGTAAAAATGGAACTGCCGGTCCTTCCTCTTCTAAGCTGTCCTCTACTGCCTCTGCCTCCACATTCTCTATCTCCGTGCCTGTTTTTCTCGCTTTTTCTTCCTCTGTTTCTGCTGCTTTCTTATACCGTCGTCCCATGTCACTGTCCTCCTCACCACTGTCTTTCGATTGTCCGCCTTTTTTTATTCTATGTGTTCTGTGTCCGCGTTCCTGACGAAGCACCATTCTTGTTTCCGGCCGGTATCCGCCGAGCATTTCCTCCACATAACACGCTGTATCTAACTGCTTTTTATTAAAGAGCGCTGCATGTTCCTGTAGCTGCTTTACAAAATCCTGAAGAATCTTAATCCACTGCTCCCTTCGGTTCAAATGAATCGCTATTTTATCGAACAGTTCAAACCGGTCTTTGTCAAAAAGTTCCTCATTCAAAAGGCCGATTCCTGTACGAAGGATCTCATCTTTTTGTTCTCCTGGTACTTTCTCCTCATTAAAATCTTTCACATACTTATACAGACTTTCCATGTCCCTCGCATTCATGCGAAACAGACTTTTTCCATAATCAGATAGCTTCTGATTCGCCAAAGTTTCACATAGAAGGCTGGTATAAATATCCTTATTTTTCTCTCTGATCACAGCAAGAAGTGAGGCAAACTCCACTTTATCTTCCTCAAATACTTCCCCTAACACTCTGTCGATTTCTTTTAAAATCCGCTCTCTTGAGCGTCCTGTCATGCCAGTTAAAAGATTCTCTATATATTTCTGTCTTTCTTTTACTGAAAACTTATATTCCCTGATTTCTTTTAAAATATCTTCTGCTACATATTCTAATGCTTTGTCTTTACATACCCAATATAATAGTTCTGGAAAATTTTCACTTAAAATTTCTATGCTAAGTGCACTCTGTCCATGCTTTCTTGCAATATCATAGAAAATCCACTCTACTTTCTTAAGAAGATTTCCGTTATCTCGAACAGTCTTTAAATACTTCCCAGCCGTTTTTTGAAAATCTCGATAGATCTCGTCTTCTTTTTGGCTTGCCTGTGCAAATCCATTATAAAAATACTGATCAAGGGCTGTCTGCGTGTTCTCCCAATCATTTCTTTCAGATTTTTCAGAAAGGTTAAAATACTTTGTTCCACATACTTTCTGTGAAAAATAGAAAGAAACGGATGGGATTGCCTCTCTTGTAAAGGAAACATATCCTGCTCTTTCCCTTGACGGTAGCAATGCTTGCCGGCTGCGGCAGCAAGCTGTGAATTACATACATCAAACGCTTTGCTTTTTCTGCAAATTCTTCTTCTTTCCAATCCGGTGCCACAATATTAATTCCCTCAGAGTGTCCCGACAAACACCAAAAGACTACCTGCATAAATTCAGGCAGTCTTGACATAAGATTCATCTCCTGCAAGATATCTTTTCTATGAAATTCCGGTTCTTCAAGGAATAACGGCTGTAAATAACCAACACTCTCTTCCTCTGCCCATTCTCCTCCCGGTGCAAGATAGGCTACTGGATTACTTTCAGGAGCCTTGGGCTGATAAATTCTAACTCTCTTATTCTGCCGCTTATCCTCTCCCGATTCACATGGAACAGAACTCATCTTTACAAAACCACAAACAGAACTATAAACAAGTTCATCTACTTCTGTTTTTCCAGTCTTATCTATAACAGCTGCCTGTGCCAGCTTTTCAAGTTCTCTTAAATAGGCTCTGTCTTCCGGCATGGAGGAAGCAGTAATTCCCCAGCCAAGTTTATTCTCGGAAATGCAATGATTCGACCACATATACTCATGTATTAAATATTCTGTCTTCATTCAAGCCACCCTCTTTCCTGCATGAACTTCATCATCATCCACAGTATTGGTTCCTCTGTTCGAATCGGCCGTACTCTTCCTACTGTTTTCACTTCCTTTTGTGTTCCCTCCATCGTCTCCTCTGTCTCACAGCCAAGTGCTGATACTGCAAAGAGACCACTCTCTTTGTAATCTGCAAGATTACGCTGCAGGCGGAACACCTTCTGATCAAAAATCTGCTTTAATATCTCCTGTCTTAAAAAATGATGATCCATGTTCATAAAGCCATAAGATACCTGCTTTCTCTCAAATAAAAGACTGCTTCCCCTGTATTCCTTTATCTCTCCAAGTTCCTCTAATAAATCACTCTTTGCGATAGTAAGAGCCATATACTTCTGCTTTAATTCATGATCTCCAAGAACAGAACGAATAGAATCTAAAACGGTGTCTGCCTTTCTCTCATAAAAATACTCGTCACTCATCGTATTCTCCATCATGAAATCCGCCTGATCCATAACCTGCTTTCCATTCTCATTACTCATTCTCTGAATGGACATCTGTTCTTCCTTCCCCATGACATAAAGTTTCTCTAATACTCGCTCCTCATCAGGAATCTGTTTATTAATGAGAGAATGTTCCAGATGCATCTGCGCTGGATCTACCAGGCAGATAAATCCATCCATATGCCGGACAAATCCTGTTCTTCCTGTACCTGCACTGTCTCTGATAAGCTCTCCCGCCACATCATAAATTGCCGTAAGCATATGCAGATTCTTCTGTCCAATCCGATAGGTCACTTCCAAAAATACCGGTTTTTTAAAAGCCTTACTTGTTGACTCCGGACAGATTCCATACCGCATAAGACGGTCGGCATTCCGCTCCATCTCTATCTTATAATCATCATTTGGATTGCCATAAGCATTACGAACCGTAAGATTCTGTCTCTGCATCACATCAAATCCATTCATCATTAGAGAACAAAGATACACGGTCTTACCAGAAGCGACACTTCCTGCAAGCCCGATCATCAACATCTCATATTTAAAAAAGTTCTGTGGAAGTACATTATGACAGTGCGGACAGACCATCGTATTGGAAAAAAGAGTAACCGCTCCCTCTTCCACATGAAACGTATATCCACAACTATCCGTATCAAAGCGTTTCACGGCAAGATCTCTTCCGGCCGCCGTCAGTTCCTGATTCAGTTCTGTCATAACTTCATTATCTATAATAATTCTCTTTACATCGATCTGTTCTTCCGGGATTCCCATAGCGCTCCAGAAATACAAATACGCCGTATCTGTCTTATAAGAAAATACTTCATTTAACGCTGGTGACTGAAATCTTACCCCGTCTGTTCTTAAAAGAAATCCTGCATCCTCATTTGAAATATTACGAAAACAGTAAGGACATTTCTTCACCCGTATTGTTTTTGTCTCCTGCATCTGTATCTCTCCCGTCTAACATCTTTTCGTTGCTTTAATCGAAATCTCGTGTTTTGATTCCAAAATAATATAATACTTGACATCCTGCTTTATGACCGCCTGCTTTGTCGGAACACCCTGTCCTCTCGAAAGACCTGCCTCGCGAATCTCAAATGGCTGCTGTTTCGAAATAACCGTCAGTTCTTCTGGATTATCGCAGGCACAGATTTCCAATCCCTGATCTTCGATATAATAAGTAAACTCTTTACCCGACGGATGCTTTCCATACATAAGAATATTATCAAGCGCCACCTTATCCCTGCGGATTCTTCCATCTGGACAAATCGCTGCACAGCCACCAAAGGCGGAACCATGCGTAATCATAAAGTCCATGCCAAATAAGCGGTCTTTCTGCTTCTTTTCTTCTTCCTGTCTCTGCTGCCGTTCTTCTTCTCTCTTCTGACTCTCTAATTCCGAAACTTGCCCGGCATAATCCAATATGTATTTTTCCTGTTGCTGCCGACCGCTCTGCCGCTTCCACTGAACGACTCCGACCACCGCCATTAATGCCGCAATCACAAGCCCGGCTTCCATTGTAAAAGTAGAAATCAACTCTTTACACCTCATTTTTATTCATTATATGCAAAAAGAAATCTTTTTTATTCTCCTTGCCCTTATACGATTATAACAGAAAAAAAGCATTTCTCAAAGAGGGTGATTTATTGGTTTTTACTAGAGTGTGTTTGAAAAATGATTTTTTAAACACACTCTAGATTTCCACAAAAAAATATTATAAAATAATAAATATATGTAACGACCTTACTTTACGCAAATATCCTAATTCATTCTGCGTAGTTATATAACATATATTTCTGAATAATTATCATAAATACTATTTTGAATAATCAGCATATAACACTATAGAAATAACATAGAAATGAGGACTTTACTATGGCTCTTGAATCATTACATCTGAAAAAAGAATTTGAAATACGGCAGCTTACTTCTCTCCACTATTTTGAATATAAAAGTGACTTTATTTTTAAAAGTGAGTATCACGATTACTGGAAACTTCTCTATGTGGAGGATGGCTCTGCCGAAATCTCTTTTTCCAACAAAAAACAGGCACCTGTCACTTTGCAAAAGGGCGAACTTTTCATCCAGTCTCCAAACGAATACTACTCTTTCAGGGCCTCCTCCGGCAATATTGCCGTTCTATTTACCGCAGGTTTTTACAGTGATACCGCAAATCTTTCATTGCTCGCCAACAAAAAGCTTGTATGCCAGAAAAAAGAGACCGAGTTATTACAGGCACTCGCCTTAGAAGGAAAAAGCAACTTTTCTCCAAAAATCAACCCAGCATCGCCTGCTGCCCTCGAACGAAGATATAACCAGCCTTTCGGCGGTGAACAACTTATCGGCATTTACCTTGAAATGCTCCTCATCAGCCTAATGCGCCAGTATACTTCTTCCGAAGAGAAAAAAGAAACTCCATCTGAAAATACAAAAAAAGACGCTTCCGCTTCTCTCTTAAAAACAGATTCTATTCTTTTCAACCGAATCACCGATTATTATGAGGCACATATCACCGAACATATTAAGATAGAACATCTTTGCAAAGAATTTGGCATAGGCCGCTCCCATCTACAGAGAATTTTTCGTGAACAGACTGGCTATGGAGCAATCGAATACTTTTGCCAGATGCGAATCAGTGCCGCTAAACGGTGCATCCGAGAGAATCGTATGAATCTGACAGATACCGCTGCCTCGCTGGGCTATACCTCAATCTATTACTTTTCAAAACAGTTTAAAAAAATCACGGGAATGTCTCCATCACAGTATCAGAAGATGGTGCGAAGTTCTAAGAAAGACCCTCTTTATGAACAGAGAGAGCTTTGATTTTCTTTGCAAAATAGACGAACTCGGAAAATGAAAAAAG
>ENA-OOXM01002705-OOXM01002705.1-human-gut-metagenome-genome-assembly--contig:-NODE-2705-length-10949-cov-3.212319_pt1 | contig 10949 bp, 9 predicted proteins | sample MGYA00241589_ERZ501347 | MGnify/ENA primary metagenome ERZ501347 (study PRJEB25962, sample SAMEA2042832) | human gut metagenome | biome: human gut; feature: human-associated habitat; material: faeces...
GAAAACATGCTGGCCGAGCTGGATTACGATAACATCCCCAATATGGCCAACATCGGCGAGAATTATCGCGGCTGGAGCTATGACCCTGATAACACTTACAGTGTGCCGTATACCTGGGGCACCACCGGCATTATTTATAACACCACCATGGTGGAAGAACCGCCCACATCCTGGGCGGACCTGTGGGATGTGGAGTACGCCGGTAATGTGCTGATGTTCAATAACTCCCGCGATGCTTACGCTATTGCAGCTAAAAAGATGGGCCTTTCGCTGAACCCTTCCAGCGTGGAAGAAGTAGACGACGTAATGAAGGAACTGCAGGCTCAGAAATCTGTAGTGCAGGCCTATGTTATGGATGAGATCTTCGATAAAATGGAGGGCGGCGAAGCTGCCATGGCCCCGTATTATGCGGGCGATGCCCTGACCATGATCGATGAAAACCCGGATCTGGCGTTCGTTTCGCCGGAGGAGGGCGTCAACTTCTTTGTGGACAGCATGTGCATCCCGGCTTCCAGCAAACATAAGGAAGCCGCCGAAATGTTCATCAACTTTATGTGTGAACCGGATGTCGGCTACCAGAATTGTGACTTCATCGGCTACTCCACCCCCATCACCGAAGTGTGGGAGCGGCTGGACGATGATTTGAAGTACAGCCCGATCGCTTACCCCAGCGATGAAGTGATGAATAAAGCGGAAGTCTTTGTGACCTTGCCGGATGACATCAACGCCGAAATGGACGCTAAATGGAGTGAGATGAAGAGCTACGATGAATCCGGCAGCGGCTGGCTGATCGTGGTGTTCCTGCTGGGGGCCATTGCAATTTCCGGCTTTAACATCTGGCGCAAGATGCGCAAAAAGGTGCAGGACAATTATTAAGCAGCCCGGCACCGCTTAAAATCAATTTGAAACACAAGCCCCGATTTGTCCTTTGTGATGAACCGGGGCTTGTGTTATACTATAAAAAAGATTTGTGTGCAAAAACAATGCAGATGAATAGAGGGCAGAGAGATGAAATACACCCAGGAATATAGGATCTACGAAAATGATGTTGACTTCCGCAAAATGGCAACCCTTGGCAGCCTGCTGCGCTACTGCCAGCAAATTGGCACCGAGGATGCGGAACATTACGGTATTACCCCGGAATTGTATGCCAGCACCCACACGTCTTACGTGCTGGCCAAGCTGGCTCTGCACATTACCCGTACCCCGCGCGTGGAAGAAACCATTACCGTACAGACCGAGCCGGAAGCCCTGCACCGCGCCGTCAACCGCCGCTTTACCACCTTTTGCGATGCACAGGGCAGGGAAGAAGTGTGTGTGGACAGCCGCTGGGTGTTGATTGATACTGACAAGCGGATGATCCTGCGCAAGCACCCGGAAGGTTTCCCCACAACGGGCTGGGTGGATAAGCTGGACCGGGAACTGCCCATCAAGCTGACAAAAGTCAAGCGGGAGGATTGTGAAGAGCTTGGCACCCATCGCGCTGTGTACAGCCGGTGCGATCGGAACGGCCATATGAACAATACCGTGTATGCGGACCTGATCTGTGATGCGCTGCCGCTGGAAGTATGGCGGACCCACACTGTAACGGATGTGATCCTGTATTATCACAAGGAAGTACCCATGGGCGAAAGCACCCGCCTGTACCGCGCCGCAGTGGGCGAAAACCGCTGGTATATGTCCGGGTGGCAGGGGGATACCTGCAACTTTGAAGCCGAAATTACCCTGGCACCCCTGCAGGATAACGCGGATTGACGGGGCAACAAAGAGAAGGATGAAGCGTTCACACAAAAAACACAAAATTGGTTACAAATCTTTTACAATTTGGCCTTGACAAAAGGTTTCAAAAAGGTTACAATTTAGTTGCAAGCGAAAGATAAATATTAACAAATCTTTTTCATGTGTTCTTCTCCTCCTTTCTCAAATCCCCGCCTTTCCCTCAGGCGGGGGTTTCCTTTTGTGCAGTTTTTTTATAGCGGGAGCATCACGGCCTGATTGTGATGAAGTTGAACAATAACAGCGCTGTTTCGTAAGATGCTGACGGGATTCCATGCATTTTAAAAGCACGCTTTGCAAAACCGCAGCAACAAAAAGTGTAAAAAGCAAAAATAAAGGGTGCGCAGCAAACCGTTCGCTGCGCACCCTTTTGTGTTTTGGTTGAGGTTGTTCCAAATTGTTACAATTTGCCGCTCATTTGGCAGCTTTTACCAGGCCGGTCATTTCATCGGCGGTCAGCCCAGTGCCGTCTTCGCGGTAAATGCCGATGGAGTAGGTATAGTCCCCGTCCAGCCAGGTGGCAAGCTGAACCTGGCCGTCGTTGCCCTGCAGGGTCACGCTGCGGCCGTCAACATCAACGGCATTGCTTTCCGCATACTGGTTGAAATCTCCGCTGATGTCATCGCTGCCGGGGGCCTTCCGCAGGCAAAGGCGGGCATTGCCGGAGCTGTACTGCACCTCGGTCAGCTGCTCGCTTTCCAATACGGCAATGGTAACGTCCGGGTAGCCATCCACGGAGTCGGGCACGGTAAAATCGTACCCGGTCAGGGCGGCGGCATCCTCCAGCATGGTCTCCAGCCGGCCCAACCCGCCCAGAGGCTTTGCAAGGCTGGCCCAATGGGCGTGTGCCGCCGCGCGAGCAGCTTCGTTGGCAGGGGTGATACCCGCCAAAAGTGCATTCAGTTCCGTTTCGGTCATTTTGGTCATCCTTTTGTTTTGCTGTATCGTTCTGCCGCGCGCACAAAGCGGCCCGGCAGGGGCGTGCCCGCCCAGTATAAATGCGGGAAGCCCGCATAGAAATTCTCGTTTGCAAAGCCGCATTCCCACTGCATTTTCTCGTTTTTACGGGCCGTAAATGCAGTGCCGTTTGCGGTGGAATCCCAGTGGTGGAATTCGTGGATGGGCAGCGTTTCTCCGGCGCAGAAGAGCATACTGTCCGCCTTGGCGGTCATTTCGGCATAGCCAAAGCGCACCAGCCTTCCCACCCGGATGCCATCGCCCGGTAGAACGTCTGCCATGGGCCACACCTTACCGTCGGCATCCTCAAGGCTCCGGCCCAGATACAAAAAGCCGCCGCATTCGGCCGCTGTGGGCAGGCCCGCCTGCACGGCCTGCCGGATGGAAGCCAGCATGGTTTTGTTTTCACTCAGAGTTTTGGCGTACAGCTCCGGGTAGCCGCCGGGCAGATACAGCCCGCCTATATTTTCCGGCAAAACCGCATCCTGCACCGGGCTGAAAAGCACAAGCTCCGCCCCGGCATCCCGCAGTGCGTCCAGCGTTTCGGCATAGGTAAAGCAGAACGCCTCGTCCTTTGCCACCGCAATGCGGACGGATGTGGGTGCAGCTGCTCCCGGCAAAGCTTCCGGCGCAGGCTTTTCGGTCAGCACGGCAAGGCGCTGCCAATCCAGCACCAGTGCATCGGCCAGCAGAGCGATCTTTTCCTGCAGGTCGGCAATTTCATCTGCAGTCTTCAGGCCGAGGTGTCGGCTTTCTACCGCTGCCTGCGGCAAATGGGGCAGATAGCCCAGCACCGGCAGGCCGGTCTCCCTTTCCAGCAGGGCCTTGAGCATTTTATACAGCTTTTCGGAACAATCATTGAGCAGGATGCCCGAAACATGGCTGTTTTTGCGGAAGTTCATAAGGCCCTGAATTTGCGCGGCCAGCGTCACGCTGGCACCCTTGGGCTGCACCACCAGCAGCACCGGCAGGCCCAGCGTATCCGCCAGTTCCCAAGCGCTGGCACGGGTGGTCAGGCCCTGACCATCATAAAAGCCCATAGCGCCCTCGCACACGGCGGCACCATGCCCGGCGGCATAGCGGGCAAAAATGGCCCGCACCATATCCCTGTTGGAAAGAAACAGATCCAGATTGTGACTGTCCACCTGCAGAGCCGAGCGGTGGAACATGGGGTCGATGTAGTCCGGCCCGCTTTTGAACGCACAGGGGTCGGCCCCGCGCTTTTTCAGCGCCGCCAGCACTGCACAGGCAACAGTGGTCTTGCCGCTGCCGGAAGAAGGCGCTGCGATGAGGAATTGCATCATTTGCGTGTACCCGTAATGAGGAAGATGGGGTTATTGGCCATGAGCAGGTGCAGTCGGCCCGCCGGTTTTGTGCGGCTGACGGCGATCTGCGTTACCTCTGCGGTCAGGCCCCGGGCCGTGAGGGCGGCAATGGCAGCGCCCAGCGTTTCCAGCGCAATGGCCGAAATGCAGATGCGTGCGTTCGGATTCTTGCCGAGCACTTCATCCAGCACAGCTTCCATGCCGCCTTTGGTGCCGCCGATGAACACAGCATCCGGCGCAGGCAGGTCTGCCAGCACATCCGGTGCGCGGCCCTCGATGAGGATGAGGTTGCAAGCATGGAACTTTGCCCGGTTTTTACGGATCAGTTCACAGGCATCCGGTTCACACTCCACGGCGTAAACGCGGCCTTTGGGTGCCGCCAGCGCAAGCTCCACGCTCACACTGCCGGTGCCTGCGCCCACATCCCACAGAGTGTCGGTGGGCATTACCGCCAGCTTTGCCAGCGCAGCAGCGCGCACCTCCTGCTTGGTCATGGGCACCTCGCTCCGGATGAAGCTTTCGTCCGGAAAGCCCGGCGCACGCAGCTGCGGCAGATCAAAGTTTTCCACCAGAAGCACACTGAGTGGTGCAAAGCTCTGCCCCGCCAGCTCTGCAGCAGAGCCGTAGCGGATGGCTTCCGCCTCGGTGCCAAGGTTTTCGCCCACCACGCCGTGGGCTTCGCCCATACCGGCATCGGTCAGCTTCTGGCACAGAGAGGCGGGCGTTTCAGTGCCGCCGGTGAGGAAGTACACCGAACGGTTCATCATGCACTCGGCCACCGGGTCGCAGGCGCAGCCATGGGCCGAGACCAGCTTCCAGTCCTGCCACGGTCGGCCCAGCGCCGCTGAAAGCAGCTGGATGCTGGAAACGCCCGGATACACCCGCGCGGGGATGCCCAGCGCCCGCAGCGGCGTGAGCAGACCGGACGCACCGGAGTAAAATCCGGTATCGCCGCTGTAAAGCACGGCAGCATCCTGCCCGGGGTTTTGTGCCAGTGTTTCCAGAATGTCGGCAGGCTGGTAGAGCGCGAACTGCCGGGCCGTGCACTCGGGCGGGAGGCCCGCCAGCAGCCGCTTTGCACCGAACACAAGGCCCGCGCTGCGCACAGCCTGCTGCGCCTGCGCCGAAAGGGCTTCCCATTTTCCGCTGCCCATGCCGATCAGTGTGACCATTGCAAAATCTCCTTGCAATACGCTAAAATTTGTGTTTCCGTCTCGCCAGTTTCCGGCGGGCGGCGCAGCACCACCAGCTGTGCGCCGGTATCGGCAGCGGCCTGCACCTTCTCGGCAAAGCCGCCCGCTGCGCCGCCGTCCTTGGTGACGAGGTACCGGATCTGGAACTGTGTTATCAACGCCTTATTCAGCGCCAGACTGAACGGCCCCTGCATGGCAATGATGTTCCGGTGCGGGACATTGGCCGCTTCACAGGCGGCAATGCCCTCCGGCGTGGGCAGGACGCGCGGGTAAAGCCGCGCCGGTTCCAGCCCGGCAAACACAGCCAGCTCCTTGGCACCGGTGGCAAGCAGGATATTGCCCTCTGTCCCGGCCAGATATTCTGCAGCCTGCGCTGCTGTTTCAAACACCGCACAGCCGGGCGGCAAGGGGCTTTGCGCACGCAGCAGGCGGCGGTATTCCACGCCCGCCTGCACCGCTGCAGCGCGGATGTTCCTGGTGGCATCCACTGCATAAGGGTGGGTGGCATCCACGCAGAGATCAGCTCCCGCCAGCAATGCCGCCATGGCATCCGGCTGCAGCCGGCGTGCACCGTGATGCCCGCCATTTCGCCCTGCTCCTCGGCACCCAGCGGCGTTGCCACGCACACCGTTACCGCAACGCCAAGCTCTGCCAGCTTTTTGGAGAAGCGACGGCCCTCGGTGGTGCCGCTGAACACGACCGCCTTCACTTACGGTACCCCCGCGGCGTGACCATCCGGCCCGAAAGGGCGCGGGTATTGCTGTTGCCGATATACACGGTGGTGAACATATCCACCGGCGTGTTTTCCAGCTCGGCCAGCGTCAGCACCCGGGCGCTCTGGCCCTCGCGGCCAATGTTGCGCACAAGGCCGCAGACGGTATCATCCGCCTTGCCGTTTGCGCGCAGGATGCGCACTGCCTTTTGCAGGTAGTCCGGCCTGCCCTTGGAGGAAGGATTATAGAGTGCAACACAGAAATCTCCCTGCGCTGCGCAGGCCAGCCGCTTTTCGATGACCTCCCACGGGGTGAGCCGGTCGGAAAGGGAGATCACGCAGAAATCATGGGCCAGCGGCGCGCCCAGCACAGCCCCACCGCTGAGGGCGGCCGTAAGGCCGGGCACCACTTCTACGGCAACGTCCGGGTAATCCTGCGCCAGCTCCAGCAGCGGGCTGGCCATGCCGTAAACGCCTGCGTCGCCGCTGCACACCATCACCACGCGCCTGCCGGTATTCGCCTTTTCCAGCGCCCAGCGGCAGCGGTCGATCTCCTTGGTCATGCCGGTGGAATAATATTCCTCACATGGGAACTCCGGCTCGATCAGGTCAAGATAAAGTTTATAGCCGCAGATGGCATCTGCGTGTTCCAGAACATTCCGGGCTTCCTGCGTCAGGTAGTAAACATCTCCGGGGCCAATGCCCACCACGTAGACTACCTTTTCCGGTTCGTCGATTTCAAATTCCATCGGGTCAAACATTCTGCCACCTCCAGTCCGGGGCATAGGGCCGCACGGCCAGCGCAAAGGTCACGCCGGTATGGGCATATTTGTGAAAAACGAGTGTCCCGCCTGCGGCCAGCACTGCCGACCGTTCACAGACATTGTCCACGCCGGTAACGCTCTGCACAAAGGCCGAAGGCGTAAAGCTGCCGGGGGCGGCACGCAGCTGTTCCGCTGTGAAAAACTGCACCGGCCAGCTGTGGCTCTTACAGAAGGTCAGCAGGCCCGCCTCGTTTTGTTTTAAGTCGATGCTTGCCGCCGCCGTGATGCATTGCGGCGCAAGGCGGTTCTGGGCACAGAAAGCTGCAAAGGCTTCGGCCAGCGTTTCGGCGCTGGTGCCGCGTTTGCAGCCCACGCCCAGCACGCCGATGCGCGGCACCAGATGCAGCGCATCTCCCGCCGGGCAGAGGGTGAGGGCAAAGTCCGGGGCATCTCCCGCCGTGATCCCATCAGGCGGTGCACCCGCAATAGGCCAGTCGGATGCGAACTGCACCGTTTTGCCCGCCAGCAGTGCACCGCTGACAAGCTTGATGCGCTCCGGCTCCAGCACGGTGCAATTCTGGTGCTTTGCCCACTCGTCCACCGCAAACACACCGTTTGCGTCGGTGGCTGTGGTGATCACCGGCACCGCACCGCACACAGCGGCAAGCGCCCGGGCAAGGTCGTTGGCACCGCCCAGGTGGCCTGAGAGGATGGGCACGGCAAAGCGGCCGCACTCGTCCAGCACCACAACGGCAGGGTCCTGTGCCTTGCTTTGGCAGTGGGGCGCAATGGCCCGCACCGCAATGCCCACAGCACCTACAAAAACAAGGGCATCGCTCCCGGCAAACTGGCGGGCCGTCCAATCGGCAAGGTGCACCTGCCCGGCTTCATGGCCGCAGCGGGCCACGCTGCCGGGATATGCCGCCGCCAGTTTTTGGGCCAGTGCAAGGCCCTTTGCCGTAAAGGCCAGATAGGCGCGGGTCACTGGTCTGTCCCCTTGCGGAACTCGGTGGTAAAGGCCGGGTCGTAGAGCTTGCTGCGCTCATAATTCCGGCCCAGAAAGCCGCCTGCCACAATGAGCGCCGTTTTGGTGATGCCCGCTGCATGAACGCTTTCCGCCAGCGTACCTACGGTGCAGCGAACCGTTTTTTCTTCCGGCCATGTGGCCTTATACACCACCGCTGCCGGGGTATCCGGCGTATAGGCACCGCCTGCCAGAAGCGCCTGCTGTACTTTGTCCACAAGGCCGATGGATAGAAAAATGACCATCGTTGCCCCGTGGGCGGCAAGGCTTGCCAGCTTTTCTTTTTCCGGCACCGGGGTGCGGCCCTCCATGCGGGTGATGATGACGGTCTGGCTGACGGTGGGCAGGGTGTACTCGGCGTTCAGTGCCGCCGCTGCGCCGCAGAAGCTGGACACACCGGGGGTATCATCGTAGGGAATGCCCTCGGCATCCAGCACATCCATCTGCTCCCGGATGGCACCGTAAAGGCAGGGGTCGCCGGTGTGCAGGCGCACGGTGATCTTACCCGCAGCTTCCATCTGCCGCATCACATCCAGCACCTGCTCCAGCGTCATTTCAGCGCTGTTATAAATGGCGCAGTCTGCCTTTGCAAGGCCCAGCAGGGCCGGGTTCACCAGACTGCCCGCATAGATGATGCAGTCGGCTTTCTGAAGCAGGGCCGCGCCCCGCCGGGTGATGAGGTCCGGTGCGCCGGGGCCTGCACCAACAAAATGTACCATAACGTTACTCCTTTACCAAAACGGTGGCAAAATAACCGGCCTGTTCCTGCGGCCGCTCAAGGGAAAGATCCGGGTAGACCCGCTCGTCCGGCAGACCGCAGTTGCACACAAGTGCGCTTTTTTTCAGCTTATCTGCCTGCTGCAGGGTATCCAATAAGACAGGCAATTGCCTGCCGGCTTTCATCAATACCTTGGTGCCGGGCATTTCCAGCACGCGGTCTGTCCAGCCGCCGGGCGCAATGGTAAGCGGCGTATCCATGCCGCCGGTCAGCGGCACATTCAGCCGCGCCGCCGCCGCACAAAAGCTGGGCACGCCTGCCGCCATGGCGGTGGCATAACCCCCGGCCTGCAAGATCTCCTGCAGGTAACCAAAGGTGGCATAGATGGAAACATCACCGATGTTCAGCATGACAACGTCCTGCCCGGCATCCAGATACTGCCGCACCGCGGCGGCGGCTTTTTCGTGCGAAGCCGCCAGCGCAGCCGGGTCACGGCTCATGGCAAAGTACAGCGGGACGATGGTCTTGCCGTCCAGCGCTTCTCCCAGCGCACTGCGGGCGATGTCCAGCGCCAGCATCTGGCCGGAAGCAGTCTGCGGCGCGGCCAGCACCGGGCACTGCCGGATGAGCCGCACAGCCTGCAGCGTCATCAGCTCCGGGTCGCCGGGGCCGACGCTGACACCGTAAAATGTACCTTTCAGTTCTGCCATTCCTGCATCAGCTCCTTTGCCGTTTTTGTCTCGCCCAGCGGGCCGTGCTGGTTGGAAAAGAGCACCGCGCCCACCCGGAACGCCCCGCCTGCCCGTCGGTCCAGATGCATCTGGATGGCGGCAAGGATGCTTTCCAGCACCGGTGCACGCAGCTGTGCGCCGTCCAGAATGTCAAGGCAGGCATCCGTGGTGGCAGCATCCATCAGGGCAGCGCACACTTCGCGCCGGGCCCCGCACAGCGCCGCATGGGCACAGAACACCTCGGCACGGCCATCCGCCGTGTGGGAATGGGTGTTCATGACCCCTGCCGCCAGTTTGACCAGCTTGCCCACGTGGCCTACCAGAAGCACTTCCTCAAATTTGGCCGTGGCAGCCATATCCAGCGTATCCCCGATGAAGTTGGAGGTCTTGACCACCGGGAACCGCTCGAACTGCGGCAGAGCGCTGGCCAGATAGTCCAGCCCGTAGTTACCGGGGGCCAGCACCAGCCGCCGGGGGCCGGGGGCATTTTTTGCGCGCAGTGCGGCCTGATTCATTTCCAGCTGGATGGTATCCAGAATGGCCTGCTGGCTCATGGGTTCCACGATGCCGCTGGTGCCCAGAATGGAAAGCCCGCCCTCCACCCCGATGTGCGGGTTGAAGGTGCGCTTTGCCGTCTCGGCACCGCCTTCCACAGAGATGGTCACCGCAAAGCCGCCGGTGTAGGCAGCATTTTCAGCTTCCCGTTCCAGCGCTTCGGCAATCATCTGGCGGGGCACATGGTTGATGGCGGCTTCGCCTACGGGCTGGTCAAGGCCGGGCTTCGTCACCCGGCCCACCCCCTCGCCGCCAAGGATGCGCACGCCGGGGGCATCCGGTTCCAGCACCACCGATGCAATCACCGGCAGGCCCGTGGTCACGTCCACATCGTCGCCGCCGTCCTTGCGGATGGCACATACCGCACCGGCATCCGTTCTGCGGCAGTAAATGGGTGCCACCTCCACCACAATGCCCTTGGGCGTGCGCAGAGCCACCGTTTCCGGTTCGCGGCCGGTCAGCAGCAGACGCGCCGCCCCGGCAGCCCCCAGCGCGGCACAGGTTCCGGTGGTATAGCCGCAGCGCAGCAGCTTCTGCCCGCTGCGGACGTAATGCTCAAACTGCGGTTTTCCGGCGGGTGCCTTTTCGGCTTCCGGCTCCGGTGTGCCGAACAGAGCCGTGTACTGCTGTTCGGTCAGGCCGTACAGGGTGCGGATGTTCTCCGGCTGAAACGCCTGTTCCGGGGTCAGCACGCCGGAAACACCACCGGGCGAAACGCACACCACCGTGTCCGCTATTTTTTCGGCCAATTCCAGCTCGTGCAGGCTCAGGATCACCGCCAGCTGACCGGTATGGGCCAGCTCCTTTAAAATGGTGAGCAGTTCAATTTTGCCCTTGATATCCAGAAAAGAGGTCGGTTCGTCCAACAGGATCACTTCCGGCTGCTGGCACAGTGCCCGGGCCAGCAGGATGCGCTGGCGCTGGCCGTCGCTGATGCGGTTAAAATCCCGGTCTGCCAGCTGCGCCGCACCCACCAGCTCCAAAGCTCTGTGCACCTGTTGCCTGTCCTCGGCAGACAAAATGCCCAGCCGTCCGGTGTAGGGATAGCGCCCCGCCGAAACAAAGTCAAAGCAGGTGGTCAGCTCGGTGCGGCGGGTGTGGGGCAGCATCAGGGCCATTTTGCGCGCGCGGGCATTGGGGGTGTAGGTTGTCAGGTTTTGGCCCTGCAGCAGCACAGCGCCGCTTTGCGCCGCC
>ENA-OOXM01002710-OOXM01002710.1-human-gut-metagenome-genome-assembly--contig:-NODE-2710-length-10938-cov-2.177525_pt1 | contig 10938 bp, 10 predicted proteins | sample MGYA00241589_ERZ501347 | MGnify/ENA primary metagenome ERZ501347 (study PRJEB25962, sample SAMEA2042832) | human gut metagenome | biome: human gut; feature: human-associated habitat; material: faeces...
ACAGATTGAACAGCCGTTAAAATTCATAAAAAATATTGATATTTTTCTTAGCTGAAACCAATTAAAAATCCGGATGTTTTTCTATCACCCGGATTTTTAATTTTTTATTTAATTGGTTCCTTTGAAGGCAGTCCTGATTTTCTTGGATATTTCTTAGGCGTAATTCTGTTTTTCTTTATAAATACAAATGAACGTCCAAAATCTGTACCGGGCAGACTAAATTTATAAACATGCTTAATTTCACCACCAAGCACACCGATTGCTTTTTTAGATGCCTCAAGTTCTTCATCTATTTCACCCGATTTATATGCAATAAAATATCCACCCGGCTCAACAAAAGGAAGTACATACTCGCTTAATGTTGCAAGATTTGCTACTGCTCTTGATACACCAATTCTGTATTTTTCACGATATAATGGATTTCTCGCTCCGTCCTCAGCTCTGCTGTGAATTGCATCAACTTTTTTTATTCCAAGCTGATTTATAACTTCATTTAAAAAATTAACCCGTTTATTTAAAGAATCAAGAAGACATACATCTGTTTCCGGAAATGCAATCTTTATAGGTACTCCGGGAAATCCCGCACCTGTTCCTACATCTATTACAGAAACATTCTTAAAATAGTTAATTTTATTTTTTATATCATTATCTGTTCCGGATAATTCACAAACAGCTTTAAAAACAGCCAGACTATCCACAAAATGCTTAACTAATACCTCATCATATTGTGTAATACCTGTAAGATTCATTACTTTATTCCATTCAACAAGAATTTCATAATATTTATCAAACTGATCACATTGATTATCCGTAAGTTCAACATTAATTTCTTTTAATATTTTTTGAAATTCACTTCTGTCCAAATACTTTCTCCTTACATCTTTTTTCTTCTGAACTGTTCCATATAAACAAGAAGAACTGAAATATCTGCAGGTGATACTCCTGAAATTCTTGATGCCTGACCTATTGAACGTGGTTTCATCTTATTGAGCTTTTGTATTGCTTCTTTTCTTAATCCGGTAATTTCATTATAATCTATATCATCAGGAATAATCTTGCTTTCAAGTTTCTTGAAATGTTCAACCTGACGCAGCTGTCTTTCTATATATCCCTCATATTTAAGATTAATATTCACCTGTTCAGCAACATCCCATGCAAGCTCTGGTCTATGTTTATCAATAGGTGCAAGAATCTCATAATTTAATTCTGGTCTTTTAACAAGCTCAGCAAGTGTAACACCTGTCTTTAATTCTGTACTTCCGTACTTTTCAAGTAAATCAAGGACTTCTTTACCTGTACCGATATTTACAGATTTTACTCTCTCGACTTCTTCAGCAATCTGCTTTTCTTTAAGTTCTACTTTAGCCATTCTCTCATCATTAATAAGACCAACTCTGTGACCATATTTTGAAAGTCTCAAATCTGCATTATCCTGTCTTAAAATCAGCCTGTATTCTGCTCTTGAAGTCATCATTCTATATGGTTCTGTTGATTCCTTTGTGACAAGATCGTCAATCAATACACCAATATAGGCCTCTGAGCGGTCAAGAATAAGAGGTTCTTCATTTTTTACATACATTGCAGCATTGATACCGGCAATTATTCCCTGTGCTGCAGCCTCTTCATAACCTGAACTTCCGTTAAACTGTCCACCCGCAAAAAGTCCTTTTATTTTCTTAAATTCAAGTGTTGACTTTAACTGTAATGCATCTATACAGTCGTATTCTATCGCATACGCGTTTCTTACTATTTTTACATTTTCTAATCCCGGTACAGTACGATACATCGCATATTGAACATCTTCAGGCATTGAACTTGACATTCCACCAAGATACATTTCATTAGTGTAAAGTCCTTCAGGTTCTATAAATACCTGATGTCTTTCTTTATCCGCAAATCTTACAACCTTATCTTCAATTGAAGGACAATATCTTGGACCTGTTCCGTGAATAACTCCAGCATAGAGCGGAGAACGGTCAAGATTATCTCTTATAATCTTATGTGTCTCTTCATTTGTGTATGTAAGCCAGCATGAAACCTGGTCTTTTTGCACTGTTTCAGGGTCGGTTGTAAATGAAAATGGCACTACTCTTTCATCACCAAACTGCTCTGTCATCTTTGAAAAATCAATAGAACGCTTGTCAACTCTCGCCGGTGTACCTGTCTTAAATCTTCTGACTTCAATTCCATTATCAACAAGAGACTGTGTAAGGTGATTTGCAGGAAGAAGTCCGTTTGGACCTGTTTCATAGCTCACATCACCAAAAATACACTTTGCCTTGAGATATACACCTGTACAAAGAACAACTGCTTTAGCAAAATAACTTGCACCTGATACTGTCTTTACACCTTTTATAATGCCATCTTCAACTATTATCTCTGAAACTTCAGCCTGACGTACTAAAAGATTATCAGTATTTTCCATTATTTTTCTCATTCTGTGGCTGTAATCAGACTTGTCAGCCTGGGCACGAAGTGAGTGCACAGCAGGTCCTTTTGATTTATTAAGCATCTTTGACTGTATAAATGTAGCATCTATATTTTTTCCCATCTCACCACCAAGAGCATCTATCTCTCTTACAAGATGTCCTTTAGAGCTGCCTCCTATATTAGGATTACATGGCATCATGGCTATGCTTTCACAGCTAACGGTAAAACAAATTGTATTAAGTCCAAGTCTTGCACATGCAAGAGCAGCCTCACAGCCGGCATGTCCCGCACCTACAACAACTACATCATAAGTTTCGCACAAATTTTTCACAGCAGTCTCCTTAAATAATCTTTATTTTCCCATACAGAATTTACTGAAAATACGGTCTGCAAGGTCATCTTCAACCTCTTCGCCTATAATCATTCCAAGTTTTTCGTACGCCGTCATCAAATCAATTGTAAGAAAATCCTCGCTCATTCCCTGATTTATTCCATCTTTTACCATATGAAGGCTGTCAAGTGCCTCCTGTAAAAGCGTTTTATGACGCACATTTGTTATATATATTTCTTCATTAAATGATATTTCACCGTTAAAAAACATGTCTTTTATCGCATGTTCAAGCTTATCAAGCCCTGTCTCATTCTTTGCCGAAATTGAAACCATGCTGAATTTATTAAGATTCTTCAAATCCTCAGGTTTTACAACTTGTTCCATATCTGACTTGTTTAAAAGAACAATAACATTTTTGTTCTGAATAAGTGAAATAATATCATCATCATTTTTATCCAAAGGTCTTGAACTGTCAACAACAAATATTACTAAATCTGCATCCTGTGCATATTTTTTTGCTTTCTCAACACCGATGCTCTCAACATAATCATCTGTCTTTCTTATTCCGGCTGTATCTACAAGATTAAGAGTAACTCCACCGAGATTTACCTGTTCCTCAAGTACATCTCTTGTTGTTCCCTCTATATCAGTTACTATCGCACGCTCCTCTTTTGCCAGAGCATTAAGCAGGCTGGATTTACCCGCATTAGTTTTCCCCAAAATAACAGTTCGTATTCCATCCCGCATTATACGACCGTTATCAGAAGTTTTCAACAATTTATACACATTATCCACACAGTTATCCACATCTTTTTCTATGTTATTAACATAGTTATCCAACGAAATATGTTCAGGGTCATCAAGTGCAGCCTCTATATATGCTACATGATTAAGGATAACTTCCCTTATTTCCTTTATTTTTGCAGATAATTTTCCATCAAGCTGGCTTACAGATGACTTCAATGCGTATTCATTTTTTGAATTAATAACATCTATTACCGCCTCTGCCTGCGATAAATCAATTCTTCCGTTAAGAAATGCTCTCTTAGTGAACTCGCCGGGTTCAGCCGGTTTTGCACCTGCTTTAATCGCCGCTTCAAGAACTTTTCTTGTTACAAGAATTCCTCCATGACAGTCAATTTCCACAACATCCTCTCTTGTATATGTGTTAGGTGCACGCATAACTATGACAAGCACCTCATCTATAATATTACCGTCTTCATCAACAATATTTCCATAATGAACAGTATGGCTGCTGGATTCAGACAGTTTTTTTCCGTTTTTAGATACAAATATTTTATCTGCCGTCTCAATGGCATCTTTTCCGCTCATTCTTACAATACTTATTCCACCACTGCTCATTGTACTTGTTGAAATTGCGGCTATTGTATGTTCCATACCTAATACCTCTGATTAATATTAAAATTGTCATACAGATTGTGGCTTTTACAGCCACAAACCGCATGACTTTAAAAAATACACTGAATTAAAACAGATACAAATTAATATCTTGAATTTTTTTCTTTGTCAAGATATACAACTACATGTCTGAATGGTTCTTCACCCTCACTTCTTGTAGATACAAACTTATCATTTTGAAGTGTTGAATGAATAATTCTTCTCTCATATGGATTCATCGGCTCAAGTGAAACAGGCTTTCTGCTTCTCTTTACCTTATAAGCAATATTCTTTGCAAGTGATTCAAGAGTTTCTTTTCTTCTGTTTCTGTAATCTTCAGTATCAACTTTAATTCTTACATATTTGTCTTTTCCCTTATTTACAACAAGGCTTGTAAGATACTGGATAGAATCAAGAGTCTGTCCTCTCTTACCTATAAGAACACCCATGTTAGGACCAGAAAGTTCAACATTTACACAATCAGGATCATCAAATTTAACATCAATCTTAACTTCAAGATTCATTGCCTTAAACATATCACCTAAAAATGTTGTAATTCTGCGTTCAACTTCTTCATTAGGCATAACTGTTGTATATTTTGATGTTTTCTTAGGCTGCTCATGTGAGTCATCCTTAATCTCATTATTATCAACTGATTTTACAGGCTCAGCTTTAACAGGCTCATATGAAACAGATGAATCTGCTACTTTCTGTGTTTCTGTTTCTTTTGCCTTGACATTTGCCTCAACCGGCTTGTCTTCTTTCTTTCTTACTTTAATTACAGCAAGTTTTCTTCCCATTCCCAGAAAACCGGCACTGCCTTTTTCAATAACTTCATATTCTACTTTATCGCTTGTTGTTTCTAATTTTATTAAAGCATTAGTGAGTGCTTCATCAACATTTTTACCTGAAACTTCAATATAATCCATAGTAAACCGCACCTCCGTTAATTCTTCTTAGAGTTTTTCTCATTATACTTTGCTACCATTCCGGCCTTTTCGGCAAGGCTGCCAGGTTTAGCTGATTTATAATAATTAGTTGCCTCAAGAATTTCTTTTACTTTTTTATCATTTTGTTCTTTCTTCTGCTGAAGCTTATCGATTCTTTCCTGACTTTTTGTCTCTGAATCAATCTTCTTAGTGCTTGTTGTAGCATTCTTAGCTATTTTTTCAGGAGGTAATCCCTTTTTGGCACGTTTTTTGTTACGCTGCTCTACATTTCTTCTTACAATCTCATCAACACCGAGTTTATCATAGTAACGATTGATGCAAATCTGGATGATTGTCTGGATTACAGCCGTTGCAATCCAGTAAAGACCAAGACCTGCAGGTACTGAGAATGCGATAAATGCAGACATAATCGGCATGAAAATATTCATCATCTTCATTGATGCAGCTGCCGGATTATCAGAATCATCCTGATTTGACTTGCCCTGACTTACTCTTACACTGATATACTGTGTAACACCTGATAAAATAGGTATAAGTATAGCAATATTTAATGCTAATGTAGGTACCTGTGAAACATTGATTCCGAGGAAAGTATTCATCTCAGTAATCTTTGTCTGATTATCAGCAATTACAGATGCATAAGATGTGAAATGCTCTTTAAGCAAGTTCCACTGCTCTGTTGTAAATGAGTTCATCGCAACTACAGCATCATTAACATTTGACCAGTCAATTTTTGCAAGTGTACCTGTATTAAATGTATTACTCATAAAATCAGAATAATCAGCCGCACTCATAATACCATTGCCGCCATCACCAAGAATATTAATAAATAATGCCTTGAGTGATGTTACATACATAGGAATTCTCTGGAATACCCTGTATAAAGCAAGAAGAATAGGAAACTGGATAAGCATCTGGACACATCCACCCATCTGTGAAGTTCCATACTTTGCATATACAGCTTTAGTTTCCTCCTGCATTTTAAGCATTGCATTCTGGTCACCTTTTTTATCCTTATACTTGTTCTGAATTGCTCTTACTTCAGGTCCGATAATAGAATTTAGCTTCATCATCTTAGACTGCTTTGCAGTAAGTGGAAGCATTAACAATTTTACTAATAAAGTAAATAAAATAATTGCTATCGCAATATTTCCCAATCCGATTGCATTGATTCCAACGAAAAGAACGTCAAGAACTTTTCCAAGTAAAGATGCTATCGGCTCGATGATTGCATTATACATGTGTTTCCTCCAAACAATAATCCATATGTCAAAGGCTATTTAGTTATCTTTTTTACATTCACTGCCCCTTTTACCGGAACAGGATCATATCCTCCTTTAACAAACGGATTACATCTTAATATTCTTTTTAATGCCATAAATCCACCCTTAAATGCACCATATTCAGTAACTGCCTCTTTTGCATACTCTGAACATGTCGGGTAATAATTACAGTAGCTTCTTCCTTTATAAGGAGATATAGCATGTTGATAAAACCATATCAGCTTTAATAATAACTTTTTAATCATTATTTTCCTCTTTTGGGTCTGTAATTATATCAAGATGCTTCATAAGATGAAGCATTGCACTTTCAGTTTCTTTATAACCTTTTTCTTTCAGACCCGCTCTTGCCACAACGACAATATCAAGACCACGCTTTACATTATCATTATTAAGACGAAATGCTTCACGTATAAGTCTCGCAAGTCTGTGCCGGACGATACTGTTCCCGACCTTTTTACTCACAGATACTCCAAGTCTTAATGTATCCGTTCCATTCTCTAAAATATACATAACAAGATACTTATTCGCATACGAAATCTTCTTATTATATACTTTTTTAAAATCACTGTTTTTCTTCAATGTTTCAAAATTACTATACTTCATATCAATACTCATGCCTCTCGATAATTATCAAATATGGGACATTCACCAGATTCTCATATAGAGAAATAATCCGGCTTTATGCCCTGCGTAAAAAAAGACAGACGAACGCCCATAAAATATTGGCACCCGTCTGTCGAAAAATTAAAATTAATTAAGCTGAAAGTCTTTTTCTACCCTTAGCTCTTCTTGCTGCTAAAACTTTTCTTCCGCCTGGAGTACTCATTCTTGCTCTGAAACCATGAACCTTAGATCTCTGTCTTGTCTTTGGCTGAAATGTCATCTTCATTGTAAACGCACCTCCTTCTTATACCACAATAATATGGGTTATATTATAATCCTGTTTTATGTGGCAGGAATATTATATCAAGTCTAATATTAAAACATCAGCATTTATTATATTAAGAAAATGTCACTAAGTCAAGCAAAAAAAATTATTTTGCAAAATAATTTTTTATTCACTTTAATTAACATTTAATACCACTATTTCAACAAGTTATCCACAAAATGTGTATAATTCGTGGATAACTGTTGATAATTATGCCTGTTTTCCACTTTTATACTCAAAAACCGCCTATTTTCGACATGTATTGTGTGGAAAATCAATCCACATCTCTTATCTTTAAAAATGTTTCTTCCTATTATAATGTCAGTTTTACGTCATACACAACATATAGTTTCTTCCACATCAATTCACATTAATTATCCCTGATTGTGATTTTAATTTTACACACTCAGTCATATCTTTGATACCTTGATTAAAACCTCGTTTTGGTATATTATATATTAGAATAACTTTACATTTTAATAAACCGAAAGGTGTACTATATAATTATGGAAGAATTAAAACAAAAGTGGGATCTTATAATACAGACCCTCAAAGAAGATTACGACATTACAGATATGTCTTTCAGAACGTGGATAAAGCCTATTCAAGTATATTCAGTTGTAGGCGACAAAATTACTCTTTTAATTCCTGAAAATAATAACGATAGTGACGGCAAGGGATTAAGCTACAATATGCGTGTTGGCTATATAGAAAGAAAGTATCTTGCAGCCATCACTCTTACAATCGCTGAAATTATGGACAGGGAATATGATGTAACACTCATGTCTTCTATTGATAAGGAAAAGATTGATAAGAAGCAGAAGCAAAAAGATACTTCCGCATCCAAAAATAATAATATACAGAATCTTAATCCTAATTATACATTTGAAACTTTTGTCATCGGTAATAATAATAATCTTGCACATGCCGCATCTTTAGCTGTTGCCGAGACTCCCGGTGAAGTTTACAACCCGCTTTTTATCTATGGTGGTGTTGGACTTGGAAAGACTCACCTTATGCAGGCTATTGCACATTTTATTATCAAGACTAAGCCTGAACTTAAAGTTTTATATGTAACATCAGAGACATTTACCAATGAGCTGATTGATTCCGTAAAGAACCAGAAGAACTCTGAATTCCGTGAAAAGTACAGAAACATTGACGTTCTTCTTATCGATGATATCCAGTTTATTATAGGTAAGGAATCTACTCAGGAAGAATTCTTCCATACTTTTAATGCACTTTATCAGGACAGAAAGCAGATTGTAATATCTTCTGATCGTCCTCCTAAAGAAATGGAGACACTCAGTGAACGTCTGCGTACTCGTTTTGAGATGGGGCTGCCTGTAGATATACAGATACCTACATATGAAACCAAGATGGCGATTCTTAATAAGAAAGCCGAACTTGGCGGATATGATATTCCTTATGAAGTAAAGGATTATGTTGCAACTCATATCAAATCAAGTATCAGGGAACTTGAAGGAGCTTTAACAAAACTTTCAGCTTTTGCAAAACTCTCATCTAATCCTATAACTGTAGAATTTGCTGAAGAAGCATTAAAGGATTTAATTTCTCCTGATTCAAGAAGAGAGATTACACCTGAACTTATTATCGATATAGTAGCAGAACACTTCAATATTAAATCAGAAGATATTCTCTCACAGAAGCGTTCTGCCGATATTGTATATCCAAGACAGATTGCAATGTATCTCTGCCGTCAGATGACTACTAATACAGTACAGTCTCTCGGCAAAGCATTCGGCAACCGTGACCATACAACTATTCTTCACGGTGCTGACAAGATTAACAAGATGGTTATAAGTGACGAAAATACAAAATCAACAATTGACATTCTTATAAAGAAGATTAATCCTTCTTAATGTCTTATAACTTATTCACATTATCCACTGAATAAGTTGTTGATATCGTGTTATACGTTGTTTAAAGCCGTGGATAACCGTTTATTTTTATTTTTTGATTTTTTTGTCAAAAAAGTTATCCATACGCATTTCACACCAGAATCAAGCGAATTCAACAGGGTTATGCCAACGCTTTAACCCAGTAATTTCAAGGCTTACAACCACTTATTAACTTATTAACAGCCCCTACTACTACGACGACTGATTAATATTTATATATATATGCCATTCGATTTTGTTGACATATCATGAAAGGAGTTTTACACATTATGAAATTAATCTTTACAAAGAGCAGCTTAAACAAAGCAGTCGGTATTGTTATGAAAGCAGTTCCAACAAGAACTACAATGTCTATATTGGAATGTATCCTTATCGATGCTTCGACAAATGAAATCAAATTTACAGCCAACGATATGGAACTCGGTATTGAAACTATCGTAGAAGGTGAAATTATTGAGAAAGGTAAAGTTGCAATAGATGCTAAGATTTTTTCTGAAATCGTAAGAAAACTTCCGGACAATGATATCACTATAGAGACGGATGATAATTATACTTCAACAATTACATGTGAAAAGAGTAAATTCAACATTGCCGGAAAATCAGGAGACGATTTTTCATATCTTCCTGTAATTATCAAAGAAAAGAGTATAAGTCTTTCTCAGTTCACACTAAAAGAAACTATCAATCAGACAATTTTCTGTACATCACCTAATGATAATAATAAGATGATGACAGGTGAATTATTTGAAGTAAAAGATAATGTACTCAAGGTTGTAGGTCTTGACGGACATAGAATTGCAATAAGAAATATTAATTTATCAGGCAATGCAGATGATGTTAAAGTTGTTGTACCGGGTAAGACACTTAATGAAATAAGCAAAATCCTTTCATCAGATGCAGAGTCGGTTGTAAATATTTATTTTACTAATAATCATATTCTTTTTGAATTTGATAATACAATGGTTGTATCACGACTTATTGAAGGGGAATACTTTAAGATAAACCAGATGCTTTCAAGTGATTATGAAACTAAGATTACAGTAAATAAAAAAGAAATGCTCGACAGTATTGACAGAACAACTCTTCTCATGAAGGAAGCTGAAAAGAAACCTGTTATTATTGATATAAAGGACAATAGTATGGGACTTGCAATGAATTCGTCTATTGGTTCTATGGATGAAGAAATAGATGCAGTTAAGGAAGGTAAAGATATTCTTATCGGCTTTAATCCACGATTCTTAATTGATGCATTAAGGGTTATAGATGATGAGGAGATTACGCTTTATATGATAAACCCAAAAGCTCCGTGCTTTATAAGAGATAAGGATGAAAGCTATATTTATCTTATATTACCTGTTAATTTTAATTAAAATGATTGGAGGCTGAAATGGAAGCAATAGAGATTAGTGATGAATTTATAAAACTTGGTCAGGCTCTTAAACTTGCAAATCTTGTATCATCAGGTGTTGAAGCAAAGATAGTCGTTCAAAATGGTGAGGTTAAAGTTAATGGCGAAGTTGATACAAGAAGGGGAAGAAAACTTTATCCTCAGGATGTATTTGAGTATGACGGAAAGCAAGTTACTGTTATCGGGGAGTAAGGTGGAATGTTATGAAGATTGATTCAATAGAGGTGGGAAATTTTAGAAATTATGATTCTGCCAGACTTGATTTTCATGAGCATACTAATATTTTGT
>ENA-OOXM01002711-OOXM01002711.1-human-gut-metagenome-genome-assembly--contig:-NODE-2711-length-10937-cov-1.992740_pt1 | contig 10937 bp, 7 predicted proteins | sample MGYA00241589_ERZ501347 | MGnify/ENA primary metagenome ERZ501347 (study PRJEB25962, sample SAMEA2042832) | human gut metagenome | biome: human gut; feature: human-associated habitat; material: faeces...
TTTGAATAAAATTTAACAACAAAATCATTTTGAAATAATCTATTTTAAAATTTAATAAAATTATATTATCTTTTAGCAGAAAAATCAAGAAAATTCGTTCGACAAAATTCTACTATAATATTAATCTATAAAAAAGCAAACTATTAAAAATTAATGACAGCCTTCACTGTTTTATTATTTTTGTATAGTGTGCAGTACAAATTTTTGCAAAGATAAAACCGCTATTCAAGCGGTTTTATAGTATTTTGTGTAAAAAACTTCTAAATTATAACAAGTCTGTCATATATATTGGTATATATAAAATATTATTTTCTTCTTTTAAATCTTTTGTGTGTATAATTACCGATTCTGCTAAATATTCATTATACTTTAATCTTAATTTGTTCAATGATGTAAATGTATATCTATCTCCAGATTTTACCTCAATTGGTATTATATTGTGTTTTGATGTTATTTTATCTGTTGAAATTAAGAAGTCTACTTCCATAGTTTCACTACTATTTTCTCTTTCATTCCTCGAAAAAAAGTACAGCTTTCGTCCTGAACTTACAAGCATTTGAGCTACAATATTTTCTAGTATCATTCCCTCATTGAAAGATAATTTATCAAATAAAATTTTTTTATAAATTTGTTCATTAACTAGATTTTTCTCATTAAAAGTCATTGATAATAATAGTCCAGTGTCAAACATATAGCATTTTAATGCATTTGTGTCCATTCTTTGCCCCAGTCCAATACTTGGTTCGGTCGTATTGTATGCAATATTTACTAAATACGCATCATTTAGCCAATAGAAAGCACCTTCAAAATTTCTATACCTTGCTTCTTCGTCTAAACTTGAAATATTAAACTTTTTCTCATGCTTCTGTAATTGAGATGGAATTGTATCAAATATTTGCTCTACTTTTAAATTTAATTCTTCTGCGTGTTTTCTAATATCTTCTCTATATAAGTTTAAAATATTCCTCTTTATTCTATCTACCTTTTCAAAGTCTCTAGTTTTTGAATACATTTCTACAGCTTGAGGCATTCCTCCAACAATTAAATATTCTTTAAAATAATCCATTGCTTTACGATGTAATGCTTGACCAAGTGGCTGTTTTTTCAAATAACAATCTTTTATAAAATCCATAAGTGTATCATTTCCCATAGCCCATAAAAATTCTTCAAAATCAAATGGATACATCTTTAAATTCTCTTCTTCAGATGGAATTAATATATCTTTTACATTCTTTTTTATGGAAATTAACGAGCCTGTTTCTATATAATCATATCTTCCATCTGCAACTAAATGTTTAATTCCTCCTCTTGCTCTAGGGCAAAACTGAATTTCATCAAAAATAAACAGTGTTTCTCTTTCATACAATTTTACACCATAATATTGTGATAAATACGTGAATAGATAATTGAGATTATCTAAATAATTATCAAATAAAGATTTAACTTCTTCTGGTGCTTTTGAAAAGTCTATTAGAATATACGATTTATAATTTTCTTTTGCAAACTCTTCTACTATATAGCTTTTTCCAACTCTTCGTGCGCCCTCAATTAGCAGTGCAGTAGATCCATTGCTCTCATTTTTCCATTTAATAATATCATTATAAATTTTTCTCTTCATAATTTAAAATATTCCTTCCTAGCTTTTGTATTTTAAATGTACAAAAGCTTAATATTTTTTATATAATATCACGAAATCAAAGATAGTTCAAGCTTTTATCTACACAAAATCAAAGATAATTGCGTATAATTGTCAATTTTAACGAAAAAATCTACATTCAAGTAGCGTATATCTTAGCTGATGAAGCTGTTGTAGAAAGAAAATTTGGTGCATTTAAGTCAATTCAAGATAATTACCCTAAATATGTTTTAACACTTGATAAATTTGACTTTTCTCATGATGGCATAATTCACAAAAATGTAATAGATTGGTTGTTAGAAAAATAGTTATATAAAAGAAGCCCCAAATCTGTGATATCATTGGCAGATTTGGGGTATTATTTATTATGTATCTATTTCTTTATTGAGCTATTTTAGTTTTTATGTAAACTTGCTAGTCTTGGTAGCGGTTCGTTTTCTTATGTAAACTCTGTGGGTATTTCTCCCACCCACCTCCCTAGCTCATTGTTTTTTCATTCATTTTTTCTACTTGCTCAAGTTCCAAGCTCCATTTGTTTGTTCTCCTGTTAGGAGACTAGATGGTAGAGAAACTACGGGGCGAAGAGCGTAGCGATGGCCGCTCGTGTTACCATAAGAGTAGAACATAATGTAGCCGCCAGTGGCCGTGTACGCATAGCGAAGGCCAAAGTAAGCATTGCCTGAGAAAGCATCGACATAACGCGCAGCCACCCAGAACGGTGTACTATTTGCTAGTACAGTTGATGCAGTTCCATAATTAGTATTATCTATAGCTATATTATAATATGTTTGCGTTACTGTTAATGGATTTCCTGTTCCTGATGTGTTATCAGTTGTTGGCTCTGTTGTTGCTATTGGTTTACTCTCTTCATATGGGTCATTTCCTTTTGTTGTATCTGGTTGTGTTATTTTTTTACTTGCTTCTGCTTCTTTTATATTTGGTCCTGCCCCTTTTTGGTTTGCATATAAACTTGGGTATTTTGTGTTACTTGTATATGTTTTTGTTGTTCCATATTGTGCATATGTGCTACTACCTTTATTGTATTCGTTTCTTGATTTTATCCCTGTTGGTGTTAAGTGCTTTTCCATATCTAACAAGTTTATGCTTCTTGCCTCTACTCCTAATGTTTTATTACTATATTGAGCTTTGCATATTTCATTCATTAAATATGGCCCATTATTATAGCCTAATATATTTTTAAAATATACGGTACTACTTGTTGGGTTTGTACTTATTATATCTACTGTATCATTTTCTTTATCTACATTTAGCACTTTCCATGTTAACCCTGTTGTTTGGGCTATTGTTTGATTACTACTGTATCCACTATATGTTGATGAAAGAGAATAACTCCCAGCCGAATCATATGTGTAGTTTACGCTATCTCCTATTTTAATATTTATATTTTCTAATATTGAATTTTTAAATTGATTTACTTCTACACTTACTTCTTTTGTATATGTTGTTCCATTTACTGTTCCTGTTACTGTAAATTTATATGTTCCATTTTCTGTTACTGCATATGGCACTTGTGGACTTACTGTTGTTGTTCCTCCAGATATTGTACTTTCAATCATTATGTATAATGTTGTACCTTTTCTTGTACTTGCTTCTCCTAGACTTGAGCCTGCTCCCGTACTATCTGATACTACTCTTATTGCACCTACCTTTACACTTGGCGTTGAAGCTGCTGGCTTTTTTACTGTTATTGTATAATCTTTTCCTTCTACTTTTTTTGTTATTGTTATTGTTCCATCTCCATTATCTGTTACTCCGTCTATTCTTCCTTCTGTTACTTTTTCTTGCAAGAAACTTTCCAATGTTTCATCACTTTTTGCTAATTGATATTCTAATACCAATCTGTTCATATCTTCTTCTGCACTTGCTCGTCTTGTTGCTTCTGCCTGCTCTTTTGCCTTTTGTATTATTCCATCATCTCCCACAACTGTATTAATGCTAACACCTGCAAGTATTGACAGTACTACTATTGTTACTACTAACGTAATTAATGTAATTCCGTTTTTCTGTTTTCTTCAGTGTGCTTTTCATTCTCTTTCCTCTCTTTCTTTCATTTGATTTGCCCTTTCTTGTTTTTGGGCTTTTCTTTTTTAATTTAACTCTACTACCTTAAAATTCAGTTTTGTTTTCTTAATTTTTGTGCTATTTTTTTGATAGTTATTATTAAATTTTTTTAGTTTTGTTTTCATACATAATAAATTATGTACTTTTATTATACATGATTTTTTGTGTATAATTCAACTATTTCTTTCATTTGTAACATATTTGTAATTATTCTTCCCTTTTCTCTTTTTTTATTCAGTTTTAACAAAAATAATATACCAAAGTTATTATTTTTTATAACTTTGGTACATTTTATTTTCTTTATCTATCTGTTACCTATTTTCTAATCTTCTTTTCTTTATTTTTTCTTTAGCTTATTTTTCTTTTCTGTGCAAAGTAACAGAAAAATGCTGATAGCTGGTCTGGTATTATTTTAAATAACAACCTACCTAACCACATTGTAAAACTTGGAAATATAAGTATTTTATTTGCAAACATTTTTCTTACTGCATATCTTGCCACCTGTTTGCTGTTAGCTTCCGCTAAATTGAATTTTACATCTGCCACCTTATTAAAGTTTGTATTTACTGGCCCTGGGCATAGAGCACTTATTTTAACTTTTGAATGTTTCATAAATAGCTCTTGCCTAATGCTTTGTGTTAGCCTTACTACATATGCTTTCGTAGAATAATAAGTTGCCATTAATGGTCCCGGCATAAAACCTGCTATTGATGCAACATTCATTATATGCCCTCTGTTTACTTCTACCATGTCTTGTAAAAATAATTTTGTTAAAATATGAAGTGCAACTATGTTTGTGTCTATCATTCCAATTTCTTTATTTAAATCTGTTTTAGAAAACTCTCCACATGTTCCAAAACCTGCATCATTTATCAATACATCTATTGCTCCATATTTTGCTTTTACATCTTCGTGTAATTTAATGCAACCGTTTCTATCGGTTAGGTCCATGGCTTTTACCTCAACCTTTACATTATAAGTTTTTTCTACTTCTTCTTTTAGTTTTATTAATGCTTCCTCATTTCTTGCAACTGCAATAATATCATATTTTCTTTTTGCAAGTTCTATTGCAATATCTCTTCCTATTCCTGAAGATGCTCCTGTAACTAATGCAACCATATTTTTCTCCAATCTCAGTATTATAATTTTATTTTTTTTACAATTATAAAGTTTTTAAAACTGTCATTAGTATTTATTTCTTTTAATAATAATTTATTAGAATTTTAATAAATTGTTGCTAAAAGCTTATAATTTTGTTGTATGTATCTATTGCTTTATTATCTGTCATTCCAGCTATGTACTCCACCACAGCAGTAGCATAATCTTCTGGCCTATTTATATTATATATTTTGTTGTTTTTTAGCTTTTTATTTTCTCCAATTTCTTCATTTATGCAATAATTTTTAAGCCAACAAGCAAATTCTTTTATTACTTCTGCATATAAACTATTTATGTTTTCTTGTAAAATCTGATTTTTAGCAGATTTTAAGACTTCATAAATTGTATTTAACACTAAATTAAAATATTGGTCTGCCAATCTATTTTTATCATTTGAATATATTTTTTCATAATTAAATGCTTTCAATTCATTTATAAAATTTAAGCCTTCTTGAGAAAAAGTCAAACCTTTTTCTAATGTAGTATTTTTCAATAAATCTGACATTAAATAATTTACTATATTTGTTGTGTTTAATATATCATACCCAGTATTTGCAACATCTAATCTATGTTGTAACTCTTGAATATCTGCTTCTGTAAGTATTTTAAATCTAAGTGCATCTTCTATATCTCTGCCAAGATATGAAATTTTATCAGAAATTTTTACAACACATCCTTCCCAAGTAAATGGAGCATATTCGTTAGGCTTTGTATAATTTTCTAGATTAATTGCTTCTTCTCTAGGCTTTATGCTGTTTTCATCAATTTCGCCACAATGCGAAATTATGCCATCTCTTACTGCATATGTTAAATTCAAATTTTCTTTATATCCTTCTCTATTATCCAAAAGCTCTATATTATCAACATAAAGTAAACCATTTCTTTCATGCCAAAAGGTTTTTCCTGTTTCATCTAGCAAAATTTTATTTAATACCTTCTCCCCAGCATGGCCAAACGGACTATGCCCCAAGTCGTGAGCAATAGCAATGGTTTTAGTAAGCTCTATATTTAACCCAAGCGCTTTTGCTAAACCATAACTAATAGATTCAACATAGTTTACATGCTCTATTCTAGTACAAATATGGTCATTTGTTGGTGAAAAAAACACTTGCGTTTTATGTTTCATTCTTTTAAACGCATTAGAATAAATTATTCTAGTATAATCTCTTTCAAACTCAGACCTTATCTCTGTATTAGCCGTATACAACGGCTTTTTTCTTGCAATCATTTGCTTCCATTTAGAATTTTCTGGAGTAGCAGAGCCTTGCTTTAAAGCATTTAAATTAATATTTTCATTCATCATTATCACCTTATCCTTCGCCCATTAGGGACGCCCCTTTTGAGGCAAGATTTTATAAAAATATCCTATCACAAAATCACAAACGTTTCAACGTTAATTTTCACAGAATTCTTATTCATATACTTATGTAAAATTGTAATCTAAATCATCTTACAAATAATAAAGGAAGCAGATTGTGTTCTGTTTCCCTTATTTGTTTTTATTCAATTACAATTTTGTCGTCTTTTACAACTGCTTTTGCTTTTTTCTTTGGTTTTATAACGCCATCTAGTATTGCTTCTGCAATTTTATCTTCTAGCATGTTTTGTATAGCACGTCTTAGTGGTCTTGCACCATAATTTGTGTCTACGCCTTTCTTAGCAATTAAGTCTTTTACAGATTGGTCTATGTCTATTTTTATATTTTGTGTGCTTAATCTGTTTTGAACTTGTACTAACATTATATCAATTATTTTCTTGATATCTTCGTTTTCTAGCTTGTGGAATACTATTATGTCGTCGATACGGTTTATAAGTTCTGGTCTAAATTGTTTTTTCAATTCTCCCATTACTTCTTTCTTTATCGTCTCATATTCTTGATTCTTGTTTTCCTCGGCATTTCCACCAGCAAATCCTAGTTTATTTTTGTCTGTTATTAATTTAGCTCCGACATTTGATGTCATTATTATTACAGTATTTTTAAAGTTTACAGTTCTGCCTTGAGCATCTGTTAATCTTCCGTCTTCAAGAATTTGTAATAACATATTCATTACATCTGGGTGGGCCTTTTCAACCTCATCAAATAGGATTACAGAATATGGTCTTCTTCTAATTTTTTCTGTTAATTGTCCACCTTCTTCATATCCAACATATCCTGGAGGAGCACCTATTAATTTAGCAACAGAGTGTGGCTCCATAAATTCAGACATATCAACTCTTATCATACTATTTTCGTTGCCAAACAATGCTTCTGCCAAGGCTTTTGCAAGCTCTGTTTTACCAACACCAGTTGGTCCTAAGAATAAGAATGAACCTATTGGTCTGTTTGGATCTTTTAATCCAACTCTTCCTCTTCTTATAGCCTTTGCAACAGCCGAAACAGCTTCATCTTGTCCGACAACTCTTTTATGCAAGTTGTCTTCTAGGTGTCTTAATTTTTCATTTTCAGTCTCAGATATTTTGCTTACTGGAATTCCTGTCCAAGTTGATATTACCCCTGCAATATCTTCTTGTTTTAGAGTCATTACTTTTTTAGTATTGCCCTCTTTCCATTTATTTTGGGCATCTTCTAGTTCCTGTCTCTCATTTTTTTCTTCATCTCTTAGCTTTGCTGCTTTCTCGAAATTCTGAGTTGCAATAGCTTCTTCCTTCTCTTTACGAACCTTTTCGATTTCATCTTCTAAGTTTCTTATCGATTCAGGTTTTGTATATGTCTGCATCTTAACTTTTGACGCAGCCTCATCAATTAAATCTATCGCCTTATCTGGTAAATATCTATCATTAACATATCTTGTAGAAAGTTCAACAGCTGATTTTATTGCCTCATCAGTAATTTTTACATTATGATGAGCCTCATATTTATCTCTTAACCCTTCCAATATTTTGATTGCATCTTCTTCAGATGGCTCGTTTACCATTACTGGGCTAAACCTTCTTTCAAGAGCTGCATCTTTCTCAATGTATTTTCTATATTCGTTTGTTGTAGTTGCTCCAACAACTTGAATTTCTCCTCTTGCAAGAAGTGGTTTTAAAATATTGGCTGCATCAACAGCACCTTCTGCAGAGCCAGCACCTACAATCGTATGAATTTCATCTATAAATAGAATTACATCTCCGGCTTTTTTTACCTCATCAAGAGATTTCTTTATTCTTTCCTCAAAGTCTCCTCTATATTTTGCACCAGCTATCATTCCAGATATATCAATGCTTACAACTCTCTTATTTTTTAAAGTCTCTGGCACATCACCTTCAACTATTTTTTCTGCTAACCCTTCAGCTATTGCAGTTTTACCAACACCTGGTTCACCTATCAAACAAGGGTTATTCTTGCTTCTTCTTGATAAAATTTGAATAACTCTATCAATCTCAGTTCTTCTTCCTATAACTGGGTCAAGCTTTCCTTCTCTTGCCTTTTTAGTTAAATCACTACCATATTGGTTCAAAGTTGGAGTAGAATTATAACTTCCACCATTGCTTGTCCTCTTGCTCTCAGATTCCTGCCCTTTTGTTTCATTAATCATTTTCACAAGTTCATTGTACAACTTTTTTGGATTTACATTCAAATCCATCATTATTCTAACAGCTACACTATCGCCCTCGCGCATAATTCCACAAAGAATATGCTCAGTTCCAATATATTCACTGTTAAATCTACGTGCTTCTATAAAAGAATTTTCAATTATTCTTTTGCTTCTTGGCGTAAGCCCAATACTATCTGCATTTACAATTGGAGCATTTTCACTTACACCTATAAGCTCTTCAATTTCCTTTAAAACAGCTTCTGCAGTAACGCCTTGGTTTGCAAGGACTTTACTTGCAACACCTGTTCCTTCTTCTACTAAACCATATAAAATGTGTTCTGACCCTATATAATTATGCCCTAGCTTTGCAGCTAAATCGTTCGCAATTTCTAGAGCATTTTCTGCACTATTTGTAAATTTATATTCCATAATTCACCACTTTCCTTTCATTCATACATTAGGTTGAAAAAGTATTGAATTTTGGCAATTAAAATGAGTTTCAAATGTAATACGCACATACTTTTTCCATGTAACTACGTTTGAAATAGTATTTGACGTAGCCAAAATTATAATTACTTTTCAATCTAGCTTTTTATATTTATTCTGTTACAATTTTTCTAATAATATCTGTCCTCTTTAAGTCTCTTTCATTAGAATCCATTACTTTTCCATAGTACTTCTGTAAATTTGCTGGTTTCGTATATAGAAATAATTTTTTTATTTTTGTATCATCTAATTCACTTATTATCCCCATATCTGTACCAAGTTTTACATCGGATAACAAATCTATGCATTCATTACTCGATAAAATTCTGGCATTTTCTAATATACCGAAGGCCCTGTACACTTTATCAGCAAGTCCAATTTGATTCTTTCCCAAATATTTTCTTGCTACTCTTTCTTGTTCTATAATCTTATCTGTTATAAGCTTCATATTTTTTACAATTTCTTGTTCTGTAAGCCCTAAAGTCTGATTGTTAGAAATTTGGTACATGTTTCCCATGCTTTGGCTTCCTTCACCATAGACTCCCCTTACGCTCATTCCAAAATTGTTTACAATATGAAGTATTTTATTTAAGTTACCAGTCTCCGCAAGCCCAGGTAAATGAACCATTACAGAAACTCTAAGACCTGTACCAACATTAGTAGGGCATGCTGTTAAATATCCATATTTTTCACTAAACGCATAATCCACTAATCTTTCTAGTTTTTGGTCAATTTCAATTGCAAGATTCATTAACTCTTCTATTGCAATTCCTTCTCCGAAAAGTTGCATCCTTAAATGGTCTTCTTCATTTATCATTATGCAAATATTTTCTTCATCATTTATAAGAATTGCACAATTCTCATCTTTGCTACTTGCAAACTCTGGACTGATAATATGTTTTTCGACTAAAGATTGTTTTGTTAGATTATCCATGTCTTTTAATCTTAATAATTTTAAATCATATCCAATACTTGGAAGAACGCCTTCTATTTTTTCTAATATGTGCTTTTTATCATCTTTTGAGCATTTATTCTCAAAGTTAAAATTCTTAATATTACGTGCAAGCCTTACTCTTGTACTAATTACTACATCAGAATCTTTTCCATTTTGTAAATACCAATTAGACATTTTACTACTTCCCTTCTCCATTAATAATTTCAAATTGACTAATTTTTTCTTTGTTTTTTCTTTCTATTATTTTGCATTTTTCTTTTCAATGTCTTTAATTTTATCTCTTATTTTTGCTGCATCTTCGTATCTTTCTTCTTGTATTGCAACATTTAATTTTCTTTTCAAAGACTCCAACTCATCAACTTGACTTACTTTTTTATCTTTTTCAGCCTTAGAATTTTGAGAATTTACATTAGCCTTATTTTCACCAGTATTTTTCATTTTCTCTTCAATGTTTAAAGGTTTTCTTCCAACATGTTCTATACTTCCCTGCATATTCTTTAATACTTGATCAATTTTATCTTCAAACATATCGTAGCAATCAGCGCATCCTAATAATCCTGTTTTTATAAAGTTATCATACTCTTCTCCACAGTTTGTACACGTATTGCTATTCTCCTTCATAAAACTTGGTAATAATTGTTCATCATCAAACAAATCATCAAAGAAATTTGAAAAATGGATTGGCATATTAACCTTAAAATTTGATATTCCCATCTTTTCAGCACATTCTTCGCATAATACCATCTCTTTCTTTACTCCATTAACAATTTGAGTATATTTAACATTAGCTTCATTTTTTCCACAATTTTGACATACCATAATAATCATCCTCCTATAATAGATTTTATTTTTAGTCGTCTTTTTAACAGTTTTTCATTACCTTTTTACTGTTATAATTTAATTTTTTTCTTTTAATATTTTCGCTTTTTATCATAAACATAATTTAATGCTTTTGCTAAAATACACTTTTCTTCTGTAATCTTTTAGTTAATCTTCAACAAGATTTAATAACATATTTTTAAATATGTTAGCTCTTAATTTATCTTTTTCTTTTGGATCTACAGTGAGAACATTGTCGCTAGTTGCAACTTTTAGAAGTTTT
>ENA-OOXM01002713-OOXM01002713.1-human-gut-metagenome-genome-assembly--contig:-NODE-2713-length-10934-cov-1.950731_pt1 | contig 10934 bp, 10 predicted proteins | sample MGYA00241589_ERZ501347 | MGnify/ENA primary metagenome ERZ501347 (study PRJEB25962, sample SAMEA2042832) | human gut metagenome | biome: human gut; feature: human-associated habitat; material: faeces...
AAAACACTAAGCGATGTAAGTAAGATTATTAGCGGTGGAACAGACGACGAGGTTCGTTTATACTTTACCGAGAATCATGTTATGTTTGAGTTTGATGACACTATTGTTGTGTCACGCTTGATTGAGGGAGAATATTTCCGTATTGACCAGATGTTAAACAGTGATTATGATACAAAGCTGACAGTGAATAAAAAGGAGATGCTTTCCTGTATCGACCGTACCACAATGCTGATTAAGGATAGTGACAAGAAACCGATTATTATTGGCATCACTGATCACAGCATGGAGGTTAAGTTAAACTCTGCATATGGTTCCATGAAGGAAGAACTTGCAATTGATAAGCGCGGCAAGGATATCATGATTGGATTTAATCCAAAGTTTTTAATTGATGCTTTAAGAGTAATTGATGATGAGACAGTGGACATTTACCTTGTAAATCCAAAGGCACCATGTTTTATACGTGACAAAGAAGAAAATTATATTTATCTTATTCTTCCTGTTAATTTTTCAGCCTAAATAAATGTTTTTATTTATTAACTATTTATGAAATAAGTATATAAAGATTGGAGAAAAAATGCAGGTAATAAAATTGCGTGATGATTTTATAAAACTTGGTCAGGCAATTAAGGCAGCCGGACTCGTTGAGTCCGGTGTTGAGGCCAAGATTGTAATTCAGGACGGAGAAGTTAAAGTAAATGGTGCTGTCGAAACACAGCGAGGAAAAAAGCTTACCGGCGGAGAGATTATTTCTTACAATGGTGAGGAAATAAAGATAGAACGATAGTGTGGTGTAAAAGTGATAGTTGAATCCCTGAAGTTACAAAATTACAGAAATTATGAATATCTTAATATGAATTTTGATGAAAAAATAAATATTATATATGGCGATAATGCACAGGGAAAGACTAATATACTTGAGTCAATGTATGTATGTGCGACTTCAAAATCACATCGTGGCAGCAAAGACCGCGAAATTATAAGATTTGATAATGATGAGTCACATATTAAAGTAAATGTCAAAAAAAACGACATGAATTACCGCATAGACATGCACCTGAAAAAAAATAAACCTAAAGGAATCGCTGTCAACGGAATTCCGATAAAAAGAGCGGTTGAACTTTTTGGTATACTTAATATAGTTTTTTTCTCTCCGGAAGACCTTAATATTATAAAAAATGGTCCATCGGAAAGAAGAAGATTTATTGATATGGAATTAAGCCAGCTTGATAAAATATATCTTGACTGTCTTATAAATTATAACAAAGTCGTTAATCAGAGAAACAGTCTGCTCAAAGAATATGCATTTTCGGGAAGGGAAGATATAATATCATCCCTTGATATATGGGATATGCAGCTTGTAAAGTATGGTAATGATGTCATAAAAAGCAGGAAAAAGTTTGTAAAAGAGATAAATGATCTTGTAAAATCAATTCATACAAAACTTTCCGGAGACAGGGAGCAGCTTGAAATAATCTACGAACCATGTGTAAAAGAACAAGATTTTGAATCTGAACTTGTACGGGTTCGAGACAGGGATTTGAAGTTTAAATGTACCAATATTGGACCACATAAAGATGATATGTGTTTTTTGATTAATGGAATGGATGTAAGAAAATATGGTTCGCAGGGGCAGCAAAGAACAGCAGCACTGTCTTTAAAGCTTGCGGAAATTGAGCTCGTTAAGCAGATAATCCATGATACGCCGGTACTGTTTCTAGATGATGTTTTATCAGAACTTGACAGCAGGAGACAGAATTTTCTACTGGACAGTATAGGTAATATTCAGACTATGATAACATGCACAGGTCTTGATGAATTCATAAATAAAAGATTTTCAATTAATAAAATTTTTAAAGTCGTAAATGGAACAGTAAGTTCTATGGAACACAGATAAAAAGGAGGATTTAAAAGTGTCAGAACAACAGCAGTATGGTGGTGACCAGATTCAGGTTCTTGAAGGACTTGAAGCAGTAAGAAAAAGACCCGGTATGTATATCGGTTCTACATCTGCAAGAGGACTTCATCATCTTGTATATGAGATTGTAGATAATGCAGTTGATGAAGCACTCGCAGGATACTGCAATACAATACAGGTAATAATCAATAAAGATAATTCAATAACAGTAGTAGATAATGGTCGAGGTGTTCCGGTAGATATCAATCATAAGACAGGAAAACCGGCTATTGAAGTTGTGTATACAATCCTTCATGCAGGCGGTAAGTTTGGCGGCGAGGATTCCGGCTACAAAGTGCGGAGGATACAAAGTATCCGGCGGACTTCACGGCGTAGGTGCATCCGTAGTTAACGCACTTTCTGAATGGATGGAAGTTTATGTAAAAAGAGGCGGTCATATATACAATCAGAGGTATGAGAGAGGTAAAGTATGTTATCCTCTCAAAGTTGTAGGTGACTGTGATGAAAATGATACAGGAACAAAAGTAACATTTTTACCTGATAAAGAAATATTCCAGGAAACACAGGTGTTTGAATTTGATGTTTTAAAACACCGTTTAAGAGAGATGGCATTTCTTACAAAAGGTATCAAGATAATTTTAAAAGACGAGCGTGAGGGAATAGAGCAGGAAAGAACATTCCATTATGAAGGCGGTCTTAAAGAATTCGTTGAATATCTTAACAAGAGTAAAGTGCCTCTTTATGACAACATTATTTATTGTGAAGGTGTCAAAGACAATGTACAGGTAGAAGTGGCTTTCCAGCATAACGATGGATACAATGAAGTTATAGATTCATTTGTAAATAATATTAAGACTCCTGAAGGTGGTACTCATCTTACAGGTTTCAGAAATGCACTTACAAAGACATTCAATGATTATGCAAGAAAAAATAAAATAATAAAAGACAGTGAACCTGCACTTACAGGCGATGATATACGAGAAGGACTTACAGGTATAGTAAGTGTAAAGATTGAAGACCCTCAGTTTGAAGGACAGACAAAGCAGAAGCTTGGAAATACTGTGGCAAGAGGTGCTGTTGACAGCATTGTAAGTGAGCAGCTTACATATTTCCTTGAGCAGAATCCTTCTGTTGCCAAGTCAATCTGTGAAAAATCAGTTCTTGCACAGCGTGCAAGGGAGGCAGCAAGAAAAGCAAGAGATTTGACAAGAAGGAAGACTGCACTTGAAAGTACATCACTTCCGGGTAAACTTGCAGACTGTTCAGATAAAGACCCTAAAAATTGTGAAATTTTTATCGTTGAGGGTGATTCAGCCGGAGGTTCCGCAAAGACAGCAAGAAGCCGTGCAACACAGGCGATTCTTCCTCTTAGAGGCAAGATTCTCAATGTAGAAAAAGCACGTCTTGACAGAATTCTTGGAAATGAAGAAATAAAGGCGATGATTACGGCTTTTGGAACGGGTATACATGAAGATTTTGATATAAGCAAATTAAGATACCACAAAATTATAATTATGACGGATGCCGATGTAGATGGAGCACATATTGCAACACTCCTTCTTACATTTTTCTACAGATTCATGCCTGAGCTTATTAAACAGGGACATGTTTATCTTGCCATGCCGCCACTTTATAAAATCGAAAAAAATAAAAAAGTATGGTATGCATACAGTGATGATGAACTTAATCAGATAATGCTTGAAATTGGACGTGACCAGAATAATAAAGTACAGCGTTACAAAGGTCTCGGTGAGATGGATGCAGAACAGCTCTGGGATACAACAATGGACCCAGAGAAGAGAATTCTCAAGCGTGTAAATATGGATGAAGACCTTGAGTCAGAAGTTGATGTTACATTTTCAACACTTATGGGTGACAAGGTTGAACCAAGAAGAGAGTTTATTGAAGCAAATGCAAAGTACGTTAAAAATCTTGATATATAAAATGTATTTGCAGCATGGAGGTAGATAATGGATGAACATATCTTTGATAAAATACATGAAGTAGATATGCAAAAAACCATGGAGAGTTATTATATTGACTATGCCATGAGTGTTATTGCATCAAGAGCACTTCCTGATGTAAGAGACGGACTGAAACCGGTTCAGCGTCGTATCTTATATTCAATGATAGAGTTAAATAACGGACCTGACAAACCGCACAGAAAATGTGCCCGTATTGTCGGTGATACAATGGGTAAATATCACCCACATGGTGACTCTTCAATTTATGAGGCATTGGTAAAACTCGCACAGGATTTCAATACACGTTATCCTTTGGTAGACGGACATGGAAACTTTGGTTCTGTTGATGGAGACGGAGCTGCAGCCATGAGATATACAGAGGCGAGACTCAGCAAAATCTCAATGGAGATGACTGCTGACATCAACAAAAATACAGTGGATTTTGTACCAAACTTTGATGAGACAGAAAAAGAACCTACAGTTCTTCCGTCAAGATATCCTAATCTTTTAGTAAATGGTACATCAGGTATTGCCGTTGGTATGGCAACTAACATACCCCCTCACAATCTTCGTGAGGTAATTGCGGCAGTTGTAAAAATTATTGATAACAAAATCGAAAAAGATGCAGATACAACTATAGAGGAAATTCTTGAGATAATTAAAGGACCTGATTTTCCTACAGGTGGTACAATTATTGGAAAAATGGGAATTGAAGAGGCTTACAGAACCGGACGTGCCAAGATTAAAGTGCGTGCTGTTACTGATATTGAGCCTATGCAGAACGGCAAAAACAGAATTGTTGTAACTGAACTTCCGTATATGGTAAACAAAGCAAGACTTATTGAAAAAATAGCAGAGCTTGCAAGAGATAAAAAGATAGACGGAATAACAGATTTACGTGATGAGTCAGACCGTCAGGGTATGAGAATCTGTATTGAACTCAGGAGAGACGTAAATCCTAATATTATTTTAAATCAGCTCTACAAGCATACACAGCTTCAGGATACATTTGGCGTAATAATGCTTGCACTTGTGGATAACCAGCCAAAAATTTTAAATATTCTGGATATGTTAAAATATTATCTTCTTCATCAGGAAGATGTAGTAACCAGAAGAACAAAATATGATTTAAACAAGGCTGAAGAGAGAGCCCACATTTTAGAGGGCTTGATGGTTGCACTTGATAATATTGACAGAGTAATCTCAATTATCAGAGGTTCCCAGAATGTGCAGATTGCAAAGGAAAGCCTCATGGCAGAGTTTGCACTTTCAGATGCACAGTCACAGGCAATTGTGGACATGCGTCTCCGTGCTCTTACAGGTCTGGAAAGAGAAAAACTTGAAGCAGAATTAAAAGATCTTCTTGCAAAAATAGCAGAATACAAAGAGATTCTTGCAGATAAGAAAAAGCTTCTTGGAGTAATCAAACAGGAAATTTCTCTTATTGCGGACAAATACGGTGATGACAGAAGAACATCAATCGGATTTGATGAATATGATTTGTCGATGGAAGATTTAATTCCTGATGAGCCTGTTGTAATTGCAAGAACAACACTTGGATATATTAAGAGAATGACTCCTGACAACTTCAAGAGCCAGAACAGAGGCGGTAAAGGAATTAAAGGAATGCAGACTCTTGATGAAGATTATATACAGGATTTGTTTATGACAACGTCACATCATATCCTTACATTCTTCACAAATACAGGCCGTGCATATAAGTTAAAAGCATATGAAATTCCAGAATCTGGCAGAACATCAAGAGGAACAGCCATAATCAACTTATTGCAGCTTCAGCCCGGCGAAAAAATTGCTGCTGTAATTCCTATAGATGTAAAGCAGATTGCCGATAAAGACAATATGTTTATGGCAACAAGAAAAGGTATCGTTAAAAAGACACCAATTAAAGAGTTTGCAAATATACGTAAAACAGGAATTCAGGCAATCGGTATGCGTGACGATGATGAGCTTATAGAAGTTAAGCTTACAGACAGCGACTGTGATATAATCCTTGTAACAAAGCTTGGCCAGTGCATCAGATTTAAAGAAACAGATGTAAGACCTACAGGCAGAAGTGCTATGGGTGTAATCGGTATGAATCTTCTTGACGAAGATGAAGTTGTAGGCATGCAGCTCGACAAACAGGGAGATTCACTTCTTATCGTATCAGAAAACGGTCTTGGAAAACGTACAGACATTAACGAATTTGTTGTACAGCACCGTGGCGGTAAGGGAGTTAAATGTTATAAAATTAACGAAAAAACAGGAAATGTTGTAGGTGTCAAAGCAGTTGATGACACAAGAGAAGTTATGCTTATAACAACAGATGGAATAATAATCCAGATTAAATGTGATGACATATCAAATCTCGGACGTATAACATCAGGTGTAAAACTTATCAATCTTGATGAGGGTGTAAAAGTTGCAACAATAGCGAAAGTACGCAAAAAACCTGTAGATGAAAATGACAAGGATGCTGACGGATTTGAAGAAGAATCACAGGAAAAATCTGCCGTGGTATCAGAAGCAGACTCACAACCGGAAGGTGAAAAAGAACCTGAAAGTGAGATAGATGCGTCTATAGATGAGCTTTTAGAAAGAGCTGAAAAAGATAAGAACGAATAAATTCAAGTTAAAAAGAAGCGGTGAGATTGCCGCTTCTTTTGTAATAAATTTTTCAAATGTATACAGGAGGTGTTTTAATTGTCACATTTAACAATAAATTTCAAATCAAAATCACTTAACATGCCTGTTATGCTCGATGTTTTGATGCCGCAGGGACACGGTGGATATAAGACATTATATCTTTTACATGGAGCGGGCGGAGACCATGCATGCTGGACGCTAAAAACACGTATTGCCGATTATGTTGAAGGTAAAAATATTGCGGTTGTCATGCCATCAGGAAATAACAGATTTTATGTTAATAATGTAAACGGAAAAGATTATTTTTCATTTATTGCAGACGAACTTATAGAAAACTGTGAGACATGGTTTAATATAAGCAGAAATCCTGACGACAGGTATATAGCGGGAATGTCAATGGGGGGATACGGTGCATTTTATGCGGCACTTAAAAGACCAAAGCAGTATAATACGGCATTTTCGTATTCGGGACTTTTAAATCTTATCGAAAGATATGATAATCCGCAGGGAATAGACATGTATCCTGTTTTTGGCACGCGTGAGGAACTTATTGACAATAATTTCGATTTATATTCTCTTTTCAACAAAAAAGGTACAGATGACAGTAAAATTGTGGATAACCCTACAAAATTTATTATTGCATGTGGATTACAGGATCCGAGACTTCATATGAGCAAAGATTTTTACAAAGAAGCGAAAGAGGCCGGACTGAATGTTTCAATGTATGAGCAGGATGGAGAACATGAGTGGGATTATTGGGATAAGTGTATCGAACAGACTATAAAATGTATTGCAGGGGAGGATTCAAAATGGCAGTAATAAATCTTAATTTATTTTCTATGATGCTTCGTTTTGGAACGGACGTAACTGTAGTTCTTCCGGATGAAATACAAAAAGACGAAAAACTTGCCTGTGTATGGCTTTATCACGGAGGAAGCGGAGACCACACAGACTGGCTTTATCATACCGACCTTGTAGATGAGGTTGAAAAACGCCATTTTGCCGCGGTTCTTCCGAATGTCAATGAATCATGTTTTGTAAATATGAATATCGGCGGTAAATATGAAAGTTATGTTGCAAAAGAACTTCCGTCAATAATATGGAATATGTTTGACTGCATTTCAAAAGACCGCGAAAAGAATTTTGTATCGGGACTTTCAAACGGAGGTTACGGCTGTCTTCATACAATATTAAAATATCCTGATAAATTTTCAAAAGTCGGGGCATTTTCCGCTGGAGATAAAGCAGATTCCGTATTTTTAAACGATGGAAGCGAAAAATCAATCAACAGAATACGTTTGTTTGGTGATGGCGATTTACATAAAACAGAATATGGACTTACATATCTAGCAGATTTATTTATAGAAAAAGAACTTCCAAAGATACAGATTTATCATGCATGCGGAAGTCTTGACCCATGGCTTGACATGAATCATATAGTCAGGGATTATTTTCTTGAACATAAAGATTATTTCGATTATACTTATGATGAAATGGAAAATTACGGACACGAATGGAAGTTCTGGAATATCGAATTGAAAAAATTTCTCGATTTTGCAGGACTTTGTGAGAAGCAGAATTAAATATTACTGTTTTGAGCTTGTATACAATATCCGCATAAAAACAGGAGGGTGACATGAGGGACGTAAATGTCAGTGAGATTACAAAAAATATCAAAGAAATGTGTATTGAGGCAAATCATTTTTTGTCTGAAGACATGAAAAAAGTATTTAAGAATGCTGTTGATTCGGAAGAATCACCGCTTGGAAAGCAGGTTTTAAATCAGTTAAATGAAAATCTTTCCATCGCTGCATCTGATATGATACCGATATGCCAGGATACGGGAATGGCTGTTATTTTTATAAATGTCGGTCAGGAAGTGCATTTTACAGGCGGAGACATTACCGATGCAATTAACGAAGGCGTACGGGAAGGATATGTTGAAGGATATCTTAGAAAATCTGTTGTCAGTGACCCTCTTATAAGAGAAAATACAAAAGACAATACTCCTGCTGTTATTCATTATTCGATAGTTCCGGGAGATAAAGTTGAGATAACGGTTGCACCTAAAGGTTTTGGAAGTGAAAATATGAGCCGTGTATTCATGTTAAAGCCCGCAGATGGAATTGAAGGTGTTAAAAATGCAATTCTTACAGCAGTGAAGGATGCAGGACCGAATGCCTGTCCGCCGATGGTAGTCGGTGTCGGAATTGGTGGTACCTTTGAAAAATGTGCTCTTATGGCAAAGGATGCCCTGACACGTGAAGTTGGCACACACTCAGACATCCAGTGGGTCAAGGATCTGGAAGAGGAGATGCTTGAGACAATCAATAAGCTTGGTATCGGACCTGGAGGTCTTGGAGGAACAACAACAGCTCTTGCGGTAAATGTTAATACATACCCGACTCACATTGCGGGACTTCCGGTAGGAATCAATATTTGCTGTCACGTCAACAGACACATTGTGAGGGAGGTATAGTCATGGAGAAGCATATAAAAGCACCAATCAGCAAAGAAGTATCCCGTAAGCTCAGAGCAGGAGATTATGTATACATTACAGGAACTATCTACACGGCGAGAGATGCCGCTCACAAGAGAATGGATGATGTTCTTAAAAATGGAGAAAATCTTCCGGTAGATATGGTTGGACAGACGATTTATTACATGGGACCATCTCCAGCGAGAGAAGGGCGTCCGATTGGTTCTGCAGGTCCGACAACTGCGAGCCGTATGGACCGTTATGCGCCGAAGCTTCTGGATCTTGGCCTCACAGCCATGATTGGAAAAGGTAAGAGAAGTAAGGAAGTACTGGATGCTGTCAAAAGAAACGGAAGCGTTTACTTCGCAGCAGTGGGAGGAGCAGGAGCGCTTCTTTCAAAATGTATTAAGACTTCTGAGGTCGTAGCTTATGATGATCTAGGAACGGAAGCTATCCGCAAGCTTTATGTGGAAGATTTCCCGGTGATTGTAGTCGCTGATTGCGAGGGCGGTTATCTGTACGAAAGTGCCATAAAGGAGTACAAGAAGATATGAAACGAATCATAATGATGGTTCTTCGGAACATTTTACTTGTTCCGTGGATGTGGGCAAAATTATGTTATCATGCATCCCACGTAGACAAATACACAGAAGAAGAACATTACCGGATGCTCCGGTTCATCACACACCGCGCTAATAAAGGTGGAAATGTGACCATAGATGCCCACGGGCTTGAGAATATCCCAGAAGAAAACGGCTTTATGTTCTTCCCAAATCATCAGGGACTTTACGATGTACTGGCACTTGTAGATGTCTGCCCGAAGCCATTTTCTGTAGTTGCCAAAAAAGAAGTGGAAAATGTGCCATTTTTAAAACAAGTTTTCAAATGTATGAAAGCATATATGATGGATCGGAATGATATCCGTCAGTCACTGCAGGTCATTGTAAATGTAACAAATGAGGTAAAGAACGGAAGAAATTATCTCATTTTCCCGGAAGGAACAAGATCTAAGATGGGAAATGAGATGCTGGAGTTTAAAGGTGGAAGCTTTAAAGCAGCCACGAAAGCAAAATGCCCGATCGTGCCGGTTGCACTGATCGATTCTTTCAAGCCATTTGACACTAACAGCATCGCACCGGTCACAGTGCAGGTACATTTTTTAAAACCGCTGTACTATGATGATTATAAAGACATGAAGACGAATGATATAGCGGAACTTGTAAGAAGTCAGATCCAGAAAACAATCCATGATTCCATTTAGCCTGTCGGAGTGTGTGGAGTTATGTTGGATACGAAGGTGATGTTGGAAATACATTAGAGCCAGTAGAGGACAATGAATTCCTGATATTTAATAACTATCATTATATGACAATGAGTATGGATTATGCTCTTGCCACGATTACAGGAACTTATTCTTACACTGTAAAAGAGATTAATGAGCAGGGTGAAAATAACGTTAGCGATATTGAATATGATCCGTCTGTATATACCGTTACGGTAAATGTGGATGAAAACATGGATATGTCTATAACTTACAAAAAAAATGGAACAAATGTGGATAACTCATCCGAGAGTGTAGATGGAATCTCATTTGAAAATAAGATGTCTGTAACAGCAGCAGCTATTGATCCAGCGGTTAAGAAAGTATTAAATAATGCTGAACTTCAGCCGGGAGAATTTACATTCCAGTTAAAAGATGTCAACGGTAAAGTTATTGCTGAAGCAAAAAATGATGTATCTGGAAAAATCAAGTTCGAAAATCTGAAATTTGAGGATGAAGGTACATATGAATATACCGTGTCGGAAGTAAACGATAAGCAGACAGACATTACATATGACGAGAGAGAATTCAAAGTTACAGTTAAGGTGAGTGATAACGGCGAGGGTACCCTTTCGGCAGAAACAGGCAGTGACGATATTGTATTTACTA
>ENA-OOXM01002716-OOXM01002716.1-human-gut-metagenome-genome-assembly--contig:-NODE-2716-length-10927-cov-2.851729_pt1 | contig 10927 bp, 8 predicted proteins | sample MGYA00241589_ERZ501347 | MGnify/ENA primary metagenome ERZ501347 (study PRJEB25962, sample SAMEA2042832) | human gut metagenome | biome: human gut; feature: human-associated habitat; material: faeces...
AGGCCACGCTCAGAAATTGGGATAATGACGGTAAACTTGTAGCTGTTAGAAATCCTATAAATGGATACAGACAATATGATATGGAAAGCCTTATCAAATTGAAAAATGAAATGACCGGTCAAGAAAATTCTTTGAAAAAACAAAATGATGAACTGAAGAGTGAAGAGGCAAAAGCTATCAAAAGAGCAGTAAATAAACTTCATAGTATAATAAGAGATAGTGATGCGAATAGTAACATTGTTACTCGTTTTGATGAGATATCTAAACTTTTATTTGTGCGTTTGATGTCAGGAAGAAATATTTTTAAAGGATTTGAACAAAAAGATGCATTATATAGTAGTAAAATACAAGAAGAATATAGAAGACTATTAAATGAGTCTGGAAGAAAAATTCCAAAAAGTTATTTGAAAATTAATTTGGATGCAGATACTATTAGACTTTGCGGAAAAGAATTATATTCGTTATTGCTTGATGATTGCCAATGCGACATTAAAGGCTTGGCATATGAAGATACAATTCGTGGAACATTCGATAAAAGCGACAATCAGCAATATTTTACACCATATCAGATAGTTGATTTTATGGTTAAGGCATTAAAACCCTTTCTTAAAGGGACGGTTTGTGATCCGGCTTGTGGTACAGCAGGTTTCTTGACAAAAGTTAATGATTATGCCGATGTAAAGTTGTTTGGTTTTGAAGTTGATGAACGATTAGCCTGGGTATCCACACTGAATTTGTATATTCATGGAGCAAATGATTTTGAAACATGTTTTATGAGTAATGGTGGGAGTTTGGGTTCAGAAGCAGATTCTTATTATGAGTCTATAGATGTCATTTTGACCAACCCTCCTTTCGGAAGCGATTATACTGATAGAAAAATCCTTGATAAATATGTTTTGGGGAAGGATAAGAATTCTCGTAGAAGGGGAATTTTATTTATTGAACAATCATGGAATTTACTTAAAAAAGATGGAATACTTGCCATAATTATTGATCAGGGAGTTCTGAATTCTAAAACAAACATGGATGTTAGAGAGTACATTTTTTCGCATTTTGAAATTATGGGAGTGATTGATTTGCCGGAAAGTGCTTTTTTGCCATATGCGAATGTGAGCTCATCTATAATGATTCTTCAAAAGAAAATGGGCAATGTAAAGCAACGACAGACATTCTTCGCAAAATCAGAAAAGATTGGAAGAAAATCTAATGGTGATGATGATATTATCTATTATCAAAACGGGGATTTTAAACTAGATAGTGATTTGGATAATATCTTATATGCATGGGAAAAGTTTATTGCTGGAAATTATCAAATTCACGATAAAAATTGCTTTGTTGCAAGAGTAGACGAATATTTGGAAGAAGACAAGAGTATGAGATTGGATTATACATTTCACCATCCATACAGAAATGAAAGCAAGGAATTATTAAATAATTCAAAATCACCACTTATTTCTTTATCAGAGATATGTACTGAAAGAAGTCAATCTTATGTGCCTGCAGCTGATACTGATGCAACGAGCATACTGTTTACTGGATTAGCAAATATTGAGTCATTTACAGGAATCGCAACTCAAGAATTAACTCCAGCAGCCTCAATCAAGAGTGCGGTTAAACGGTATGAACCAAGGGATATAGTTTTTTCTAAAATGAGACCTGCGTTAAGGAAAGTTGCTGTTATGAATACGAACGAGGGTGGGTATGTTTCATCTGAATGTACGGTCTTTACAGTGCGAAATGATAGTGATGGTAAACCTCTCGTTGAACCGGAGATTCTATCGGCATTACTTAGGTCGGACTTTGTATATGGTCAAATAATGTCATGTGTGACAGGTATAGGTCGCCCTAGAATAAGTGGTAAAGATCTGAGAAAAATTATGATTCCATTACCGGATAAAAAATTGCAAGAAAAAGTAATGCAAAATTTAAGAGCTAACGAGATTTCTATAAAGCAGCTTAAAGATAGAGCGGAGGCACTTAAAGAAGAAGCGGAAAATTTGGAAATTAAAACGATAAATGAGGTTGCACTCACAATGGCAGGAGGTTATTAATGAATAGAGAAGAGCTAATTAAGATTCTACATGCAACAGAAACTCCAGATAAAATTGCTAAATGGCTTAGGGAACAATACTTTCCTGAAATTATGAATCGATATAATTCGGAAGCATCTAGGAAAAGGTTTGGATTGTATAGAAATGAACAGATTCCGTCGAATGAACGTAATTTGACGGATGTTAGAACAAGAATGGGTGTTCTCATTGAGTTTGAGTTAGCTAGAATATCCAATGAGATTTTGCCGGAACTTGGAATTGATGATGTGTTTTGGAGTTATGTAGTTGCAAACAGATTTCCAGATTTGGAAATAAGAGAGAACAATGGGAATCGTTTATTGAGATTAGAAATTAAATGTCTTCAATGTGTTGCAGAGGAAAAGTCAGCAAACTTTGATACATTGATAAAAGATATTAATCCTAATACAGATTTTGTAATCGTATGCTTATGGGATTGGGATAATAGGGGAAATAATATCTGTCAATGGGATTCTGCTCCTAAATTGTTTAAAATTTATGTATTTCATGCATATTCATTGGCACAATTAAGGGATACATATTGGCTAAGAGATATGTATATTGAGGATAATAAGGATCTGATCGAGGCGGAAAGAGAGAAAACCAGAAAAGAAGAATTTAAGCAGTCTGGAATTTTAGAAAAGCTGGGAGTTTCTACTGGGGAGGAATAATGGCTGTAAATGATCTGGAATATAAGGAGCTTCGCTTAGATCTGGTAGATCTTACAGAGGGAGTAGTAGGATCATTCCTCTTTTATTACGATGATGAGGTAAAAAAGATCTATGAGCTACCACCTCAGAAAAGAGGGGCGGAGCTGAGAAAGTTAGCAAACAGAATAAAAGAAGATTATAAAACAGGGCGTATAGCAGTATAGGGGCTATACGCCTTATTAAATTTCAAAGTAAAGTCCAGCTAATAAATGTCAATAGTTAAATGAGAAAAAATCTATTTTATTTTCTGACTAAAAAAGGGCGGACTTTCCCCTTGGTGAAAATATCGTTTTTTGAAAGATATTGATTCATTGGGTTCATAGTATTTTATGCAGCTATGTCGCATTTAGCAGAATTGTATTGTTTGATATGCTCCTGAGGAGCAATGATTTTGAATGGTTTGTTATCTCTGAGTATTGCAAATATCATATTGCATACCTTATGTGAAACAGCTCCCATTGCTACGAGCTTTGGTTTTGAGTCACATTTTTTGAGGTAGTACTCACGAAGAACTGGATTTTTAGCTTCTCTATTACGGGAGATACTGATGCTTTGTAAGGTTAACGTGTGAATAACACGTCTAGCTATGGCAGAACCACGCTTAGACATTTGAACCTTGGTGCCTTCAAATTTACCGGATTGCTTTACTGATGGATCAAGACCAAAATAAGCGAAAAGTTGTTTGGGCTTTGAAAATGCTGAAAAGTCACCGATCTCACCCATAATGGATACAGCAGACAAGAAACCAGCACCTTTGAAAGTTTCAATCAAATGAATCTGCTTGACAAAGTCAGAATCTTCATTAGCATCAACAAGCTCGTGGAGTGATTCAAGAATGCTGTTGATTTCTTCATCATATTTACGTATGAAGCTGATATAAAGGCGAATACGCTTGATGTTGCTGTCTATGATGTAACCAAACTGATTTGCATCAGTTGCCGCCTGAATTATGGCATTATACTTATTTTGAGCATATGTAAGCCCAAATCGAGCTGTGGATTTGATGATATCAATAATCTCTTGCTTGTCTGCTTTAAGAAAAGCTGATGGAGAGGTATAAGTCTCCAATAATGTAAGAGAAGTGTTGATAGTAACCTTGGAAAAGATGCCAAGATACTGTGGAAACGCCATGCGTAATTCACCCTGAAGCTTATTCACATAGGCACTGCGATTATCCATTAAATCGTAGTATTCACGGCATAGGTTACGGCAGTTTAGAGCAAGATCTGAAGGCATAAGTGAAACCTTTAAATCAGGTTTCAAACCAACCAAAGCAGCTTTTTTAGAATCAAAACGATCATTATGTACTTTTCGTATGTTGATATTTGTGCTATTCTTAGTGATGATAGGATTAATAACCGAGCAGTTAAAACCCTTATCACGAAGATAGCAGAAGAGTGGGTAATGATAAATTCCCGTGGATTCGAGGAAAATGCGACTTTCCAAAGAATACAACTCTTCTGCTTCTTTTATTTTAGAAACAGCGGTTGTAAGGGAATCAATACTGTTATGTAGGATTTTGTAAGGTTTTCCTACGAATTGTTGGTTTGGAAGTGCTATAGACATCCATGAGAAATCAGCACCGACATCAATACCAACAGAGATGAATAGTTCATCAAGATTAAAAATAACTTTGTTTGACATGAGCAATAGCCCCTTTCTGATAGGAATCCATTTCCAATCTGGCAGGTACACAACCTAGCGTGTTATTCGGGTATGGCCTTCAGGCTCCCAACCAGCTAAAACATAAAACCCTGTCGAATGGACTAATTGACTTTATTGCAGGTATCAGTCACAGAAGTGACTTCCCAAGGAGGTGAACATTCTTTGTCCTATCCTAAGAGATAATACCTTATGTTTTATCTGGTGTCTATCAGGAACCGTCAGACATGATAATTATTATGGATAACATCTGATGAAGGAAGAATCCCTTCTTTTGTTATCTGATTTACAGAAACTTATTAACCAAGTAGTCTTGATTGACTACATCATTATTATACTAGGAGGAAGATTTTTTTAAAATGGAAGAGATTAAGGCTGGGAATAAGTACAAGTACACAGAGGAAACGGAAAGATTTAAAAAAATGAACAGATTTTATATAGCAGCGACATCTGTTTTGGGATGTATATTTATATTCTATCTGTGGTTAAAACTGTCCTGTAATGCTATATCACATGTAACTGTATATGGTAATACAGCTCTTATTGCTGTATTTGCAATAGTCAATACTATCGTGTATTTAAAGAATAAGGAAACAAGAAAGTTAAAGGCTATGGCTACATGGGAGATATGTATAGAATATCTGCTTATTGGTGTTCAGACTAGTGCAACCTTTATAAGCTATGCAATTATAATGATATTTATATTACAGATTCCTTATTATGAGAAGAAGTCTTTGAATAGAACTGCAATAGCCACATTGATTCTATATATTATAGTTATGAGTGTACAGGCATCAAAGGGAATATATGTCAATGATGTTAATGCAGTATGTGGAACCTTTATTGTTATTCTTACAGGTATTGTAATACTTCAGGTAGGGAAGCTCTGCATATTGTTTAATGAAGATGCAATTGGCTCAGCAAGAGAAGAACACGATAAGGTAAAGATGGTTCTTGATGATATGCTTGAGATATCGCAGACTGTTAATAAGGAAACTGATGAAAGCAGAAACATTATGGATCAGCTTGTAAGTACAACAGAGAATGTAACAAGCAATATGAAGGAAATTACTGCTGCTACGAATATGACTGCTACAAGCATAGAAGAACAGAATACTATGACAACATCTATACAGCAGGCTATTGAGCACACAGGCGAAGTATCTAATGCGATGGTTGATATTGCAATGGATTCTAATGATAGTATTAAAAAGAATATAGAAATTATGACAGAGCTTAAGACACAGTCTGCGCAGATAAAGGATACTAATAAGTCAGTTACTGACTCAATGTCAAAGCTTCAGCAGAAAACTAAAGAGGTTGAGAACATAGCAGATATGATTCTTAATATATCAAGCCAGACCAATCTGCTGGCACTTAACGCTTCAATAGAGAGTGCAAGAGCAGGAGAGGCAGGAAGAGGCTTTGCAGTTGTGGCTGAGCAGATAAGACAGCTCGCAGAGCAGACAAAGGGCTTTACAGAGGATATAACAAAGATAATATATGAGCTTAATGCCAATGCAGATGATGTGGTGGAATCTGTCAGGATTTCTGTCAATGCGGCCGATACGCAGAGCGATAATATTAATTCAGCTTCACAGACGTTTGAACAGCTTAATAGTAATATGTCAGCATTAGTAGAGCATGTGGAGGAGGTTAATAAACAGATAACAGGACTGTCAGACTCTAATAATAAAATAGTTGAAAATATATCACAACTTTCAGCAGTAACTCAGGAAGTAACAGTCAATGCTGAACAGGTACACAATATGAGTGAACAGAACCTTAAGTATGCTGAACAGGTTAAGCAGGCAGTTGAACATATAAGAGGAACATCGCAGAAGATGCATATCGGATAATAAATGTGACAGATAACTTTGGATGATAGAAAAATGTTAGAAATAGTACCCATTTTGTTTATAAAAACTTTAAAAAATTAATAAAATGGTTGTAAATTGCCAAAATTTGTTATAAAATTAACACAGCATATAATCAGTGAATTGATCGGAGGCGTGTTAATATGTTATTTCAACTTTACGGAGATGGCACTATCTATAAGCTTATAGGATGGGTGCTTGTATTCGCAGGTCTTGTTATATGTAACGAGCTAGCAAGACGTTCAAAGTTTGGTGGATTATTATTCTTTATATTTATTCCTATCGCTTTGACTATTTACTTCGTGGCTATCCAGATAGGTGCTGCGAATGGTGCCGCATGGGCACTTAATAACCAGACATATAAGTATATGAACGGCTGGTTCCATTATGCTAAGCTTTATGCTGCTACAGCAGGCTGTATCGGCTTTATGATGCTTAAGTATAAGTGGAGTATAGGTAAGACAGAATGGTTTAAGGTATTCCCATTCTTAATCGTTGCAATCAATATTCTTATTGCTGTATGCAGCGACTTTGAATCTGCTATCAGAGGTGGAATGAATGGCGGCTGGTGGTTCTCTAACGAGGGCGTATGGCTTTATGGCGGCTGGTGGAACTGGCTTAATGGTATAGCCGGTATCATCAACATTTTCTGTATGACAGGCTGGTGGGGTATCTATTCTTCTAAGAAGAAGGATGATATGTTATGGCCAGATATGACTATATGGTTTATCGTTGCATATGATATATGGAACTTTACATATACATATAACAACCTTCCTACTCATACATGGTATTGTGGTGTTGCATTACTTCTTGCACCTACATTTGCCAATGCATTATGGAACAAGGGTGGATGGATTCAGAACCGTGCGAATACACTTGCAACATGGTGTATGTTTGCGCAGGTATTCCCACTTTTCCAGGTAGATGGTATATTTGCAACTCTTCCAGTACTTTACAAGTATACAGGAGCAACAACTGGTATGGAGCTTTCACACTTCACATTAGAGCAGATGAACGCCGCTGGAGCTTATCCAGTTGCACAGGGTGTTATGTCTATACTTGCAGTTGTAGCTAATGTTATCTGTATTGCAGTTATTATTAAGAGAGCTATTGAACAGAAGAAGAATCCTTATAAGAATGAGATATTTGCAGGTACTAAGGACTTTGAAGAGGCTATGGATAGAGCATAACCGTTATTATATGATTAACTTATGATGAATTGATTATAATCGTTAGAAGTTAAGTTTTGAGAGTTTAAAAAAGTAAGAAAACAATTATAACCAATAAAACACAGATTATATGAAATTAAAGAAGCTGTCGGCTGTTGATGTTCTGTAATTATATACAGAATAGTAAAATAGTTCGACAGCTTCTTTATTTATATGGTATACTATATAAAATGGTGTCAGGTTTAAAAGGTCAAAAACTTGCTTGTGCCTGTACAATAAGGTTGTTGAACTTATAACACTGACATCATAAAATAATGGTTAAGGAGAAGTGGTTGTATGATTAAGAAGATTAAAGGAATTAAGATCGAACTTATTATTATTTCAGTTGTTTTGTTTGCACTGGGTCTTTTTCTTGTGATTTTTCCAGAGATTTCGCAACTTGTCATATGTAGAGTTGTTGGTATTGCATTGTGTGTATGGGGAGTGTTAAGACTTATAACTTACTTTAGAATGGCAAAGGAAGAGGTTTTTGGCTCATTTGGACTTGTGCAGGGGATATCTTTATTGGCATTCGGTATATTCTTTGTTATGAAGCCGGAAGTTATTGCTATGTTCTTTGGAACAGTGCTTGCGATTGTTATTATTATTGACGGAATATTAAAGTTACAGTATGGAATTGAATTCTACCATATGGAAGCTAAGAAATGGTGGATAGAAGCTATTGCGGCAGCACTTATGGTTGTTATGGGTATAATTGCACTTCTTAATCCATTCGGTTCATCAGTGGCGCTTATGATATTTATAGGTGTTGTACTTATGATAGAGGGTGCATCTGACTTAATATCTATTATAAGAATATCAGGAATTATTAAGCGCCTAAAGGATTCTTTATAAAAATATCAGCATGTATAATAAGGCGGAGTAATTCGCTGATATATTGTCAGAAACAGGAGATATCTGCTTCTGACATCATTAATCAAAGGGAGAGTTAACAATATGTCAGAAAAGGTAATCTACGCTGCAATACTTGGAGCAGGAACGGTAGGAATGGGAACTTATAAGTTGTGTGAGGCTATGAGTGATGAGATAAAGCATAAGACAGGAGCAAGACTTGTCATAAAGAAAGTTCTTGTAAGAAATATGGCAAAGAAAAGAGAAGGTATTCCTAAAGAGCTTCTCACAGATGACTGGGCAGAGATAATAACAGATACGCAGATAAGCATTATAGTAGAGCTTATGGGTGGTATTCATCCTGCAAAGGATTATGTGCTTGATGCACTCAAGGCAGGAAAGCAGGTTGTTACAGCTAATAAAGACCTTATAGCAGAGTATGGTGAAGATGTTGGCAATGCAGCCAATGCGGCAGGTGCTGACCTTCAGTTTGAGGCTGCGGTTGCAGGTGCTATTCCTATTATAAGACCATTAAAGCAGAGCATGACAGGAAACCATATCACTGAGATTATGGGTATTGTCAATGGTACTACTAACTATATCCTTACAAAGATGACAGAGAGCGGCATGGACTATGCAGAGGCACTTGCAAAGGCTACAGAGCTTGGATATGCAGAAGCTGACCCTACAGCTGACGTGGAAGGTTATGATGCCGGAAGAAAGATAGCTATTATGGCATCAATAGCATTTAACTCAAGAGTAACATTTGCAGATGTATATACAGAAGGTATCACTAAGATATCAGCAGATGATATAAAGTATGCAAAAGAATTCGGATATGTCATTAAGCTTCTCGGGGTTGCAAAGAACACAGATGATGGAATAGAGGTAAAGGTACATCCTATGCTTATTCCTTCTAATCATCCGCTTGCAACTGTCAATGATGCTTTCAATGCAGTATTTGTCCACGGTCTTGCCATGGATGATGCTATGTTTATGGGACGAGGTGCAGGACAGATGCCAACAGCAAGTGCTGTAGTAGGTGATATTATAGATGTGTGCAGAAATATAGTACATGATGCATGTGGAAAGATAGGCTGCTGCTGTTATAAGCATATCAATGTCAAGAATATAGAAGACACAAGCAGCAAGTTCTTCTTAAGACTTGAAGTTGCTGACAAGTCCGGTGTTCTTGCCAATATAGCAAGTGTACTTGGAAACAGCGGTGTAAGTATAGCTCAGGTTGTTCAGAAGAGCAGCAAGGATGGTGTTGCTGAACTTGTTATCATTACAGATGAAGTCAAGGAGAAGCACTTTAATGATGCTATGGCAGTGTTTAAGGGATTATCAGCGGTTAAGAATATTGCCGGTGTTATAAGAGTATATTAGGATATTTCAATGTTAGAGGTATGCGGTCAAAAAGTTGTGGTAAGACTTGTTGACATTGGTTATGGAAAAATATTTTACCGATAATACCGATATAAGAATAAAAAGGCTAAGATAATATATAAGGTGGTTAATAATGGCAGCGAAATATTACGCAGTAAGAAAAGGGCGTAAGCCGGGAATATACAGAACATGGGATGCATGTAAGAGTCAGGTGTTTAAGTGTGAGGGAGCAGAATATAAGAGCTTTACAACAGAAGCAGAGGCACTTGCCTATATGGGTGCAGTCAATGATGTAGTTAAGGAAAGTGACAGCTATGCATATGTGGATGGTTCATTTAATGTGGCTACGGGTGTGTATGGCTTTGGTGGTTTCCTTATGCATAACGGTGAGAAGTATATTCTCAGCGGTTCAGGTGATGACAGTGAGATGGCTTCTATGAGAAATGTTGCCGGAGAGATACTCGGCAGTATGGCAGCCGTTAAGAAAGCCATAGAACTTGGAATAGAAAGTGTTGACGTGTACTTTGATTATATGGGAATAAGGGCATGGGCACTTGGCGAATGGAAGAGAAACAAGAAAGGCACTATAGCCTACTATGACTATATGCAGTCAGTTAAGGATAAGATATCTGTAAATTTTGTTAAGGTTAAGGGACACTCTGGCGTTGAGGGCAACGAGGAGGCGGACAGGCTTGCAAAGCAGGCGGTTGGAATTCTTTAATGTTACTGTCAGGAGATAATCTGGAAAATGTTACACATTTTCTTGATGCGGCGTGGTGTATCCGATATATAGAATTTTAACATTAATATATTGCTTTAAAATTCAGATAATAATTGACATATACTTTTGATATATGATATAATTCATTCGTGTGAGTCAGTGATATATGATTTCATACAAATATGACCACTTATATCTTTGCCTGTTAAGGGCATAAAGATTAAGTTAAGCCTAACGGACAGGCGGGTCGGTTGCCGAAGTGTGACTAGGGCACACATTATTGATTGGGTTAGAAGCCCGAATTTTATAAGTTGATTTACTGAATATCATGCGTATGCACATCATCTTGTGAAACAGTCAATAAGAGCGGTAACGGTACTCTGCCAGGATAAACTCTGAGATAGTTTTTATCATATAGGGATAATGATTTTTTGCA